>ERZ791802.198-NODE-198-length-71251-cov-52.698888_pt1 | contig 71251 bp, 50 predicted proteins | sample MGYA00510308_ERZ791802 | MGnify/ENA primary metagenome ERZ791802 (study PRJEB30046, sample SAMN00792028) | human gut metagenome | study: EMG produced TPA metagenomics assembly of the A metagenome-wide association study of gut microbiota in type 2...
AACGTTCTCAGCCATTGCGCAGCAAAGCCGCATTTTTATGCGGCGAAATCGTCTTCTGACGATTTCAGGCTGAGGTTGTTATAACATAAAACCAAATCTATGTCGACTTAAACTCACCACGGCTTTACCGTGCCTACAATATCGCTTATCTTCTCTATTTTCTGTTCGGCGAGGAACTTTTCCATACCCTCGCATACCTTTATCGGCGCATAAGGATCGTTGAAGATAGCCGTACCCATCTGTACAGCAGATGCACCTGCCATCATCATCTCAATAGCGTCCTCAGCCGTTGCGATGCCTCCCATACCGATAACGGGTATCTTGACCGCATTCGCCACCTGCCATACCATTCTTACTGCAACAGGGAACACAGCAGGACCCGAAAGTCCGCCGACATTGTTGTGCAGGATAGGCCGTCTTGTTCTTATATCAATTCTCATACCGAGCAGAGTGTTTATCAGCGAAACGCTGTCTGCGCCCTCAGCCTCAACAGCCTTTGCAATTTCTGTGATATTCGTTACATTCGGAGTCAGCTTTACGATAACGGGCTTCTTTGTAGCATTTCTTACCGCTCTTGTAACGCTTGCCGCACCCTCGCAGGTAACGCCCCAGGTAGCGCCGCCCTGCTTTACGTTAGGGCAGGAAATGTTCAGCTCTATCATATCAACATCGGTAGCGTCCAGCTTTTCTGCAACAGCTATATAATCGTCAATTACCGCACCTGCGATATTTGCGATAACCACAGTATCCTGCGTTCTGAGTCTGGGCAGATAGTAATTTATAAACTTGTCAACACCGGGATTCTGAAGTCCGACGGAGTTTAATATTCCGCTCGGAGTTTCCGCTATTCTCGGAGGGATGTTACCGTCCTTCTTGTTTAAGGTCGTACCCTTGCAGGAAATACCGCCGAGCGCCGACAGCGGATAAAGATCGGTATAATCCTCGCCGAAGCCGTATGCGCCGGAAGCGGCTATTACAGGATTCTTGAAATGCTTACCGCATACATCTACCGAAATATCAGGCTTGAAACTCATAATACTACCTCCTCACCGCTGAACACAGGACCGTCCTTGCATACTCTAAGCACCTTTTCTTCTCCGTCACGGATAACCGTGCAGGCACATACAACGCACGCACCTACGCCGCAGCCCATACGCTGCTCAAGTGAAACCTCCGAGTATACCCCTGCCTGCTTTGCCGCCGCAACGACCGCTTTAAGCATAGGAGTAGGACCGCAGGCATATACCGCCGCAACATCGCCCTTTGCAAGCTCATCTGCAAGCGGCTGTGCTATCGTACCGTGTACTCCCGTGCTTCCGTCGTCGGTACATACTATAACATTTGCCCCTGCAAGCGAATAATCCTTGTCAAGTATAACCTTGTCAAAGCTCCTGAAGCCAAGTATAGCCGTACATCTGTCGCCGTACATCTTTGCAATGTCAAGCAAGGGAGGCGTGCCTATTCCGCCGCCTACAACTATCACCCTGCCGTCCTTCTTTGCAGGAACGGTAAAGCCGTTGCCGAGCGGAGCGATAACGTCCATAAGATCCCCCTTGTTAAGTTCGGAGATCTTATCCGTACCCTTGCCCCTTACTTCAAAAACGAGTCTCATAGTGCCGTTTTCCTTATCGACCGAGCATATAGAGATAGGTCTGCGGAGCATATATCCCTCCGCCTTTATCTGAACGAACTGTCCGATATGTGCATTTTCGGCAACCTCGGGACATTTCAGCGTATATGAATATATCCCCTCACCGAGCGCTTTTTTATCAACTATCGGATATGAATCACAAAAAAAGCTCATATATTTTCCTTTCCTGCAGTTTTGCCGCTGTGTAAAAATCAAGGCAACACGTTATTTTATCATGTTGCCTTGCTTCCTTGTTGCATAATCAACTGCGCATTATTGTATTGTCATCCTTGACAATTTTCACCTTCGCCGTAAGCGCTTCATCATCGCTTTCGCTTTGCTTCGGCTTTATCACGTTGCTCTTCTTTCTGTCTGCAGGCTTCGCTATCGCCTTCAGCCTGCCGTACATAAAGTATACAACGAGCGACCCAACTATAATGTCAAGCACTGTCTGAAGGCTGAACCACGATTCCATAGCACCCATAAGGTTGCTCTGTGTTATATAAGTGTAATCCCACAGTGCCATAAGCACAAGTATTCTCAGCAAGCTGTTTGTTATCATCAGATTGTCGTAATACTTCTGTGCATTGTCAGCCGTGATTACAAGCGTCCTTGACCTATGAGGTATAAACATATACACTACTGAGAACACGAATGCCGCAAGTGCGATAAAAGGCACTATGCCGCCGCATATCCACATATATGCAGGTAAGCCGTCAGGATAAACATTATTCAGCACCATTGTCGGATGCGCCATCTGATAATAGTATGCGTATGTTGTCTGATACATAAGTACCACCATTATAAGACCGAAAGCGTCTATAAATCCCCTCAATATCGTGTAATTGAATTTTACTTTATATTCGCCTGTTCTCAAAATCGCACCTCATTATATCTTTGTTATATCTACCATTTCAAGATCGTCTACAGTCTTGTCCATAGCGATACACTTTACAAGAGCGTTTGCCGTATCGACAGATGTAAGACAAGCGATAGAACGCTCAACCGACTTACGTCTTATCTTAACGCTGTCGAGTGCAGGCTTTCTGCCTGTTTCGGACGTTGAGATAACGTAATTTATCTTGCCGCTTTCAAGCAGGCTTATTACGTTAGGCTCCTTGTCCTCGTGTATACGATAGGTGAAGTTTGTAGCAATCATATTTCTGTTCAGCATTGATGCCGTGCCGCTTGTGGCATACAGCTCAAAGCCGAGCTTTTCAAACTTCTCCGCCAGCGGTACTATCTCGGGCTTGTCTGAATTCTTGACGGTGAACATTACTCCGCCCTTCTTGAATATCTTGAAGCCTGCCGCTATAAGTCCCTTGTAGAGAGCTTCCTCAAATGTCTTTGCTATACCGAGTGCCTCACCCGTTGACTTCATCTCAGGACCGAGCTGTGTATCAACATCGTGGAGCTTTTCAAAGCTGAATACGGGAACCTTAACCGCAACATAGTTGCCAACGGGATAAAGTCCGCTGTGGTAGCCCTGCTCCTTGAGAGTTTCGCCGAGCATTATCTTTGTTGCAATATCGACCATCTGAACGCCCGTAACCTTGCTGATATAAGGAACGGTTCTTGATGATCTCGGGTTTACCTCGATAACGTAAACCTCGTTGTTATATACAACGTACTGGATATTTACAAGGCCGATTACGTTCAGTGCCTTTGCAAGACGCTCCGTGTATGTCACTATCGTGCTCTTTATCTTGTCGGATAATGTCTGAGCGGGATATACCGAGATACTGTCGCCCGAGTGAACGCCGGCACGCTCGATATGCTCCATAATACCGGGGATAAGGAAGTCCGTGCCGTCGCAGATAGCGTCAACCTCGACCTCTGTACCCATAAGATACTTATCTATCAGCACAGGGTTTTCAAGCTCTGTAGCCGTGATGATAGTCATATATTCGGTAACATCGCTGTCGCAGTGAGCGATTATCATATTCTGACCGCCCAGAACGTATGACGGACGGAGCAGAACAGGATAGCCAAGCTCGTTTGCAGCTTTGAGCGCTTCCTCGGTCGTGAATACCGTATGTCCCTTAGGACGAGGAATTTTACACTTTTCGAGCAGCTCGTCAAACTTCTCTCTGTCCTCTGCGTCATCAATGCTTTCAGCCGAAGTACCGAGTATTCTGACACCGCTCTCCTGTAAGTGCTTTGTCAGCTTTATAGCCGTCTGACCGCCGAACTGTACTACAACGCCGTAAGGCTTTTCGGTAGCTATCAGCGAGTCAACATCTTCAAATGTCAGCGGATCGAAATACAGTCTGTCGCCCGTGTCAAAGTCGGTCGAAACTGTTTCGGGGTTGTTGTTGCAGATAATTGCTTCATAGCCCATTTCCTTGAGTGCCCATACACAGTGTACCGAGCAGTAGTCGAACTCGATACCCTGACCTATTCTGATAGGACCTGAGCCGAAAACTATTATCTTCTTTTTATCTGTCGGGTGCTGTTCGATAAATTCCGCAGCCTCGTTTTCATCGTCATAAGTGCTGTAGAAGTAGGGTGTTTCAGCCGAGAACTCAGCGGCACAGGTATCAACCATCTTGTATACTGCGTGACGTGTCTTTATGCCCTTGTCAGCAAGCTTCTGACCCGACAGCTTCTCGATAGTCCTGTCAAGGTAGCTGTACTTCTTCGCAAGGTCGTATTTCTCCTGCGTAAGCTCGCCGTCCTCAAGCCACAGCTCAAGCTCTGCAAGGTTTTTAAGCTTGGTTATAAACCACTTGTCGATAGTGGTTATATCATGTATCTCCTGAACGCTGAAACCTCTTCTCAGTGCCTCGAATACGCAGAACGAACGGTCAACATCGACATCGTGGAGCTTTGCTCTTACTTCTTCGTCTGTCAGCTTCTTGAAAGCCTTTTTACGCATCGTGTCCATGCCAAGCTCTATTGAACGTACAGCCTTCATCATAGCTTCTTCAAAGCTCGTTCCGATAGCCATTATCTCGCCTGTAGCCTTCATCTGAGTACCGAGCGTTTTCTTTGCGTATACGAACTTATCAAACGGCCACTTCGGGAACTTTACTACAACGTAGTCAAGCGCAGGCTCAAAGCAAGCGTAGGTCTTGCCTGTTACCTGGTTTACTATCTCATCGAGCGAATATCCTATCGCTATCTTTGTAGCAACCTTTGCTATAGGATAGCCTGTAGCCTTTGATGCAAGCGCCGATGAACGTGAAACTCTGGGGTTTACCTCGATTACCGAGTATTCAAAGCTGTCGGGCTTTAATGCAAACTGACAGTTACAGCCGCCCTCGACCTTCAGCGCCTGAATGATGTTCAGTGCCGCTGTTCTCAGCATCTGATATTCCTTGTCTGCAAGCGTAACCGCAGGAGCGATAACGATACTGTCGCCTGTATGAACGCCGACAGGGTCGAAGTTTTCCATCGAGCAGACGGTGATAACGTTGCCCTTTGCGTCACGGATAACCTCGAACTCGATTTCCTTCCAGCCCGAAATACACTTTTCAACAAGTATCTGTGTGATAGGCGAAAGACGCAGACCGTTTGTTGCGATCTCGTGTAATTCGTCCTTGCTATATGCAATACCACCGCCTGTGCCGCCGAGCGTGAACGCAGGACGTACAATTACGGGATAGTGTATAACCTCGGCAAAATCCAAAGCGTCCTCAACGGTTTCAACTACCTTTGAGGGAATACACGGCTCGCCTATAGCCTCCATAGTATCCTTGAACGCCTGTCTGTCCTCTGCCTTGTGGATAGTTTCGGGATTTGCACCGAGCAGCTTTACACCGTTCTCGGCAAGGAAGCCTTCCTCCGCAAGCTGCATTGAAAGGGTAAGACCAGTCTGACCGCCGAGCGTTGACAGAATGCTGTCAGGCTTTTCTATCTTGATTATCTTCTTTACTACATCAAGCGTCAGCGGTTCAATGTATATCTTGTCCGCCATATGCTTGTCCGTCATGATGGTAGCGGGGTTTGAGTTTATAAGTACGACCTCAAGACCCTCTGCTTTAAGCGCACGGCACGCCTGCGTTCCCGCATAGTCAAATTCAGCAGCCTGTCCGATTACGATAGGACCCGAGCCTATAACGAGAACTTTCTTTATATCACTTCTTAACGGCATTTCTTATTCTCCTCCATCAGACTGATAAATTTATCAAACAGATACGCAGTGTCATGCGGACCTCCGCACGCTTCGGGGTGGAACTGCACAGTGAACGCAGGTGCATTCGTATACATAACGCCCTCACAGGTCTTATCGTTTCCGTTGATATGGCTTACCTTGCCTGCGCTTTCGGGAAGGCTGTCGCTTACGACCGCATAACCGTGGTTCTGCGATGTGATGAATGTTCTGTCAACAGTAACATCGGTTACAGGCTGGTTTCCGCCTCTGTGACCGTATTTCAGCTTGACAGTGGTAGCCCCGTTTGCAAGTGCTAAGAGCTGATGACCGAGGCAGATGCCAAACGTAGGTATCTTGTGAGGGATAAGCTCCTTCAGCGTATTTATAGATACCGTGTTGTCCTGAGGGTCGCCCGGTCCGTTTGAAAGCATTATGCCGTCCGGAGCAAATTTCAGTATTTCCTCTGCGCTTGTGTCGTAGGGGAATACCGTAACGTCACAGCCTCTCTTTACAAGCTCACGTCTTATATTGAACTTATAGCCGTAGTCCATAAGCGCAACCTTGTATTTGCCGTTTTCGGCACTGAACTTCTCAGGCTGCTTTACGCTTACCTTCGGCACAACAGGACCTACAACATAAGCCCTTATCCTTTCAAGTGCCTGTGCCTTGAATTCGTCTGTCGGCTCGCTTGTTGTGATCATGCCGTTCATAACGCCTGTTTCACGGATTATTCTTGTAAGCCTTCTTGTATCTATGCCGAACAATCCGATGATGTTGTGCTTTTTCAGAAAGCCGTCTATGTCGCCTTCACAGCGGAAGTTTGACGGCACCTCGCAGTATTCACGCACGATATAACCGCTTACCACGCTTGTCTTTGACTCGTAATCCTCGTCATTCACACCATAGTTTCCGATAAGAGGGAATGTCTGCGTTACAATCTGTCCGCAGTAGCTTGGGTCTGTCAGCGTTTCTTCATAACCTGTCATTGCCGTTGTGAATACTATCTCGCCTACGACCTCGCCCTCACAGCCGAAGCTCTTGCCCGTGAACACCGTTCCGTCTGCAAGTATCAGATATGCGGTCTTTGCTTTGTTAGCCTTTAAGTCCATTTAATTCGTTCCTTTCATATATTTTTCTTTTTGTTCTATCACTTAAGGGAGCTGTATCTTTCCTACAAAGCCCATTATCTCATCTCTCATACGCAGTGCCTCTCTGAATGCCGCACCTGCGAAATCATGCTCGTCACAGCCTTCTTTTTTATATGCTGTCATTATTCCTCTTGAGCTGTTTACTATACCGCCGAGACCGTTCTCATCGAATGCGGCGGCAATGTCCTTGGCTGTTGCACCCTGTGCGCCGTATCCGGGAATAAGGAAGAATGTGTGAGGGAGCTTTTTACGAAGCTCGGCGATCTGTTCGGGATATGTCGCACCTACTACTGCGCCTACGCCCGAATAGCCGTACTTGCCGGGAAGCTCCTCTCCCCACTTTTCGCACATATTGCCCATTCTTTCATATACGGGAACACCGTCTATCAGCAGATCCTGAAGCTCGCCGCTTGACGGGTTAGATGTCTTTACCAGTACGAAAATGCCCTTGTCGTTTTCCTTGCACACCTTGATAAGAGGATTGATACCGTCGCTTCCGAGGTATCCGTTTACCGTCAGAGCGTCACCCATAAAAGGTTCGTATTCCTCGTTTCCTACCTTTACCTTACCCAGATGCGCTGCGGCATACGCTTCCATAGTTGTGCCTATATCGTTACGCTTGCCGTCTGTGATAACATACATACCTCTGCTTCTTGCATATTCCTGCGTCTTGTACAGCGTTTTCATTCCTGCCGTACCGTACATTTCATAATAAGCCGCCTGAGGCTTTATTGCAGGAACTACCTCGTGGAGAGCGTCTATAAGGCACTTGTTGAATTCAAGTATCGCCTTTGCCGCACCCTTGAGCGTTTCGCCATACTTGTTGAAAGCCTTGTCCTTTATGTACTGAGGCACATAGTCGAGCTTGGGGTCAAGTCCTGCGACTGTGGGGTTCTGCTTTTCGCAGATTGCACGAAGAAGATTATCCATTGACATTTTCGTATCCATCCTTTTTATTTATTTCAAGTATATCGGAGCTTACTTGTCCTCGTATACTATTTTTCCGTTTACCAGTGTGTACTTTACCCTGCCCTTAAGGGTCATTCCCTTGAAGCAGGTGTTCTTTGACTTTGAGTGGAGCTTTTCGGGGTCTACCGTCCAGCTTTCATCAGCATCGAATATTGCAATGTCCGCAATATCGCCTATGCCGAGCGAGCCTCCCTCTATTCCCAGTATCTTTCTGGGGTTGACGCACATAAGTCTTACTATATGCATAAGGCTTATTGTACCTGTGTGATAAAGTCCCGTCAGTGTCGCCGCAAGCGATGTTTCCATTCCCACAACGCCGTTGGGAGCTTTCTCAAAGTCTGCCTTTTCCTCTGCACTGTGAGGAGCGTGGTCGGTTACTATGCAGTCTATAGTGCCGTCTGTTATAGCGGCGGTTATCGCCATAACATCGTCCTCCTCACGAAGCGGAGGATTCATTCTGTAGTCCGCATCTCTCGACAACAGCTTTTCGTCCGTCATCATAAAGTAGTGCGGAGCGGTTTCGCAGGTACACATAACACCGATATGGGTATTTCCTCTTATCGTGTTCACACTGCCCTTTGTCGAAACGTGCGCAATGTGTATCGGCATCTGCGTATCCTGTGCTATAGCAAGCTCTCTTGCCGTGATTATATCCTCGCTCAGCCTGCTCATGCCCTTTACGCCAAGCTGCTGAGAGATCTTTCCCTTGTTGATTATACCGCCGTCTATTATCTCAAGATCCTCGCAGTGCGAAATAACCTTCAGTCCGGCATAGTGCGCCTTTACCATTGCCTGCGCCATCATATTCGCAGATTCAACGGGTCTGCCGTCGTCGCTCACCGCAACACAGCCTGCCGCCTTAAGTTCGTCATAGTCGCACAGTTCCTTGCCCTGCATACCCTTTGTGATACAGCCGACAGGATAAACCTTCGCCTTTGCTTTCTTTGCCTTGTCGAGAATATATTTTACCGTTTCCTTGTTGTCAACGGGCGGTTTCGTGTTCGGCATACACGCAAGCGCCGTAACACCGCCTGCGACAGCCGCCTCACAGCCTGTAATAATATCCTCTTTATATGTCTGTCCGGGATCTCTCAGATGAACGTGCATATCGCATATACCCGGTATTACCGTAAGCCCGTTGCAGTCTACCACCCTTGCGTTCTTATCATCGCATTCAAGGTTATCGCCGAGCGCACGGATAAAGCCGTCCTTTATAAGTATGTCCTTTTTGCCTTCAAAACCGTTCACATAATCAACAACATGACCGTTTTTCAGTAAAATTGTCATTATAGCACCTCGCAATTCTGCACAAAAGCCGTGTCTTTCTTCCTTGACGATGAAAAACACGGCTTTAATTCATATCCGCCCTTAGCAGATAAAAGATCCCATTTTACGAAAGATATGCTAATATCTGTATCGCACACCCTCGCCTATTTCCATAGTCATTTTATTATACTATATTTTCTGCCGTTTGTCTACAAGTTTACGAAATTTTTTTAATTTTTTATTTCACTTACCGGTACTTTATCTGCGTCCTCGTTTCTGAGTGCAATTACCGCACCTCTTACAAGATATGCCTTTATTCCGCTACCGCACAACACGCAGGTGACTGTTGTTCCTTTTGTAAAGCCGAGGTCCATAAGCCTTCTTTTCATATCTCCTGCAAGTAACAGCCGTTCTACCCTGCATTTTTCATCTCTTTCAAGCTGTGCCAGACTTCTCACATAAACGCCTCCTTCATTTCTTCGCTTATTGCCAGTTTATGAAAGAAGGCCGCAGGCGGTTAAACCGTCTTTATATTATTCCAGACACGTTTCCTTATGCGGATTGTCATAATATTCAAAGCACAGCCTTATCTGCTCCGCCGTTGTTTTCTCATCCGCAAGATTATCCGGCAGAGCGTTCCTGTCAAACAGCCTCGTTTCCGTAGTTTCGATATTCTCTTTGAACTCTCCGCTGTCATATTCGCACAGCACAAAGAATTTCATAATGCCGTAAGGACAATTCAGCCTGTTATGCCTCCTCCAGTCCTGCACGGCAATCAGCTTTTTGCAGTGTACCGAAAGCCCCGTTTCCTCCAGCACCTCTTTTTCTGTATTCTCTGCAACCGACAGATCTACATCGCACCATCCGCCCGGCAGCGACCACGTTCCGTTGTTTTCACGCACAAGCAGTATCTTCCCGTCAATAAAGACAGCCCCTCTGGTATCGAGCTTCGGTGTCTGGTATCCGCTCTCGTTGCAGAACAGATCGTATACCTTTTCGAGCGGAATATCGGTCTTTGCCGAGATCATCTCTGCGGAGATTTTCCTCAACTCCTCATAGCGCTCCCTGCCGTACTTATCCTCGCAGTACGCAAGTCCCGCCTGTGCAATGCTCTGAATGCGCACAGCGTAATCGACCCACTTATCGCTCATATTTTCACTCATTTTTGACAAACCTCACCGTCTTATCCTTCATAGATATTTTCTCAGCCCTGTACCCGTAGCTGTCAAGTTCTTTCTTATACGTCAGAAAGGAATGATCTATCGGCACACCGCAGATTTTTGCTATATCATCGTAAGTCAGCGTAATTTCACGCTCGCAGCACTTCCCGATATATTCCCACAAAGAATCGTACTTGCTAATATATCTCCTCTATATCCTCACAAGAGCCTCATCATCTTGCATTGATCCAGTCCTGCGTTCCAGAACTCAGACAACGGCAGGTTCTTTACCCTGCACACTATGCTTGCATTCATCGCACCGTGTCCGACTATCAGAATATCCTTGCCATCTTTTATCTGCGGATAGATTACCTCGTCAAGAAATTCACCCGTTCTGCCGAACAGCTCCTCAAATGTTTCCGCCCCGCCTATAGAACTTGTATACTGCTCAGGGTGGAAAAACAGTAAGTTTATCGGACAGTCGGGAATACTGAAGCTGTTCTCGATACCCTCATATTCCCCGAAGCACATTTCCTTCAGCCTGTCGTCCGTTACTATCGGCACATTTCTGCCCTCGAGCAATATCTCGGCTGTTTTCCTTGCACGGATAAGCGGCGAACAGTAGCAAATATCAAGATGCACGTCCTTATATTCCTCCCGTGCCTTTTCAGCCATTTCTATCCCCTCTTGGCACAGCGGAATGTCCGTCCTGCCCTGCAATTTTTTCTTTTTATTCCACTCGGTTTTACCGTGTCGCATTATGTATAGCATTAAAATCCTCCGTGTAACGCTTTATCAGAAAAGATCAAGCATACTGTCAAGATATATTTCTTCTCTTACTTTCAGCCGGTATTCCGGCTTTGTCATATAGTACAGCAGAAATTCAAGCACTACCGCACTGCCAAGCCCCCTGCCCTCTATCTTGAACTGATTGAACCCCATCGGCAGATAGGTATTTTCAATATCGTCCGTTCCGATAAACGCAGGGTTTTCCATAGCCTTTGAAAACTTGTACCCCTCGTTACCGCCGGGAGAACGGCATATAAAATCCTCGCAATCCTCACATAGACTTTTACGGCTGACATTTTCATAACAGCTTTTCCTGTCGGTACAACCGAAATAACAGCATTCGTTGCACAGAAATTCTACCTTGCTTTTCTGCCTTTCGGTAAGCGTACCCAGCTTGTCAAAAGCCTTGTTAAGTCTGAAATCCGGTACAACAAAGCGAAAATCCTCACGGCTAAGCTCTTTTTCAAGCTGTATAAAATCCGTCAGAACCTTTGTGGTCGATGATACAAAATACAGACCCGGATAATTCTTCCCTATATATTCAAGCAACAGGTCCGAACAGATTATAACGCCGTTCTGCATCGCTGTGCTTTTGCTGAACATCTCGCACAGCCTGTTGCACTTTCTGTCCGAAAGATGCTCTTGCTTTATAAGAGAATTGCTGAACGTGAGCCTTGCGGAAATGCCGTACTTCTGTGTAAGCCGAAGCACCTTTTCAGCCTCATCATCACCGAATCCCACACGTCCGCCGCCCCACAGACAATCCGCAGGAGCACCGTATATCGAGCCTATCTCGCACCAATCGTAAAAATACTCCCTGTGATTATAAAATAAAGGCAGAAACAGGCTGTACAGCCCGTAAAATTCAAACAGACCGGGGAGGTGGAAATATGCCACAGCACCGTCACATTTTTCACAAGTTTTCTGTTTCACATCTCTGCCCCCTTTTATAAATCTCTATATTAAAGCATCTTTTCAAGCGTCTTTACGAGCTTTTCGTTATCATCGTGAGTTCGTATTGCCACACGGCAATACTCGTTGCCAAGTCCGTAAAAATGCGAGCAATCTCTGACTTTTATGCCGTTTTCGTATAACTTCCTGCGTATATTCTCATTGCCTTTCAAAAGCAGGAAATTCGCTGTGGACGGATATATTTCAAGCGGAAGCTTTTTCAGCTTATCAAAAAGCCAATCACGCTCGGCTGAAATAACCTCGTGCGTTTTCTGCGTATACTCTTTATCTGCAAGTGCGGATATCCCTGCAAGTTGTGCCGGCACAGACACAGCAAAATCCGCACCGTATCGCCGCATACCGTCAAGCAGTTCTGCATTGCCCGAAACGCAGAATCCGAGCCTGAATCCCGCAAGAGAATAAGTCTTTGTGAATGCGTCAATTACTATAATATTGCCACTCTGTGCGGCAATTTTCTTGACAGAATACTTTTCCCAATCGGGCAAAAACTCCATAAAGCATTCATCAACAACAAGCAAAATATGCTTGTCACGACAGTGCTTTATAAGCTTCATCATAAGTTCAGAATCCGCAAGCTGTCCTGTCGGATTATTCGGATTGCAAAGAAATGCTATATCGCAGTTTTCGTCAAGCACCCACAGTACATCTTCACTCAGAGTAAAGCTATTCTCCGCCTTAAGTGTGTAGTGTTGTATCTCACAACCAACCAAATCAAGCACACGGTCGTATTCCTCGTATGTCGGCTCTATGACAACGGCACGCTTTGGCTTTACCGCAAATACAAGGCGATACAAAAGGTCGTCCGCTCCGTTACCGCATAATATCTGATCTGCGTTTATATGATATTTTTCCGCAAGCAGTGAGCAAAGATGCCTGCAATCCGGGTCGGGATATGCTCCCGAAATTTCTGTAATTTTCGCAAACTGCCGTTTCACAGTATCGGGAATGCCAAGCGGATTTATGTTGACAGAAAAATCAATATATCCCTCTCCGACACTTTCGGTTATTGAATTAATCAAAGAATTTTCCGCCATGTTCTCCGTATTTCTCCTGCACCTTTAATTTGAAATCTGATAGCATTAATCGGGCTGTGCTGTTAAAAGTCCGCAAGCCTCGCAAACAGCCTGCCAAGTACTTAAAATCATTCCTGCCTTTAACGGATTTTGTGCTTTACAGTATCACACAAAATCAAATCAGCTTATCCGTAAAAATCGCTTTTTTAAAAAAGCCACCGCAAAAGCGGTGGCTCAAAAAATTATTTACCTAAAACCTTCTTAACGGTATTAGCAATATTATCCGCACATAAGCCGAATTCTTCAAGCAATGCTGCCGCAGGACCCGAATGACCGAATGTATCCATAACACCGATCTTTGTAACGGGAACGGGATAATTCTCGCAAAGAACATCGCAAACAGCACTTCCTAAACCGCCGATTATGCTGTGTTCTTCAACAGTAACTATCTTTCCTGTTTCCTTTGCCGCCTTGATTATAATATCCTTGTCAATGGGCTTTATCGTGTGTATGTTGATTACACGGGCATTGATACCCTGACCCTTGAGTGCGTCAGCCGCTTCAAGTGCCTGAGCTACCATAAGACCTGTAGCAACGATCGTTATATCATCGCCGTCACGGAGCTGTACGCCCTTGCCAAGCTCAAACTTATATGTATCCTTATCGTTGAAGATAGGAGCGGCAAGTCTGCCGAATCTCATATAGGTAGGTCCTACATAGTCTGCCATAGCGAGTACAGCCGCCTTAGCCTCAACATCATCGGCAGGGTTGATTACCGTCATACCGGGTATTGTACGCATAAGCGCAATATCCTCGTTGCACTGGTGTGTCGCACCGTCCTCACCAACGGAAATACCTGCGTGTGTTGCGCCGATTTTTACGTTCAGATGAGGATAGCCTATGCTGTTTCTGAGTATTTCATAAGCTCTGCCTGCCGCAAACATAGCAAATGTGCTTGCGAATACGAGCTTGCCTGTAGTAGCGATACCTGCGGCAACGCCCATCATATTTGCTTCTGCTATACCGCAGTCAAAGAAGCGGTCGGGATATGCCTTCTTGAATATACCTGTCTTTGTTGCAGCCGCAAGGTCTGCGTCTAAAACTACGAGATCGTTTCTCTTTTCAGCGAGCATTACAAGAGCTTCGCCGTAGCTTTCACGGGTTGCTTTTTTCTCCATTTTAATACGTTTCCTTTCCGATTACTTTTCAAGCTCGGCAAGATGAGCCTTGAGTTCTGTCATAGCCTGGTTGTACTGTTCTTCGTTCGGAGCAGTGCCGTGCCATGATACCTGATCCTCCATGAAGGAAACGCCCTTGCCCTTTATGCTTCTCTGTATAATTACCGTAGGCTGTCCCGAAATCTTTTCAGCTTCAGCAAAAGCCTTTTCGATTGCGTCAAAATCGTGTGCGTCTATAGAAATAACGTGCCAGCCGAAAGCCTTGAACTTCTCGTCTATCGGATAGGGTGACATTACATCGCTGATTCTGCCGTCTATCTGAAGTCCGTTGTTGTCAACTACGGCTACAAGGTTGTCAAGCTGATAGTGTGCCGCAAACATAGCAGCCTCCCATACCTGACCTTCTTCTATCTCGCCGTCGCCGAGTATAGCGTATACTTTATAGAAATCGTTTGACAGCTTGCCCGAAAGAGCCATACCGCAAGCGGCTGAAATACCCTGACCGAGTGAGCCTGTGCTCATATCAACGCCGGGAACCTTGTTCATAACAGGGTGTCCCTGAAGCTTTGAGCCTATGTGGCGGAGTGTCTTTAAGTCTTCCACGGGGAAAAATCCACGGTTAGCAAGTACAGAGTACAGTGCAGGGGCTGTGTGTCCCTTTGACAGTACAAGTCTGTCACGTTCGGGCATCTGAGGATTTTTCGGATCTACATTCATCTTTGCAAAGTAGAGATATGTCAGTACATCGGCTACCGAAAGCGATCCGCCGGGATGTCCCGACTTAGCGTTGTAAACGCCCTCGATAACACCCATTCTGACCTTGGTGGCAGTTATCTCAAGCTGCTTTTTTAAAGTTGCGTCCATTTTTAAGGTCCTTTCCGGGCAAAGCCGCAGGCTTTGCTTTTTCGTTTGTTTGTTCCTGATTATTATATTACATTATCGCCGATTAGTCAAGTGCAATGAGGCGATTTATAATTTCATTCTTTGACCTGCGGTTCAGTGCGAAGCTGTGATTTAGCACGATGTACGATCTGCTTATTTTTGCCTTGACACAGTGTTTTATTGGTTGTATAATTGCAATCGGTGCGGTTTTCGCACTGTATTCTCCCGTCGGGGATATTCAAGGATTTGATTTTATGCGTGGACTTGGCACTGTAATAAATGTCGCTCTGCTGATATTCGGCGGACTATGCGGACTGCTGTTCGGCAAAAAGCTGAACGAAAGAATAAAGGATACTCTGCTGTCGGTCAATGCCGTTGCAATAATGATGCTTGCCGTAGGCGGTGTTATGCAGAATATGCTGTCGCTGTCAGACGGCAAGCTGTCAACGGGCGGCACTGTTATGATGATAGTCAGCCTCACCTTAGGCGGTCTTATCGGTGAAATAATCAATATAAACGCTCTTGTGGACAAGTTTGGCGAATGGCTCAGGATAAAGAGCCACAGCACCGGTGACGACTCATTTGTATCGGCATTTGTCAGCGCATCCTGCACTGTCTGTATAGGCGCAATGGCGGTTATAGGTTCGATAAACGACGGAGTAAGCGGCGATTGCTCGGTTCTTATCGCAAAAGCGATCCTTGACGCAGTGATTATCTGCGTAATGACCGCCTCTCAGGGCAAGGGCTGTATCTTCTCCGCCGTACCTGTGGCGATTTTTCAAGGTGCCATAACAATAATCGCAGTATTTGCCGGAGGCTTCATGACCGACCTTGCATTGTCTTATCTTTCTTATGTCGGCAATGTTCTGATTTTCTGCGTAGGACTTAACCTCATTCGTAAAAAACAGATAAGAGTAGCAAACCTGCTCCCCTCGCTTGTGATTGCTGTTGCGTGGGGATTTGTCGCACCGCTTATATAAATGAAGTACATAATGAAAAACCGTGATCTTACCATCGGCAGTATAACCGGCGGACTATGGGCATTCGCCGTGCCGCTTATGCTCGGAAATATAATGCAGCAGCTTTATAACCTCGCTGATACATGGATAGTCGGCTGATATATCGGTGACAACGCACTTGCCGCCGTCGGCTCGTCATATACGCTCATAACCTTCCTTACATCCGTGATTATAGGTCTGTCGCTCGGTAAAGGTCTGCGCTACATCGGCATAGGAATACTGTTTATGCTCTACAGCTGCTACAGAGCGGTAAATAAACCGTTGATGTCGGTAATCCTGACGATTCTTTCGCTCGGAACAAGAGTGCTTCTTGCGTATATCCTGTCGCCCGTGTCCACTTTCGGAGTTATGGGAATATGGGTATCCATCCCTATAGACCGGTTTCCGGCGGACATCTCCGGCATAGGATATTATATCCTGCGTGAACGTAGCCGGTACCGAAAATAAGCAAGGACGCTGTATAAGATAAATATCAAATACCGAAGAATACGCCGTCCTGCATTTGTTAATCATTTCACAAATTCAATTTGATTTCTTTTGTAAACAATTTGAAGTTTTTCCTATTGACAAAAAACGTATATTATGATAGAATAAGCAATAGATATACAGTAAACATTAAAGACGGCAGGCACAGCGGTATCGGAGGTCAGATGGCAGAAAGAGCAACTAATATGACCGGTACTCCTTTTCCGGACAAAGAAACGGAGCTTACGATTTCCGATATGACCGATGAACAGCTTGTCAGTCGGATAACACAGACAGGCGGCGAAAAATACGCAACCGTACTTATAAAGCGGTATATACCCGTTATTTCGGCAAAATCCGCAAAGATGTCACTGCGTTGCCCGTCTGCCGATAAGGACGATTTGTTCTCTGAGGGGCTTCTCGGTCTGCTTAAAGCTATACGGCTTTATAACAGCGAAAAGGGTGCGTCTTTCGTAACCTTCGCCAATCTTTGCACCGACTCGGCTATGAAAACCCGTATATCAAAGGCTATCAAGGATAACCCTTTATCAAACTGTGAAGACTTCGACTTCGATCTTATAAAGGACGATTCACTGTCGCCGGAGGATACGGTGATTGATAAAGTTCAGGACAGCCAGCTTATGAACAGGCTGTCGGACGTTCTTTCAAAAAAGGAAATGAAGGTCCTTGAAATGTATCTTGCCCACTGCTCCTATGAGCAGATAGCAAATGAGCTTTCGATGAACGAAAAATCTGTAGACAATGCACTTCAGCGTGCAAAATCGAAGATAAGAAAATCAATGGGGAAATAAGACTTACCAAGTCTTTTTCATATTATTACACGCTGAAAGCGTGAGAAATTTTAGAGGTATTTTACTATGTACGAAGACAAGACTCTCAAGTGCAAGGACTGCGGTGCAGATTTCGTATTCACAGCAGGCGAACAGGAATTCTACGCTCAGAACGGCTTTACAAACGAGCCTAAGAGATGCAAGGCTTGCCGTGACGCTAAGAAGAATGGCGGAGCTAAGCGTGAAATGTTCACAGCTGTATGCGCAGGCTGCGGCGGCGAGGCTAAGGTTCCCTTCCAGCCCCGTGACGACAGACCCGTTTACTGCAGCGAGTGCTTCGCTAAGAGAAACGAGCACTAAGTTTATCGGCAATACTAATCGGTTCGGGTTTTAAGTCAGGCTATTCAGAGGAGTTTCGTACATTTTTCTATATTCCTGATAACAATGCGAATAATTGCATTAATTGCATATAGTATTCAAGGTAAAAAAGCAAAAGAGTCTTGCCGCAAGGCAAGGCTCTTTTAGTTGTAGAAAAAGTCTGTTTTTTCAAAAAAAGTGCTTGTTCTCAATCCCTATCCCCTTTAGGACACTCTGATGGCTTTGCTTCGTGCAAAGCTTGGTGTGTCCTTATTTCGGCATCCTTGCCGAAAACCCCTTTCCCCGGGAAAGGGGCTATATTACTGGGGCTACCGCCCCTAGACCAAGCAAGGATGCTTGCAGTCAGCCACACAAAGCCACTGCACGATGCAGTGGTACAAATGGCTGACGACCTGTACGGGGGCTACGCCCCTGCGACCCCATTTTCAGAAAACACAAAGGTTTATCTACAGACTGAAACACCCTTTCGAGGGTGTTTCAGTCTTTTTCTACAATCTGCTACGGGCTGTGAAAATCAGCCCGTATTTTTTGCACTTTTTCACTTTTTCATAGACAAAACGAGCTTCTGTAGTGTATTATATATAACAAGAGCAGTCCGCCATACTGTTTTGCCTTTACGAAAGGAGCATTATTATGAAATTATCCGAAAAACGCATTAAAACTTTACCGATTATCATTACATTATCCGTTATCGCTGTCGCAATCGTGACAATTATTCTTTTACTGTTCACAAACGGCGGTGATACCGCAGGTTCATCCGGTTATATTTTACCTGCAAAGCCACGCTTTATTTACTCAAAGAACAATGTGCTGTATATGTATGACGATGGCACAAGCGAGCGTATGAGTGAGGACATTTGCGATAAATACACGCTGACAACCGACAGCAACAGACTGATATATATAAGTAAAGGAGATTTGTGGTATCGTGATATTGAAAATAAAGACGACAAACCACATAAAATAGCGACCGATGTTACCGCCTACAATGTAAACTCAGACGGCAGTAAAATAGTCTATATCAAGGAAAACGGCGATATTTTCAAGGAAACGACAGACGGTAAGACAGAAAAAGTCGGCGAAAACTGTAGCGACAGCGATGAGCTGTTTATAAATGACAATGCCGACAGAATCGGTTATTTCACAAACGATCGCAGTTTTATTCTTGCAGACGTATCGCAAGGCAACGAAATTATCGTAAACGAGTTAATCAGCGGTGACAGTACAGTAAGCTGCTCGGACAATCTTTCTGTAATAATTATCGAAAAATTCTATTATATTGACGGTGAGCCTGCGAACAATATTTACATATATTCCGACAACGGCAAAATAAAAAACGTTATTGAAAACGCAGAAATAGTCAGGGCTTACCCCGAAAAGAATTCAATGTACTACACTAAGGACGGCACACTTTACTATTACGAAAAAGGAGAAAGCACCAAAATACAGGATAACTACAGCTATGAATACTACAGCTTTGATTTATGTGCCACCGATGTACCTGTAATGGTCGCATACTCCGAAAAGGGTTTTCTTATAGCAAAACAGGGCAAAACCGAAGAGATAACTTTAAACGCTTCGTCAAGCATTGTGCGTAAAGTAAGCGACGACGGAAACACGCTTATCTTTAAGGCAAGTACGGACGGCGGCTCAAAGATATACAGACTTGACCTCTCGGACGGCTCGGATAAAACTCCTGTTGCGATTGACGATGATATGGGCGAAACACGGATAACACTTACAAGCGACAAAAAGGTCGTATATTCAAAAACAGAGTACGGCTCACCGATGCGTAACATTTACGTTGACGGCAAGCTGATTTCGGAAAATGCCGACAGCGATAATATAACATATCTTGACGGCAGTTTTTACTATATCAAAAACACCTATGGCACGGACGAAGAAGAACCGACAAGAGTTCTCACGATAAATCAAGGCGGCGAGGAAACAGCGGTAAAAGATGATGTCAGCCGTTACCGTGTGCTTGATAAGGACAATATAACGATGATATGCGGTATGAAGAATAAAGCCGATTTTCGCGGCGGAACGCTGTATCTTTATAAGGACGGCAAGATTGTAAAAATAGACGAAGAAGTAACTTCAATCGAAACTGCGGTAAAGAGATATGACAAGATAGATCTTGACTATTACAGTATGCAGTAAACATACATAGCAAAAGCACCCCGACACAGCGGGGTGCTTTTTATTTATCATACATCGTTTTGCAAATCGCCGGCAGACGCACCATAGATCAGAGCGTGTATCTATCACCGTTATTCTTGATTTTGCCGCCTGATACCGCCTTATCGACTGCGAACTCGACCGTAGAGGTCATCACCGTACCGAGCCTTGTGTAGCCGAATTTCTTTGCAGTTTCACGAATAAGGTCGGCCCTTGAAAGTCCTATCTGCTCTGAAAGCACCTCCGTCACAGCGGAGATTATTTCTTCCGACGGGATTTCCGTAAGCTCCCTTCTGTTGCCCTGAATATCGGCAGGGCGATAAATGTCATAAGTATCGGGGTTTTGCTTGCCGAGCCAGAAGAACGCATTGTTCTCATCAATCGTTATACGCTTGTCGATCATCCTGAACACATCGGCAAGCACCTTGTCCGTGCGGTCGCCGCTTCTTGTTATGCCCCACGCACCTATCAGCTTATGCACAAGAGCGCTACGGCTTATCGGCGCTTCTGCCGACAAAATAAGCACTGCAAGCGACTGTATAACAGGAACCGTTTCAGGAAGATAAAACTGTTCGGGCGTTCCGACAGGCGCTATATCTGCCGTTTCATACAGCGTCGCCTTATTCGGCACAGGCGTTTTCTCGACCGTTTCAAATACCGGTGCCTGCTTTGTCTTTACTTCCCCGACAGGCTTTTCCTGCGGATGCTGTGCATTTTCAACAGCCTGCTTTATGTGCTGTAAAACTCCGTTGCTGTCGTCAAGCCAGTCGAGCGTCCATACACGCATTACGCTCCAGCCAAGCCCCTCAAGCACACCGGGCTGAACCGCAAATCTGTCCCTTGCGGTTGCGCTTCTGTGGCAGTTTTCACCGTCAAGCATAATACCGAGAATATATGTTTCGGGTTTTTCGGGATCAATTATACCTATATCCATTCTGAACTGCGAACAGCCTATGTTGCACCTCGTCTTATATCCGAGCGTTTCAATGCCATTCGCTATCTCGCTTACAAGGCTGTCATCCGCTTTTGCAAACATATCCGTGCGTCCTGCGATTACATTCGTACCTCTCGTTGCAAACTCAAGGAAGCCCTTAAGCCCCGCAACGCCCTCTGAGCGTGTTCTCGTAAGGTCTATCTGCTCAGGACGCAGAACGGAATAAACTATCATTTCCTTCCTTGCCCTTGAGATTGCAACATTAAGTCTTCTCCATCCGCCGTCACGGTTAAGCGGGCCGAAGTTCATCGAAACCTTTCCGTTCTCGTCAGGACCGTAGCCCACCGAGAACAGTATAACGTCACGCTCGTCACCCTGTACATTTTCAAGGTTCTTGATAAACACAGGCTCATCACACTTTGCGTCAAAATCAGCTATATCCGGGTTCTTTGCAAATGCGTCAACCAGCATATCGTCGATAAGATTCTGCTGAACAGAGCTGAACGTTACCACGCCTATGCTGTCATTCCTCAGCTTTTCATCGCTCAGCCTGCGGATAATTTCATTGACTATAGCCTCCGCTTCAGCCTTGTTCTGCTTTGTCTTGCCCTTGTCATAGAAGCCTTCCGGACGTATAAGCCTTACCTGCGATACAAGGTCGTTCGGTGACGGGAACGTATACAGCTTATTGTCATAATACTTCATATTGCTGTATGCGATAAGGCTCTCGTGCCGTGAGCGGTAGTGCCACTTGAGATACATCTGCGGCATAGAGATTGCAAGGCAGTCGTCAAGCAGGCTCTCCAGATCCTCAAGCTCGCTGTTATCCTCGTCAATACGGTTGCTTGTAAAGAATGACGTAGGCGGAAGCTGCTTCGGGTCGCCTACTATAACGACATTCTCGCCCCTTGCTATAGTGCCGACAGCCTCGCTTGTCGGAAGCTGTGATGCTTCATCAAATATCACAAGGTCGAATTTCGGGAATGACGGGTCGATATACTGTGCCACTGAGATAGGGCTCATAAGCATACACGGGCAGAGCCTTCTGAGCAGTGTAGGTATCTTGTCGAACAGCTTTCTGAGTGGCATCATTCTGCCGTTGTTTTTGATAGCCTTCTTCAGTATTCCCATCTCGGAGGATGCGGCGCTCGTACCGTCTGATACGGGTATATTTGCCGACAGCCTTGCCGCAAGTTCCTGCATAGTGAGCCTCTGATATTCCTTTATCGTTCTTCTGTATTCGTCAATCAGAGCATCATACTGCTTTCCGTTGAAGGAGGCAAGACGCTTGTCTGCGGCGATAGTCATAAGCGACAGCTGATAATAAAGCTCGCAGTGATAAGCCGCTCTTATATTATCTGCCGATACAGTACCGTTTTTATAGGCACGGCTCACAGCCGCAAGCCCTGCGTCACAAAGCCGCTTATCCGCCAAGTTGAACGCCGCCTTGCTCTTTACAAGCGAAATATTGTCCGAAATCGCCTTAAATACCGAGTTGACGCTTGTAAGCCAATCGGCGCTTCCTTCAAATTCCGTGTTCACCGAATAAAGTTCAGCCAGTCTGTCGGATTTTTCCGTATAGCTTCTTACCGCCTCAAGATTTTTCGCACATCCGGCAATTTCCTGCGGTGAACGTTTTACGAACACATTCATAATGTGCTGTTTTTCGCTGTTGCTGAATCTGTCTGAAGCCGCCGCCACATAAACAGCCTCTGTCTTATGCACCGCCCTTGAAAGCATATCCCAGTCGGTCGCCATACCGGACAATATTCCGCCCGTTATATTCAGCGTCGGGATTATCTGCCCGATCTGCTCCGATTTTTCCGACAGTTCAATCAGCCTGTCATATACTCCGCATACATCGCTCTTTTTAAATGCGGCAGGATTTTTGCTGTAGACTTTAAGTTCCTTATACAGCCTGTTCTGACCTATCAGCTTCGGTAAAAACCACTTAGCCTCCGCCTGTTTCCATTTCACTCTTGCGCTTTGTGCAGGATATGAAAGCACAGCCTTGTCAAAGTCGTTTTCGATTTCGGCACAAAGCGCATTGTATGCTTTTCCCGTTTCACACAGCGTTTTCAGCTTTGAAACGGCAGCGTCAAAATCCGCCGTACCCAATATCTCGTTTATTACAGGTGCGTCCTCGCCGCAGGCATCTATAAGACCCGATACGGCGCTTTGCTTTTCACGGCTTATATTCCCGTCAAGACCGACAGCAGTTGCTATAAGGTTCAGTGCCTCGTCCGCCCTGCCGTATTCCTCCGCAAGTCTGTCAAGGCCGTTTTTGAAGCTGTCACGCATTTCCGTGGAATATTCACATCCGCCGTATCTTATAAGCGGATGCTGTGCATAAACACCTATCTCGGATATTGCGACAACATATTCCGATATAATTTCCTCAAATCGTGCAATAGTACCTTCGTCGGCATTTTGCAAAGCATCTCTGCCGATAGATATTTTCCCCTTTTCAGCCAAACACTGCTCATAGCGTTCAATAGCCGTATACAGCGATTTACCGAAATTGCGCTTTTCGTGCAGAGCCTCTATCACAAAGTTCAGCTTTGCCTTTTCCTGCGCCAGCTTTTCCGCAACTGCGGCGTGTTGTTCGGGAGATTTTACCCTTGCCGTTTCAAGCGACTTGTTAAGTTCCGCTAAAACAGCGGATTTACTTGTCTTGTTGGAGTGAAGCTCAAGGCAGAACGGGTCAATCCCGATATTAGCAAGACGTTTCTGTACAACGCTCAGCGCCGCCATTTTCTCCGCCACAAACAGAACGCTTTTTCCGTGATAAAGCGCATTCGCTATCATATTGGTGATGGTCTGCGATTTACCCGTTCCGGGAGGGCCGTGCAGTACAAAGCTTCTTCCTGCCGATGCCGCAGCCACCGCACTCAGCTGTGAAGAATCTGCGTCAACGGGAATGGCAATATCCGTAAGCGATATTTTGCTGTCAATATCGGTATCTGCAATAAAGTCCCCCGTCAGTGCCTCGCTTGTCGCACCTTCCATAAGGCAGGATACCACCTTGTTGCTTTTAAGTTCGTCACTGCGGTTTCTTATATCGTTCCACATTACAAACTGACCGAAGCTGAACAGCCCGATAAAACTGTGTTCGATAATATTCCACGTTTTTTTGCCCATTATCGCCTGTCTTACGGTATTGAAAACAAGCGGCAGGTCAATTCCATGCTCGTCTTCGGGCAGAGGGTCAAGACCGTTTATCTCAATGCCGTGATCCTGCCGTAAATACTCTATCATCGTTACGTTTATCTGAGCGTCTTCCTGACGGCTCCTGATTATATAACCTTTGTCACGGACATTTCTGACTATATCTATCGGTATAAGCACAAGAGGCGCATATCTCGCCTTTTCCGACATTTCGCTTTCAAACCACCTGAGCATTCCGAGCGACAGGAACAGCGTGTTCGAGCCGTTCTCCTCCATGCTCACCTTAGCCGCACGGTACAGCTTCTTAAGGCTCTCCTCAAGCTCTGCCGCATCCATAAACGTCCTTATCCTCTTGTTTTTCAGTTCCTGCTCGGCTATATTCCTTACAAGGTCCTTATCGGTTTCTATCTCAAACGTTTTAGCATCTCGCATAGAAACCGTCCACTCGGACGGTGCCTCAAGGATGCGGAAATCCGTTCCGTCAGACAGCTTATCTTCAAGAAGCGACAGATCCGACACCATAATTTCGACCGTGCTTTTATTTATTCTGAAATTCAGCAGAGAATTTCTCAGCGAAAAATCAAGCAGCTTTCTTTCCCATATTTTCTGCTTTGTCATAGGCTCGTTACTGCCCTGCGCCACTTTTCCGTACAGCGACATATCAAGCTCGCTCGGTGCGCTCATTCTTATACGCCTTGCACCGTCGCTCTCTGTGCTTTCAGCCGTCAGAGCCTGTTCGAGCCTCAGCGGTATCGGACGGATGCCGCTTCCTCTTGTACGGGCAATATCGACCGCACATATAAAGCCGCCCGGTGTATTCATATGATCCCTGCCGTGCTTCAGCGACTTGTCAAAGTCAACATTCTCCTTTGTCATATCCGTGCATTCCACGAGCAGAAGCTCCTCCGCCCCTGCCGCAATACGCTTTTCTATAGCCGACACATCATCGGTAGCACAGTCCGCAAAGGTTTCCTCCTCAAGATGACAGCCACAGAAAGCGTGACCCTCTATGAATATAATGATAGGATTAAGACCTACAGCCTCAAGGCAGGACGCATACAGCACCGCAAGATCAAGGCAGGTGCCCTGCTTCTGCTCCAGCACGGTATTTGCAAGACGTATCTTCTGCCCTATATATTCAAAGCTGGCAGGCGGCATATTGTACGCTATCCTTCTTGCACACAGCGCCGCATATAAAGCCGCCATTTGCTGTTTTACAAAGTTCGGGTTCTGCCGCTGATATGCGCTGAAGGCTGTCGTATCCGCCCACTTTTTAAGGTAGACCGATGCTTCTGAAATGACTTTTGCTATCTCCGGGTGATTCGGTGTCACAAATGCCGCAATAAGCTCCGGATCAAACGCAAGACCGCTCCATTCGTTGAATGCAAGCAGCTGAACGGGAACATCCTTTTGATAAAGCTCTTTTTCGTCTTTTGAAAGCGAAAAGCTTACAGTACCCGACACTGCCTCCGTCAGTGAAAACAGCATTTCCGTGCTGAGAATTATCCTCAGCGGCGAAATTTCAACCGACTTTCCCGACGGCACACAGCTTATATCGTATGTGAAGGTCTTTGCAAAAGCCAGGTCAAAAGCGATAGTAAGCCTTACATCGCTTATATCCTCATCGCCCTCGTTGCCGACAGTAAGGTTTCTAATGAAAGGTATGTAATTCTGTTGCATTGCGAAATTGATTTTCGGTATCATATCGCAGCCCAGTGTCAGTACAGCGCCCATGTAACACCATCCTTGATTCAAAATAGTTTCCGCTGTTAACGGCATCAGTTAAATTATACTACTATATTCAATACCTGTCAATAAAACATCGACCCCGACAGAAAACTCTGTCAGGGTCGTGCTATGCCAAAAAAACAATTATTATTAAAGTTGAACATCTAAACGTACCGCCAACACCGCTTAAAGCATTTTCCGTACCGATAAGGCATTAATATTTTCGTGAGTGTACCGGTACAACTGCACTGACATTGACCCTTCGAAAAACGCACTATCCCTCGAAAAACACCATATTCTTGCCTCCCTTGTCAAAGGGAGGTGGATTGACGGCAAGGCACAAACTGTTGCTTTGTTGCTTTCTGCTTGCGATATGCCCACTCTTTTTATATTGTAAACTTTTCTGCCGTCAAGACGGAGGGATTGCTTTACACCACCGACCCTTCCAAAACCGCACTATCCCTCGAAAAAGGGGAGGTTCTGTTGCTCGGTCAAGCCGAGCCAACTACGGTGGGGATTGTAGTTGCTTAGAAGTTGTTTCCCTGATCCCTTTGGTTCTTTTTCTCTTTCATATTGACAGGTGTACCCACTCGAATAGCGAACCCGAGAAGTGCTGTCCTACAAATAGCACTATCGGTAGCCTTGCTATCATAGTCAGGGCTGAACGATGCAACAAGAAGCACATCAATCAAAAGACTTTTTATATAAAACATCGACCCCGACAGAAAACTCTGTCGGGGTCGCTTGTTCGTTTATTTACCAGAGAATCTTATCTCATTTATAAGCGCCGTACCGTTCTTCTCCTTAAGAAGCCAGTAGAAATCCTTCGTCAGCTCAAATTCCTTATCAGGCACCGTAGTTTGCGGATAGGAAACTACCTTGTTTTCCCCTCCCTCAAAGTCAAACGCCTGAATTGCCGAATTTCCTGCCGATACCGTAAACAGTACGGAGCGACCCTTGTCAAGTGCCACCGTCAGCAGTCCGCTTGCCGTTTCCGACCAGCCCTTTGTCTTACACTTTACCATAACCGCCCCACCATATCCGGAGGTAACTATTCCGTCTGTAGCACCCGAAATATCGATCGTTTCACCGAATATTCCGGTTCTTATGTCTAAGCTGCAGTCAACGATCGAAAGGTCGTTGCTGTATATGCCGGTTGACGATTGAATGTCCGTTCCCGCAAGCCCTGTTGTTGTTATACTGCATCTGTCGAAGCGGATCGTTTCTGCGTGTACGCCGTAATATTCAGCTGCTGCGGTAAATATCATATCGCTGAAATCAACACTGCCAATACTCTGTATAGCGTATGTATTTCCCGTTACTGTGAGATTCGGGCTGTCGCCGCCGATAAACTCCATACTCATAGGAGTTACATCGTCGTAGTCAAGGTGCGCCTGATATATCGCAAGCAGGTTTTCTGTAGTCGCCGTGTTACGTTTCGAAAGCGTAACATTTCCGTTTATGTTTACCTTAAGGCTGTTCGAGCTTACATACATCAGATATGCGTCAGCCGAGCCGTATCCGTCGCCTACGCCTATGCTGCTGAAATCGTCGGGCTTCACGCCGTTCATATCTCCTGCCGTAAGCATAAGATTTTCAAACGTAATATCCGAAACGCTTTGCTTAACATACAGCATTATATTCTTTCCAACACCCGACAGCTTAAGACCGTTTCCGGTCACTGTCAGTATACCGGTAGCTGTATCATACTCAAAGCCGCTTGCCTTGCCGCTGATGAATGCCTTGTTTTCGGTATCTATTATCGTGCTTGCACTGCCGTTTGAAACTGTCAGATAACCGCTCATATCCTTTTCGGCTGTGAACGATACATTCTTCGACGGCATCGTGAACTTTCCGCCTTCAACCGTCACATCGTCCGTTGTCCACTCAAGATAACCGTCGGCTTTTTCCTTTACTGTGACCTCAGCACCGATTTTAGCCTTTTCCCTTGAACTTTCAACACCGTCAAGCGAGTAGATGACATAAACAGGAGTGATAGTACCCGTCAGCGTCATATCGGACTTGATTTCTTTTCCGATGACTGAATATCCGTTTTCGCCAAGCCATCCGCCGAACAGACAGCCGTCTGTATCAGGAGATGCCTCAAGCATATCAGCCGTGAACACCGTTCCGTAGTCAAACTTAGCTGTTTTATAGCTTTCGTAAACCTTGTTGGTATCAAGATTTACAAGACGATAGGTTATCGTCATCTTTTTCAGCTTGTATGTTGCTTTGATCTCGGTCTTTATAATACCGTCATCATTACCGAACGTTGTCGGAACGGCATTATCCCAGCCTGCAAACTCATAGCCCTCTGTGCCTGTCGGTACAGGAATATCCGACAGTGAGATTGCGTCGCCGTATTTACCCGTTATCTCATAACGCACCGTACCGTCATCGAACTCACCGCTCATAGCATAGAACACCACGCTGTAGATTTTGCCCGTAGCTTTCCATACTGCCTTCAGCGTCATATCGCCCGTTACCCTGAACGATTCACCCGGCATCACATCTGCTGTGCCGTTACCGTCAAGGTCAAATCCGACAAGCTCATAATCGTTGTACTTATCATCCTTTAAAGCACCTGCTGTTGCACGATACAGATAGCCGTACTTTACCTTTACCGTTTCGTTTTCCGTGCCGTTGTCATAGTCAAACGTTACATCGAACTCCTTCGGCGTTCTGTTCCACCTTACAATTACAGTCTTGTAGGTCTTGCCGTCAATCGTTGTGTTTTCTTCGTTTATCGGCTCTTCCTTAAGAGTATATGTGTAATACTCGTCATCATACTGTGCAAGCGCCTCAACTTCGGCATCATACTTTTTACAAAGCTCATCATATTCGGGTCTGTAGCCGTCAAACTCGGACTTTACCTCGTGTGAAACCTCCGCTCCGTTCTCGTTGTAAATATAAACGTCATAGTTTATATAACAGCGTCTGTCGTTGGTGTTCCACTTCATATAGTAGGTACCGGGCTTCTTCACATTATCGTTACTGCCGATTCTGTTTCCGTCTGCGTCCACAAAATACGACAGCAGATATTCGGTAGTATATGTGTCCTCAGGCGCATATGCGGAATATCCGTAAAGCGCCGTTGCAAAACGGTAACCGTCCTGTACAACCGTCCTTATCCTGTCAGTTTCTATTTCAGCGCCGTTTTCATCGGTATATCTGAATCCGCCGCCATCGTTTGCGATAAGCGTTATGTAGTGATACAGCTTCGCAGGAACTATTTCAAAGTACACGTTGCTTTCCGGCATTATGCTTATATCGCCGTTGTACCTTACAGTTTCGCCTGCCGTATAACCGCCTACCGTAACATCGCTCTTAATAAGCACATATGACGGCTCGTAGAACGAATCCTCACTGTCCGGCTTCGGACTGTCGGGAATGCTGTTTATAAGCTGTTCCAGCTCCTGCGGCAAAGGCTTGCCGTAAATAATGTCAAACTTTCTTTCGGTATAATCCGCAAGTCTTACCGTTACCGTGTACAGCTTTCGCTTCATCACAGGCTTCAGCCTCATATCGCCCTTGACGGTTATCTTTTCATCGGGAGCCATATCCGCCTTGCCGTCACCGTCAATATCCCAGCCGATAAGTTCGTTTTCCTTACTGCTGTTGATGTTGTCGATAAATGTATCCGGCACTCTGAACTCAGTGCCGTATTCAACATATCTTGCACCCGCATAACCGCTCTCGTTATAAATATCGACTATGCATCTTCTTACAAGATAGTTTGCTTTAAGCATAATGCTGTAGGCCGTCGGGTACAGCTTTTCATATTCAACCCTGAATGCCTGCAGATCTTCTTCACTGCCGTAGTTCACCGCAAGCGGCTTAGTCGTATCAAGACCATGTACACTGCCGCTGTAACTGCTGTCATAGTATCTGTATGCCAGAGCGTCCTTCATATACATCTGGTATCTCATACCGTCCGCTCTGTCGATACCGAAGCTTGCAAAATGAGTAACGCTGTTCACAGACTGTTTATATCTGTCGAACATTTTTATATCGTCAAGATAATCTACCGCCCACAGTTCACTTACCCATCTGTCATTTTCAGTGTCAAAGTATTCCACCGAGTACAGCTTCTGTGCGGTGTATGTGTTAAGCGTGATGGTCATATCATTGCTGAGCCAGTAGTACGGCTGTATCTCTGTATCAAACAGCGACTTATCATAGATATAGCCGTTTTTATCGCAGTAGGTCGAAACCGCAAGCGAATAGCCGCTTACATATCCGCCCTTGCTTACAGTTACCGTATCTACAATTTCCGTCCTGCCGTCAGCCGATACCGCAAACTGAAGCGTTGCGGTCTTATCCTTGTCTTCAAGAGGGAAGTCAACTCCCTTGCGGTAATAGTATACATCAACGTCACCGATATGCTTTCTGCTGATATAAGTGCCCTTGTCAGCGTCATAGTACAGATTTTCCGTATCGGATGTGAACAGCAGATTCTGTCCGCCCGTATAGTAAAGGCGCAGTATACAGCTAAGCAAGCCGCTTGTATATCTGCTCGGAGCGTCGGGAGATACCGTGAGCGTTATCTTGCCGTCGTCGCTCTTGGTTACCTTGAAATACTTGCTGTAGCAGGCAGCCTTGAACTCACTGCTGCTCATCTGCCGTGTTACAATATCGCCTGTAGTTATATCAAGATATGTGCCTTGCGCAGGGATAAGTCCGTCTATCTCATAGACATTCGTATCCGTTTCCCGCAGTATTATGTCGGTATTGCCCTCAAGCGTCGGCTTATCCGCATATATATATTTGTCGCCTACGCTGAATAGCGGGAATTTGAACTGCTTTGCAAGCTCTGCCTTTTTCTTAAACAGCTTGCTTTCCGCAAATATCGAGATTTTTATATACACGCCCATTTCGAAGTATATTCCGCCTTGCAGCTCGTGGTAATGTTCCTTCGGAGAAGCGTAGTATTTATTGTGTCTCATATCCTGCGAATGATAGTGCAGATAACCGTACAGGTCGGCATAAGCACCTATTTCAAGTGCCGCACCGACACTTCCGAGATCATTAAGACCGAGAAGCGATACCGATACCTTACCCTCGATGCCCGCCTCAACGCCAAGATAGCCGTAAGCGTACATATCGAATATGTAACGGTCGTCGCCCGCCATTATAAATCTGTATACGTTTATAGATGACGGTTCCTTGATATTTCCTCTTATGCCAAGACCCTTTGCCTGAAGCACCGATGCTTCCATACTGATACCCGCCGCAAACGAAACATTAACCACAAAGTTAAGCTCCGTCTTTATAGACAGCGGCAGTATAGGCATAAACGTTGCGCTGAAAAGGTTCACCTCGCATAGCCTTATGGCTCCGCCCTTGTTTTCGAGCATTTCACGCACGTCTTTTATGATATTTCCGCTTTCCTTATCTTCGCCGTTCATTATGGCTTCTATCTCAACGGAAACATCTCTCTTTTCTTCTTTATCCTGCTGCTTATCGTCCTCTTCCTCATCTGCCGAGCAGACCAGTATCTTGAATGTTACATCCGTCTGCGACAAGGGCAGGAACTTCACGTTGAAGTCACGCTTTAAGCTGAGAGTGCCGCCTACGCCTATGATAAGGTATTCGCTGATGCTTACCTCAGCCTCCAGCTTTACCTTGTTTTTAAGCGTCATCTCATAGCTGAATGTGATGTTGAGCGCCGTCCAGTCCTGCTCATTCGGGAAACCGTTTATACATTTGAAATTAGTGTTCTTCGCCGTACCGACCTTAGCGCTGATTGTAAGCCCTTCGAGAAGCTCCTTTACATTCAGCTTTATCTGCTTGTCGTTCCAGTTTACCCCGTCCATATATGTGTTGGACATAAGCTCAAACGGTGCATTGCCGTCACCAAGCTCTCTTACCGTCTTGCTGTCATATACAGCGGCGGCAAGCATATATGTAAGCTGCTGTGTTCCTTCGCTTTGATAAAGCTGTTCTACCAGCTTTTCCGTGTCTATCGCCTCGGCAAGCACATCGTTTTCGACATACTTTTCCTTGAAGTAAATATCAAGCTCTTTGTATATATCATCAACATCACTGCCGACCGTGAGAATCTTGTATTCATCGCCGAAAAGTTCATACGAAACAACGTTCAGATAGCTCGGCTCTTCGGCATCGTCAGCGAATATTACCGTACCCTCGTGTATCGAGAGCGCCTCGAATTCACTGCGCGACATATAGATATGCTCGTTGTCGTCATCTTCTCTTATCCGGCTTTTCGGGATAGTAACTATGCCGTCTTTAAGCTTTACGTTGTTTGTTTCTTCCCTGTAGATAAAAAGCGTAATGGTTCTTATCTTCTCGTCAGGCATAATGTCGGAATTGATGCCGTCAAACCGCACCCCGTTATCTATAAGGCTCAGCACATATGCGCCGCCTTCCGTCCAGTTGATAACAGGCTTTACAGTGTATACTCCGCTGCCTGTATTTTCCACTTCAAACTGCGGCATTTCACCGAACTGACTTTCGATACTGATAACGTCCTGCAAATTATCGTCCGTTATGCTCTGTGATGAGATAAGTGAGAATGAAAAATCCTCAGGTGCATCCGATATGGTTATCTCGTTGTATTCAGGTGTTTCCGGCTTTATCTTATCCTCATCATATCCCGCATAAAGCGTTATATCACGGTTTACAGGCTCGTCCTCATAGAACGGTGTCAGGCACTGCTTGTCAAGATACCAGCCGTTATTGACAGCGTTTTCCTTTATCGCTTCGGGGAGCCTGCCTATTGTTTCTCCGGCGGCAAGCGTAACGCTGTCTATCTTATTTCCGCCCAGCGTATCGTATGTAACAGTTACGTTGTCGGCGGTTTTTCCTGCCGTTACCCGTGCGGTAAATGTCTTTTTCGCACCGCCTGCGGTAATATCCTTTGTAACCGTCACATCTGCAGTATCAGCCGTAGCTTTGCTGATTTCATCTGCGGCAACATCAAGAGGCAGTGCCGTCAAAAGCAAAGATACGCACAGCAGCGAGGCGAGCATTTTCTTTGCTTTCTTCCTGTTAAGTGCAAAAAGTGCCGCAGCGCATATTACCGCTGATATAAGCGGCACGGTCGGATTTATCCTTCCGTCTGTCGAAGGATTATCCGGAGTCGCTTTTACCGCAGAATACACGCTGTCATACTTCAGCGTTCCTCCTGCAAGAAGCTCCGTTTCACCGCCGCTTGCACTTCCGCTTTTAAGCTCATAGCCGTCCGGTGCCGTAATATCGTAAGCAATATCGACAAGCCTGCCCGTACTGCCGTTTCTGATCTCAAGCGTTAACGCTATATCCTCATCCGCCGTATATTCTTCCTTGTCGGTTTTCAGCTGTACCGACAGCGCCGCCGCTTCTGCGGCTGATACCGCAAAGGTGACCGCCGACATTATCAGCGTCAGCGCAAAGAATAACGACAGGATGGTTTTGCATCGTTGCTTTGTTTTCTTCTTCATAAATGCCATATAAATACCACCCTTCCTCAGATTGCCGCTATAACCGCCATAATAAGCGGTTAAACCGACAGTTCTTCATACTATGATTATACAGCAAATTATTTCCTTATTTCGCTAACTTGCAAAATTGTAAGAAAAAAGATTTTTGCTGTCAGAACGCAAAACCGCTGTAATGACCGCACAGCTTTGCTTTTCTCAAAATGTACAAAATCGACCAAATAATTTGTCTATTTTGTGCATTTTGTTTAAATCAGATTGACTTTTGTGGTAAAAACTTGTATAATGAATTTGGTAATCTGTGTAATCCGGAGGACTTTATATGAGCTTTTTTGATAAAGACGGAAACAGCCGACACGACTGGAATATATTTCTCGACAACTTCCCCACTATAGGTGTTTTCAAGCTGCCGCACGATTCGAATAAGGCGTATTACGATAAAAACGTCGCCTCTATGCTCCATATAGAAGGCGATAATATGAGCAAGGACAGCTTCTACGCACTGCTTGACAGCCTTAACGAGAATCAGATAGAAGGCTACAAGAACATATATATGTACACCGCCGGCGGCGAAACAAGCTATATAAAAATCAAGATCGTATATGACACGGATTATATGCTCGGCTTCGTGCAGGACGTAACACAGATAATGGAGGCTCGTTCACACAAGGATAACGCTAAGGAATATGATATGCTCACAGGTATGTATACCCGTGACTACTTCATAAAACGTGTACGCAGTATGCTCTCAGAGATCAGCGGTACCGCCCAGTGCTGTATGGCGGCGATACACATCAACGGCATAGAGCGTGTAGACAGCGAGCTGAACTATGATAAAACCGCACTGTGCGTTGCAACTGCGGCAAATGCGATAAAACGCTTTGCTTCCGATAACGTTATAATCGGCGTAAAAAGCTATAAGGATTTTCTCGTATTTTTCAGGCAGATGACAAAGTCGGAAATTTCCGACATTATGAAAAAGATGTACGATGCCGTTGCACGTTGCAAGCTGACCGATGAATTCGGCGAAACCATTGAAACTCGGAGCGAAGCATATACGATAACCGCAGGCTACTGCTGGTATCCCTCGCAGGCGGCTACTATAGATATGATGATAAACTATGCCGATTTTGCCCTTTTCAGAGCAAAGGCACTCGGCAGTATAAAAAGAGAGTTCTCAGCAGAAGAATATGTAGCCGAATGCAACAGCTATTCGGATTCAAAGCTCCTGACAGGACTTATTGACGATAACGATTTCAGCTACTGCTTCCAGCCGATAGTGTCTACCGTTGACGGCTCCGTTTACGCTTACGAGGCGCTTATGCGCCCGAAAAATTCGTCACCTCTTGAGATACTCAGGATAGCAAGAGAACACGGCAGGCTTTATGATATCGAACGGCTCACATTCGAAAACGTTCTGGAGATAATCTCCGCAAACCGTGCCCGTTTCGGCGAAAAGAAGATATTCATAAACTCAATACCCGATAGTATGATTACGGAGTACGATTTCAACAGGCTCTGCGAAAAATACGGAAATATCATGCCACAGCTTGTTATCGAGTTTACCGAGCAGGCGGACCTTACAGGCGACAAGATAGCAAGCCTGCGTCACCTTTTCAAGTCGAAGGGCTGTATGATAGCCATTGACGATTACGGAAGCGGATACTCCAACACTGCCGCTGTGCTGAGCCTTCAGCCCGATGTCATAAAAGTTGACCGCTCCCTTATAACCGACATCAACACAAACGTAAAGAAACAGCACTTCCTCACAGGCATCATTGATTTTGCAAGGCTGAATAATATAAAGGTGCTTGCGGAGGGTGTCGAAACCTATGACGAAATGAGCGTCACCATCCGCAGAGGTGTAGATTACATTCAGGGCTTCTATACCGCAAAGCCGCAGAAGGAGATCGTTCCCGATATACCCGACGCTGTCGCCGAGCAGATGCGTATGCTCAATATGTGCCGCCCCGAAATAAAAAAGGCTCGTGATTACATCGTCCACGACGGTTGCGAGGAGCATCTCGACATAGAAAAAATGCTTTCAGACAGATACACAGGAGTTATAGTTGAAAGTGCCGTTGCACACCTTTACGCAAACGGCTGTGATGTTATGTCGTTTGTTATCAAGACCGCAGACGGCTCAAAGTCGCACATAATACTCGAAAATGCCAACATAAAAGGCGCTCTGCGCCAGTGCATACGTCTTGGTGAAAATTCTGACACCACGCTCGAAATAAAAGGGACCGATTCGCTGAGCTATGACGGAATATCCGTTCCCGACTCATCAAAGCTTCTTATAACCGGCAACGGCAATCTCTACATTGATTCCTACCGTAATGACGGTTGCTGTATCGGCAGCAGCTATAACGATACCTTCGGTGAGATCACGATAGATATTAACGGAAATGTTGAACTGCAGGCAAACGGCGACCACGGCATATGTATCGGCGGCGGCGTTTCCTCCTGCGAAACACCCATAAAACTGCTCAGTGGCAATATCAAAATGTCCTCAACCGGTAAGGATTGCATCGGCGCAGGCTCCTATGACGGAAGCTGTGGTGTAGAAACCGGCAACGCTACGATAGATATAAGCTGTTCGGGCGATAACGCACTCGCTGTCGGCTCTCTTTGCGGATATACCGATATAAAAGCAGACGGCACAACGTTCCTTATCCGCTCGCTCGGAGAACGTGCAGGCTGTATAGGTTCGCTGGCGGCACTTGACGGCAGCACTCCGTCAAGGATAAATATCAAAAACTCCACCCTTGACCTGTTGCTCAAGGCGCTGTGCGGCTCGGCCGTAGGCTGTCGCAAAACAGCATGCGACACCGTTATATCCGACTCGGACATCACCGTACACATTGAAGGCGACGCTGTCGCAGGCATAGGAAGCGCAGAAGGAAAAGGCTCTCTGCTTATAAAGAACAGCGATATAAAATCAAGTTCATCCTCAGGCATTTACTCGCTCGATATAGGCTTTATGAACAAAGGCTGTATCATAAACAACTCCACCATAAATTCTCATCTTATCAATGACCCCGATTATCACGAGCCGTCAAGACTTATGCAACAAAATTAACATTATCATTCTGTAAAAAAAGCACCCTCCCCTAAGCGTAACGTGCTTAAGGGAGGGCTTTTTCGCATTTCAATATTAATATCCCCCACATTCACGCACTTATTTTTCGTATTTCCGCCCGTAAATGTCAAAATTGTTGTACTTTTAAGAAGATTTTGTGAAATTTAGCACTCTACTATTGACAGTGCTAAAAAGTGTGCTATAATGTAGTTGTACAAAGAAAGAGAGAGGATCTCCGGAAGGTACAGGGCAGCAAATGATCGGCACTGCGTTTAAAAGCACAGACCGCTTAGTAATGAATGGAGGAATGACATATGTTACCCGCAATTTTCAACGAAAACTTATTTGACAATTTCTTCGACGATGATTTTATGATGCCGTCAATGTTCGGCAAGAACGATCCCCTTTACGGCAAGCACGCAAAGAACGTGATGAAGACCGATGTCCGTGAAACAGACAACAGCTACGAGCTTGATATTGACCTGCCGGGCTTTAAGAAAGAAGATGTATCGCTGAAGCTCGACAGCGGCTATCTTACCATCAGCGCCTCCAAAGGTCTTGAAAAGGACGAAAAGGAGAAGAAGGACGGCAAGTACATCAGACGTGAGCGTTACGAGGGTCAGTGCAGCAGAAGCTTCTATGTAGGCGACGGCGTACAGGCTAAGGACGTAAACGCAAAGTTTGAAGACGGTATCTTAAAGGTATCTGTTCCGAAAGCCGCACCTCAGGTCGAAACGGATAATGTTATCGCTATCGAATAAACGACAGCAGGCACACACATAGCAGTTACACGGTCGGATAATAAACCGACCGTCCGATATACGGAAGGAGAAATGACTTATGTTACCCGCAATTTTCAACGAAAACTTATTTGACAATTTCTTCGACGATGATTTTATGATGCCGTCAATGTTCGGCAAGAACGATCCCCTTTACGGCAAGCACGCAAAGAACGTGATGAAGACCGATGTCCGTGAAACAGACAACAGCTACGAGCTTGATATTGACCTGCCGGGCTTTAAGAAAGAAGATGTATCGCTGAAGCTCGACAGCGGCTATCTTACCATCAGCGCCTCCAAAGGTCTTGAAAAGGACGAAAAGGAGAAGAAGGACGGCAAGTACATCAGACGTGAGCGTTACGAGGGTCAGTGCAGCAGGAGCTTCTATGTAGGCGACGGCGTACAGGCAAAGGACGTAAACGCAAAGTTTGAAGACGGTATCTTAAAGGTATCCGTTCCGAAAGCCGCACCTCAGGTCGAAGGCAATAACGTGATTGCAATCGAATAATCCGACCTTTGCATTTGCAGATAACCTCATAATATAAAGTCCCCCGGGGCAAGCGTTCAACCGCTCGCTTCGGGGGATTTTTCTGCATTTATTCACAGTATAAAACCACAGCGGTGCAAATTTTCTTCGGGCTGAATGTCCTTTTCATCATTACCGTCGCTGTCATTGTGAAGTGTCGCAGTGCATAACGCTTCTATCGACATATCTATAGCCTTTTTTACATCACTGCGAAACACAAAAGTAAAATCATCCTCAAGAGCCGCATTCGTATCTACTCTTTCGGCCATAACACGCTTCACATTGTCAAAGAGATTTCTCGCCTCTCTTGCATTTCCAAAATTACGTCCCTGTCGGTTTCTCATTTCATCAAAGCAATCGTATAAAATATCATCGCAGTTTTCGCTGAGGACGTATTTTTCCTGTTCCAGAAAACTGCCGAATATATCGCAAAGCGTTGAGTTGTCGTATCCGTCAAATTTTACCCTGATACCTATTCTTGATGCCATGCCCGGATTTGACTCAAAGAACGCCTCCATCTTGTCCTCATATCCCGCAAATATGCAGTATACCGATGAGCGATAATTCTCGATATTCTGAACTATACAGTTGATAGCCTCTATATCAAACTGCGACTGTGCGTCCTTTTCCGACAGGGTATATATTTCATCAAACAACAGCACCCCTCCGCCCTTTTCCGCAAGGTCGCTGAACAGGCTATCGCATTTGCGTGCGGTATGCCCGACATATCCGCCTACTATATCCGACTTTCTGCACTCGGTAAAATTGCCTGCCGAAATAAAGCCCTCTTTTGCAAGCATATCCGCAAACATTCTTGCAACTGTGGTCTTGGCCGTTCCCGGAGGTCCTGTAAAAGCCATATTGTACGCAGTACCGACAGGCGAAAACCTTATCTTGTTCATACGCATCTTGTCATACTTCATACATCTTACCTGACGGCACACTGTATCAATCTGCTTTTTCACGCCGATTAATTTCTGTGCGGATGCACAGCACGGAAGATTCGTTTTATCGTGTATTATCAGATTCGGAAAATCCTTCGCTTTAAGCGTGCAGTCCGTCGGCGGCGAATTTTCGTAATGCTTTGATATTACATATCTTGCCGCTTTGTATGCGGTGTATTCATCATAAACGTTTTCGGCGGCGGCATACTTTTCTATGTACGGCTTTACCGAAGCGTACGAAAGATGGTTTTCCTCAAACTGCTTCTCTATCACATCCGCCAGATACTCTGTGCTGTCGGCAGGAATGTCTATATGGTCAAAGAACATAGATTCCGCTGTCACTTTGCAACCATCGGCCTGCATATTATCCAGCCGCATATGGTTCGGATCCTTCTTTACCAGCACAAATATTATTCTATTGCCATACCGATCGATTATGTCTACGTTCTTCTTCACCGAAGAAGCATTTTCGGCCATCATTACGAAATACATTATATCGATCGGCAGTTTTTCATCACAGTGAATACCTGCTTCATCCGCTTCATTATCTGCTTCGTCATCTGCTTCATTATCCGGCTTTTCATACAGCTCATATTCCGGCAGACAACATTCAAAATCCTCAAAGCCGTATTTGTCATCGAACCCATCATCGTAATATTCTTCGGCTTCTTCGTATTCTTCAGCTTCATCGTCTTCTTCGTATTCTTCAGCTTCATCGTCTTCATCGCCGAAATACTTATCGTATTCATCATCCGACACACCGCCGGATTCGTTTTCAGACCTTGAAGAACCGTTCAGACCGAAAAAGACAGATTCAGGAATAACATAGTCTTCATTCTCAGCATTTTCTATCCTTCGTGTAAGCGGAATATCAAAATTGTCCGACAGTGCCTTTGAAATAACCGTCACAGACGCCAGCATATCAATCATATCATAACCGCTTATAAGGATATGGTTTACACGCTTATACGTCTGTTCAAAGCTCCTTACATTACAGCGGATATTGTTCGCATAACAGCTTACATTTTTAAAACGATCCCTGCTCTCAAGTTCTTTCGCAAGGCTGTCAAACTCAGCCTTGCCAAAGTTTATGTGTGCATCTCTCAGCGAGGGAAAGCTATCTTTCAGAAACATATAGTCGCCTCCGTCAATGGAAAATATTATCATCCGTACTCCCCCCGACCGCAGAGCATCGGGCAACGGCAAAACGCTCTGTCGGTCGGACGGTTACGTTTTCGGCTTCAGAGAACCGACAGACTGCCGGCTATCAGTCGCTTATATCGCACGGTCTGCCGAAAAAGTCGTGATTATCGGCGTTAGCATAGCTGAAACCGTCTGCTTGTCCGATAAAACTTAAAAAGTCTGTATCCGGAGAATTATCCCTGCCGTGATAGAAATCAACGAATGATGCAAAACTACCCTCGTCCCTTGCATACCTTGCGTTTTCGCCGAGCAAGGATACCACGCTCTCAATAATTTCATCATCGCTGAGCAGTACCGACGACACACTGCATCTTCTGTAGTAAGCAGTCATTTCATCCGGATTTCCGCTTCTTAAATATCTGACATACATACAGTACATAAGCGGCATGAAGTAGCGTTTATTCTTGCCGAAATCGGTAATAATGTCAAAATAGTCCCATGCCTTGATTTTTATGATACGGCTGAAAAGTCTTACAAGTCTGCGTAAAGGAGCGGTTCTTATGTATTCGCCAAAATAGCTGTCCTTGTTTTCGGATGTGACGGCAAACATCTCTATAGGATAATTCTGCGTTTCATCGTCATTTGCAATAAGCATAATTGACCTGCTCTCCACTGCGCATATCCTCTTTGTTATTGCCGCCGCTATCACAGGCTGTCCTGCCTTGATCATAGCGATTACAGAGGCCTCTGCGTCGTCCGAGCGGAACATCATATCATCGGGCATGCAGGCTATATGTCCTGCCACTGTTTCAGCTGTCATTCCGGCCGACAAGCTGTCCGCTATACCCAGTTGATACGCTGTAATCAAAAGCTGTAATCCTTCAGCCGACAAACGTTCTCCGTATAATTCTGCGGATGTGATGCTTGCCATAGCCGATGCTTTTCCGCCGCTATTCGAGAGACTGCTTTCTGCAACTTCGCAGAATCTTCTGTCAGGCTTGAACTCTCCTGTCTGCGTATCGGTGAAGCTGTCGGTATCATCACCGAAGAAATCATTCAGCTCCTGTTCGTTCATTTCATCCATATTATTCACCTCGTTATTCATCTCATCGTTCATCTTATCATTCATCTCATCGCTCATCTGCTCTTTTTCCTCGCACTTCTTGATTTCTTCAAGCGCCTTGTCAAGCGCTTCAGATGTTTCTATCGGTTTTGATTTCATATCGCACCTCCGAAAGTCAACTCCGCATCGTTGTTATACTTTATCAGGTAATAATCGCTCAGTTCTTCCTCTATTTTCTCACTGAACTGAGAGTACGGCATATCAAGGACAAGGCACAGCCTTACCTTTGCCGCATCCGCAAGCACCTTCAGGAATGCAATGTAATCAAGCATCTTTATACCGCCGAAGGCTGATCTGTTTACGGGCATCATATTGCAAGGAAGTGCATTACAATCCGACAATACGATTACCGAGTACGGCTCTGCATTTCTTGCGTATACATTTACATACTTATACGGATCGCTCAGCTTCAGTATTGATGAAAGATCGTTCAGAGGGAGATTCATTCTCTCAAGGCACATAGCTTTCAGCATCGCACTGTCGCTTGCCGCATAATTGTCATGTGCAACGATTATCTTTCCGTCACGGACATTTCTGTAATCATTGTCGTATGAGAAAAAGTCGGTGTTTCTCAGCAGGAACATTTTTGTGTCGATGCCATAATAGCCTGCAATGTTGTATATTGCCGTCATCGCCATCTCGGCATACCTGATACTGTTTGCATCCGCCGTATAAGGTGTCGGGATTATATTATAGGTGGCTATATCAAACGTTCCGTCATCGGTATCACGGGTGATATAACGAACAGCTCCCATAATATCCTTCAGCACGAGCGGGTCTTTTTCACGGGTGAAAGCCTCACCGCAATCAGTGATATAATCAAGCACGTTCTTGCTACAGGTAAGACCGGCGATAACAGCGGCGTGAGAAGCGGAAACTCTCTTTATATAATGAGGGTTCTCCAGTGTATCCTCACCGTAATCCGCAGTGGTGTCGTCCTTGAAGCTTTCCTGCTCAGTGATATAACGGACAACCTCACTGTAATCTCTTTCGGCGGCAGTCATCAACACACGGTAGAGTTCTACCTGCGATACCCCACAGAAACGGAGTATTCTCAGGCACGACATTATAGTATTCTGACCGGTGAATGTTCTCATACGGGAACACATGACATCGACAAGCTGATTTACCGTGTTTTCGTGTTCGCAGCCGTCAGTGTTATCGTCATCGGCACGAGGTACATCCGGCTTTCTGACAAAGAATGCCTCTGCATTATCTGCCATGTCAGCCATCTGATCAATACGCTTATCGTCGTACCTGATGAGAAAAACCATCAGAATCAGCATAAGTATGTCGGCGGATTCCGTTCCCGCAACCACACCGTGAACTACATCGGCAAGCTCATTGCTTGTCTGTTCGTTTTCTGAATTGGCGATATACCTTTCAATTGCCAAAGCTGAATTATGGATTATAATCATATCCATACCTCCTCAAGATTTTAAATTCAAGAACGTTTTTGTCCTTGTGAGGCTTATTATATCACACCTCATTTGGCTTTGCAATTGACTTTATGCTCAAAAATTTTTCTACAAAAATTTCATATTCGCCAATTTGAAATTTTTGTAAATTCACTGAGAGCAGGACAATTTTCACCTAAGCCACAATTTTTTCATCTAAGCGGTAAAGTATTCCGTCTAAGCCGGAATGTTTTTTCATCTGGAAAATCATTTCCATTTGGCAATATGCACAAAGGCCATCCCCGACCTCCCGACAAAAATTTTTTAATCTCTAAAAAAACATTTTTGTTATTTATTTAATATAAAACAGACTGTCGAAAAACCGATTATTAAAACAGTATAATGAAATGTATTACCAACACTGCTTAAAACAGCTTCCGTACCAACAAGGTATTAATAATTTTGTGAGTGTATCTGTGCAACTGCACTGACATTTACCTTTCAAAAAAACGCCACTAACCTGAGATATATGTACTAATATGCGGACGTGTAGCGTTAAGCGTCCCTGCATTGACAGGATATACAATGTTCAGGTGGTTATTCGAGTTTAGCCAACACCCCGACGGGGTGGGGGTGTGAGTAAGGAAAGAGGGAGCCACGAGGGAGAGAACCTAAGAGTATAGGGCTGAGTCTTGCTTACGCAAGCACTCGGACGTTTCGCTTTGCTTCACTGGGCTGTCAAGTCCAGCGGAGCTTTAGCGGAGTGCACGAGCCTTGCGTAAGCGAGGCTCAGACTTGCACCTGATCTCTTTGGTTCTTTCCCTCGTTAATATTGACAAGTGCACCCACTCGAATAGCGAACCCGAGAAGTGCTATCCGACAAAAAGAACTATCGGTAGTCTACTATCGTAGCCGAAGCTGAATGACATAACAGAAGCACATTAAGCAAAAGACTATTTATACAAGCTGCTAATTTTGTTCTTTTTTAAGTTTAAAAAAATTTTATTAAACCTATTGATTTTGTAGGCTATCAGGTGTATAATATAAATCGGACTAAATCTGTCGTCTTTACCGCACCCCTTTACAGTGCGTTAAACGGCATTTAGCATAAAGCAGGAAGAAAGGAACGATAGTATAAATGCTTAAAACAACGATATACCTTGACAATGCGGCTACCACAAAGATAAGCGATAACGTTCTCAACGCTATGCTGCCCTATCTTACGGAGGAATACGGCAACCCCTCCTCTATCTACACTCTCGGAAGAAATTCCGCAATAGCCGTAAACAAGGCAAGACATCAGGTCGCACAGGCGCTCGGCTGTGAGGACAGCGAGGTTTATTTCACAAGCTGCGGCAGTGAGAGTGACAACTGGGCGATAAAAAGCACCGCAAAAATGATGGCGCTAAAAGGCAAGAAACACATAATCACTTCTGTATTCGAGCATCATGCGGTTCTGCACACAATGGATTCTCTGAAGAAGGAGGGCTTTGAAATAACCTACCTTCCCGTTTATTCAAACGGCATAGTTAAAGTCGAGGACGTAGCAAACGCAATCCGTCCCGATACAGCCCTTGTCACGATAATGTATGCCAACAACGAGATAGGCACGATACAGCCCATTGCCGAGATCGGCGAGCTGTGTAAGCAAAAGGGTGTCATCTTCCACACAGACGCAGTACAGGCTATCGGCAACGTCCACATCAACGTAAAAGAGCAGAATATAGATATGCTCTCCCTCAGCGGTCATAAGATACACGCCCAGAAGGGTTGCGGTGTTCTTTATGTAAACAAGAAATACCGCCTTCCTCCCCTTATTGACGGAGGCGCTCAGGAAAGAGGCAGACGTGCCGGCACAGAAAACGTTCCTGCTATAGTAGGACTCGGCGTAGCTATAACAGATGCCGTAAACGGTATAGATTCCAAGAACGAAAAGCTGAAAAAATTCAGCGACAGGATATATAACGAGATAATGAAGATTGACCGTGTCCATTTAAACGGCGACAGAGAAAAGCGTATGCCGAGCAACCTGAACTTCTCGTTTGAAGGCGTAGAGGGCGAGAGCTTACTGCTCCAGCTTGACCTTCAGGGCATTGCCGCATCGAGCGGTTCCGCCTGCACATCAGGCTCACTTGACCCCTCGCACGTTCTTCTGAGCATAGGACTTCCCCACGAGGTAGCGCACGGCTCACTGCGTATCTCAATGTCAGAGTACACGACTGAGGAGGAGATAGACAAGCTGCTCGAGGTTCTCCCCGTTATTGTAAACAAGCTCAGAAGTATGTCGCCCCTGTGGGATCACATCGTCAAGGGCGAAACATTCAAAATAAAGTAAACATTGATTTATCAGAAAGGAAGTATTACTGATGATTTATTCTGAAAAGGTAATGGATCACTACGCCAACCCCAGAAATGTAGGCGAGATTGAAGATGCAAACGGTGTCGGCGAGGTAGGCAACGCAAAATGCGGCGATATAATGAAAATGTACCTTAAGATTGAGGACAACACTATAAAGGATGTCAAATTCAAGACATTCGGTTGCGGTGCGGCAATCGCCACAAGTTCTATCGCTACCGAGATGATAAAAGGCAAGCCATTATCCGAAGCACTGAAGCTGACCAATAAAGCGGTCGTAGAAGCGCTTGACGGTCTGCCTCCGGCAAAGCTCCACTGCTCCGTACTTGCAGAGCAGGCTATCAAGGCGGCTATTGCCGACTACTACACAAGACAGGGAATCGACCCCACCCCCTTTGTAGGTAAGATAAAGGACGACCACTGCGACAGCTGTTGCGGTATATGACCCCATTCTTATATTATAACAAACAGCCTTGCGAAACCCGCAAGGCTGTTTCAGACTGTCGAAAAACCGACTATTATCAAATCCGCACCGATAAACATATCGCCAACACCGCTGAAAACATTTTCCGACCGACAAGGCGTTAATAATTTCGTGACCTTATCAATGCAACTGCTCTAACATTGACTTTTCAAAAAACGCACTATCCCTCGAAAATCGCCAACACCCTTGCCTTTAAATGAACGCTCTGTTTGTTTCGCACTATCCCTCGCCTCGCACTATGTCCTTGCCTCCCTTGTCAAAGGGAGGTGGCTTGACGGCAAGGCACAAGCCTTAACATTATTGCATTTACTTGCGATATGCCCACTTTTTTATATTGCATACTTTTCTGCCGTCAAGACGAAGGGATTGTCACGCCACCATCTCTCGCCCCGCACCAACCCTTTCCAAAACCGCACTACCCCGCTAACTTTTCTTAATGCCAACATCTATATGCACTTATATGCTTTTACATTCGCACTATCACACGCCCTTTTCGTAGGGCGAGGGGCTCGCCCCTCCCGTTGCACCAAACCTCTCCATTCCCACAACCTTCTCAAAAGCACATCCACCGCCACGCCTCGCACTAAAATTGCTTTCCTTGCCAAAGGTGAGCTTCTATTGCTCGGCTTGACCGAGCCAACTATGGTATGGATTGTAATTGTTTAGCAGATGTTTTCCTGATTGCTTTGGTTCTTTCCCTCGTTAATATTGACAAGTGTACCCACTCGAATAGCGAACCCGAGAAGTGCTATCCGACAAACAGAACTATCGGTAGCTTGCTATCGTAGTCATAGCTGAACGATATAATAGAAGCACATTAAACAAAAGACTTTCCCTAAAATCTTACAGCCTTGCGAAACCCGCAAGGCTGTTTTGCATACCGTGAACACATCGCCCACTACCCTATAATCTTCTCCATCCACACCATATCATACTCCCTGCCGAATTTTTCGGCACATTTATGAAACTTTCCCACAAGCGTATACCCCTGCTTTTCGTGGAAGCTGATGCTGTCGTGGTTCAGATACTCATCGTCTTTATCCGTGCTTGCTATGCAGGCATACGCATTCCTTACCCCCATATCCGCAAGCCTTTTTTCAAGTTCCCTATATAACGCTGTTCCCGTACCGTGACGCTTTTCACTCACATCAACATATATCGACGTTTCGGCAGAACGCTCATAGGCCGCCCTGTCCTTGAACACTCCGGCATAGGCATATCCAATTATCCTTCCGTCACGCTCAGCTACTATGTAAGGATATTTCATCAGCGTTTTTTCTATCCTCCGCCTGAAATCCTCTGCAAACGGCACATCAATCTCATACGTTACCGCCGTATTTTCTATATAGTAAGAATAGATACCGAGCAGTTCTTCTGCGTCAAAGGGCGTTGCCGTCCTTATTTCTATATCTGTCATCACTCCGCACTTCCTTAAAAACATATTAAAAGCAAAAGTGCCACAGCAATACCGCCGTGACACTTCATTGTGCTTTATCGGATTTTATAATGCCTCCGAGTTTTCTTCGGGAGATTCGATTATCTCGTCCTCCACTCCGCCCTCGGTAAAGGAAAAACTCTTCTTGTCCGCATCATCGTCAACATCGGAAATATCAACATCAACTCCGCTGTTTATCGACACTACCATATCCTTGAGATTGTTTATCTCGTTTTTGAAAGCCGTACCTGTTGTAGCCGCCTTCTTCATAAGCTCTGCGCTCTTTTTCCTGCCTGCCGATACAATCTCGTTCACGCTCTTTGTGAGCTTTTCACTGCCCGTCTTTACTGCGCCCGTGCAGTAGACCGAAGCCTTGTGGAGCTTATCACTGCAGTTTTCCTTCACAGCCGCTACAGCCTCAGGATTTTTATCTATATATTTCTTAGCTAAAATATACCCCGTACCGACAGCCGCCGCAATACCGAAAAATATCATTGCTTTATTCATACTAAACATCCTTTCCGGGTAAAACCCCGTTTGCTTATACTCAGTATATACCATTTTTTACGAAAAGTAAAGCCTATTTTGTCGGATTTACTGCCTCAAGGCGATATATCGGAAATCCCTGCTCGGAAAATCTCTTTTCATACTCCGTCACAATATTTCCTTCAAATCCGCTGTTATGCAGATCAAGGCTGACATTCTTCAGCTTGAAGCCGCACTGCGACAGATTCTCTATCGAAAACTCGAACAGCTTCATATTGTCGGTTTTCTGATGTATCTCACCGCCCGGTATAAGTATGTGCTTATATATCTCAAGAAATACAGGGTGAGTAAGACGGTGCTTTTTATATGTTTCCTTAGGATAAGGACAGCTGAAATTAAGATAAATGCGTTCTACCGAATTTTCGGGGAAGAATTTTTCAAGATACTCCGCTTTACCCATAAGAAATTTCAGGTTAGGCAGATTTTCCTTTACCGCAAGCTCCATAGCGCTGACTATTACGTTTCTTGCCATCTCCACCGCAATAAAATTAATATCAGGGTTACGCCTTGCCGCTTCAACCGCAAAGCCGCCCTTTCCGCAGCCTACCTCAAGATGAACAGGATTATCATTGCCGAATATCTCCCGCACATCAAGCGTTCTCTGCTGTGTTTCACCTCTTTGCTCTGCGGCATAATCCACAAGCCAGCCGAGATTCACGTTGCCGCAAGCGTCAAGACGTTCATCAAGGTATTTTTTTCTTCTCATTCTCATAAGTGTTACCGCCCTTATCTTGTTGCCGACAGCATAACGTAATATGTCTTGAAACGTACCTTGTCAACAATGTTTCTCGTTGTGTTGTCAAGCACCACGATATTCATTCCACGCTCGTTTAGCGAGTAGTTCTTGTTGCCCATTTTGACAATCGATTCATCTGCGTCGCTGATTATCTGTGTCTTATAGCCCAGCACATCAATAACGCCTGTATCGATCCTGTCATCCGACAGTTCCTCACGGACAACCTTGCCGCCTTCTATTATCGCAATATAACGCTGGTTTTTCTGAGCCGTAAGCAGCTTTTCAAGCCCCAGATCCTTTACAGCCGATAAAGCGCCGTCGTTATATCCGCCCGTCACATCTCCTCTTGCCGAGATTATGGCAGTGAAATTCTCGCCCTCTTTCAGCCTGTACATATAGTTAAGGAAATTATCCTCGCTTCTGAGGTTAGTGTTCTTTTCGTCCTTGCTTTCTTTTGAAAGCACAAATTCTGTATACTGCGGAGCAATGCTCTTGTACGGCATAACTCCGTGGAAGCCCTTCTTCGATACCGTAAGGCCGAAATAGTTGTACCACAGGTTAGCGCCCACCACTACAACAAGGAAAGCCGCAAATATCGTAACAGGACGTGTAACGAAGTTCACAAAACCGTTCCTTCTCTTTTTGAACACCCTGTTCTTCGGCATATATCTTTCGTCAGCCTTAAACTGCTCTCCGAATACAGACGAATACTTCTTCTGCTTTTCGGGCTTTTTGTTTTCCACAGCTTCAATCGGCTTTGTCACTATATTGCTGTCGCCGCCGTCCTCAGCCATGATTTCGGCTAAAATTCTCTGCTTTTCCTTTTCTATATCGCTCAGTTCCGACTCCGCCTTTTCGGGTACGGGCTGCGAAACCGCTTTTTCCTTTTTGGGTTCGGCGACATACTTCTTTGCATATTTTTCGGGATGCTTGGAACGTATGACCTCATCCACCGTTTTATCGAATTCAACCACAGCTTCGGGATTTTTTCTGCGTGCAAGATAAACCTTTGCGCAGTTCATATAGTACCTTGCTATTGACGGTATAAACATTATCATCATAATGTACAGATACATCGAGAAACGCTCGATAACAAAGTGCTTCGTCGCTATAAACCATATTATGAAGTTGAATATCGCAAAGTTCGTGAACAGTGCCGACTCTTTCGGATATGCCTTTCCGTATCCCGTGAAATGTGCGATAAGCGCAAGTGCCGTGATTATCGCAGGCACTATAATATAAACAGGTGAATAGCCCTGCGTGATAAAGTTAAGTTCAAGGTAGCCCTTGTACTGCGGAAGAAGCACAACCGCAAACCGCAGTATCGGCCACGAAAGCAGATATACAAGCGCTGTCAATATCGCATATATCGGTACGGTTATCTTTGTGGGCTTTATGAACGCCGCAATCAGATACAGCGGTATCAGCACTATTACTGTGCTGTGGAACAGACACGCTAAGAAAATAAACAACAGCACCATGAAATGATTGCGTTCCTTCATAAATCTGTAAGCGCAGAGTATGATTGCAAACGCTATCGACTGACGGATAAAGCTCAGCGAGCAGTAGAAGAACGTCAGCGATATGAACATCATCGTTGACATCCATATATTTTCACTGTAACGGAATATCGCATACGCCGTAGGTATAAGTATCAGCAGTGCGTACACCGCATACATTATATTCACATCTGCAGTAAACATTGAGATCAGCTTTGTGATGATCGTAAAGCCCGGTTCATACCCGTAGTTGAATATCGAAAGTCCGGGTGCGTTCTTGATATTCCAGAAAATATAGATATACGAATAATAATCGTTTCCCAGTCCGTATCTGAATACGCTTATAAGATACATTGCCCCGAATGTCACGATAACATAACAGAGCTTTTTCACCACATTCGGCTTATGCTCGATGAGCGGATAAGCAAGCACAAGCACAAGTGCCATAAGTATAAGATATACTGCCATAGTTTTTCCTTTCGTAATAAAAAAATAAAGCACCGCACAACTGCAAAGTTACCACCAAGCAGAAAATGCAGTGCATATTCATCAGATAATTATGTATTTTCCCTGTGTCACAACAGGCGCAACATCAAGGGTAAAATCAACTCCGCATGACATTCCTGCGGTTTTCAGCGTTTTCTCCACAGCCTCATACGCCATTTTCGGAGAATTGTTCTCCTGACTTAAGTGACCGAGTATCAGACGGCTTGCACCTTTTGTGACAAGCTCCTTACAAAACTCAGCCGAACAGCCGTTTGAAAGATGTCCGTGATCCCCCGAGATCCTCGTTTTGAGATACGGCGGATATTTCGGATTTCCCTTTAACAGCACAGGATCGTAATTTGCCTCTATATATACCGTGTCACTTCCGAGCAGATTATCCCTCACCTCATCGGTAACGTAGCCTAAATCGGTACAGCAGGCGACCTTATGCTCGCCGAACTTCAGGGTGTACCCTACGCTTTCCGCAGCGTCGTGCGGTGTATGGAAAAAATCAATATCCATATCGACAGGTACGCTCTTTATTTCCGACAGCGGATGAATAACCGCCGTCTGCTCTACCAGCTTGTCAGAAAACAGCCTTCTTGCAGTGCCGTCCGATGCGTACACAGGAACAGACGTTCTTTTCGTTATCTGTCCGAGTGCTTTTGTGTGGTCTATATGCTCGTGCGTCACAAGCACAGCCTTCACCGCCTCAAACGGTATACCGCAGAGTGCCAGACCTTCCCTCAGCGCCTTGAAACTGCATCCTGCGTCAACAAGTACGCCCGATGTGCTGTCACCGACAAAAACGCTGTTGCCCTTGCTTGAAGAGCATACAGGAACAACCTTTGCCATCAGAGTGCCTTTCTCATCTTTTCGTCATCGGGATAATAACGCTTTACTATATCAGCGCCAAGTGCCCTCAGCTTTATTTCCATATTTTCATATCCACGCTCAATATGGTGAATATCTTCGATTTCCGTAGTGCCCTGCGCCGCAAGACCTGCAATGATAAGCGCCGCACCTGCCCTGAGGTCGCTCGCCTTTACCGGAGCGCCCGTAAGATGATCCACGCCTCTTACTACCGCTACCCTGCTGTCAACGGTAATATCCGCACCCATTCTGCGAAGCTCGTCAACATACTTGAAACGTGTATCGAATATGCTCTCCGTTACCATACTTGTACCGTTCGACATTGCCAGGAGCGTTGTCATCTGCGGCTGCATATCTGTAGGGAATCCCGGATGCGGAGAAGTCTTTATATCCGTACCCTCATAATGAGGTCTGCCGACTACCCTTACATTATCCGTATCGTCCTCTATCTCAACATAAACTCCTATCTTGCGCAGCTTTGCCGTAATAGGCTCAAGGTGCTTCGGTATAACATTCTTCAGCGTAATATCACCGCAGGTAGCCGCCGCAGCCACCATAAACGTTCCCGCTTCTATCTGGTCGGGGATAACCGAATACTCTGTGCCGTGAAGCTGTGAAACGCCCTTCACCTTGATAACGTCCGTACCTGCGCCCATAATATCCGCACCCATAGAGTTGAGGAAATTCGCAAGGTCCACTATATGAGGCTCCTTAGCCGCATTTTCAATTATTGTCAGCCCCTCTGCCTTTGCACAGGCAAGAAGCGCATTTATCGTTCCTCCGACAGTCACCTTGTCGAAATATATCTGCGTACCGATAAGCCTGTCAGCCGAAAGGTCAACGATACCGTGCTTTATATCAGCCTTTGCACCAAGCGCCTCAAAGCACTTGATATGCTGATCGATAGGTCTGCTGCCAAGGTCGCACCCACCCGGTAGCGGCACGCTTGCCTTCTTGAATCTGCCGAGCAGCGCACCTAAAAAATAACTGCTTCCTCTTGTGGAGCGGGCAAGCTCATAAGGTACCGTTCCGTCCTTGATTCTTGACGTATCCACCTCTATCTTCGACTTACTCAGCCTTCTTATCTGCGCTCCCATGCTCGAGAGTATCTCAAGAGCAACATCAACATCACTGATTGACGGTACATTTTCAAGTATACACTTATCTTCTGCAAGTATCGCCGCAGGAATTATAGCTACCGCCGCATTTTTTGCTCCGCTTATCCGCACTTCGCCTCTCAGCGGAGTGCCGCCTTTTATAATAAACTTTTCCAAAAGTCACACTTCCTCGATTCGCTGAAATATAGAATTCGATATAATAAAACGCCCTTTAAGGCTCTGTATCTCATAAAACAGTGCATCGGAATGATATTCGGGTACATACCGACACAGTATAAAATTATTATAGCATATCTGCCGTAAAAATAAAAGCATTTTTTTCAGCCGCTTAACATTTCGTCATATTGCACTATATAGCCTGCGTTTTTATGGATTTTTTATACATATAGTCGTTTTGCAGTCTTAGCAGCTCAATGTCCGGACTTGTCGCCATACTTGTTGTAAAGCTGTGTGCAGAACTGCTCGATTTCCTGTTCAAGCTCCTCTGCACTGTCTGCGTCAAGCATCATACTTCTCAGCTTGCTGTAAAGCAGCTCTCCGCCCTCTTTTTCTTTCGTTTCTGGAGGAGTAACGTAAGACGAGGTCTTTGTCCGCTCACTTGGCAAAAATGGCTTCGGCTTGTCAACGTTAGTGACATAATGCGGCGAGATCTGGTTTGATCTCAGGTCGTCAAGCGTGCTTTTTGCTTGCCTGCCGTATATCATCGCATAAAGACAGCCGCATTTATAAAGTGCCATTATCATCTGCGGTGACGGCGCTACGCCGAAAAGCGTGGCAAACGAAACAGTGTAATCCTGCAGTTCCGCATATTGCTCGTAATCGCCGAATCTCATAGTCAGGCTGTCGCTTTTCGCTATCACCGCCGCTATAGCCTCGCTGACAGCGTTCGTGTATTTGTTTGTCGGACATATATCTATCGGACGGTAGTATTTCCTGCGGTATTCCGCCAGCATCCGTGCCATTTCCTGCGGACTTTTTCTGAAATCGTCAACAAAGCGTATCATCGAAACCTTGTCAAGCTCAAAGTTCTTTTCAAACATTTCCGTGACCCTCATATAGTCCGACCCGTGCAGACAAAGCTCCGATATAACCGGCCTTTCGATTTTCGGTATAAGGTCGGTCAGGTGTGCAGGCACGACAACATAGGCAAAATCGAACGAATTTATATACAGCAGGTCACGCACCGAGGTCATACGAAGTATTATCTTCGACATATCGCTTGCAGGCGGTATCATAATAAAGCTGTCTGTGGTCATTTCGATATAGCTTACCCCGAACTCGTGGAGTGCGTCCGTATAAGCCTTTATTGCCTCAGGCTTCACATCGCTTACAAACGATGAATCACACAAGCTGTTATCAATAATAGAAACCTTCATTCCTATATGCCTACCTTTCAAAAATAAACCGCATATCATTTTCATAATATTTTATCACAAAACGAAAAAAAATTCAATACCGACCGCCGCCTCTTGACATAATCACGTTAATATGGTACGATAATATGATAAAAAATGAAAGGGGTAACTACTTTGCTGGAATTTCAGGACGTAAAATGGCAGCTTCCAAGCGGAGAACCTATTATAAAAGGCATAACCTGTAAGCTTGACAGCAGGCTTACGGTAATTACAGGGCCAAACGGAGGCGGCAAGACCTCCCTCGCAAAGCTCATCGCAGGTGTGGAAAAATGCACATCTGGCAAGATTCTCCTTGACGGTACGGATATAACGGATATGGACATCACAGGCAGAGCAAAGCTGGGCATAGCCTACGCTTTTCAACAGCCGGTACGCTTCAAGGGTCTTACGGTAAGAGATCTTCTGGAGCTTTCCGCAGGAGAAAAGCTGGGTCACAACGAGCTTTGTGCGCTTCTCGGCAAGGTCGGTCTGTGTGCGGAGGAATATATCGACAGAGAGATGAGCGGCGCTTTATCGGGCGGCGAGGCAAAGCGTATAGAGATTGCGACCGTGCTTGCAAGAAACGTCAAGCTGTCGGTATTCGACGAACCGGAGGCAGGAATAGATCTCTGGAGCTTCTCAAGACTTGTGGAAACGTTTGAAGAAATACGCAACGGCACCACAGGCTCGCTCGTTATAATATCGCATCAGGAGCGTATTCTTTCGATTGCCGATGAAATAATAGTAGTCGCAGACGGCACAATACGCACGGCAGGACCCCGTGAGGAAGTCCTTCCGAAACTGCTCGGCGGAGAATACGCCTGCAGATGTCCCCAGAGAAACGGAGGCGGTTGTCAGTGAGCAATATAATGGACGTAAATTTCAACGGCACAACAGCCGAAATGCTGAAGATCATTTCCGATTATGATGAAGTTACCGGCTTCAACGGCGCATACAACATCCGTGAGGACAGCAAGTGTGCAGGCAGAAGATCGTCGGAGAATATCACTATCGAATCAAAAGAGGACAAGCCGGGTATAAATATCCGTGTAAAGCCATTTACTGTTGGCGAAACGGTATTCATTCCCGCCTGCGTTACCCACAGTGACGTTGACGACCTTGTTTATAACGATTTCTACATCGGAGAGGGCGCTGACGTTGTTGTAGTAGCAGGATGCGGCGTGCATAATGACGGTGAGGAGCAGGCCCGTCACAACGGCATTCACCGCTTCTTCCTTGAAAAAGGCGCAAGAGTGCTTTACAAGGAAAAGCATATCGGAACAGGCAAAGGCACAGGTCTAAGAAAGATTGACCCCGTCACAGACTGCGTTCTTGACGAGGATTCATATCTTGAGATGGATACGATACAGCTCAGAGGTGTTGACAGAACAACAAGAAGCACTTCCGCCGTACTCGGCAAGGGTGCAAAGATAGTTGTCCGTGAGCGTATAATGACCGACGGTGACGAGGAGGCTGTAACAAAGTTCCATGTCGAGCTTAACGGCGAGGACAGCGGCGCAGACCTTGTTTCACGCTCTGTTGCAAGAGGAAATTCCCATCAGGCATTTTACTCCGTAGTCGAAGGTAACAACCGTTGCACAGGCCATTCCGCCTGTGATGCGATACTTGCGGATAACGGCAAGGTCGATGCACAGCCGGCTCTCAATGCGGCTAATGTTGATGCCGCACTTATTCACGAGGCGGCTATCGGCAAGATAGCAGGCGAACAGATATTAAAGCTCTGCTCGCTGGGTCTTACAAGAGAAGAAGCCGAAGAGAAAATAATCGAGGGCTTCCTGAAATAACCACGATATACAAAACCACCGTTGCATACACGCAACGGTGGTTTTTCATTCTCTTATACGTTTTTGAAAATCAACCTTTTCGTCTGCGGAACACTCATCAATACAACCGCTCCGATAACAGTAAACACTATCTCCGGCAGCATATACGCCCCGTTATAAAGCAGACTGTAAAGGCAAGGCTCGTTTACGGTAAAGCCGTTCCACAGCTCTCCGAATGAGCCGAATATCAGCACTCCGCTTATATAATGGCACACAAGGCGAAGACCCATAGCCATAACGCTTCCGCCAATCACTCCGGGCATTCCGTATTTTCTGAAAATTCCCGCAAGCCCCAGCACAGTAAAGGCAAAAATATAGTCGATGAATATGCACGCCACAAGCGACACAGGAGTCAGCCCCCAGCCGAATAGCCCGTCCGCACAGCCCTGAATGAACTGTATCAGAGCAAACACAAACGATGCCGCAAGACCGTTTGCCACACCTCTTTTGATGCTGAAGACGATTATCGGGAGCATCGACAGCAGAGTGATCGATCCGCCCCACGGCAGATGAACGATCTTGACAAAGCTAAGCACGGTCGCAAGCGCAACCATCACCGCTCCCTCAACAAGTGTAAGTACCTTTTCGTTTTTCATTTGAAAAACCTCCGTTAAATAAATTTAACCGAATACCTGCTTTAACGTAAAAATTCCCCGGCTGAATACAGTCGGGGATAATACAAGCTATAGAAATATCGTGAAATTCCTACGGCGGCATTATCCGCATCAGGTCAAGGGTCGAAGTCGAACTTCCTCTCAGCAAAAAGCTCCCCTATTCAGTCGTTTAATATTTTACCACTGTCTTTCAAAAAAGTCAAGCGTCATCCTGCCACGTTTTTTCAAGGTACTTCACAGGCACGTTTTCCGTCAACCATACGCCGTTTTCAGACAGATAAAACACATATCCGTCCCTTGCCATCTCTCCGCTACTTACACGGTATATGAACGGCTTGCCGTGCCGCATGCCAACCTGCGTTGCGGTTTCGGTATCTCTTGACAGATGAACGTAAAGCCTTGTTTTGCGTATAATCCCGCCTCTGTCGATAGATTCAACAAATCTAGTCGCAGTGCCGTGATAAAGATATTCCGGCGGCACAGCAGCCTTCAGCCCTACGTCAACATTGACCGAATGACCCTGATTCGCTCTGATACGGCTTTTATCCTCGCTCAACGAATATCTCTGCTTGCTGTCGTTTTTCACGATTTCGCACAACCGCTCAAAGCTCACCGGCTCCATATTTTCGCTTATACATTTCAGAAGCATATCAACGTCCGCCCAGCCCTGTTTGTCAAGTACAAGTCCTGCAATTTCGGGCTTATGCCTTAAGAGCAGTGCCATATATCTGCTGATTTCTGTATCTGTCATGATTCCACCTCCGTTTCAGTTGTTACTATAATTATACCATAAAATCAAGTCGGTGTAAACCGACACGGCAGTACGCCGTATTTTGCCGTCAGACAAAAGATTTAATCGTTTCTTCCTGTCAAGAAAAGCAAAACGGCCGGCATCTGCCCGACCGTTCCGTATTATTCAATGTTGTTGTGCCTGTCTTTTATTTTCCGATTCTCTGGCGTATTTCCTTCAGTGCATCAGCACGGTTGACATTTGCCATAACCTTGTAATTTGTATACTGAGAATATATAACAAGAGTCATTCTTTCTTCCGCCACGTTGATGACTTCGTTCATAGGTATTTCAAATTCCTGAAGCGACAATGTTTTTCCGACTATGTAATTTTCGTATACCTCACAGTACGATTTGCTTTTAAGACACAGCATCACAAACATTATCAGCGGATACAGTATGAAGAACAGAATTGCAGCGATGGTTATTATTTCACCTGTGCTTCCACCACCGAATGCGGATTTAATTCCTTTGTAATTGACCATCATAATGATTGCCATTATAATGAAAATCAGTCCGCATACTCCGATTACTGCCTTGCGGACAGCGAACGAAGATTTTGTCGATAAAATCAGTTTTCCTTTGTTGCTCATAAATTTCACCTTTTTAAATTATATTTTAAGCAGAAACCTGCTCAATTGACATTATTCCGGCTGTGAATCAAACTTATTAAAGATATGTCGGCTTTCTTTTTTATAATCAAATTATATACTCAAAATGCGTATAAGTCAATAGAAATATTTGCGTTTCGTGAATTTTCCTAAATAATCTGAATTGCTGTTGTATAATTTCTACATGAATATCGGGTATTATTAGAAAGGGAAGGTGATGATATGAATTTTGGAGATTGCCTTAAAAGTATACTTGATGACAGGGAAATTTCACAAAGAGAATTTGCAAGACAGTTGAATATAGCGCCGACAACACTGAACGGATATATCAGAAATACACGTCAGCCGGATTTTGAACTTGTAAAAAAAATTGCTGATAAGCTTAGGGTGTCGGTAGATTACTTGTTTGGTACGGAAGGCAACCGTGATTACACTTTTGAAGAAAGAGAACTGATAATGAATTACAGACAGATGACCGACGAAAACAAAAAGCTGTTTAAGCAACTTTCAGCAGAGCTTGCAAAACATATATAAATCTGAATTTTTCAGGGAAACTGCGGCATAGGTGCTTCATCAGCAAAACAGATTTACACGGTTTTGTATTATTTCTGAATTGTCCGGATTGAACAGCGGAAAAATGCGGATAATATTCCGCAATGTATCGAGTTATAAAAATAAGCACAGCAACCATAGAGTTATACGTTGCTGTGCTTCAATCTATAGAAAACGGGTTATGCCACAGACCCTTTTTCTGCAAACTGAAACGGCCGGCATCTGCCGACCGTTCCTTTATATTCCGTTATAATTACTTGCTTATAACTACGTTAAGACCCTCTGCACTTTCAACTGTGAAGTGCTTGTCTGTAGCTGTATGTGTAACAGTGATCGTATCGCCGTTTCTCTCAGCCATAACAGTAAGCTCAAGCTTAGCGTCCTTATCGTAGATCTTGCACTGAGTGTTCTTGCCGTCCTCAAGCTGATAGATAACGAGCTTAGCACCCTCTACATAGTCATATGCGAAGTTACGCTCAAAGTTACCGTAAGCGATTATGCTGTTGGGCTTAGCATACATACCCATTGAGAAGTAGTCGTACTTCTTGTCATACCAGTTACCGCCCTCAAGAACTTCTCCTGTCTGAATATCGGTCCACTTGCCGCGAGGCAGATAGAACTGAGCGGTACCCTCCTCGTTGAATACGGGAGCGATAAGCAGGTTATCACCGAACATATACTGTCTGTCAAGAGGTAAGCAGGCAGGATCGTCGCTGTATTCCATAACCATAGCTCTCATCATGGGAACGCCCTTTTCGTGAGCCTTTACTGCGTTAGCGAACAGATACGGCATCAGGCGACCCTTGAGCTTTGTGAAGTGACGCAGAACGTCGCACGCTTCTTCGTCAAAGTTCCACGGTACTCTGTATGAGCTGTTGCCGTGAAGTCTTGAGTGTGAAGACATAAGGCCGAATGCAGACCATCTCTTGTATAAGTCGGGTGAGCCTGTAGCCTCAAAGCCAGAAATATCGTGGCTGAAGTAGCCGAAGCCTGATAAGCAGAGTGAAAGTCCTCCACGGAGCGTTTCAGCCATTGATTCGTACTGGCTGAAGCAGTCACCGCCCCAGTGTACAGGGAACTGCTGACCGCCGACCGTAGCAGAACGTGCGAACAGACAAGCCTTGTCCTTGCCGTAGAATTCCTCAAGCACCTCAAATACACACTTGTTGTAGAGATATGTGTAGTAGTTGTGCATTCTGTAAGGATCGGAGCCGTCGCTGTATACAACATCGGCTGTGGGTATTCTCTCACCGAAGTCCGTCTTGAATGCGTCAACGCCCATCTCGCACAGTGTTCTCAGCTTTGCCTTGTACCACTTGCAAGCCTCAGGATTCGTAAAGTCAACGATAGCCATACCGGGCTGCCACATATCGCACTGGAACACACCGCCGTCCGTCTTCTTGATGAAGTAGCCGTTCTTTACGCCCTCGTCAAATAAGGATGACTGCTGAGCGATATAGGGGTTTATCCATACGCAGATTTCAATTTTCTTTTCCTTAAGACGTGCGAGCATAGCCTTAGGATCGGGGAACATTCTCTTATCCCAGGTGAAGTCGCACCAGTTGAATTCCTTCATCCAGAAGCAGTCGAAGTGGAATACCTCCAGAGGAATATCACGTCTTGCCATTTCGTCTATGAAGAACGAAACTGTTTCCTCATCATAGTTTGTAGTGAATGATGTTGTCAGCCACAGACCGAATGTATATGCAGGAGGAAGTGCAGGCTTACCTGTCAGCGTTGTATAAACGCCAAGTACGTCTGCGATTGTCTTACCGCCCATTACGAAGTATTCCATTCTCTCGCCCTGAACGGAGAAAGCAACCTTTGAAACCGTTTCGCTTGCTACTTCAAATGTAACGTTCTCGGGGTGATTTACAAATACACCGTAGTTTCTTGATGATACATAGAAGGGGATCGACTTGTATGTCTGCTCAGAGCAGGTACCGCCGTCGTTGTTCCATACTTCTACCGTCTGACCGTTCTTTACGAATGTAGAGAACTTCTCGCCGAAGCCGTAGATGTTCTCGCCTACGGAGATGTTGAGCATCTCTCTTATTCTTGCAGGCTCGTCTGTAGATGCGTGTGCGTAGAAACGCTCCGCCTTTGTGCCTTCCATACGGTAGTCTGTGAGCCAGGGCTGTTCTTCGATATAAGAAGTTGTTCTCCAGCCTTCCTTTGTGAGCAGCTTTCCGTCATAGAAGTATTTTATATCCCATGCTCCGCCTGCCTTGCCGATTCTTACCGAGGTCTTGTTCGAAACAAGCTCCCAGTACTCGTCCTTCTCGTTTATAACAGGCTTGAAGTTTGCATCCTCATATAATGTGAAGTCCGGACCCTTCTTTACAGCGCCCTTGTAATGCTCGATCGTAACCTTGATTGAATCGGCAAGCGTAGATGTAAAGGTGATCTCAAGAACAGGACCGCCAAGCGTCATTCCTCTGTTACCGATCCACTGGTTAGTGGCATATACGGTTATCGAGTTGTCTGTAGCCTTTACCTCATAGATCTGAGTTGCATAGTTTACGTCGTAGCCCGACTTGTTCATCCAGAAACCGTCTGAATACTTCATAGATTATACCTTTCCTTTCAAAACGGCGGTCACACTTCCGCCAAAATTTACTTTCCATACGGGTATTCCCCCGCTGCTTCTTGCTAAACGACCCTCCGCTCACGGCGCTTTGCACACCGCACGCCTCACAAACAGTTATTGCATAATTTGTAACTTGCTATGTTTTTTGCAACCCGTCACAGCCTTCACAGCTCATCACAACCCGTCATAACCTACCTTGATTTATCACAGCTTTTCACGACCCATTTCAGCCTGCCTTGATTTATCATAGCTTATCATAACTTATCACAATCCGCAACGTTTTATCGCCGTTCGTGTAATCGTTTACCCGTTGCTTATTCTAACATATAAATTTACAAAAATCAAGGGGTTTTCGAAAAAATTTTTGAAATTATCAAAAGCCGCCGTTCTGACCCTCCCAAACCGCATAATAAAGCACTTTTTATCATATACAAAGCCCACCGCCACAGAAAATCCCGTAGCGGTGGGCTGTGATATTTAAAACTTACTCAACCGTTTTAACCTTAACGCTTGCATACTCACTGAACTCAATCGTACTTCCCGTCTTTCTGAACGATTTTATTCTGAAAGAATAAGTAGTACCCTTTGCAAGCCCCTTCACAGTAAACGTAAGCGTGGTGTTGTTCTTTGTAGTAGCAAGCGCCGTCCACTTACCGCCCTTATACTGCTCGATAACGTAGCCCGTAGCCTTGTCATTCTTGCTCCAGTCGAGCTTCACAGCACTTGCAGAAGCCGCACTGCCCTTGAACGTAGCCACATTCGGTATCCTCGTCTTGCCTGCTATTCTCACATAATCGCTGTAAACGTTTGAAACACCGGCAGTCTTATACGCCCTTATTCTGAACGAGTATGTGGTATCATTCTTAAGCCCCTTAACCGTGAACTTAAGCGTGGTATTATTCTTCGTGGTAGCAATTACCGTCCACTTACCGCCCTTGTACTGCTCGATAGAATAGCCTGTTGCCTTGTCATTCTTAGCCCACTCAAGAGTTATCCACGAGCCTGTTACCGATGTGACCTTGAGATTGGACACACTGTCAAGAAGCGTAGCCGCCTTTATAGCCGTATACTCACTGAAATCGGTCGTACTTCCCGTCTTTCTGAACGACTTTATTCTGAAAGAATAAGCCGTACCCTCTGCAAGTCCCTTGACAGTAAACGTAAGCGTGGTGTTGTTCTTTGTGGTAGCAATTGCAGTCCACTTTCCACCCTTGTACTGCTCGATAACATAGCCTGTAGCCTTGTCATTCTTGCTCCAGTCGAGTTTTACCGCACTTGCAGAAACCGCACTGCCCTTGAACGAGGCAACATTCGCTATCCTTGTCTTGCCTGCGATTCTCACATAGTCGCTGTATATCTCTGATTTGCCCGAAATAGCATAGGCTTTGATTCTGAAGGTATATGTCGTGTCCGCCGCAAGTCCGTTTACAGTATATGTAACCGTTGCGTTACTGCTCGTCTTTGCAATCTGCGTCCACTTACCACCCTTGTACTGCTCAACAACATAACCGTTTGCGCTTGCGTTCTTATCCCACGCAAGTGTGAGCGAGGCAGTGCCGTGCGTCTTTACCTTCACTCTGGTTAATTTGTTTATATCATCAAGTACAGTGTAATTAAATCTATTAATCTTCGCATAATTTTCTCCTGCTGTATTTGAATATACATTAAGAACGAAGCCTTCCGTTTGTTGATGATTGTATCCTTGTGCATAAGCCGGGCTAATATAGCCAATAGCGTTTAACGATATATTTTTAACCGTTGTCGGAATCACCATACTACTTAAACCAGTACAGTTAAAAAATGCGTTATCGTTAATTGTTTCTAACGAATCAGGCAAAACAATTTCTGTTATGTTGTTGCAAAAAGAGAACGCACTATCTGCAATACCAACTGTTTCTTCTTTTATCTGTACCTTTGTTGCTTTTTCATTGCAATCTATAATCCAGTTATCAGCATATTTGACATCACCGCTTTGGTGATCAATTAGTGGAGTTCCGCTAAAAGCCTCTCTTAAGATTACTTTTACGCTTTCCGGAATCGTAATTGTTTGCAGTTTTGCATAAGAAAATGCGCTACTCGATATTCCATATGTGCCATCTTTTACGATAACATTAGTTACATCTTTATCACAATCAACTAACCAATTGCCGATATATTTAACTGCTGTGTCTTGATTTTTCAATATCGGAGTTTCATCAAAAGCATATCTTCCTATGTATTTTACTTTATCTCCGATATTTACATTAGAAAGATTCTTGCAGTAACTAAACGCATTGTCATTTATATAAAGCAGACTATCAGGCAACCTGACAGACTTAAGAGCAACTCCTCCATCGAATGCACACTGAGCTATTCCAACAGTCCCGTCTTTAACGGTTACATCTTCAGCAGTTTTATCAGTAAAGTTGACCACCCATTTACCGACGTACTTTATTGCACTATTTTGGCTGTTTACTATATTAGTTTCATCAAAGGCATTCTGTCCGATATCGGTTACGCTGTCTGGTATAGTAACTTCGCTTAAATTAACACAATTATAAAAAGCACTCGCTTCGATGCTTACCAAATTCTTAGGACAATTTACTTTTTTCAATGCTTTGCAATTATTAAAAGCCGCACCTTCTATATAAAGTAAACTATCAGGTAATTTTATTTCGGTTAGTGCCTGACTACTGCAAAATGCCTCCGTTTCAATCGATATAATTCCTTCAGGAACCGTAAATGTTTTTTCTGTTTTTCCGGCAGGATATGCCAGTAAAACCGTTTTTTCTTTATTGTAAAGCACACCGTCTTCCGACGAATAATACTTATTCTGAGGATCAACCACTATTTCCTTAAGAGCGGTACAATTTGCAAAAGGTGCACCAAGATACAAGCTGAATGTATCTATACATGTTACACTTTCGGGAATAAATATACTTTCAATGCTATTGTTTCCCCCGAGTGAGCTACCAAACGCCGCACAATAAATATGCTGGATTCCTTGAGAAATAATGCACTTTTTTACCGTATTATTATCTTTAAACGCCCAACGATCAATCATAATTACAGGCTTGCCATCTATCATTGCAGGGACTGTAACAATTTCATCGTTACCTATATAATTCATAATGGTAACTGTTCCATCAGAATTTAAACTGTATTCATAATCACAAGGTGTGGTTACTGTTATCACTTCACTGTAATTACTGTATGATTTACTACCCGCATTATCAGTGGCTACAACATATAATCTTACTCTGAATTTATATTCCGTAGCACCATTCAGTCCATATATCGAAACTTCACCGGAATACGTTGTATATATGTTGTTGCATATCTTCCATTCATTGTTTTGATATACCTCTACTTCACATTCAGCACTATATGTAGGTTTATTCCATGACAACTTAACTCGTTCCTGATGCTTTTCGATACAAAGAAGGTTATTTATAGCTGACTTATCAAGTTTTTCTGTTATATTATCCTTATAATTAGAACCGCACTTTGTACAGGTATGAAGAGTGTAACCTTCATTGTCGTATGTTGGGTTAACAACATTCAAATCATATTCGTGCTCCTCAACGTTAAAACTAACTATATTACTGCAAGTATAAAGATGTCCGTTACACGAATCTACATATGCTTCATATGTACCGGCAGGCAGTGAAAGGCTGTAACTTGTTTCATTAGTTTCGATTATTTGAACCGCACTCTCCTGCCATGCTTTATCTTTAAATATTTTTAAAACATATTTTTCTGTTTTGTCTGTTGCCGTCCAATTGAAAATAACTTTTCCACATTCATCGGCATAACTGATATTTATAGCTGAACTTCCGGGTTTATTACAGGTATCGCATTTTTCATAATAATCTAAATTGCCGCCGGTAAACTCCTTATATCCGCATCTCTGACACAAATGCGCATACTTATGCGGATGCACCGCCTCAAAATATGTACTTCCGAAATTGTGTCCTAACGCAGAAGTCGAGCGTGTTTCGCTGTTTGAACATCTTGAGCAGGTTCTCTTTTCACTGCCGCCTGATGTGCAGGTAGCATTTGTTACAGTAGACCATGAACCATAGTTATGACCGAGCGCCGATGTCGAACGGCTCTCTGTCGCTCCGCAGGAGCATTTACGTTCTTCCGTTCCTCCACTCGTGCAGGTCGCCGAAGTCTTTGTATACCACGAACCGTAGGAATGAGTATGAGAAGATGAAGCAAGAGTGGTAAAGCTATATGTACCGCTTGTTCTCGACATTGAAGCACCAAGATAAGTAAAGTACTGTGTAATTTTATATGAATATTGCGTTGCCGAACTCAAAGTAAATCCTACTTCAGCTATCATATCAAAGTATATCTGTTTGCTTTCAACACCCTCGTTGGGGTAGTTACCGCTGGGAGTAAATGAATACGATTTTTTATTTGACGAATTGTTCGTCTGCCATACTTCGATCGAATATTTCGTTGCTTTTGCAGAAGCGGGTTTATTTGCATAAAGCGCTATTCTCGCATCATTAGTCTTGATATTTTTTGCAGTCACATCCGAGAACCACGTTGACGGCATTTTCTCTATAGTGAATTTCTGTGCAGCTATATTACTGGCATAAGTCCATAAATGAACGTTATTATTTCCGCCGCCGCTGTCAAGTACGCTTGATGTCGAGTATTTCGGTTTCAGCAGATAGCTTCCCTGCGAGCCGTAAACACCCCAACGTTGAGCAGATGAATCATTATCCGTCCATACCTGAATATTTGTACCGTCGGCTGTACCTGCATTGTTTACATCAAGCCTCTTTCCTGTGCCGACATTCACTATTTTATAATAGTTATCGCTGTTTTTATAGAACTTCCAGAGCTGATTATTTGAACCGTTGTACGAAACAGCGGTAACATTGTTGTCACTGCCTGCCGAAAGTACCTTTCCTGTTGAGGTGCATCTGATCACAGATTCAAATTCGCTTCCGATATCGGAAGGAGTAGACTTTAAATCAATTGTGTCAACATAGCTCTTTGAACGTGTAACCAATATTCTATCATATCTTGAATACTTTCTCGAATTGTTGTAACGAACCTTATTTGTTTGTCCTGGTTCATTTACTTTATTTCCATAATTAGATTCATACACATAAAATAAATCCTTATTGAGATCGCACCCTAAATATATTGCCGCATGCACGAAAGTTCCGTTTCGAAAACACTCAAGGTAATCTCCAGGTTTGAGTTTTGAAACGAAACTATCGCATATTCCTCCGTAATTTTTACTGTCTATCTCTGTTATATTTGTATTAGTATCATGTCCGAATATAAAACAGAATGAAAATCTTGCAAATGCCAGGCAAGTATAACATCCTCCTCTATTACATACCGATGGCACTATAGTGCCATGAGCTTTTGAATTTTTCGATAAAATATCGCCCAATCTACAATTACTACAGTTGTGGGTGCTTGCATTGCTGGAATTGCAGGCTTTTCCGTTAACAGAAAAATAACTACCATCCGGAAATAACGACTTCAACTGTGATATTCTGTCAAGTACACCCGCTTTATCAATTTCACTAACTGCCCCCGCCGTCAAACTCGTACTCTCCCTCACCGCCGGCAGATTATCCCCCAGCGGCGTTGCAACGGCTGTCAGCATCATAACCGCCGACAGTACTGCCGCACCCAGTCTTTTTACACTTTTAATCATAATTTTCCTCCTTAAGCGACTGTATACAGTTGTAAAATAACCGCAATCTTCTTATTTGATAATACCTTATATTTTTCCCTCTTTCAACCTGTCAGGCAAAATCAACTTTCATAACGACAAAAAAAGCACACAAATTCCGATTACTATACATTGTAACAGATAATATAAAAGGGCACAGTACGCCCTCGCAAACTATGCCTTCATTACCGTAATTGATTTTTCGCAGAGATTTTGCGCATAGCTCACAGGAACGCTTTCCAAAAGCCCTCCTATACATAAATTGTAATTCATCGCCTTGCACATATTTTTCTCCGCAAATATTTGCTATAAATGTTTTTATTGATTTAATTTAAGTATATCACCGTGAACAATATCTGTCAAGCATCAAATAACTATATCCGATTTTTCATCTCTTTCGAAAACCTCGGTTGCAGAGCCTTAATAGATACGATATTATTAATTTATAATATATGCAAGCAATCTCAATCTGACATCAAAAATCCCCACCTTCCCCTCAATTCTCAAATTCATCACAATTCATCAACCTGTGCGTATACTGTCTGTTCTGCCAAACCCCCTTGATAATGCGGAAAAACGCAGTTTTTTATCGTAATCGAATTATCACCTTGATATTTCCATTCACGGAAATTATTTTCAAAGCATATACTACTCTTGTATCAGCCATAATATACCATAAATTTACATAATGAGGTGATTTTTAATGTGTGGAATAGCAGGTTGGATAGATTGCCGCAGGCTGTGCGACAGCGCCGCAATAATGCGTAGAATGGCTCAGACAATGGTTCCGAGAGGTCCCGACAGCGGCGGCTTTTACACCGATGATAACTGCGCCCTCGCCCACCGCCGCCTTAGCGTCATAGACCCCGCCCGAAGCGCCCAGCCGATGACCCGTAAAACCGCCCTCGACAGCTACACTATCGTCTATAACGGCGAGCTTTACAACACCGCCGAAATCCGCTCTGAGCTTGAATCTACGGGCATTTCGTTCACCTCCTCAGGCGACACGGAGGTACTGCTCTGGGCATACATCACCTGGGGCGAGGCCTGCCTCGACAAGCTCAACGGAATATACGCCTTTGCCGTGTGGCAGGAAAAGGAAAAACAACTCTTCCTAGCCCGTGACAGAATCGGCGTGAAGCCGCTGTTTTACTACGAATACGCAGGCGGCCTTATCTTTGCATCTGAGATAAAAACGCTCCTCGCCCACCCTATGATAGAGCCGGTAATCGACCGTGACGGCATCGCTCAGATAATGCTCTTAGGCCCTGCCCGAAAGCCGGGAAGCGGCATCTTCAAAGGGATCAGGGAGCTTCGCCCCGCCGAGTGCGCCATGTACTGCCGATGCGGCCTCAGAAAGCGCACCTACTGGTCGCTCCACGCCCTTCCACATAAGGAAACCGTAGAGGAGACCGAGCAGCACATAGCCTACCTCCTGACCGATGCCATAAAGCGCCAGCTTGTCAGCGATGTTCCGCTTTGCACCATGCTTTCTGGCGGTCTTGACAGCAGTATCATAAGCGCCGTTGCCGCCCGTGAGTTTGAGCAAAGCGGCAGGCAGCTCACCACCTATTCAATCGACTACAAGGACAACGAAAAGAACTTCCACAGCAGTAAATTCCAGCCCGACATGGACGCACCATGGATACGGAAAATGTCAGCGTTCATCGGCTCTAAGCACATCAATGTCGAGGTCGATACGCCTGCTCTGACCGACGCTCTGGAGCTGTCAACCTATGCCCGTGACCTGCCCGGAATGGCAGATGTGGACAGCTCTCTGTACCTGTTCTGCAAGGCTATCAAGGGCAATTTCACCGTTGCGCTCAGCGGCGAGTGCGCCGATGAAATCTTCGGCGGCTATCCGTGGTATCACAACGAGGAAATTCTCTACAAACCGGGCTTCCCGTGGGCTTGCTCGACCGCATCCCGTGCGGATCTACTCTGCGAGGGGATACTGGGCGACATCGACCCGAATGATTATGTCAACTTCTGCTGTAACGAAACGCTTAAGAACACCGAATATCTCGACACCGACAGCCGCAAGGACAGACGTATGCGTGAGATGTTCATGCTGAACTTCTATTGGTTTATGCAATGCCTGCTTGACCGCAAGGACAGAATGAGTATGGCTCACGGGCTTGAGGTCAGAGTACCGTTCTGCGACCACAGAATCGCCCGTTACGCTTTCAATATTCCGTGGGAGATAAAAGCGGCAGGCGGCAGGGAGAAAGGCATTGTCCGCCGTGCGATGAAAGGCATACTGCCCGACGATGTACTCTGGCGCAAGAAATCGCCGTATCCAAAGACCCACAACCCGACCTATCTTGCCGAGGTTATCCGCAGGATGAGGGCGGTGCTTGCCGACAAGGATTGCCGCCTTACCGAGATTGTCAGCCGTGAAAAGCTGTTACGGCTGTGCGACGATCCGACACTGTTTGATGGCAACTGGTACGGTCAGCTTATGACCTCGCCACAAATTTTCGCATATCTCTTGCAGATAGAATATTGGCTCAGACGGTATGATGTGAGGATTGACAGGCAATAAACAGAAAAACGGACATCGGTAAATGCCGATGCCCGTTTCAGCTTATAGGAAAAGTCTGTTTTTTATAAAATAGAGTGGATTCCATATCCCTATAAGAATGCTTTGTTGGCTTTGCGACCACAATCGCAGGGAAGCAAAACAAACAGAGCGTTCATTTAAAGGCAAGGGTGATAGTGCGAGGCGAGGCGGTTGATGTGCTTTTTGAGAGGGTTGTGGGAATGGAGAGGTTGGTGGGTGTAAAGCAATCCCTCCGTCTTGACGGCAAAAAAGTTTGCAACATAAAAATGGTTGGCATATTGCAAGCAGAAAGCAATAATATCAAGGCTTGTGCCTTGCCGTCAATCCACCTCCCTTTGACAAGGGAGGCAAGTGTGATGGTGCAAAGCAAGGGATAGTGCGGTTTTGGGAGGGTTGGTGCGGGGCGAGGGATTATTGTCCTTTTACAATGGTTGTGAGAAGGGCTATATTCAGTGCGACGAACCGACACTGTTTGAGGGAAATTGGTACGGTCAGCTTATGACCTCGCCGCAAATTTTTGCCTACCTCTTGCAGATAGAATATTGGCTAAGGCGGTATGACGTGAGGCTCGACAGGCAATAAGCATAGAAAACGGGTATCGGCATTTTACCGATACCCGTTATATTTTACTTCTTTGTTCGGACTGTCAACAATATCTGCCGATTTTCTCAAGAACGGCAATAAACTGCTTGTCATCACGGATAGCGTTATATCTGTCCGCCTGCATTTTATCGTACAATTCCTTGCAGTCCGTGAAATCGTAATTCTTGATAGTATTGAACGGACCATATTCGAGATTATTTACAAGCAGAGATGTGTGCCGTGCATTTTCGGGTAGCGTATCTGACATTACAGCAAATTGAGCCGCTTTTTCAAGACTTGATAACGCGAGCTCATAATCGCCCTCAGACATAGCCAGATCAGCAATATACCTATGCGTAATTGACACTGTACCGCTGTAATTAAGATAATCGCCGTCATCAAATACAAGTTCAAGAATCGCAAGCGCCTTTTTCATTATTTCTATTCTTTCCGCATCGGACATAGTTTCATTCCTGTATCCGAGGTCAGCCAGATTTATTAACGCACACCAAAATATACTTGTATACCACTTTATTGCACGTTTCAGATGTGTTTTCTGCTGTTCTCCCTCATATAAATCCCCGAGAACTACTGTATCGGTACATCCTATATTGGGAAGCTTCTTAGCGTATTCAATCGCCTTTTCCTTTTCTCCGAGACTTGAATAGATATAGCAAAGCTGCTGAGTTGTTTGGTTAATAATCGCACCGTCTGTGCAATGCGATAAAATACGATTTCCTATTTCGGCAGCCTCACGATTGAAGCTGATTTTTTCTTCTTCGGACAATCCCCGACCGTCTTTGTATTCACAGAATGCCAGTTGATTGACAAGCCTGAATTGAAGCTCATAATTTGTAGGATAGGTTTTTACCGCATCACGCAGTAGCAGAATATTCTCATAGATCAAGCCCTTTGAGCCATTCTCTTCAAGCTGTCCGAGCAATTCTTTTAGCTGTTCCTCGCTCCTCCAATTCTCCATTCCCATAAGCTCGTCAAGAGTAATTTCAAAGTAGCTCGCAATAGTCGGCAATAGCGTTATATCGGGATAAGTCGATCCGTTCTCCCAGCGGCTCACTGCCTGTGCCGACACACCTAGAACATCAGCAAGCTGTTCCTGTGTAAGCTCACGCTGTAATCGGAATTTCTTTAGGTTTTCGCCAAGTTTAAGCCCTAGATTAAGCATAGTGTTTTCCTCCATACTGTTCATTTGGAGCTCCTGCTATAATAATATTCGATTTCAGCAGATTTGTCTATAGCTCGTTTGTTGAGAAGAATTCAACTATAGTGAGAGTGATTGCCGGATGCTTACCGAACTTTGTTGATATATTATGAAGTCTAAAGTGCTTTTAATTTATACACATATAAGCTGAACCTAAGTCATATGGAATAAACCGTTCCGCAAATTCTATTACCGACTTTATTTGATTATATCTCCGGTTATCCTCTCCGTTTGTTCCCTCGATTATATCAATGATTCTTTCGTTTTGCATAAAAGTCAGTTTCCAGTGGTATCCGTCAATAAGTGCTTTACCGTGATTATCGGAATCATAGCAAAACAATTCAGAAGCCGCCGGGTTAATAATATGACCTGCCGTTTCTTTATTTATCCGAAACAGAATGTCATCATTGCTATGGAGAGGTTGGTGGGTGTAAAGCAATCCCTCCGTCTTGACGGAAAAAGTTTGCAACATAAAAATGGTTGGCATATCGCAACCAGAAAGCAATAATATCAAAGCTTGTGTCGTGCCGTCAATCCACCTCCCTTTGACAAGGGAGGCAAGGGTGATGGTGCAAAGCAAGGGATAGTGTGGTTTTGGAAAGGCTGGACGGAGCGTAAGATATTGAAATTGATAGAAGTGCTATCATAAAAGCTTCTAAGGCATTAACAATCCCCACCGTCACGGCTCGGAATAGTTTCAGAATCGTAAAAGCAGGACTATCTGAATACTGTACAGCAAGTCGAAAAACCTCTACAGCCGTGCCACCTCCCCTTTTTCGAGGGGAGGCAAGTGTGATAGTGCAAAGCAAGGGATAGTGCGGTTTTGGAAGGGTTGGTGTGGGGCAAAGGGCGGAGGTGAGGCAATCCCTCCGTCTTGACGGCAAAAAGTTTGCAACATAAAAATGATTGGCATATCGCAAGCAGAAAGCAATAATATCAAGACTTGTGCCTTGCCGTCAATCCACCTCCCTTTGACAAGGGAGGCAAGTGTGATAGTGCAAAGCAAGGGATAGTGCGGTTTTGGAAAGGCTGGACGGAGCGTAAGATATTGAAATTGATAGAAGTGCTATC
>ERZ791802.199-NODE-199-length-71245-cov-3.764742_pt1 | contig 71245 bp, 62 predicted proteins | sample MGYA00510308_ERZ791802 | MGnify/ENA primary metagenome ERZ791802 (study PRJEB30046, sample SAMN00792028) | human gut metagenome | study: EMG produced TPA metagenomics assembly of the A metagenome-wide association study of gut microbiota in type 2...
TTGATATAGTTCCTTTAATTGATCTATTTTATTCTGATTAAAGTAATGTCTATATACATATTTAACTGCAGCTGGTACTTGAGCTTCGCTCCACATGCCTGTAGAATAGTTAAATTGACGTTTAGTTAAGAACTTAGTTTGTAAGTTAACCAAAATAAAGTTACGGAAGATAAGTAATAATTGTCCAATTACAGTTGCATGTAATTTACTTCTATCCAAGTCTGTTAATTGCGTGTCAATTCTGGTACCTACTTGTTTTGCCGTATTTCTAACTTTGTTTATAGTAGCTTCATCGAGAGATTTAGCGTACTCTGGTTTTATTACTAGTTTGTTGTTTTTAACTTCAAATGCATCATAAAAAGTTACACTTAGAGTATTCCATTTGGCATTGCCTTCCTTTTTACTCTTAAATCTTCTTAGGAATTCGTTTTTATTTAAGAATTTACCAGATTCAGGATCATATTTATAGTATAGACCAATTGCCAATGCCATTTTACCTTTTGTTACATAATCCGACATTTCATGTCCAAAATACCAAAAGTGCTGATTTAATGCTCTTAAAAATCTAGATTGATTAAGTTTACTAAAGGTTTGAGCATTTTCTCTTACTACACCTAAATACTCCATATAACATAGAACCTTGTCTTTGTTGTTTGAATGACCTATGTTCTTTATTGCATTCGCATATGACGGTATGATTAATTTTGTTGCTTGTGCAAGTTCCTTATTTCCAAAGTATATACCAGAGATTGCTTCGAGTCTATTTTGTATTTTGTTTGTAATAAGACCAGTAAGAATCACATTCATATTTTGAGCTATGCCTTGTATTCTAGTGTATGCAGCTAAATTAGCAGCTAACTTACCAACACTTACTGTCACATGTTTGCCTTTTGGTAAAGGAACATCTAATTCTAATGCATTCTTTTCCATACCATATACCAATTGATCTAGTACAGATTTTAATTTATCATATGTCTTACTTTCCAAACCTTGTATTCTACCACCCTTCTTATCGGTAAAATCTGTACGACTAACAAAATCAAGAGCTACTTCTAATTCTGGGGCAATTTCACTCATTTGTTCATAATTTTCTGCCATTTTGTAATAAGCAATGACAGATCCTACTATATCGTTTGTTAAAGCGTCTGGATTTGATAACATCTTAATATACCTAGTAGGTATAAGTTTAACAAGTGACCCATCTGATCGTTTAGCATTTTCCAACATATATGCATTATCATCATCCTTTACAGTGTAAGTATCTTCTATTGCATACGCTAACCCCTTTAAAATATTGTCCTTACTTCGGATTTGTGTCCATGCCCCACCTTCTATTTGTGGTAGTCTATATTTATTTTCATACTTTAAGAATTGAATTTTAGAGTTTGATAACTCCATTACATCAACAAGTTTATCATAAAGTTTCTTTAAATTTGCATCAGAAGTTATTTTACGATAATTTGCACTGTTGTCATACAATTCAGGATTTGGAATTCTTGTTTCTCCACGATCTGCATATTTAGTAAATCTTTTATCGTAGAAAGGTGATTCTTTATCGATTTCAGACCAGGATCTGTTAGGTACTTTGCGCATGTATTTGGCTCTTAACTCTTTCTTCGGAACTAATTTCTTCCAAAAAGAAGCTGGTACAAGATTTCCTTCATAGTCATATCTAGCATTTATAGAAACCCACGCATTATATTCAGCTTGACCTAATTTTTCAACTCTTTCTAATTCTTCATAGAATCTAGGGTTTACTTCCCATTCAGCTATGTCCATTACTTTGGACTTTTTTGATTTATCACGAGTTTTTAAACTTTCCTCAGAAATCAATTCATCATAAGTATTAATCCATGATTTTACTTGATCTGGCATACTATCAACATTTACTTTACCATCTTCTCTAGTATAAAGTCTCAACATGTTTTTTCTAGCCTTTTCATATAGTATTTGATCGTCAGATTTATTTGTATTTGATGAAAGAGTTTTAACATCATCCCAGAATTCTTCAACTATTTGGTCAACCGTGTTGCGTTGTTCCCACTTAGCAAATTTCTCTGGACTTAAATTCTTCTTTGCCTTTTGTAGAGCTTTATTAAACTTTTCCATATTTGGAGTATAATGTAATTTCTCTCTTAATTTTTCATTATACTCTCTCATTTCTATTGCTATTTCTTTATCTAATCCAACTTTTACTGAACCATCTGGATAATATGGATTAGCTAAATTTCTACGTCTAGTTTCTAACTCTTGTAATTTTAGATAATCTTCATCGGATAAATCTTCTCTGTGGTAATCTCCGTTCTTATCAACGGTGGTACTTAACAATAGATTTATTTCCATATTTATGGAATCTCTACGAGATCTTGCTTCTTCACTAAGACTGTTAGTTAACTCGTAATACTCTGGAGTAAACTTACGAATTGTATGTTTAGCTTCCCAATCATTATTTGCTTTATTCCATTTCTTTAGTTGCTCTGGATTCAATAAACCAGGCACTTCAGCAATATCTTTATCTCCAAATCCTAACTTTTCGGCTAACTTTTTTTGATGTTCCAAGTAATCTTGATAGTGTTGACCGTAATTTAAGTCTCTTGTTATAAAGCCTGTTTTATGACCATCTTTATTTTTTTCATGCATATAAGCTAACTTAGATTTATCTACATGTGATAGTATTTCTACAAGCTCTTTACCTACTTCTAGTTCTTTTTCAGCAACATTATTTTTAGTATTAACTATCTTGTTAAGAATTATACGTACTAACTCACTATTAGAATATTGTGTATTACCTGCCCACTGATCCCATAGATTTATATCCACATCACCTTCATCTAATATTTTTTTAAGATGATCTATAGTAAATGAACCGGCTTTGGTTGCTTCTCTAATAAAATTATCTTTAGCAACAATGTCTGCTAAATTGTTATAGTTTCTTACTAATTCATAGTAGTCACCTACAGTCCTTTTTAAGTTTTGTTTTGTATCCTCAACTAATTGAGGATCATTTAAATAGTCAAACGTAGATTCATCATCCAACATGTTCTGGATATTAGTAGCAATGTTACCATAAAAACCAATATAACCTTTCTTTATCATATCTAATTCTGCAGAAGTTATATCTAGCGGGTTATTGTACTTTTGGTTTTCATTTACTTTGGTTTGTAAAGCCTTTACTTCATTTAATGCAGATATTACATCACTTGCCATATAATCTACAAATTCAAAAGTAGCTTGATCGTTTTCCAATTGATTTAATTTAAATTCCAATGCTCTTAGTTCATCTACTTTCTTACTGTCACTATATTTTGCATATTGAATATCTTTTATTCGCCTTGACAAAGCTTGAATAAGTTTATTATACGTTTCGTGTATTTTTTTTGGAACGTATGATGGGTTATTTATTTTATCTGAATTATTTAGTAACACATCTATAGATACTTCCCCATCATTATTTAACACAATATTCCTTATCTGTCTAAATTGTGCAGAATATATTAATGACTTTGTTCGTATAGCCTCTTTTTTATTACCCTTGAAATGGTTAACTAAATCTGAAAAAAGCTTAGACGGCTCCCCATTGGGAGCCTTATCTAAACCATAACCATTATTTTCTGATAATACATAATATGCAGCGTTTTCATTACCCAATATCTTTGTATATTTCTTGAGTAAAGCTGCAACCTCTTTATTTTTAATATTTAAACACTGCATAATTATTCACATTCTTTTCTACGTTGTTTACCATTTGCTGTTAACTCATCAATTGAATCCTGTAAAGATGCTTTTATTGCTTGTTCTTCTGTAGCTGGTTCAAATTCTATATCATCTAACAAATCCTCTTCAGCTATTTCATTTCTCATGGAAACTTTCTTTTTATTTTCAGCTTCTGAATTTATTATAACAAAGTTTTTAGCACGTGATACAGCTACATATCTCAACTCGTTTCTTAATTGCATTACATCTCTACCATAACCAAACGTATCAATTTCATTGGAGAGTATTAAAACTTTACTGTATGTACTACCTTGTGATTTCCAAACAGTTTGTGCGTACCCATAATCAATTGCTTTTCTAATTTTTAACCTACCTTGATTGTCTTCTAAATTCTTGGTAATGTTTAATTCATTATCAATGTTAAACGCCATTTGAACCAAATCTCTATATTTAGATATTTGCTTATCCTGTTTGGCTTCTTTAGCCATTCTCCACAATCTGTCTTTATATTCTACTATTTCAAATAGCTTAGAATCTGGTTCATTTTTATCAATTACAGTAATATGGAAGTCATCCATAATAGTATTGCCAATAGGTCTGATTGATAATTTGAATGCTTTAAATTCTATTGTACCTTTATCTGTTCTAAATTTTACAGTAGTATCTCTAACATTCTGTACTATATAATCCATAGAATTTATTAATCTATAAGACCCATCTGGTTTTCTAAGTTTGTTTGAGTACCCCATTAGAATGTCGCCTTTTACAAAGGGCTTAGCAAATTTTCCGTATCTTAAAGATCTAATCTTTGAATTATATGTAGCTGCTGCAGCATTTGTAGCAGTAATAACTCTAAAATGCAAAGGATCAGCATTAAACTCTTCAGAAGATATAATTTGTTTTAAGTTTTCATTTATAACTGTATCATTAGAAGTATACAACACCCCTTGACCTTTATCATTTATATCAGTTTGGTAACTCAATCCTTCACCTCGTCTAAGTCTGGTGGCTTCTTTTAAAATAGGATTATCACCCGTTCTTTCTACTTTGGTTAAAGTTATTTGAGGTACTCCATCAGATGTAAATACTTTAGAAATATGATCTGATTTTACAGGTCTTAATTGTGCAGAATCCCCAACATATATCACACTAACACCATCTTTAGCTATGATTTTCTGAATGTATTCATACAAACCGTCTTGCACCATTGAAGCTTCATCAATAATAATTAATTGACCTGGTTCATATTTCACTTGATTCTTAGATCTAAACTCTAGTTCTCTTAAATCCAATGATTCACGTTCCATTGCTTCATCTGTATCTGGAGTAAACCCAAATAGAGCAGAAAGCGTATATACATTAGCATTAGGATTGTTTTGTTTAGTTATAACATTTGCTCTATGAATAGGAGCAGTATATACAATGTTGCCTCTACCAATTCTGTGATCTAACCACTTACTAAATATACCAATGATAGTAGATTTACCTGTACCAGCATAACCAGATAAAGTAATTTCAGTTCCATAGTCTTCAATGAACTTCTCTAGTTCATATAAAGCTGATTTCTGTTGATCATTTAATGAGAATGGTAAATTGATTTTAAACCCATCATTAAACGTAAATACATACTCTTCTTCTACTTTCTTAGCTTCTTCGGATGCTTTTGGTAAATCTTTTGCAAGTAAAGCAGCTTCATCAGTAAAACCAAATTGATTAGCATAATCTAAGAATTCCTTAGTAGTATCAGTAATTGCTGGTTGTTCTACATTAGTGTCAGAAGTAACAAATGCAGGCGTGGCGGATTGTTCAGATGCAAATAAATCCTGTTGAGTAGCATCAGAAGTTCTTAATTTAGTCAAAGGTTTAGTAACTAAAACTTTTACAGATTCATTTCCACGTTTCCATTCAATAACATCACCTACTTGAGCTTGTTTCCAATAATCTAAATGCCCTTGTGATTCATATCTTGTTGTTGCTGTTCTTTCCCCATTTCTAACTGCTTCTATAGTTGATTTGGATTTTAATCCTGGTCTACCATGTTCTCCATAATCAAAAGTCATATTACCTTTAAATTTAGCTGGAACAGATTGATCAGGGGCTAACTCATATTCAATTTGCCATGCTTCATTTATTTTTGGTAATACTTTGGAATTAAAATATTCTGTAGACCATCCTTCTTTTTGAGACCATGCTTCTGCAAGGTTTGTAGATGCGTCCAGTTGTACTGGAGACTGTTCATCAATTTGTGGTTTATTATACTCAAAGTTATCCAGATATTGTTGATATGCCGCTTCTGCATCAGCTTCACCTTTTTGAGTTTGATAGTCTTTAACCCATTCTTGATAAGATAATGGTTCAGTTGCTTGTTGAGTTTTAACTGTTTGCTGTATATTAGCAAGCATATCTGTATTAAATTCACCAGCTTGATTAAATGCTTTTGCTTGTAAACTAGCTTTTACCGGAGTAAGATCAGTAACCCAAGTTATTGGTTCTTCTGGCATAATCTCATAACCCTTTGGTACAACATTATTGTACTTTAAAACTGATTTACTACGACCATTTTCTATTAATACATTACCTCTATATGCAATTCCCTTTTTATTAATTAATCGATATACTGGAGCTTCATCTTCATTAATACCTATATATTCATATAAGAATGTTGTTCTAGGATCATTGTTTCTATCTAATTTTACTTTTTTAAATGGTGGAAATATGGGTTGACCATTCTGATTGAATGAAATTATAGATTGAGATTTCTTGTCATATATAATACCAGGAATCTGTACTTCTGCTCCTCTCTTGTTTACTACAGTAAAACCACTATCTTCGTGAGGTAACGCCCTATACACAGGTCTACCTTCTTCTTCAATGGTTTCTCTACTAGAATCTAATACATAATAATCAATAGTAGGAACTACGTGGTCATTCCACCACAAGTCTTTTATTACTTGGAATACTTTAATATCTTTAACCGCATCATCAGGATTTCGTTCTAAATCTCTAATGTAATCAAAATAACCTATTTCTTCTCTAATTGAATTAGGTACATATCTAAAGATATTGTTTTTACCAAATGCATCCCCAGAAGTATAGAAAGCATACAATGCAAGATCTTTTGCAAAATCTCTTATTTCCTGATAATCGCTATCCCACAATTCTTCCCAAGCTCTGATGATTTCATTTTCTAAGTTATTGTCACCACTCTTGTTTGGTTTGTAAGCAATAAAATCAGGACCATTTAATTCAGTGGTATCCTCCTTTGGTCTACTAAAGATGTTATTAATAAGTACATTTTCAAATGAACCATCACTACTTAATAAATCTGGATATTTACCACTTCTTACATCAGATTTAATTTTATCTAATCTCTTAGAAATACTATTTGGACCACCTAGCAAACTACTAAGCTTTATTCCATTTTCAGCTAAATACTTGTTAAAGAAACCAGCTTTATATGTAGCTTCCATACTTCTGGTAATATTGTTGATATATGTATCATCACTAATTGCATAACCTTTAGTATAGAACTCTATTAATGTTCTTAAGTTTTCAAATTCCGGAGTAAGTCTAATCATTGTATTTTGGAAGGCAATTCTAGGGAATATCAATGCATCTTGCATTTTCTTACCTAAGAATGTATTTGAAAATACTTTTATAGGATCTTCAAACACTTGCTGTTCTACCATGAATTGTTTCCATTTATCCAAGAATGCACTTTGTAAACCAAAATTATTACCAAAGCGCTTAGTATCAATTTGAGACAATGTAGTTAATTCAGACAAAGATCTTGAGAATGGGTTAAGTTCTTGATAAGTCTTCATAATGAGCAACTGATTGTAGTACCAATCAAATGTTTCTTCTTTTTTCAATTGCTTCTTTAAGTAATTGACATCGAACATCTTTTCTCTTTGTTTAACACCTACACCTTTATCATTCAAAAAGTCTAAAAGCTGATCATATTTACCTTTAGATAAAGATTTTGCTTTCTCAAAATATGTATTCCAAATAGTTCTATATGCTAGACTTTCAGGATTTTTGTTTTGTGTATCTACATTATAAAAGCCAGAGTATTTGTCATATTCTATTGCAAAGTCTTTTAATATCTGTTGAGGCAAGAAATAAAATGTACTTTCGCCTTTACCAGATCTAATCAAGAAGTTAGTCATATTAAATGTTAACTTCCTTACATTCAATCGAATGATGTATGGGTCTTTTGCAACGTCCACATGGGCATTAATCAACGCTGATAACCAGTCAAGGATATTAATCTTATTTCTATCATTACTCTGGATACCATACAAATTGCTTATGCCATAGTCTCTTAAAATTTTATTTGGTTTAAATCTTAGTTTAACCAATTGAGTAAGAACTTGATGAGCATTTGCTAATGCAAATGGACCAATACCAAATTTACCACCATTCAACTCCGCTTTAGTTCTACTTTGGAATGTTGGAGTAGCATAATACAATTGAGATTTACTTGTACGTTTACCTTGACCGGTTATTGTATCTACTTCTTTAAGAATTGTATCCTTCAAGTAATCTGTTACTGTATCCAGTGGTTGTCTGGCTTCTGCAAAGTTTAATGGATTAGAAATAACTGATATATACATATCAAGAAGCATGTTTTCATTTGCTTCTTTTGAATTTGCTTCAAAGTCAGTTTTACCATTATATCTTTCATAAACTTTACGAACTATGGTTTCGTCATCTAAACCAGCTTCTCTAAGTCTATTAGTATAATCTTCCTTAGTCTCAAATTTGATTCTATTACCATTCTTATCATAGTTATATCTAGCAACGAATAATTTATCAATATCAAAGTCAGAACCAGTAAGAGATGTGAACTCATCAGGTAATGTAATAGTATCACCAATTTGTTCAGGATACAAATCTACCACTTTAAGAGCTGCAGTTGATGCTTGACCTTGAGCAGGGATACGATAACCCATTGCAAGAGCTTTAGAATTCGGACCAACAATATCATGATCTATCAACCACTTTTTAGCTTCACTGAAAGTCTTTTTATCGTAATCAGGAATTATGTGTTTCAATAAGTTAATTGAAATAACACAATCCATAGTACCATCAGTGTTTGCAAATCTTAGCTTTCTTTCATTTTGTGCGTCTGAAGTTACAGCAATTCTATTGTACAATATTGAAGACATTTGAATAAACATACCACCTGGTAAGTTAGTATCAACAATTGACTTATTCAACATTGATATAAGACCACTTTCTATCCAAGAGTTATCAGATAAACCAGAAATTGGTGCAACAGTTTCACCATTTTCAACATCCAAACCATTAATAACATTGTCATTCATGTTTGAACTTAAAGCTTTGCGTTGCATAATTTCAGCAAACCTTTGCACACTTACTTGGGGTTTATCTGAAGTAATACCGAAATCTCTTTCTATCTCTCTCCTACCAGCTTCAGTAATGGCATTATGAGCACCGTTAAAATTATTAATTAACTCATCACCATTGTATACTTTACCATCTGGTGTAGTATATTTCCATGCACTTCTGATATTACCCATGGCAGCTTTTTGTGCTTGAGATACAAACATTTGTCTTTCTGCATGGTGAGGATCAGTAATTAACTGGCGTCTAAAGTTAGTTAAAGACTGTTTGTGAGTAGGCATTGACATCAAACTGTCCATGTCTATTTCTTTATTAGTCTTATCTTTATAGATTCTTGATTTAACCTCTTTAGCCCTTTGTCCTACTTTTACTGCGGAATCAAAAGCAAGCATATGGATATTACGTGATTGCATAACTTCCAATACTTTACCCATGTCCCCAGTAGAGAAGATACGATGTACAGGGAACATTGCCATCTTATCAAACACTGGTATATCCCTTTTAGCACCTACATCGTAGTGATCACCAAAATACATGAATTTCAAAGGCTTCAATGTAACAGCTAATGCTTCGGCATATGTATCCATATCTGCTTCGAGATCTGCATTTGGATCATTAAGTAAATCAAATGCTTTTGCTACTTGTGGTGTCCAGCCATCTACTCTACGTACTAATTCTTTGTAAAACTCTGGGGATATTAATACTGTAGCATCAGTTTGATTTACTTTGCCTTTAGGGTTAAGATAGCCATCAAATTTATCTCTTACTATAAGATTAGCTGCATCTTCTACATCATTGGGTAAAGCTTCAGAACTATCATAAGTTCTAATTGCTTCATCTAATGTCATGTCATGCATTTCCTGAAGTAATCGTATAGCCGCAGATCTTTTAGCATACTCTGCAATTCGATCAGCTTGTCTACTTACGATAACATTATCTGATAGTGTACCTACGTTCACTTCAGTGAGGTCTGCCATTGGATTTCCTTCTTCGTAGTCTATTCTTGGAGTAACACCAGTGGATAATACCTCACGTAAACGTTTAATTTTATCTACAGGATTTTTGTAGTAGGCTGGATCTTTTATAAAAAGTTTCTCAAATTCAATTACTGAAGAAATGGTATTGGCAAAATAATTACCAATCATTTCAGCAGCACCAAGATTTTCGCTATAATTAGAAACTGTTGCAGATTTCTTATAATGTGAAGATGCTTCTTCTAATGCTTTCTGTGGTAATGCTAAACTAGTTACACTAGCTATTTTATTACCATCCCATTTAATTATACCTAATTCTTGTGCATAATTTAACTCATCTTTAAATGCATCCCATAGGTAGTTATTCATTAGATTTGCTTTTTCAGCATTACTGAACTTATTCCAATTATTTCTTATTTGAGAAATAATAGAAGTTCCATATTCATTACCACCAAGATCTTCTGCTAGGTCTAATGCTTCGTTAAAGTTCGAAAAATCTTTTTCAAATTCAATACCATTTAACGTAGGTCTTTCTTTCAATTTAAAGAATCCATTGAAGTATCTGAATCTATAACCATTTCTATTTCCTGTATCATAGTTCTTTACTTTTTGTTCTTCAGTTAAATTATTTTCATTCTTGTAATTAAATTCAATGGTATCTAATTCAGTTTCAAAGTAATTAATAAATCTTTTAAGAATTTGAGCATCGAATTTTATTTCACCATTACTTACGTCAAATGGATTTTTAAAGTTGTTTATTGCAGTACCATATAATGTATTATATGTTTGAGAATCACCCATAGTAGGTAAGATAATTCTACCTGCTCTAGTGAATGTCATCTTAGCAATATAGTCTTCAAGAGGGGATATTTCTGTGTACTTACGTCCTTTATCTGCACTGCCTTGTTCTTTAAAATAAACAAGGGTTTCAAATCCTATTTTACCTTTACTATCTGCATTATTATATAAATTTGTTAACAATACAGAACCCTTGAAGTAATTAGGATTGGTATTATTACCAGTATTGTATAATACTTTGGTAAGTGCTTCTACTGTTGCTGGGTCATTATCTAATCTTTGAACCATATCAGACAAATAATTGTGTTCTGATATAGGATACAATAATTTACCATCAGTAGATAATACTGATAATTCATCAGAAGAAGGGTGTAACATAGCATATGTCTCAGCAAGTCTTCCTAAGAATTTAGAGTCAGCATAATATTTTGTAATACTTCTATTATATTGACCAGGAACTACGCCACTTTCTTGAATCTTTGCTAAGTCCTTTACTTTAGAATTAAAGAAGAAATATATACCTTTATTGGATCTATCTGATAACATTGAAACTAATGACTCAGTAGAATCTGAATTATAATATTCCTTAGTAAGGAAGGAGTTTAATGATTCTAAATCAATTTCTACTCCAACTTTATTAAGTAAATCAACTATCTTATTCTTAATAGTAATTAACTTCTCTGGTACATACTCTTTATAAGTTTGACCATTTACTAGTTTCTTGTTAGGTGTAGTTTTGTATTTTTCTACAATCTTTATTATTTTATTGAATTCATTGTTGATTTCTCTAGCTACGAATTCTTCAGACTCACTAACTTTTGCTTTAAATAAGTTATCAGAAGTATCTAATACACCACTGTTTGTTATTAAATTGTAATTCCAACCCTCTAATATATTTTTAGATACTTTATTTGCATTTTCATCTTTAACATACAAGTTAGTTTGTTCATTACCGTTTTCATCTTCAACTTTTTCTGATAAAATACCAACTAACTTGTGTCTAGCTTTACGGAATGTGTTTCTAAACTGAGTTTGTAAATTCTCTCTTGCTATTTTTTGAACTTCGTCCTCTTGAATACCTTTCTTTTGTACATATTCATTTGTAATCTTGTATAACTCATTATACAAAGTTTTAAATAATGGTGTTACTTTAGCAAGTTTTGCACTCTTGTCCATCATTCCTTTGAATGTATTTTCAGAGTGAATTTCATTAATAATTGTATTCCAAGATTTATCAAAGTCAACCATTAGAGGTAAGCCTGTAACAGGACTCTTTATTGCAGCAACACCTTGTACTTGAGTCACAGTGCCATCAGGATTTGTTTTTTGTTTCATGACAAATTCTGTCCTAGGCATTGTTGCAATGAAAATCTTTATAGATGCAAGAGCATTATCTTTAACTGAAACAGCCAATTGTTCTTGAATGTAGTTAGCCATCTGATCACCTACATCATTACCAACTGCTTTCTCATCAATCTCTGCATCAATATTTTCCTGCTTATCCACTGCTCTTATTTGATACTCATTTAATTTATTTATAATTTCTGGTTTAAATACAGTATCAAATGTATTGTATATTTCATTTCTAACTTCCCCTTGCTCCTTAGTAATAGTTCCTTTTTCAACTAACTTTGCTGTTATTTCTGGTTTTAATGCAGCTTTCAACACTCCGTAATTAAGATTCTGTAAATCATCACGCAATCTTACATTATTTAATGTAAATAAAGCACCTATAAGTGAATTTACAGTTTCTTTAAATTGTGTGTTATTAATGTTTTTAAATTTATGACCTCTTACCTTAAATGGGGCACCTGCACCTTTATATGCAGCAAGAAATTCATTTACAGCAGCTGAATTTTGTTTAGATCTATTATAATAACCAGAAGCGATTCTATTAAAAATATTATCAATGCTGGTATCAGTTCTCCAAACCCATTTACTTATGAAATTCTTAATAGCTTTCCAAGCTCTTTTAAGAAGATTTAATTCAGGATCTACTTTATTCAGCATATACTGCCTAAAGTCTTCTGCTAAAGCTTCCTCTACTTGTTTATCACTTCCAACAAAACCAGTTCTATTTCTATAGAATTCATAAATTTTCTTTCTTTCCTTTGGAGAAATAGTTAATAACGATACTCTATGGAATGCTTCATGATACAATGTACCACGTTCTGCACCTTTCCACAGTATGGTAGAATCTTTTCTAACAAGACCCATAGCATATTCATTACCACCAAGTGCAATAGCATCTTCAACGATATGTAAAGAATCTTCTGGTAATCCTAATTTATTTCTAAACCATTGAATTTCTTCTGGAGTTACTACTTCTGATATGTTACCTGTAACTTTACGAGTAGGTATATCAAAGTCTTCATCAATACCTAAGCTCAAAGGATCTATTTCTCCATCATTAGTTATTTCCTCTATATAAGAATCATCTTGAGTGGTAATTTCAGATGTTGTAACATCTTCAGTAACATTTGCCTGTGGTTCTGGAATACTAGGAATATTTGGCAATGAACCTGCTTTGTTTTCAACAGCTTCTTTTACTTCAGGATTATTGATCTTTCTTGGTATCTTTTGAACATCTTCAGCATATGCGAAAGAATCTTTGAACAGTTGATCATCTAAATCACTTTTTATTATACCAGCTTTTTCTAATACTCCCATAGTATAAACTGGAGTAGAAGAAATGAAGTCATCCTTAGTAAAGGATACGCCTGGAATAATATCAAGTGAGTCAATAGAATTATGATTAAAATAATCATATATTGAAGGTAATGCCTCTTTTACTGGTCTAAAGAAATTTTTTCTAGCTACACGCCAATGGAATCCCATTAATGCTTCAGCTATGTCTTTTTTATCCTGAGTAGATAAGTTACCAATATTGAATGTTTTTTCACCAATTACCAAATTACTTTTATCATCAATATATAATTTCTTTTAACCAATCAAATGTTTTATCTGCAGTAGTTACTTTAGTAGCATCTCCAAATCTAACCATGAAATCAATTAATTCTCCAGCAATGATTCCTGTATCTCCATATTCAGAATTAGGATTAGCACCATAATTAATTAACAAATTGGCTAAGAATTCAGCTTGTTTTCTATCAAATCTTTGAAGAGTTAATTGTAACGGTAGCATTTGATTTGATAAAGTATTGGATTTTGGTGGGTAAATAAACAATTGTCCACTACCTCCTTTACCAGGTAATTTCTCACCATTGGCTCCTATTATATCAGAATCTTTTACAATACCATCACTTATACCAAATGTTACTTTTTCTGGAGTAATATCAGTAATCTCTGTTGGTACTTCTAACCCTTTTACTTCATGAATTGGTCTGAATACTGCTCTACCATCTTTTCTAACAACATTAGGTATTCCTTTGGTTCTAACTATTGTGCTAGGTACTACTACTTCATCATTTGTTGCAGACTCTATTGTAGAAATTACTGCATTTCTAAATCTACGTAAATCTGCTATAGATAAATCATTAGCATTATTAATAAGATTAATATCCTCTTCTGTAAGCCTTTCTTTAGGTATGCTAGCTAATTTTGCTGCTAAGAAAGTTCTAGCTCCAGAAGGAGTTTTCAAAGCCATTGCATAATCGCCAGTGCCATGATGAATTAACATTATTATAGATGCAGAATCATATGTACTAGGATCATTTTCTTTATATGGTTTATGCCCCTTTTCTGTATAATCTTTATTTATAACAAACTCACAGAAACTATCATTAAAAAAGTTTGGATCTTTTATTCTCTCTGCTAATTCCTTGCCTGGCTTGGTACCAGGATAAATAGGCGTTGTAGCATCAGGATTAAAGAACAGTGTATGAGATACTTTATCTTGTACCATTTCTTCAATTTCTAAAGATTCATCCAAATCTCTAGTCTCAGAGTCCATATCTGTTCTCCTATTCATTGTGGATTCTGTAGCAATCTTCTTACGGGCCCATTTTACTTGAGATTCTTCAGTTACTTCAGGATTAGAATTGTTATATGTTTCAGATACTTTCTTATCTTCCTCATCAGAAACAGCTTCAGAGTTTGCAAAATCTATTAAAGCTTTTTCATCAGCTCGTTCAAATTCTATTTCATCTTCTTCATCTTCTTGGGTTTCAACAACTGGTTGAGGTTTAGATTTAGATTTGCTTTCAGTATCTTCTGTTTCCGGTTCTTTTTTTTCTCTTACTTTGGCTAAAGTTTCTTCAAATTCTTTGCTTAACTCTTCCAAACCTTTATTAGGAAACTCCTCATCTTTCTTTATCTCTACCTCTGCTACTGGTATCTTAGTATCAATGTCAGGAGTAGCCCTATCATCCATTATAGGAGTCTTTGGAGATTCAACCTTTTCTTGTTCTACTTTAGAAGCTACTTGATTATCTACTTGAGTTTCGTTGTTAGTAATAGGTTGTTGATTATCACTTTGATTAACTGCTTCTCTAGACATTTCTTTTGCAGCTTCTGTTTCAACAACATCTTTTGCATTTTCTTCTACTATCTTTGATGACTCATCTGAATTGTTTATATACTTATCAATTCTTTCTTTTATTTTTTTGCCTATTTGTTTTTTTGATTCATCAGAAGCATTGTTGAAATTTATGAGTTTGCCATCTTCCAAAGTATTACCAAAGATTTCATTCATCTTGTGTTCTGCTATTAGAAGATCGTGGTTTGCAATCATTGTGTTAACATAGCTATCAACACCTTTGCCAACTAAATTAGGAGTTGCTACAAAGTTTGGGCTAAATTTAGTACCTTCTGCCAACTGATTTAATTTAACATCTATATCTTTTAATATCTTAGGTATCTCTTTTGATATAGATCTACCAACAGCATTTGATTCATTTGTTATACCAAATTTTTGTTGATTTTCTTCTGGTTTAGATTCAAGTGCTGTTTTTAATTGTTCTAACGCTTGCTTTTGAATATTTAATTTAGTTAATGCTACAGCAGTAAGCTTTTCTTCTGGAGAATAATGGTTTAACATTTGGTCATTTTCCAGAGTAGTATAGAAATTATTATCTGCTTCTTGTGCCTGATTAGCATTGTCAAGTGCTTCTTGTGCATCTATTGTTGCCAAGTGTTGCAACCCAATTAAAGTATTATATTCAGTAGTCCCAGGATTGTAACCAATAGTTTTACCAATGTTCTGATTTACTTTAGATTTAGATAAACTAAAGATATTATTTGCAGTAGCTATCTCATCATTTAAATCTTGTTCAGTGATACCTTCTGGTAGATTGTACTTGTAGTTTTCAAGTACATCAAGTACATTTTGTTGATAGTTTAATTTTTTGTTTGCCATCTCAGAGTAGGACATAGCTTTGATCATTGCATCTTTTTTACCAATGTGATCTGCAACTACGTCTCTTACAAAAGAGTTGGCAGTCATGTCTTTGTAAGTCTTTAACCCAGAATGATAAGCAATTGTAGGTCCACCCATGTATAAACCTAATGCAAAACCACCTTTTACATCATTCCAAAATTGTGGATCATTTGCTAATTCAGATTCAGTATCTATTCCAGACAATATTTTTGCAGTACGATAATTTGCATCAGCTAAACCCATCAAAGATTGAAAAATGCTGCTAGACTTTCCATCATACTTACCTGAAATATAATCATAATCAAACACATCTTGATTAGCTTCTTCAAATGCTTCTCCAGTAGCAGAGAAACCTAATCTACCGAGTGCCTTGGCGGCTTGTAAGCTAGCATTTTTTACTGGAGAATTATATGCAAGTCTAGCATTAAATCCAGTATAAGCATCTATAAGTTTATTGTATTTACTTGCTGCAGCTTCAGTTAATTTTGTACCTGTTTTTAATAATGGATTTAAAGCAGTTTTAATTGGAGCTGTTATTATTTTACCCATAGCTTTGCCAAGAGGTGCAAATACTAAAGCAGATTGAGCAACATCCATAGCAGATAATGCCATGTTGTTATCATAAACTCTTTCTAATCCATTTTTCAGGGATCTTTTTGCATTGGCTAAAGTTGCATCATCTATGTTTATTTCTCCAGATATAACTCTATCGATTATTTCATCATCAGAGATTTTAGAAACATCTACATTAGGATTTTGTTGTTTTAACTGGTTTCTACCAATTTCAGCATATTGCTTAATATCAATACCTTGTTCCTTTAAACTATCTTCAATTCTAGATCTATACGCACCATATACTTGAGCTAAAGATTCTCTATGTCTACTGTATATATTACCAGCAACACTAGCTGCAGTAGCTGCAATTGCACTACCCCACCCAATTAAATTAGATGCAGCACCAATTCCAGGGACAGCGTTCAATGCTCCAGTAGTAGCATAGTGTCTACCTAACCACAAAGCTCCGGTAGCTAAAGCATCTGCAATATAACCATCAACAGTTGCCATAGAAGAACCTGTTAAACCTGGACCAGCGTATAAGAAATAATCTGGGGAATACCAAGGTTTATCTTGAGCTCTTTGTTCCTTTATTCTAAATTCAGAAGACGGTGTATAATTTTCAGATCTTTCTCGTAAATCAGAATATATATTATTTATTTCTTCATTTACTTTAGATCTTTCTTCTTCCCACGATTTTCTAGAATTACTTAGATATTCAATTCTCGCATCAATGTTATCACCTTCTTTTTCACCATATTTAGACAAGATGCTATCGTATTGCTCTTGTCTATCTGCTAATGTTCTTTGGAGTTGAAAGTATTCAGATATTGCATTTTTGTATTCTTCAGAATTCTCATCCAAAGTAGGAATAGTATTTTCAAGATTTTTAAGCTTTTGCTTATCACTAAGAAAATTCAATTCATAATCAATATCATCTAATACGGGGTTTATATCTTTAGCTAGTTTAGCTCTTTCCGACATTAGATTGATTTGATCTCTACTATTCATAAAAGTGGTCCATGCATCTTTTAAGTAGCTCTTATCTTTAAGAGTTTCCTCTGGATTTTCTTTGTCCAATAGATACATTTCTTCATAATCATCAATTGGTGTTTGTTCCAATTCACGATCATATCCAGTTTTAATCTTTGTTAAAGGGGAATGCTGGGCGTTTACTTGTCGTATAGCCGCAGTAGTAGCATTGGTTTTAGAAGGTGTTAAACCAGCATTGTATTTGTCTAATATAGATGTTTCCATATATTATTGTAACAGATTAAGCATAGTTTGATAAAGTTCGATATCAGAAGAATATGATTCGTTATATGAACTATCATATAAATCATTTTGTAGTTTAGACCCACCATGTTCTTTATTGACTTCTTGATCAAAAGTCATTCTTGTCATACCATGTGGATCAATTGGTTCCATTGCATCAAATGTGAAGTATTCTCCAGTAAGAGCTGCACCACCTCTGGTGTCAGAGTGACCCCATGCATCTTCCACACTTTCACCTTTTATTGGCTTAACACTTAAACCAACTTCAGATGTTAAACCCATAGTTTTATTAACCATTTCTTTAAAACTGTCAACATCATAGTTAGCATTTCTTATAGACTGAATAGGTATCTTAACACTAACCCTTTGAAATAATTGTGGTTGGCCATTGGATTCACCTACCATTATTTTGTTTCTAGGCACCTTTATAACATCTTGGAATACTCCAGATTTTAGGTCTTCTGCAAAGTTTCTATTAAGTCTTGAATTATCCTGAACAGTGTATTTCATAGAAGGAACCTTCATTACTTTGTTTACAAAGTCTGTGGACAATATTAACCCATTAGTATCTGGAATAGTAAATCCATTAGTTATAGCATCATTACTGTTAATTTCTACTTCTTTAGAAGATTTTATTTTATTGTAACGGTTCATAACTAATCCTGAAGTAGGATAAGTAAGTTCGTTCAACACCCTGGACGCAGTATCATAGTACAATGGTAACTTTTCTTGTTTTACTCCAACAGCTGGGAATATATCAGATTTTTTAGCAAACATATCCCTAACATCCTCTGCATAAGCATTTGCCATAGCTTCATTACTGTAGTTCTTTGATGCAGATTCTTGGTATGCTTTATACATAGTGTTGTATTCTTCTGGAGTAATAGCACCTAGTTCTAGAGCATTAGCAGCGTCTGTCAAAGTCTGTATCATAGATGCTTGACCTTCTATAAATGATCTTGTTCTAGTTAGATTTGGATTATTTTGCATTTGACGCTTTTCTTGAACTACTGCGTCATTATACAATTTAGTATAAGCATCTGGATAATCAGTTGGTTGTTCACCATTTTTTCCTTTTCGTGTAGCTGCAACTCTTAAAGCTTGTTGTTCTTTCAAAGCTTGCATTGCATATGGGTCTACTGTAATATTATTTCTAATGTATTCTTGATTATCTATATATGCTCTTTCCATAAAAGCATTTGCAGCATCTTCAGCAGTTGCTCCAGGGTTCTGTTTTAAGTACACTTGCATATGCATTTGAGCCTCAGGAGTAGATAGTATACCACTTTTATTTTCATCCAATATTTTTTTAATTTGATCCCCAGTTACACCAGTATGAATAAAACCATTGGATCTACCCAAATAGCTATCTTTAAGATTATTTACATATTTATCTGTAAGATCTTTTATTGATTGATAACCTAGTGGAGATACATCATTATAAATGCCTGAAGTAAGTGTGTTATAACCAGTAAAATCAACATCGTGCCACAAGGGATTATATTTACCTTCTAGCATTAGACGTTGATTTACTTTTTGTCTCTCTCTTAAACCTTCAGCACTTTGACGAAGCATGCTTAGTTTAGCCCTGTCTACATTATTTATTGCTGAATATATTTTGGATCTCCCTTCTGCGGTTTTTATCATGTCTAAGTTTTTAGACAATTCTTCAGCCACAGGCAAAGCTCTACCATAAGTTTCATCATAGTATGCTTTTGTGTCAGCAGCGGATGGAGATTGAAATTCAGCCCATTTATCCAAAGCTGTTGAATAATCTTTTAATGCTTGATCTACGTTTTCTTTTGCCTGCTTCCCAAGTGTATACAATTGTTCAAATGGAATTGGAACGTATGTATTTATGAACTCTGCTTGTGCAGGATTATCATATCTATTTACCATATTAAACTCTATTTCTAGTTCTTGTTAATAAATTATCCACTTGTTCTTTAGTAAATCCTTGACTTAAGAAATCAGCTAAGAATGGTAGTGTCATTTGATCCCTATTGTATTGATTTTGCATTTGTCTATTTACTTGAGACCATTTACCAAGTTGACTAGTTGCAGTTGCTCCAAAGTTTCTAGCAGCAGCTCTGTTTCTAGCATTAAGATCGTTGTACATATTTTCACTTTGTACAAATTGTTGTCCTAAATTATTAAGAGTGTTTGCATATTCTCCTAAGTAAGCATTGTCAGCATTTTGTTTAGTAGCGTACATGTTTGCATTAGAAGCATACTCATCAACAGCAGCTTGAGTTCTTGCTGCTAAATTAGCACCAGTATTAGCATTAATATTTGCTAAGTTATAATTTGAAATGGCCCTTGATCTACTGTTAGCTAATCTTGCAGGTTCTATATTCATTCTACGTCTAGCCATTGTGCTTCTAATCGCACCAGTATATGGGTTTAATACTAATGGTTCTTCTTCTGGTCCTCTTAATGATTGTAAAGTATTATACACCGTAGGAGCCAACGATAACCAATCTGGTGAATAACCACTTTTTGGTTTACCAAGTGCACGTTTCTTAGTAGCTTCATCTGCAGACGTTGGTATATTTACTGGAGTAACAATATCCTCCCAATCTATTGCCATACTAGTGTTTACTAGTGGCATTGTTGGTTCAGATAATCTTTGAGTAGTAGTTTTAGTAATGTTAGGTTTGGTTGTCTGTTTGGTGGTTACAGAACCAGTAGTACTAGGGATTTTTGTAACCTGTCTATTTGACGCACTTGTATATGTGTTCGTTACAACAGGTTGTGTTATAGTTGGTTGAACAGGTGTATCAACAGAAATCGGCTCATCATTAGCATATGTAACAGCATCCACTCCTTGTGGTGTAGCTGCAGCGGTTTGTAATGGTGCAAACCACGTTCCAGTTGTAGGAGAACCCAAATTTATTGCTGTATTTCTAGCAGCAGCTTTATTATAATTTGAATGACTTAATAATTTACTTATGGGTTGATTGAGTGCAGATTCATGTCTACCATAAGGTACACCACGTACTACAGCTTCCGCACCACTTATGTCCTCATTTTCTCTATTGAAAATATTGAAATTTAAATCAGAGAGCAATTCAACAATAGGTGTATTCAAGAAACTCTTCTTACCTTTACCATCTGCATATGCAGGTATTCCTTTTACTTTGGGTTTAACTCCTTTAGCAGCTTTAACTGCTTCTTGTTCTGCTAATAATTTATTGTAAGCTTTATTAGCATTTATTTTATTTAATCTGTTTGTATTTTCAGCAAACTTGTCTTTGCCTTTGCTAGGTTTCGTCATCTTAGATAATATTTGTCCTTCCTTAGCAAATGTGTTCTTTGTACCAGGTCTTTTAATTTTGTCAGATAACACAGATTCCAAAGTAGACGCATCAACTAAATGATTATCTGTACCTGGTTGAGTATTTGGAACTTGAACAATATTTCCATAATCATCTCTAACCACTTCATTGTTGTCCAAGTAAGCTAAGTCTGGGAGTATTCCACCATTCTCAAATGTATATGCAAGATCATTATCATCCCAATATTCTCCTTCAGTTTCAGCTGCGGCATTCATACCTATTTTAGTTTTATTGAGAGTTTCTTTTCTGCGTCTTAACGCTTGCATTTGTTTCTTGCGTTTAATTGAACCAATAAGTCCACTCACTAATCCTAATCCACCACCAACAGCAGCACCAATAGGACCACCTACAGTGAGACCAGCACCGGCTAACGAAGCTGCACTGCCAATAGTACTACCTGCAATATCACCTGTTGAACCTTCTTCTGATAAACCAGAAATGGCAGAGCCAAATACATTAGCTCCACCAAGGTAGTTTGACAACTGATCCATGCCAAACGCATATGCTGGTATAGTATTTTTGTTATTTTTCTTTTTCATATTACATCATTGAGTATCTATAAGCTGTACTAATGTATGGCACTTTAAATTTATTACCACCATTGCAATCATACTTATAATTACAGATAAGATATTTTCCTTTCATCCTATCTTTGTATGATTTGTTAGCCAGTTGTTCTACTTCATTAAGCTTCAAAGAATTACGAGGGATTGCAAATTTATAAGTATCCTCTCTGTAATCAATATCTTCACTAGTCAATGTTTCACTAGTTTGTCTTTTTGTAGTAAATAATATCAAATCAAAGTTAGTATCCGTAGTAAAATTACCACTATATTCAACATTATCAAATGTTTTGGTTTGTGGATAATCTTTGTTAACTACAAATTCTATTTCAGATACCTTTGCTTTGTCAGAATCTAAATCAGCTTGTTCACCACCATTATATTTAAACAGTTTCAATGATTTAAATAAATATAGTTTATCACTAAACTCTGCGTAATAGTCTGGATTATAGTTATAGAATGAAGTAAATACTCCTAATTGTTCATTAAATGCTAATGTTTTATCTCCTAGAGTAAACAGAACTTCATTGTATTTCTTATCATATACTGCAATAGGATCTTTTTTAAACAAGTCTTTATTCTTATTCAAATAAGATTGAACTCCTTTTAATTTAGATACTGTTTGTAATTGACCATTAAAACCACATATCTCATTACGTTTACTATCATACCAGTACACAGTGCTATCTGATTGAGTATTTGCTCTTAACTGGTTTGGACTTTCACCATTCATTGTGGTAAAATAGTCATATCTATCTAGTATACCACCAGTACCTAGAGTAAGAGCACCTGGATTATTATCAGTTATAATAGAACGTTCATTTACTGCAACTGTGCCAAAAGCGTCTGTTTGCCAGAATACTAAATTATTTTTAAACAGTTTCATATCATTAATTGGACCAAATCTAGTATCTACATCAAGATAATTAGCTACTTTAAATTTTGTCCACGAATCAGTAACTTCATTATTTGTTTTCAGTTCTGAAGATATGATACGAGTATCTGTTAATAGATTATCTATATTATAGATAGATTTAGCTACAAATTTCTTTGCATTAGGCTGAGCAGAATATGCGTCATTGTATGCATATGATGGAGTATTTTGAGTGTATAAATCTCCAACAGTTACTATATCGTCTTCTACAAAATGATTAGCATATCCATCACCAGCTTGATAAGTTCTATTTATAGATGAATCAGCATGGGTTAATGCTAAATTAATACTTGATTCACATGGTATGAACGCACCTAAAAATAATCTATTTGATTTATTATTATAATAATCATCTGTATTGTAACTAAACATACAGTTATTATAATCAAATATATTTAAATAAGTATCGCCACCATAACACAACACTGTGGAAACACTAGATTCAGCACTAGCTCCTGTAGTAATATACACAGAATTCTGTACAGCAGAGTAGGAATTACCACCATAAGCATTTACACTTTGTTTAATATTACATAATGCTACTGCATTTAAATATCTAGCACTTGAAGATCCTGATGCTAAAGATATGTTAGAGATCATGTTATCACTTTTGAATATAGCACAAATCCCATGTGGACCATATTTTCTAACATTGTTTGCATCAGTCTTATCTACTTCGCCATCTCCTGCAGTTCTAATATTATCCCACACCCAGTTATAATAAACTTTGTCACCAATAGTCACTGCTTCAGCATTATACCAAGGCTGATCACCGTTTGTTAACCAAGGGCTACTAGGTCCAGCATATTTTGCGCTTTCTATTGCAGCTGATTGTACACCACTTTCAACATATAACCCATAGTATTTAGCTAACAATGCTGCATAAAAATCATCATTATTTATTACAACACACCCACCAGATACATAGCCATTACTAGGTTGATTACCTAATGTTTTAGTTGGTTTTATCGTAGTACCATCGTACTTTATAGATCTAGCATTTGCTAATACTTTTGTAGCTCCAGCTTCTGTAATTCCCCAATCACCGTCCGCAGTAATAGGAGATGTCATATATCCTACCTTTTCAACTGTTTGAAACTTATCAATTAATGCATCAGCATTTTCTCTGTTGACTGCTATTTCTGGAGATACAAACATGAAATAATTGTTAGATTGTGTATCTGACAAGTTAAAGGTATATTGGAAATCTCCATTATTGTGGGTCTTTGCATAATAGCCATGCTTATTTGAATAAGCTAGATATGGGAATGGTGTTAAGATGTTAGAATCTCTATCATAATTCGTAATGCAACTTACTACTCCTTGAGCTAATATAGTTCTATCAGATAGAGTTCTTTCGCATCTAACTATCTCATATCTTACTACGTCTGATGGTAAATTCTTTACTTCAAATTCAATACCAAGAGGTTTAGTAACAACTGATAAATTAGATCCATAATCACTAGCCTCATTGGAAGTAAAAAACTTATAACCAGAATCTTTATTAGATGGCATCCTTATATCACCTATCCAATGTACAGGGGATGCTAAACCTTGTTTATTGTATAATACAATACCAAATCTATAGATTTCATCCCTCATATATCCTTTTACTTTGGATTCTATTTCAGCATTAGAATAGTTTGGTATCTTATTACCAGATGATAAACTTATTGAATTTGATTTGTCATTTCCCTCGTAGTTGATATCTAGACTAGTAAGAGATCTTGATGAGGCATTAAATGTAAATTCTTCATTTACCATTCCTCTTGATGTGGTAGATCCATCTTCTAGCAAGTCTGTAGTAATAAACCTATAAGACACATTCTTACCTTTACCACCTTGTATATATCCTCCTGTTGGAGAAGTAGTGTATTTATAAGCACTACCATCAACATTAAATGGGCATATACAATCATGATCTTTAGGTATATTTGTAGTAGTTAATGCAGATAAAGCAAAGTTTAATGAAGAGCCAGAGTTAGATAACAATAATACATTGCCAGAAGAATTAGCTCTAAATGCTCTAGCATCATATTCTACATCCCATGTTTCCTCAGTAAGATTGGCAGCAAATAATCTATTATCTTTAGATTCTATTACTTCAGGTATAAATGTATAATTAGCTAATGAATTAAATTCATCAATACTTAATTCCGATACTAAGCTACCACCTTTATCTTCATAGTTTATTACAGAACCAGTGCCAATAACTATATCATCTACTATAGATATTACAGGTACCTCATTCTTTGCCTTGTAGAATAAAGAGATTATTCTAACCCTATCAAATCCAGTGCTATTGTTTCTTACTTGTAACTTTATGGACTTACCAGTATTTTGTCCTTTAGAACTTCCTTTTACAGCATTGTAATTAGTTTTTTGGTCTCCATCACTCAAATGATAAAGAGGAGTAAGTGGAGATATTGCAGACTCTGTACCTCTTACTTTAAACAATTGATAACAGTACTGTATCATTCCAGATTCTAAACTACCTGTTCCAAATCCATTAAATTCAAATGGAGGTAATGTAGCCTTTGGTAGCATTACTATAGTATCCGAAGTAATAGATGAATTACTAGATATGTGATCATCATCCACATTGATTACTTTAATTTGTGAATGACCATCTGCCCAATATACTTTTACATTATTACTTGCTTCCCATCTACATACACTACTAATTGCAGCAACATTATTAGACGAAACTGTTATATCTAAAGGTCTATTGGTTACTACTTTCGTTACAATTGGTTCTTCTTGTGATCTAGAAAAATCAATTCTATATACATTATTGTTATTTGTACCATTAATCTTAGTAAAGACAATCGCCCAATCTCTTACTGTGGTAACATGTATGATAGTTTCACCAGACAAATTTGAAGAAGGTCTACACGCTAAAAATCCTTCTATATTTTGCATTGCTGCAAAAGAAGATCCTTCATTCGTTAGTATACGAATGTTCTCTGCATATATATACTGGTTATCTTTCAATACGGAATAATCTACGTCCATACTAAGACCCCCAGAAAATGTATTTGTTTGTCTAGTAGCGTTCATTTGCGTTATAAATTATTTGTCTTTCCCCAGTATGTGAATAAAAAGTATTGTGATCTCTAAATTCTGGAACGATTTTATTCCAATTATTTTTAATAGACTCCATACCATCTTCATTTGGCATCAATGCCTCAGCATATGCTTGGTTTCTATAAAAATTCCAAGATCTTCTAATATCGTAGTACACTTCTCGATTTAACTTACCATTCAAATACTCAGGATACTTCAGTTTCATTGTAACATACCAGTATATAGCCTCAGTATAAGAAGTTAAATCTGGTATTAAAGCGTATCCATCTTCATCGGTAGGTATCGCACTGTATGATAATTTTAAGTAACCTGACGGAACATTACACATTATAAATCCAGGTTTGATACTATATTGCAATCCACCACTAGGATTTGCTGTATTGAACCCATCGTTATGTGTACGTTCGTTTATAAGATTTGAAATAATTGTACGTAGATTTTGATTGGTATTTAGTAATTCTAAAGCCTCTGTTTTATCTATATTACCGATCATATCCACTACCAAGTTAACCATTGTATCCTCTTGTACAATCATATTTGGGTCACAATGTTCACAGCAATTATTATGACGGCATTCCTTTTTGTGGCCAAGTTCATCATAACAACCACAATTGCAACAACATTTGTCATGTCCCCAAACAGCAAATGAACCTGTAGCTTTCCTCATAGGAAACCAAGGTCCATCACAATTGAAAGAATATGCAACTTGATGTAATTGATGAAGATCACATGGTAACGACGCTTGATGTCCACACAGTTTTGTAATTGGAGTACCATCTTGACCAGATACTTTTGGAATAAACTGTGTAACAGCGCCAATCTTTTCAATTGCTTCTCCACACCAACTTCGTATATCTGATATACGGATGTCGTCTTCTTTCAAATCTAGATCAGCAATTATCTTAGCAATTACCGTTTTAATTGAAGTTAATTTTGTAATCATAATTCTCTATAATCTCTAATATGATTTTTGATAATCTGAGCAAGATGCCTTTTATTATCCCTTGTCATCACCAATTGATATTTGGTTTTATTTGGTGTTATCATATTCTGTTTATTCCAATATATTCTATATTTATAGAAGTTAGAATGTTCATTTAAATGATAAATAACTTTACCGGCTTTCTTGCTCTCAGCATAATCAATTCGAAGACTCTTTCCAGTATACTCTTTGGGTTTGTGTTTTACTATTTGAATGGTCCCCATTCTACATGGTAATTTAACCTCTTTTCCATTTTCTATTAATTCATCTCTAAGGTATTTAAAGTAATCATTTATTATATCTCTAAACACTCTGTATTCAACTTGATATAGTGGATTATCTTCTACATATTCTAAGTATGAATCATAAAAATTGTGTCCTGTATAAGCTTTTGTCTCCATTATTGAACTTTTACATCATTTGTACTATTGTTAGTAGTATCATTTGGCATTTGCAGCATCAAGTTTAATTCCTTACTAAAGATCATGTCTTTAATCGTAGGTATCATATTTGCAGGAACAGGATATGGTGTATCATCCCTATCAAAACATTCACCAATTGATGTTGGGTCCTCTAGTACACCATCTATTCTTACATACTCTAGATGTTCTGGTCCCACTATGTACAAATGATTTCCTTTAAGATATGCAATATAATCATTGCATGTATATTTTCTATTAATTTGATACTTTGCTTTGGTTTCAGTTCCAACTTGAATCAAATTACCATCTAAATCTTTTACACAAATCAATCCAGATCCAAAATGTAAATCTATAAACTTTGGTAGTTCTTCATCAGATTTATAATTGTATCCATCTGTAGGGCAATTACGTACTTTAGAAATATGTAATGGTCCTATTGTTTGAACATACGATTCATTTATGTCTCTGCCTTTATCTAGATCTTGTTTGATCAAGTATGCTCTGTACTGATGAATCCATTGCTCTACTTGTATACGTGATAAATTCTCAGACTCGGAAATGTTATTATCCCTAAGTATGAGAAATATATCATCTATAATTGAATTTAATGAATTAAATGTCATAATTGATCTATTGTTATTGTTATGGGTTCTTTCTTATACTCAACACTCTGAAGTAAAGATATAAGTTTGTCAAATGCTATTCTAGAGTCACTTATCCAATCTTCTTTCTCACCATCCCAAGTACCTACAAGTATACACCCTTCTGTGTCTTTGGAACTATTACCAGTGTGAATTCTAATACCACTAAAATTAGGAACATTTAGTATCTCTGGTAATATTTTCTTAAACCTTGGTGAATAAGTTAATTTAACTTCATAAGTACCTTCAGGTATTGCAGTTTTACCATAAACTTTTTCTCCTTCTGGTCTCACTCTATCTTCAAGAGTGTCTGCTATGTGTTCCCCATCAACATACAATTCTCCAATGGTTGCAGAACTACCTAGAAAGATTCTATTTAATTTTAATTCCATTTTATGCAGCTGGCGTTTCTAATGCAGCAACTCTTGCTTCCAAAGCTTCATAATCACCTTCTAGAGTAGTCAATCTAAGATTTAAAGCTGAAATCAATTCCCTTACTTCATTATCGTTGTAATTAGATAGACCTGCAAGTTTAGATTTTTCAGCTGTCGTATAATCTTCAGTAGATAATTGCTTACCTTCCACTTTGTCTACTTTGGATTCTTTAAGAGTTTCCACATCTTGTTTTAAAGTACTAATGTCTTCAGTAGCTTTGTTATTTACCAAAACCCACTTGGTACCGTCAAAATATTTCAAATCTCCACCATTTGCATTAGATGATAAATCTGCCCAATATTTAACAGAAGCAGGGTTGGGTTGAATTGTACTAGCTAGGATATCATATTTGTTATTGTATAATGTGCTCATATTATTTAAAATAAAAAAGGTTGACTAAATAGCCAACCTTTGTGTTTTAGATTTCTTTTTTTATTTCTCCTTCTGGTTCTACTTTTTTGTCTTCAGTAGAATTAGGTGGAGTATTTTTTATTACTTCCGGACGAACAGCAGATACGTTTTGTAAAAGTTGTTTAAGCTCTTTCACTTCAGCTTTTAAGTCATCAAGTTCTTTGAAATCTTTTGTCACATTGGTTGTTATGTCCGAATTTACATTAAGTATTTTTAAGATGTCTTCACATCTCCTCATCTCCTCATCAATCTTACTCAGGCTCTCTTTCTTAATTCTACAATCATCAAGAGACTGTCTAACCATGTTAACAATTTGTGATTTTTCTGTGGCTATAGTAAGACCGATGGATGAATCGGTCATCATTGTTTTATCTTCAGATACTGACAGTTTTCTTTGTTCACCATCACACGAAATCACTAGATCCACGAGCTTACGTCTATTTTGCATAGGCATCGGAAATTGTGTCGGTGGCACTGGTTCGTCATAGGGTTTTGATACACTGACTACCGTTCCTAAACTGTACGTTGTGTTCTTTTTAAAAGTACCTGTTATCTCGAGTACGTGTATTCTGGTACCCGACGTTAACTGAGAGAATGTCATATCTTTATAAGTTTAAAGAATATGGGCAACTCTCATAGCTGCCCATATATCTTGATTAATATATTAAGCAGCTGGTGTAGGAGCAGCAGGAGTATAACTCATTAACTGTATTACATTGTCACATTTGTTAAAATATGCAATGTATCTGTTCCCAGCACTAACTTGTGAACCAGTAATTGGTGCACTTGAAGCATTTACTAAAGGTATATTGTGAGTATTAGAAGCAGTACTTACAGAACCAGAAACTGAAATAAACACAGGTAGACTAGCTCCCGATGCTTCTGCCGTGTGGCGTACCTCTAAAACAATTACACCTTCTTTAGGTAATCTACACCATACTTTAGGACAGATACCTAATACTACATTTTCAGTGGACTCACCTAGTGCTATAGTTTTTACTTTAGGTATTACTAGATCTAAAATATTTACGGTGTTGTTTCTACCAAATGGATTAAACATGAAAGGAAACATAATTACCTCCTTTCTTATTAAGCGCAACAGCTATCGCCGTATCCGTAAGGATAACCATAACCGTATCCATTTAACCCACCATTACATCCATAAGGATTACATGTCAAGTAAGCAGGAACCGGACAAGGTCTAATTTGACTAACGATATTAGAAGTCTGTTGTTGTAGCAATGCAGAAGATTGCAATGCGTTCTTCTCGTCACGTAACGTGTCGATCTTATTCTGCATTTCTCTCATCTCTAATTGACAGAACTTGTCATTGATAATCTGAGTCTGAGCATCTATCTTAGCACCAAGAATGTTGAATCTTGTAGCATTTTCACTAGACAAGGTATTGAAACCTGAAGTAATAGCGTTCTGCAAAGTATTAGTTTGCTGACAGATAGACAATCTGTTATCAGCATTCATCTGAGTCAGATTCAAATTAACTGAATCAATTGAACGTTGAGTTGTGCAGCAACAGTCACTAATAGCTTTGATAACATTGCAGTCACCTGCGTTAACTGCATTAATTACTCTTTCTGCAGAGAAACCTACTTCACCGCCAACTTTACCAATTGCATTCTGGATAGAACACAAAGCGTTGTCAATTGACTTAACGTCGCAGTTCAGATTAGTAGATAATGTATTGATTGCATCTTTATTACCATTGATTGCTTGCATCAATAAGTCTGTATTGTTGTTTTGATTACCCATAGCAGCTAAACGAGCGAAATCCGAATTTGTTTCTGCTTGGTTTCCACGACCGAAGCCATTTCCACCCCATCCGCCCCACATCCAGAAGAGCACGATGATGAAGATCCACCACCAACCACCGTTACCACCGAACATGCCATTACCATTGTTCATCATGGCCATTAAAGCAGCGGGGTCAAAACCTTTATTAGCATTCTGCATTAACGCAGCGATACCAGCATCAATACCACCACGGTCTTGTACAATAATTCTTTCGTTTTCTAACATAATGATTTATAATTTAATTGATTTATATATAATTTGATAATTAGAAATATCTAACAGATGTGTTACGTCTATCTCTGGATTCTTTATCACGGTCACGCATTTCTTTTTCACGATCCCCATATTCATACTCTAGTTCATAATATCTATTACGACCAGGTCTTTCATACTCGTCATAATATTTAGAGTAAGGATAATAACGTTCGCTTTCTTTATTTGCATATTCCATTCTACCAGAACGTCTTGCATAACGACCATATTCTTCTTCACGATCTCTGTGCATACGTTCGTATGCTTTATAATCGTTTTCTTCGTCGTCACACATAATGTACACATAGTAGTGCCACATCTTGCCTTCTGAAATGTCTTTGTCACAAAGCCAAGCTTTAGCTAATTCTGCGAAATATTTGGTATTTGCGCTACCAGTCATTGCTACTACTGCTTTATAAAAGTCTGAATATATCATATTCATAGCAACAAACCAGTCCCACTTGTTATGTTTCTCTGATTTTAAGTTTATGCCCATTTGATTGGCAACGGACGTTGTCTCTTCAACCGTCCAGTGAGGACCTTTTGTACCATCCTCATTTTCCATACCCTCTACAGCATAGCGAGCATGTTCCTCATCAAAATGAGGGCCATTTATAGCTTCATACATATTTGCAGCCAATTCTGACTTCAAAATAGTGAAACCTTTTTCCAACAGACTGCCTTCATGTTTTTCTAAAGCTGTTGCCAACTTATCTATAGCTTCTGTAGGAGATTGATGGCGTTTAATTTGTTCTAATATTTTGTTCAAATGCATAGTTTCAATTTATTTATTGATTAACACTAAATTGAAATGTATTGCAATTATTCTGATATATGTATTACTCTAGTATCTAATACTTGAATTAAATCATTAGAGTTTATAATTTGATATTTACTTATTTTATCTTTTTTAAAATCGAAGTGAATTAATCTTTGAAACCAATTCTTATAACGTCTTCTATAGACTTTATCTTCATATACAAATAAATCTTGATGATTTAGTATTTCCATAGTATGTGTGAACACGCTATCTTTTCTAGCCACTGTGATAGTTGTCAATTGATTTGGTTTTAGCTCTACACAGAAATCCTTTTCTTTCGAAGGGATTATTCTTACTGTGGTGTCTCTAATTACGGTCTCAGTGGATGCTACTTGACGTAGTTGCTTATCTTTGATCTTTAGCTTCTTTTGTTGATCCCTGGCGACCTTTATTAGACTATCGTTAGAATTTTTAAAATCATTTACTGTCAATTCCAATAACCTTGCTTCATTTCTATTTTGATTTGCAATATTTTCCCATACTTGAGCATTATTCATTGCAATCCCTACTTGTTTATCTAAGTCATTTACTTTCTTGGTAAGTCTGACATTATTAAACAATAGTAAACTAAAAATAACAGCAATTGCTAATTTTACTTTGGAAAATATCATTTTATTTTCTTTACTAATTTCTTTATTTTTGGTAAATCATCTTTTTCTATTGTAATGTCTAAATACTTTTCTCCTTTGCTACGTATGAATTTGCTAAAGATTTTCCACGGTCCAGTAGGATCAATTGCTTGAAGGTTTTCGATCATCGACCATAGTTCAACTCCACAGACAATTCCTGAAAATGCTTCTACCAAATGCATGTCTATTGATTTTAATATTTCTGTGTCCATGAGATGACAACAAGAAATTATCATCGCACAGTTTCCGAATTTCTTTAAAGTAGACCACAATCTTCTAGATTCAAACTTACCACCACGAGTAATTGATACTCTGGTGCCAAGAATTGCATCTATAAGTATAAATACACACACTACAATTATTACTGTCCATATTGGAGCAAAGAATGTAGACAACCAACCCATTGTACCAGAAAGCAAACAGGCAGCAAATTTAATTGGTCCATCATTAACTAATTCTTTAAAGTAATTCACTGTAGCTACACTTTGAGCTGTTAATATAATATTATTTAGTCTTTGTAACATTACAATAATTTGAAAGAGGATGATTGAAAAACAAAACGCTAACCAATACAAGATTAGCTAGCGTTCTGATATCTTTTGACAGTTTATTTAGTAAACGTCAATAAGGTTTAAAAGTTCTTTATTTATAAATTGACACTACCCTAAGTAATAGCGGTTATTAACTAACCTAATTTAATTACTGGAAGTGCTACATTGGGTTTCCTCTTTACTGCTGTATGGGGTTCACCGGCAAAAATACTTAATTGCCAAGCTGTAGTAGCATCTCCTTGTGTGGAAGACCAAAAAGCTTTAGCACCAGAAGAAGGAAAATAAGAAAAGCCAAATGTATCAAATACCCAATCATTCAATTCTGACACGTACCTGTGGATTATAATAAGTTCACCAATAGATGGTAAATACCAATTAGTACCAATCGGTACAGGAGTAAACCTATATGCATATCCAGCAGCATACTCATTCGATCCAGCAACATCATGAAAGTTATTAAACAACACTTCTGTATTTTGTCTACCATTAAGATCATCAACACCAATTCCAACATCTGGTACTAGGAAAGTATCAAAATTTTCAGGACACCACCTATAACCATTAGTTAGATTTGGTTTAGGTGGAAGTAAAAACGAACCCTGATTATCTATAATAGCAAATCCAAGAACTTGTGATATAGCAGTAATGGATAATTTTTGAAATTCAGGAAAAGTATAAAATTTCTTATCCACGTGATATACATATATTCCTTCTACTACAGGTAGATTTGGATACACTTTCGTATTACCAAGAAATATTGCGTCCACCTTAGTTGTTCCCAACATTACATTTGTTATATCTGTACTTCCTAACTTTATCATATTAACCTGTAATTATATATAACGTTGTTGCTGATTTACTTGATAATGCATCATATGCAGACTGAGTCATAACTCTAATACTTGCTACACCAGATTCATTTTTAACAGGAGTATAACCTAATGCACTAGTTACATTACCACTGCTTAAAGAAATAGTTCCAGAAGAATTTGTAATGTTACTTCCAGTTTTTACTCCACCCAATACAGAACCAGTTGCCGTTGGCAATGAATAATTATTAGCATTAGTGGCTACACCATTTAATTTGGTTACCATTGCAGAACTCATTAGACCGTTAGCGGATGTGGTAGCAACTGCATATGTGGTATCTTTAGCAGATATACTTAATTGTCCTACAGTAGGAGTAAGGGTTACATTACTACCAGCTACTACATTAATTGTTTTAGCTGCGGATCCATTAAATGTATATAAATTTGTACCCTCTGTACTTCCTCCTGCTACTTTAAATATAAATGAATTAGCAACTTTCGATGCATTTACTGCAGTACCTCCACTAGCTAACGCACCAACTTCAGATGCTGTATAGGTAGGCTTAGATGAACCAATCCAGCTAGGTTTACTTGTAATTTCAGTCCAAGTATAAGTTGGCTTTGTACTAGCTTTAGCCCAAGCACTAACATCAGATGCTGGACGAGAATTACTTAGTCTCGAATCATTTCCTTAAAAAGCCGTACCAGCTGCAGTACCGTATGTTACACTAATTGTACCAGATGAGTTAGTAATACCAGTACTGGTTTTAACACCTCCTAATACAGATGAAGTAGCTGCAGGCAAACTGTAATTATTTGCACTAGCTGCAATACCAGCTAACTTATTTTTTTCAGCTGTAGTATAATCATTTGTACTAAGAACTTTCCCTGATACTTTATCAACCTTGTTACCTAATGCTGAGTTCATTGCAGCAGTAGTTGCATAACCAGATAAATCTACAGTTTCACTGAGTTTATCCCATGTTGGTGTAGTAGATGTAGCCACATAGTTTGCACCAGTATCATTAACATTATAAACATCACCTATTGTTACATCCACAGTAGGTAAGTTAGCGTAACTAGCAACAGATCCTTTCACTCTATAAACACTACTAACTTTACTATCTACTTCAGCTTTTGTATATACATTACTCGCATTAGCTTTAGTAGCTAATTGTGTATCTACATAAGACTTTGTTACATCCACAGTAGGTATAGTGGGTTTATTACTAAGATCTGTATAACTACCAGAAGTGGCAACTGTAGCTAAATTTGGTCTACCAGTTAAATCATTATATGCACCACTTGTAGCAACTGTAGCAAATTTTGGTTTACTTAATACATTATCCCATTCAACTGAATCTGCCATACCACCTCCAGTTGCACTAAGCACTTCACCATTCATGGTTAAACCTGTACCAACTTTAATACCACCTTTAACTGTATCTGAAGCTGTAGGCAACGTGTAATTGCTTAAACCTGCTAACTTAGTTTTCTCCTGAGAGGTGTAGTCATTAGAACTAAGTCCAAATCCATCTACCTTATCTACTTTACTTTGGATAGCTGTAGTATTAGCAGCAATAGCAGCAGTATTTTGAGATATTTTTTTATTTATTTCAGTAAAATCTACTTCTGGTATATTGACTACTGTCCATTCCCCGTTTTGTCTAGCATATTGTTTACCATCTAATGGAGCTTCTGGAATTACTGGATTATTATCCGAACTTAGGTATGGGATTTTGACCCACTCCCCGTTATTTTTTACTTTGATTACCATAATTAGATATTAAATATTTGTCTACCAATAGATTTAGCATTATTCCTACATTCTTGAAACGCTTGCCATTCTTCAAAGCGACTACGTATTATTTCCCCATTCATAAATTGTTCAACCATATTAGACTTTAATGCTGCTTCTTCATCTGCACTATATTTAGTTCTAATAACTTTACTTACAAAAGAATCATAAGTTGGCTCTTCGTTAAATTTTAATTCATAGTAAGCATAACCATGTATATCTTCAGAATTAACTTCTTCAATATCCCATCTAACAGCCCATTCATTCATTCCTAGGTATTCTATTACTTTAGGAATATTATCACCCTGTACTTTCTTTAATTCCATCATCACTTAATAATTTTTGTCTATAATCTTTAAAATTATAAGATCTTGTAAAGCGATACCATAAATTATGACAGTTTCCATATTTACACCATCCCCAATAAGCTGCCATTGCTGCTAGCCTCTTATTCTTACTTTTATAACTTAATTTGTGAATAAACTTCTTTTTGGTGTCTTTCCTGAGTAAAGTACGATCATGGTAAAATACATAACCAATAAAATCTATACCTCTTGCTTCTACAGGAAATATCTGCCAATTACGTTTTACTTTTAATTTCAAGTTATCAGCTAGATATTTTTCAATCTCTTGTAAGCAATATCTTAAGTAATCTTTATCTGGGTGTAATATAACAATATCATCACAATATCTGTAATAATATTTTATTTTTAATACTTGTTTAATCCACCTATCAAACCAAGTCAAATTCAAATTTGCTGCAAATTGAGATATGTAATTTCCAATTGGTAAACCTTTTGGTGTAGAATAAACTACATGATGTAATAATCTTAATAGTTTCTTATCCTTAAATACCTTTTCAAACTGTGAGTATAACACATCTTGATCTATAGAAGGAAAGAACTTTTTAATATCTAATTTTAAACAATATTTTGTGCCTTCTTTGTCAGCTTTTAAATCTCTTTTCAATCTCTTTACTCCATAATGAATACCTCTTCCTTTTAAACAGTTGAAGGTATCTGCAGTAAATCTATTAACAAGGTAAGGTTCTATAACATTCATTATAGCATGATGGACTATTCTGTCTGGATAATACGGTAGCCTATATATCTCTCTTTCTTTATTACCACGATCGGCGATGATTGTATATACGCAGTATTCCGAAGTACGATAAGTATCTTCAATTAATGCTTTTTGTAACCGGACCAGATTTTCATATGGATTCCTGTCAAATTTCTTAACGCCGTATCTTTTAGTTTTACCTAATCTTGCCTTTTTGTCGGCCCGGACCAGATTTTCATATGATATTATCCTATTAAATAAATTGCCTATTCTTTTCATAAGCTATTTTGGTGGTAAGGCCCGTTCGCCCAATACTACTAGGGTCTCTTCAAAGCACCTGTTATCTTTTACCTAGAGGTAAGGCTGATCTAAGTTCAACAAACATTTTTGTAATTATCTGAAAGTATCTGTTAGTTCCAAAATTTCACTGATATTCGTCTATGAATTCGAGGATGCATTATTAGCATTAGCTATGAAGACTCTGCACTGAGAACCATTATCTGAATTACCTGACTGTTTTTTCAAGTATGAAATAATGTGACAGCAGTCTTACTATAAAGTCATCTCATAGTAATTCTTTTAGATCCCGCCCTTGTTATTAATATTTAATTATCTATATTACTCAGGACTATGCCTGCATTTTCTTAAATGTATCTGAATCAACTACAACGATCTTACCGTAAAAGGCTAATCTTGCACCGATAGACGCCCACGAACCCGAGGACGCATTAGAAGCATTAGCCACGAAGACCCCGCACCGAGAACCATTATCCGAAACACCCGACCGTAGAAAGATTCTATTTCCTGTTGGATTAAACCAACTATAGTCGGAATAGTAAGTAGTTTCAGATCCACCATGTGCTGTAGGAACTACATCACCATATTTACCTTGAGCTACAGCTTTAATCCATCCATTATATGCTGCTGTTGCAGCTGGGTCAGGTTCGTATCCTACAACTCTGATATTAGTAGCACCTGCTGCTTCAAGCTCTGCTACATCCTTATCTGGGAATGAACCACCGTCATATACAACGTATTTACCTTTTAAAATGTTTATTCCTTGTACAAACTCCCACTTACTGTAATAGCAGTCTTCGAGTCCTAAGAAGCTAGTTGAGTAATGTGTAGAATCTTCTAAAGTTGCTAGTCTACCATCCTTATTACCTAAAGATATAGTACCACCTGTTTTACCAGCATTATACAGTTTAGTACCGCCAGAACAAGGTATTGATGAATTAGAAGTACTAATGTTAGTAGTCTTGTAGTAAGCACAGAACATTCTGGCTATAGTGGCATGTGATCTATAATCTCCAATTCCCCATAAAGAACCATGTGTTTTAGCTGCTGTAACAAACTCAGCCATTGTTTTTGAAGCTGTACTTGTCTGTGAAGCTGTACTTATCAACATACCTTCTACGTTTATTGCTCCTTCAAATGAGCCTAATAACATTTCAGGTTCTTCAATATAATCACCATCTATTTGCTGTTCAGATATATATGTTCTCCAAATGCCAGGGCTTCTTTCTATAGTTTTGTGATAGTATTTTGGAAAATAAACCATTCTATTCTGATGATTGTTCATAATTGTAATGTTTGTACCATCTGGCCATTTAGAACTATTCTCTTCATTACAATAACTAATTAATGCAGCATCATCACCACTAGGCATAGCAATACATCTCTTAAACTTACTTCTTAATGATTCAATTACATTTCTATTACCACCTGTCAGACACGTTGTGGATGAAGCATTCTCATTGTTTTCATACCAGTATGCTAGAGTATCTTCTAGATTAGAAGTATCTACTAATGTTTTATAATACCAGGTTCCATTATAAGAACCAAATAATATAGAGCTTTTATTAATTAAATTTACTTGACCTGAACAATATTTTGGTAATCCTGTTGCGTTATCTTTTCCATCATTAGCATAAAGATTCAAAACACACCACCCAGAGACAGCAGGAGTAATCTCTCCTTGTAGCAATACATGGGAAGTTTCATCCGTATAATTGTTTATTGCCCATTTACATAATGCAATCAAAAAATCCTCTGTCGGATAGCCAACTGTCTCATAATCTGATCTTAATAAACCCTGACTTATTAAATCATTTATTTTTGGAAAATTAATATATAATGCAAGATTACCATTTTTATATCCAGCATGATAACCATCTAGCAAATCAGCATCTAATCCACTATCTATACCATCATTACCAGCATGCCATATCTTATTGTTTTTGTAAGTAAATGCATCTTTAGATACAGTAAGATTATTAGCACTATCCCAAGGACTATTATCCCATCCTACATAAGCATTATAAGCTCTATATATAGATCCGTTTCCAGTAGAAAACATTCCAATTCCACCAATATAACCAGTTTTATCAAAGTTTCTATAAAATAGACCTTTTGCATTAGAACTGTTTCTGGAAGTCTCTAATTTTATTCCATCTAAAGAAACTTCAGTATTGTATCCAGCAGCTGCTATATTAAGAGTACCTGTCATGGTATCTCCTGCTTTCTTCACATACCTAGCATCACTAGTATCTTGAGTCATTGCGGTAATACCTTTAGCAAATGCAATCTTAGTACCATTCTTAGTAGCTGTAGTAATTACATTGCCTGTACCAGTTACTTCAATTGTCTCAAGTTTGTTTGCTTTTATATTGGTAATGTCCTGAGTAATTGTAGAATCATCGTAATTACTCAACCCATCAAGTTTAGTCTTATCAGCAGCAGACATTACACCCGCAGTAGTAGTAGTGGCTTTGTTAATAGTAAGTACTTGATTGGAATTGTTATCTGTAACAGGATCTTTAATATTCAATGTAATAGCAGCATTATTTGCATCTTGTGTAAAACTACCACTAGTTACATAACTATTAAGATTATCTACTTTATTTTTGTCAGCATTACTATAGTCGTTAGTAGATAAATCTTTACCTTCTACTTGATGAACAAATCTTGCGTCAGCATCATTTTTACTATAACCATCAAATGTAAAGTCGTAATCTTCATCAGTATCCATCCAGATTATTTCTTCATTAGTAGGTTCATTTGGACCAATTGCTACATCCTCTGGAATAGTTACATTCTTATTAACAACATTGAGTTCTACTCTTTTAGTAATAGTCTCAATCTTATTAACTTGTGCACCTGCTTCAATACCTTGTAACTTTGCAAAGTCTTCCTTGGACATCAAACCATTAGCTGTCAATGATGCTAATTCAGCAGTACCACCTAATGCATCCCAACCTTCACTTGTCCATGCGTAGTTAGTATCGTTCTTACGAACATTCCATACATCACCAATCACATTACCTTCAGTAGGTAAATCTTCTACACTATCTACAGATCCCTTAAAGATGTACACAGAAGTAAATTTACTATCTACTTGGGATTTATTATAGTAGTTGTTAGCAAGATCATCTGCTACTACCTTTATGTTAGCATCAGTTTGATCCTTAGTATAGTACCTAGTATCATGAGTATGAGTAGTTACTTCACCTACTAATACAGCTTCAATAGCTGCTTTACTAAGTTCAGCATCTTTACCAGGTTCTCCTTGAGGTCCTTGGAATCTACCCATGTTAACCCATTCTGTACCATTCCAAAAGTATAAGTCTGTACCAACAATATAAGAATCACTAAGCTGTGGGTCTACAATGTCATTTAAATCTTCTGGACTATTAAGACTACCTTTCAAGAGAATACCTGAAGATGGCCAACCTGTGTTTACATACACATCATTGACTTCATCCCAAAGATACCAATATCCATCGTCTCCTACTTTGGGTGGATTGTCTGCGTATTCTTTAGCTCTTGCTGCTTGAGTATTAGCATTGTTAGCAGCAGTGGTAGCATTTGTAGTAGCTTGTTGTGCAGCTGTTTTAGCCTCATTTACGGCGGTTATAGCATCAGCTGTATTCTTTTCCCTTGCAGCCTCTTGAGTCTTTCTAACAGCCTCATTTGCCTGTCTAGTGGATTCATTTGATACCCTTTCTTGTTCTGCTGTATCACGAGCTGTTTCTGCTTCTACACGCTTAGCTTCTTCCTCTTTTCTAGAAGTTTCAGCAGTCACTCTTTCACTTTCAGATGCAACTCTAATTGCTTCATTAGCTATACGTTCTTTTTCTTTAGTGTTACGTTCACTTTCAGAATTTGCCCTTAATTGCTCTGCTGCTACTCTTGCACCTTCAGCTGTTACACGATCTGATTCCGCATTAACCCTACTAGACTCTGCTTCTTTTCTAGAGGTCTCAGCAGCAATACGAGCATTCTCAGCAGTTACTCTCTTAGCCTCTTCTGCTTTCCTACTATCCTCATTAGAGATACGTGTATTTTCATTACTTACTCTGGTATTCTCAGCATTGACTCTACCTTGTTCTGCAGTAACACGTAATGCTTCTGCTTCTTTAACAGCTTGTTCAGTAGCTTCTACTTGAGCTTTAGCTTCTAATGCTTCTGCTGCTGCATCTAATGCAGGTTGTTTTAATGATTGAACCCATTCCTCTTCAGTACCTACAAAACCATGTTTTACTGCAACTTCATATGCTGACCAACCTTGAATACCTTGCATACCAGATAAGTCGACAATAAACTTCCAACCTTCTTGAGTCTTTAAGTAAACCTTAGCATCATCAGGATCTTCTACATCATTAGTATTAATAAGTACATACTCACCTAACTTTACATCTGCAGTGCCCCAATCAGCTTCCATTGCTTCAACTGAAGGATATTCCTTCTTGTAAGTGAAAGCATCACCAATAGCAGCTATACCAGTATTAACATATTGTTTAGTATCATAGTCATAGATCCACCAATCACCATCTACGATCTTTGGTGGATTACTAGCAATCTCTTCAGCTTTATCAGTAGCAGCTATAGCATCGTCAACTATACCTTCAATTTCTTCTACAGCTTGATTAGCTTTATCTGCAGCTTCATTTGCTTTGTTAGCTGCTTCTAGTGCAGCAACAGCAGCATCTTCAGATGCTTTACTCAAGCTATCAATCCAATCTTGTTCACTACCTTTGAAACCTAATTTAACTGCAATATCGTAAGCACTAAGACCACGAGCTTCTATACCTGTATCTACATATACTTTGTTGATAGGATCATAAGTAAACCAATGATCATTATCACCTATATACGGAGTCTCTGCAGTAGCTTTTACTCCAGTATCTCTATTGTCTACCCACCAGTTGCCATTAGAACCAATAAATGGTGGTACATAGTCACCTTTACTTACATCAAAGAGTACAATCCATTTTTCTATATCACGATTGTAAACTTTAATTATTCTACCTTTTGAATCTGCTCCCAAGTCAATCCAGTACCCAACCTGATCTGGATTGGGTACGGTTATACTTGCGAACCATTCATAATATACATTATTCTTAATCATATTATAATGAGTATGGATTATCTTGTTTTATTTTTTCTACTGCTTCTCTCCATTCTTGATATGCTGCTGCAGCTTTCTCTTCCTCTCCAAATTCTCTGTACTTTACATAAGCCATATACAATCTATCTGTACTAGTGTTATATAAATTCTCTCTACGCTTTCTTATTTCTTCATTAACTATAGTTGTGTCTTTAGGAATCATATAAAAAGCATTATATAAATCTAGATTAGGATTTGCTAAATTAAATTCTATTTGTTCACTAGATGGATGCATGTAACCTCCTTGAAGTAATCCTTCGTAAGAGTCTACAAACTCACTTTCTTTTAATCCTTTATACCAATCCTCTGGGGCTTCTATCATTCCACCTGAACAAAGTAAATATATTTTTTCTTCCATATTATTGAGCATAACCTAAAATTACTAAATCAATTGCATCATACTTATTACCAACATCATGTTTATTGTTATCTGTGTCCACACAAATTATTTTAAATGAACTGGAAGATGTGGAAGTTACTCCAATAGTTCCTCTAAATCCAGCACTATCTGAATAAGGAGAACTAGTTCGTGCTTGTCCTTGCCACAATACTACATAATTTGTATGACCGATGTTGTGATACACTATATATTCTCCAGTTCCACTTCTATTTATAGAGCTAATTTGACATCCTCCTTGGGAATAGATTGTTCCTCTTAATCCACTACCGTAATGGCAGATAGTTTTAACACCTGGAATATTCCATCCACTTAATGAACCTACTGATACGTTTCCTGTAAAAGTAGCAGTAGATGCAGAAATACTCCCTGCTATCGTTGCACTATTTGCAACAAGTCTACCATCTTGATATACTCTAAAAGGAGCCCAGAATCTATTTCCTTGTGCTGTACCATCATCAAATGGTTTACCTGCCCAAAATCTAACTTGATCAGATCCCGTACCAGTTCCAGTAATACCAGCATTTGCAGTTACTGTACCATCTCCTACTGTTAACGTACCACCGCCATATATCTTTAATGCTGCACTACTACTAGGTACTCCATCCTTTACGGCATTATTACCAAACGACATAATTGGCCAACCATTATTTATATCAGATTCATATCTACCATCTAGGAAGAATCTACCACTACTAGCTGCAATACAATTATTATAAAAATCCATGCCTGCAATAGTAGCTTTTTCTGCAAATAGTAGCCCAGTAGCTATAGATTCAAAAGACGAACCAAATGAAGACCAATATGATGTGTTACTTCCTGGGGTTACATTCTTAAAAGATGATAAACCTCTTCTTCCATTAGCAACCATATAATAGACACTACCATATTTGACAACATCTCTTACATCAGGATTAACTGTCCATGCATAATACTTACTAGAACTATATGTTCCACGATAACTTAAAGATGGACCATTCCATCCATCTGAACCAGGTGCTCCAGTATTTCCTTTCTCACCTTTGTCTCCTTTATCACCTTTCTCACCATCTTTACCAGAATGTGGTAACGGATCAGTCCAATATCCTCCTATACTTTCATCATAAGCCATTTGTTTAGCATTTGGATCATAATTACCTGAACTAATCCAAGTAGTTTGAGATGAACTATACTTTGGATCTGGATACCATATATAACCTCCAGATGTTGCACCACCAGAAGACGGTCTATATGTGAATGTAGGTCTACTAGGTTTAGTACTAGCATTTGAAGTGTTACAGAATATTTGTATAGGACTATTACCTACGTCACCGTTTACTCCTGCCTTGGATTTAGTGACAACAAAATCAACACTATCTACTACCTTGTTACCACTTGCTGGTGATATAAAATCTACCCTCCACATGGCAGAATCAGAAGTCAATGATGTACACTTAATTGTTTGTGTACTTTGGGTATAAGTTACACTACCAGTACCAGTTTGTAAAGAAGTAGTAAGTTTAAAATCAGTAATATCTTGAGAACCATATTTCAATCTAGCTGTAGTAGTAGCTGTAGAATAATCTGTTACTACTCCACCTGAATCTGCTGGTACGCCAGTGTTTTCATTTGTAAGGATACCTCTATATACATTTTCACCATCACGAACATTATTAATAGTCATGAAATCTGAAAACTCTGCTCCTGCTCCTGATACTACACATTTAAAACTAATTTCATCTTTTTTTGTGCTAGTAAAATAGATACCATTATAACTAACCACTAATGTGCTATTTGTCTCATTAGATAATAGTTGCCAATCATACGTACCTGCTATTGCCCAATACCATTTATAAGTTGGATTAATTATGTTGAATGAATCTGCAGTAAGAGTAATTGTAGTGTTTTCAGGAACGGTTTTACCTGTTTTATAGTGAAAGAATTGTTCTCCGGACATATACACATATGCTGCATCTTCCCCATTAAAACCATTTTCACCATTAGACACTTTATTAACATACCATGTCTTAACTATAGATACTCCATCTTCCAACGTTACATTTAAATCTATACTAGCCTGTTTCTGACTTATTGAAGTAAGAGTTACTTTAGAACCAGTTATACTTACAGTAGCTCCACCAGAAGTAGTAGAATATGTTATACTTTTAATAGCAATTGGATTAATACCATGATACGCATAAACATCTGTAGTAATAGTAGACAAATCTACTAATGGTGTAACTCCATCAGCATCAAATGGTACCGCAACCGTACCATTACTTAAATCAATATAATATGCATCGAGACCTTCTGCACCATTTGATAATTTAGCTAATTGAGTATCATCATAGTAAGTAGTACCATCAGAATTTGTAACAGTACAACGAATACTTAATGTACGGGAATCTGTCGGCATTGCTGTATATGGAAAGTCTATAGAACTTTGTGTAGACAATTTAGTTCCTTCTGCATTAAGCATTTTCCATTCGTATGTAGGATTTTCCATCCCATATACATTTGCAGTTAAATGAATAGTTCTTGGAGTAGGAGTTCCTGAGAAATCGGGAGTATCAAATAAAAATAACCGATCACCTACAATTTCTACCCATTTAGCTTTGTCATCTCCTGACTTACCATCTTCACCTTTTGAAACTTGCTTCTGCCATTGATCATCATTCTCATTTGGTTCATCTTTGGTACCATTAGGATCCATACAAATCCATAAACTACCTTTATGACTTACTTGGTCATAATAATAGTAAGTGTTGCCAGAAACCCAAATACCTCTATATACAGGTACTCTAACGATTCCTGTGTCAGAAGTTTGATAAATCGTACCTACAAATTTAGTTTGATCACCACCAATTACAACTCTTTCACGAACTACACCATCCTCATCAGCTAGAGAAAAAGTATCAATATTCTTATAGTAAGAGATTCTAGGGGCATTATCACCTTTAGCACTGATAAAAATTGCGTTACGTCTCTCATCCATTTGTAAATTGTAATCTGGATCAGATTCGTACATATGACCTAATTGTAATATTTCATCATCTGCTTCTGGCTTACCACTACCTGACTCGCATACGTCTTTAGACAACGTGATGTAATTACTACCAGTAGCATTTACTTTACGCCAATATCTTTTAACGTTTTTACCATCAAATTTTTGGCATATTGCTAAGTCATTAACTATAAATTGATTATACTTAGTACCTTCTTGATCATCAAAGTAGCATTTATAAGAATCTGCTAATTCTTCTACTTCGATACATTTCATATCTGCTACAGTAACTAGAATATCACCACCCACAGCCTTAATCTCATTTACTGTAAGTTCGTTTATTGTCATATTACCTCTAACAAACAGATTGTCTAGTTCCATATTCCATTTAGAGCCTAATGGATATAAACTAGCTCCAACTCCATCCCAACCAGAACGAAATGTATTTCCTGCTTGTAAACCTTGTAACATTGTTATTTTACCATCCGCAGTATCCCCATGCTTATTTAAATAATCTTCTGCAGTCTTTAAAGAAGTATACAAGAAATTATCTGCAGGAGGAGTACTTTCTCCATACTTGATTACAGGTAAAGAACCAGAACTACTAGCCACTGCTTCTACTTGATTTTCAAGTTTAGATAATGCTTGATTTAATGTATCTGTAGTAGTTAATGGGGCCGCACTACTACCTTTATAATAACCAGATAAAGGAAATATTGTAGCAGTACTTTGGGTATGATAACCCGGAGCAGATCCACTACCACCCCCATTTGCAATAAGTTCAGATAATGCTGTAATAGTATTTTCAGCTACTGTGAGTCTATTGAGAGCATCCTGTAATTGTTGTAATGTAGATCTATTATCAATATCATCTATCCATTCTTGCATAGTACCACCAATCTCTGACATATCGGTGTCATGCTTAGTATCTAAAGTAATGATCTTATTATTCAATACATCATAGTAACTAGTAATAGCACTATTAAGATTAGTAGTTACACTAGTATCTCCTTCTACTATCTTGTTACTAAGATCTTTATAATTATCATTTACTTTAGTATCTAGTATCTCAACATCTTCTTCTACAGCATCTACTCTCTCATTAGTAGCAAATGTACCTGATAGTGATGTAGTAAAACTTCCACTAGTAATATTCTTATTACTACCATCTTGTACAAGGGTAATGAGGTCTTGCTCCTGTAGTTTAGTTGTTAGTTCAAATTGCGATATCTTTTTATTCATATTACTCTTGGATTATGTGTTCTTCAATTTCTGTCAATATACAATCATTGTCGATATCTTTTTCTGGATAGAAATTAATTTGTTTTTTTAAACAATGTATATATCCTATAATTTTATCTACATCCTCCTGAGTAATGGGAAAATCTTCATCACCCAATTTAGTACTGGCCCAACTAGATAATTTGTCTAAATGTAACAATAATACTAAATTAGTAATAGAAGTTCTATCCAGTTTTGTATTGTACTTAGTAGACTGATTAACTAATTCACCAACTTTACTTACATAATTCGCAATATCCATCTTTACAATTTTTACAGTCATCAATAGTACAATTACACGTTCTCATATCAAGTAAATTCAGCATTTCATTATAATACTGTTCTGCATCATCTGCAAGATTCAAAGTAGTAGCATTATCATAAAGTGTTTTCTTAAACAGAAACATCATTATTTTATCCTTCATTTTGTTATCTAGGCAGTTGTGGCAATACGTAGTTAGCAGTTTTATTTCTGCATAATACAATGATTCATTCATTTCCATATCAATCGTATATAAAATAAAAGGGGAAAGGGATATTACTCCCAATCCCCTTTTTGGTTTGAATTATATTTTTTGATTAAGCAACTTCTACAAAAGCTTTTAAAGCTGTCATAAATGCAGAGTCATCAAGTTCACCAGCATTTACATACAATTCACAAGCTAATGGAGTTGTTTTAATATATTGATTATCATCACTAAGATATTTATTATCCCATTCGATAGACAATGTATCGTAAGTAGCACTTAAATCGGCTTTCAACTCAGGAGCAATGTACGGATATATACCATTTGCACGGTGTGTGATACCTCTGTAACCAAGAGCTGCATTTTCACGATCACGAACAATTTTCGGATTACCCTTACCTGGAGTACCTTGAGTTTTAGCAATTGTCAAATTAGCAATAGGATACATTACATTACTCAACAAACCGGAAGGAATAGTTTTCCACATAAATGCTTCCACAGAAACCTGAGAATAATTTGAGTCTAACATAATACCTTCGTTGTACGGCATTTCCTTAGCATTCAATTTAAGAACAGCGGCATCACCAGTTGCTACTACTCTGGCTTCTTTGTGTTTGTTGATTTTGTTTTTGAAAGCTGTAATCAAATCAGTTGCATTGGTACTCTTTGCAATTACTTCATAAGTATGAGTAAATTGCCCAGGTGCCTCATAGATGTCATTGTATACTAAACGTAATACATAACGATGACCAACTTCCGGAGTAACATTAGTAGCTGTGATTACAATTTTATCTTCAGCTGCAGCTACATATTCACTAAATACCATGTGAGGTTTAGAACCTTTCATGATAGGCATTGAGAAGCGAATAACTGACTTAGTTGACTTTGTACCTGCTTCATTGTAAACATCTTCTTTGCCTTCGCAAACACCAATATACAATGAACTAGCAGCTTTAGCACCAGCTGCATCTTTTACAATTGCTCTATTTTGATCAAATAATGCGATCTGACCTTCTGTCAATGCATCTGCTGTCGTATAAGATGCAGGTGCTTCAGTACCAATAAGTACTGTGTTCACATGATTAAGCATAATTTTAATTATTTATTATTGCCTGACAAAATTTTTTTAATTCTGATAAAGAAAGTTCACCTTTCATCATATTCGCAGCAAAACATACAAACTGAACATTTCCGACTTCATAACCTTTATTTGGGTCAATTTTATCGATGCTCAAACTATAAGGATTGCGTTTACCGTTTGATTGTTGATAACTCATAGGAAAATTAGTTAAAGCGCATTTGCCTTCTTGTTTATTCCACAATTGTTTCAAATACTCTAAAGTAATATCTATATATAGATTTTTCTTTTTTGCTCTAACTTGTGCATCATGTAATCTTATTTTTAATAATTTATCTAATGCTTCGCTTTCCTTTACTTGCCTTCTGTTTTTTCCGTATATATCTTTGAAACACTTTTTACAAGTACAATTTAGACAATTTCTATATTTGTTTCTCGAACACTTAGAAAATTCAGAGGCAGTTTTGTATTTTTTACAAACAGAGCAAATATAAGTTTCAGACATAATTTTATCAAGCTTAGTTAAACTTATTTTTGGATATCCTTAGTTTAACGCTTCGTTTAATCTTTCTACTTTCATGTTTCAGATTTCCTCGTCAGATTAAACTAAGAAAATTTTTCGTATAATCATTCCATTGTACTAACTTCGTTCATATACGATTGATATCTTGGATTAGCCTTATTTTCCAAATACAACTCTACCGCTAACTTAACTATCTCATTGTGAGTTGCAACTGGCATATCTGTGTACTCATCAAATGGTGCATCAGTAAGGCTAATCTTTTTAGGAGTTCTCAAGTAAGTGAGAATATAATTTCTTATATTGTAATTTCCGTCTGTATATAAATGAATTTCATTTCCTTCATATAATCTTAATGGTCTGGCGGATCTACCATGTAATCTATATTCTGACAAAGTATTTTGTCTTTGTCTGTCTATGTTTTCTACTGTGGCTTCTAACACATCTGTGTTTTTAGTTCTTGGTTGACCACTTGGGCCCACAGGCCAACAATGATCGTAACTAAATATTACAGCTGTCTCTCCTACAGTAAACATATAATCATCTGGCAGAGTAACTGTATACTCTTCTGGATATGTAGTAAATTGATAAGATTTTCTAGTAACTAATGTACGAAGATCATCAATTCTTTTTTGGTCTTGTTCAAATCCAGTTTGCTTGAAATTAATACCAGAATATCTAGTTTTGATAAATTTATCTAATCCAGCCATTAACCAATACTCAATATCTGAAGTAGTAGGTTTTGTTAGATTGTCATCTAATTGATCTATTTCTAATTCAAATGCTGCTTGTAATTCAATATACTTCATTATTGTTGATTATTTGGTTGTTTTACTTGTAATCTATATTTACCTTCAGTAATAAACATATTAACTGCTAAATCTACAATTTCACTATGAATTGATTCTGGTAGTTCACATTTACTAGCTCCATCAGTAGTATTAAATCTTAATGGTTTTCTATAGTAAGTTAATGTAACATTACCTAATGTAGTATATGCATCTACTGCTACTTCTATATAGTTATATTTAGTAGTAGGATCTGATACTAATGCAACAGCAGGTTGCCTAATGATAGGTGTATTGTATGCAGTTTTAATAAACTTACCAAGATCCCTATACTTAACTAATTGATTATCTACTCTAACAAAATCTTTGTATTGTTTATATGTACCTTTTACTTTACTAAAAGAATGTACATATAAGAAATATTCTTCAGTAGGTACATATGGTAATCTGTATCTTGTGAAACCATTAAGAGTAGTACCTGTTGCGGTTAACTCTTTTTCTACTAATAAACTCTTAATAGAATCTGTATTTCTAGTATGTATATTGGTTTCAGTTTCCATTTGGTCGTCACCAACATAGTTCATCATTACATACCTATCTTGAGCTTCATTTAGTATTGAAAATATAAGATCAGAGTTAGGTTTCTCATCTATAATAAGATCTGGGCTAATAAGTTGAATTCGTCTTTCGAATTCCATTTGCATTTCCTTACTACTCATATTACTCTGATAATTGTGCTACGTACTGTGGATGTGTTTGAGTTCTTGGAGATTCAATATTCTCAATTGCCATGTCAGCAGCTAATTTAACTACTTCATATTGCATATACTCTGGAATTTCATCTAGAGTAGACGTAATATCTTGATTATTAATCTTTCTTGGGTATGCTAGATAAGTAATATCTATAGTATAGGGACCTACCATAAGATCCCTATCTATAAATACTATTAACTTATTATCTTCCAGTATTGCTACAGGTTCTTCAATCCAAGGTTTATTATTATAAGTTTCTAAGAATCTAGTAGCTTGTTCGTGACTAATAAGTTTTACTGTAGCTATTTTATTACTACCAAAATGTAAAATTCCTTCTAAGAAGTACATACGCTTATCTTGAGTATCATCACCATAAGTAATACTAGATTTGAAATTATTCATAGTAAGTCTATTACTTATAGATTCACTTAGTAAAGACAATCCCTTATCAGTTTTTACTAAACCTTCTAAGTCTGCTACTCTTTTTACATTACCTTCAAATGGTATTCTAAGAGTATTGTTCCCAGTAGCTTTGGTAGCTATCTTACTTAGATACGCTGTGTATAACCAATAATCAATTTCCTCAGGTAAGAAAGATGGACAACCAGATATACCAATGTTAACGGCATTTTTATCTGCTTCAATCTTAAACGCTATATGTGCTTCTAATACTGTCATGTTTACTTTTACTTAGATTCGATTTCTTGAAGTATAGTCATTTTGATATCCTGATTCTTTTTATCATTTAATGAAGCAATAGCATCTTCTAAACTTCTACCAATGATGTCAGTACCATAGTAATAGATGTTTTTAGACTTACGAATTACATTCTTTGAAATAGCTGCTTCAATAATGTATTGAGTGTCTCTTACTTTGTTGTTTACCCAAATCAAGAAGAACTTATCAGGATTATTTTCAATAAGATCAAATAAACTACTTTCAACTAGCTCATTACTGATATTGTCAGTCTTGTGACCATATAAGCGTAAACATTTGCGCATTTCCTCAATTGACATCTTATTAAATTCAGAGAATGCCTCACGTTTAGCTTTATTTCTTTTGTTAGCTTCTTCAGCTTCAATTTCTTTATTTACAAGAACATAATCATGAGTAGGCTTAAGGTTGTTAATACCATTTGCTACTCTTTTGTGTCCTTTTAAAAACAAATATGCAAGTTCATCTTCAGGTCTTTCAGTATGTAAAACTTTATCTCTTGCGCCTAAACCAATTGCATATGTTTTCCAGAATCCACTTTGTGGAGATAAATGTCCTTCTTCATATCCCATTTCTTTCTCCAAACGTCTAGCATCTTCTGGGGTTAAACCAGTATATCTATTACCAGATCTTGTCCAGTAAGTACTGATATAATCTTTACAATTCTTATACTTAGCTATTCCAGCCCATGGATTTGTACGGGCGAATTTTAATATAATATCCATAATTTATAAGTTTTAAATAAAAGGGGTGAACTTAATCACCCCTGTTTTATTAATCTTCAACTTCCATAATAAGCTCACCGCAAGCACGAGGGTCTCTTAACATGATACCCATTTCACCTAAGAAGTGAACAGAGTAACCGTCCTTTGCATTAGATCTTACTGTGGATTTATTCTTAGAGTAACCAGTTCCCGGAGCTACAGAACCTGAAGTATTCCAGATAACCATCTCACGATCCTTACGAACAACCTTAACGATATTAGCTTGACCATCACGTCTACCAAGATCCAAGAATGTCATTCTATAAGATTCCAGTGGTTTACCAGATACCGGATGTAACAAACGATTATAAGTAGTATCATCATACAACGGGAAATGTTTCAATGTCAACTCAATGCCACTCGTCATCTTGTATGTTACAAACTGACCACCCAAAACTAAAGCCTGACCAGAACCACTGATAAACTTCGTATCAATTAAGTTCATTGTAGCTGCTTTTTGTTTCAATACACGGTCAAATTCTCTCATACCCATTTCACCAGTTAAAGCAACAAACTTACGTTCGTTAGTACCTAAGATATTGTAAGACAAATCAAACAAGAAGTCTTCCAACAATTCCGGAGTTAACTCAGTGTAGTAACGTCTGTTAGACGGAGCAATCTGTTGCAACAAACCTGCAGGAATGTAAACCGGACGACCATTTGTACCTAACAATGAAGTAGAACCGTCTTTATTTACATTAGACTTAGAGTAAACCATCATTCTCTCACATCTCTTAGACCACTCACGCATTGCCTTCCATTCCTGATAATCAGACCACAAGTAAGAAGTCTTACCAGTTTTAGGATCTTTCAAAGCAATCCAAAGTACTGTAGAATAAGCTGTACCTGTAATATCATAATCCAAGCGAGTCGTAAACAAGAAGTTTCTCATCTTGAAATGAGTATTATAATTCAGGATATCACCCTCTTCACTGTACTCTTCGTAAGCAGAAGCTAAACGAGATACTTGACGACCAGCTAACAAATATTCACCAGGAATATAAGAGTTAGATTGACCATCTGCAATGAAACAAGTATAAACCCATTCATTACCATCTTGATAAGGAGCACCAGAAACACGTACTTGATACTCTCTATTATCAAATTCCAAAATTGCACCAGGACCAAACCATTTGTCCTCTAACCACAACATGATAGGTGTGTTACCCAAACCTGCCATAACTGTGCTAGCATTTGCAGCAGTGATTTCTGTTCCCTGCCATTTTGCAGAGCGAATTGTCACAGCTCTATCGCTATCAATCATTACAGACCATTCGTAGTCTCTTTGGTCAATTGTCATTACATTACCAAGACCACCAGTAATCGCATCCAAAGAAGTGCTATAACCATCATCTTTAGAACCGAATACATAAGAAATAACACGGGTTACTTCATACGGTCTAGTAAGCATTGCATTTGAAATCATATTCTCATCAACAAGATCTGAGAACCATTTACCTCTACCGATCTGTAAATTATTTAAAATTCCGTTATCCATATAAATGTTAGTAATTTATTTTTAATTAAAGTAGTTGTACTGCACGACTAAAAATAGAGTTAGATGAACTTGTATTAATTCTCTTAGTACCTTTACTAACGCCTGTTGATCTGAGACTATTTTTCAGATTTTTAATAGCAGAGCTAGTACCCTGTTTTTTGGCAGCATCTAACAAAGTGTCACCTCGCATTGTAAAATAAGCTGACTCTATTAAATTCTTTACGCTCTTGGAATAGTCTTTTTGGTACTGGGTCTTTCCACTAGCGTCGGCTTTAAATATATAAGCCAATAATTCTTTCTTGTCCTTAGCTGGTATTTTGATACCACGTATATTGTCCAAGGACTTTATTTCACCGACAACGTCATCAAAAAACTTTTGTTGGCGCTGCACCATTTCCTCCTTTTTGATTCTTTGTTGCTCTAATAGCTCTTCTTTCTCTTTTGCAACAATCTCTTGAAGTTCCTCAACCGCATCTCTAGCCTCATCTTCTAATACTCCAGCATCTTCAAATCTTTCGATTTTCTTAGCAATTTGTTTGTCACTGTAACCTTTTCTAGCTAGTAACTCTCTCAATACTATCTTTTGCTCATTTTCATTTTCAATATCAACATTGTCAACATCAATGTCCGGAGTAATAGAGAAATAATCTTCTAATTTACCACCATTACGAACAAATTCATCTAATTTTGCAACATCTTCGCTTGCATATTCTGGAGTAGATTGTTCTTCGATTACTTCTTTAAAATACTTAACCAATTCTTCTACAGTCTTTGGTTTTTCTTCCTCCTCTTCTTCATCAAAATCCCATTCTAATTCTTCAGCAATTGCATCAAATAAAGCAGATACTTGTTTAGATTCAACTTCATCTTCTTCAGTCTCTTCTTCAATTTCTTCTTCGGTTTCCTCTTCTTCAGTCTCTTCTTTATCCTTTTTCTTAGAGGCTTTCTTAGATTTCTTAGGTTCTTCTACTTCTTCCTCTTCAACTTCATCGATTTCCTCTTCCTCTACTTCTTCCTCTTCTTCTATTTCTTCTGTCTTTTTATTTTTAGATCCAGGAGTAGCAGGTCTAGCTTTAGCAGACTCTTGTTTTAGTCTCTCTAATTCTTCATCATCAATATCATCGTCTTGAGAGATGGTGTTACCAACTTGTTCAGTGAATATATCAGTTATAGCTGTAAATCCAAATAGTGTATCGTTACTATTGTTTTCCATAATTAATTATAATTAGATTGTAATTGTTATTTTTTCTTTCTTCCTTTATGATTCCACTTAGCAGCATTTTGAGCAAATATTGCACGTTTTCTAGTCAATGGGTTTTTACTATGCGTTAACTCTTCTGTACTTTTACCTGTTCTTTTCTTAAGTGCGTTAAACTTCCCACGATTCTTTTTCTTGATGTGTATACCTCCGTCTTTATAAGAAGGAATTGGGTATACTGGGTATAAATTTTCCATATTGATTATTCTTTATTTAGTTCATGACCTACAAATCCAGCACCACCTAATGGCATTAAAATTTCCATAGGAATTAGTTTGTTCAATCTATCAATATACTCGTTTTTATTTCTATACAAATCATATTGATTCTTAACCATTTTATTTGATGTCGGATTTCTCATATATTCCAAAATCATATTTTCGTCTACAGGAGTACTCCAGTTTGTAATTTTACCAGAATCTTTTAATGATCTCTTTAGAGTTAACATATGACTTTTAGCTTCTGTAGGATTTAATAAGTATGATCTACTTCCAGCAGCATCAAATAATCCCATTTTTCTTAACTCCGCAGAACTATATGTATTGTTAGAATTTGCTAAATAATTTAGATAAGTGTTTGTAATATATTCTTTACCACTATCAAAATCCTGAATCTTTCTAGATCCTGCTAAACCATCTGCCACATGTCCTAACTCATGATTAGCAGTTCCAGGCATATAAATATTATTATCTAATATTATATTATAATCATTTATATCTGTAGGTAATACGTTATCTTTAATATTTTTTATATTTATTTGCCCATAACCGTCTTTGTCCGTATTACCCCATTTGACATAACTGCCTCTTTTAGTCATGTCTTTATATGCAATATTAGAATAAGCTCGTTTGTAGTTAGTTCCATATGTTTTGTCTACATTTTCTACTAATTCACGAGTTCTTTCATCTGGAAAAATTGCTTGTTCTATTGTCCTAGAAATTTCTTGTTGGTACTTCTTAGAATTTCTATCCTTTCTTAATACTTCAGAAAATTCAGAATCATAATCTTCTTCCGTTTTCTTTTTAGTTTTCTTTTTGGTTTGAGTAGGAGCAAAACTGTGAACACTAGCTCCATCAATTTCAGTACCCTCAACCATTCTTCCTACTTTGGACTTTAGTTTTTTGATGCCTTTTCCAACTCCCCAAGGAATCAAATTAAGTACTGCATCCATTGCTGCACCAGTATAATCTCCTTTGTCTTTCAAAGTACTCAGGAGTACCAGTTCTGTATTCTGGTGGTAAATCTGCTTTATTTATGGTCTTACCTTTACCATCTTGATATGCAGGAATAGAATCAAATTGCTCTTTAATATCAAAATATGTAGCACCAGGGTTATTCACCCTGACACTATCATATATCTGTTTTCTCTCTTTAAGAGATAGATCTTTCCATTTCATACTAGTAATATTTATTTACCTGTCTTACCTGGTTTACTCTTTCCGCCCTTTTTAGAGCCTCCCTTACATGCCATAATTAGTCCTCCTATTTTTTAGATTTAGATTCACCAACTACTTTATTTTTTAAAGCAGTCTTTGCTTTTAATTGTTCTCTCTTATAAGCTGCATCATCTTTCATCTTCTGCAATCTCTTAGCCTCTTGCAATTTTCTATTTTCAAGAGCTATCTTTTCTTTTTCAATTGTAGCTTTTAACTTATCAGCTTTCTCTTGTGCAGCAATTTTACGCTTTTCAAGTTCTTTCTTATTTTCTTCAGCTCTAGCCTTGTTTGCTAAATCCATTTGTTTGCTCATAGCATCAGACACAGCTTTTTGTCTAGCTATTTCTTGATTACCAATCTCAATAGGATCAGGTATACCATTCATATCCTGATCCATATTCTCAGATCCTCTATAAGCATTTAATTGAGCTACAGTAATCTTAGTAGCATTATCTTGATCAATCTTATATTTAGTAAGATCAAGTTCAGCTTCTTTAAGCATAAGCTCCTCTTCCTTAACTTGATTCTGCATTTCAACAAGCTGTTGTTGTTGCTGATTTTCTTGTTCTTGCATTGCTTGCTGCTGTTCCAATCTATTGTTTTCTATATCTTGTAATTTAGATTTGATTACACTTAAATTGTCACTAGTAAATATTTCAGCAGCATCTAACAATGATGCACCATTTTGCATAGCCGGCTGTACAAGACTCTTAAGTTGTTCAATAGCTTGACTTTCTTTAGTACTATCAGTTACAAAAATATCAAAGTCTTCATATGACCAATTGTCATCCATTCGTAAGAATGTTCTGGTACCTTCATCAAATATATAGTTTAAGTATTTCTTGTCATCTTTCCATGCAAATTTAGCACTATCTAATAACATTGATAATACATGTGTTTTAATTTGATTATGTAACCAAAACCATGGCTCAGTAATATGAGCAGATTGAACTACAGATCTTTCTACATTACCCACTAGCTCATTACTAGAAATAGATCCTTGTCTTTGCTTTGTTACTCCGGACAATTCAGATACCATTTCTTCAATCTTCGCAAGTAATTGAATGTACGTATTAATAGTATTAGACATACTTGCATCAATAGAAGTCCATTGATTGTATGGTGATGGTTTACCACCCTCTCTACCAGGAATGTCCCAACCTTCTTCGTACGGATTGACAAATGCTACACCAAGTGCCCCTAAGTAATGCATCCACTTATCTACATCTATACCCATACTCTTAGGTATTTGAGTAACATCTATTACAGGTATTTTTCCTTTGTCTCTAGCTATTGCCATTTCAAGACGATACCAAAGTATGATATACATGTATTGTAGTGGTTTCATAATAGCAACTAATGACTTGGCTTTAGTATTTGTATTACTATAAGCTGCACCAGTGTATGGTAATTTAGCACTATTTAAATTGTCTCCTCTACGGAATTGGTACTCTAATGGTTGCATACCAAAGTAAAGATCATCGCCTGCTCTGTATCCTTCCCATGCTTCAATAATCCATTTCCATTCAACATTGATTTCTTCACCAGTAGGTTTATAATATTCATCTACCTGTATTTCATCCGGCATACCTGTCTCAGGATCTATTATTGTAACAAACCCTATCTTTTTAAGTGATTTCCAGCATACATGATAAACTACAATGTTATCTGGATCTCCATAAGGATTATGGTCTGGTAATTTATTGTATGATTTTAAGTTATAATGAACAAAATCATCTACTGGACTTTTGTCTGGACCAAATCCAGATGTAGGTTTTTGATCTACTATTTCTAACAATTCATTTAATTGCTTTTCATCCAGTTTATCATAAAACTGATCATATATTTGGCTCCATGACATTAATGATCTATAACAACACCAAGATGCATCATGAATAAATTCAATGCCTTCTTCTGCAGGATACTTAAAATCTTTAGGATTGATTCTTTTAATAACTGGTTCACCATTTCTAATTCCTATGTAATACTCTTCAAGTCCTGCAACAAGTGCATCTTTAAAGCCTTTCATAAATTCATGAGAAATGTTTTCTTTCTTAAGTAAGAATAATAAGCTTTGATATGCTGTTGTTTCTGCTGCATCTTTGTAATCCTTTGTTAAATACTTCTGTATTTGTTCTGGTGTTTGAATTTCGCCTGTTTGTAATCCTTCTTGAAATCTAGCTTGATCTTCTGGGCTTAATTTAGCAAGCATAGCAGCTTGCATATAATTCAACAGCATCTGTTTAGCTTTGTCTTGTACTTCACTACTAGCAATATCACTAGTACGGCACACTCTAAAGTTAAATGGACGTTTTGTTTCTTCACCTAATAATAGATCTACTTTTGGACGTATGATATTATAATCCTGTGCCATTGCTGGAAAGCCATCATCTTGATTGAAAGGATTTGTAACATACTTTAGGTCTTTTTCATTGTATATACTATTATATAAATCATAATAGCTTTGCATTTCTTCTTCATCAGGTATACTTTCGGACGAAGCTATGCCAGATATTCCAATAATGTAATCCACGCAGTCTTTTCGCCATTCTTCGGTTTTTTTACTGAGTGGTAGTCTTTGGATAGGAAATGAGTTGACTGTTCTTTCCATATTAATTAGTAAACATAAATGTGGTTGTGTTATTATTTAAAGGCGTGAATGTAAATGAATCATCTGTATTTTTAAACAACGGTTTATCAAACAATCTCATTTTCTTTTCAACATCCTCTTTCTTCTTTACTTGTATATTATACAATTGTTCTCTATAGACCATTACCTGCATAAATGCCATAACCCTATCAAAGTTTCCTTTGTCATTATATTGAATAAGTTCTTCAAGGAATGGTTCAGATAGTACAGTATTTAAACCTAATTGCTTTTGATCTCTAAGTTCTTCCAGCCATTCTTTGATCTTACCTTCTCCCCAAAGTTTGATCTCTCTATTCATATGACATCCTTTTCGTCTATTTACTGTAGAATTATTAACAATATCTTTAATGATGTCTGGTTGATCAGCAAGTAAATGGCTACAATGTTTGTTATTGAAATAAGTAAATAAACCAGTGTTTTGGTTTTCTACCATTGCTTTTGCATTGTAGTAAATAAGTAACTTACGAACATTTTCATAAAACTCTTCAGCAGTTTTTGGCCTACCTGTATATTCTGCTACAATGATATCTGAATATGATTCAAAGTCTTGAAAACGTTTATATATAAAACAAGAACCTAATGAATTAGTACCTGATTGATCGTGATCATATGGGTCAATACCAGCTATATATAAACCAAATGGTGCATCTTTAACTGGGTGTTCCCATATAACTATTTTACCAGTAGGATCAGAATTCTTTGGTAATGGGAATTCGGTTATGTCTCCTGTTTTCTGTATATTCCAAATTATCTCTCCATTAACTAGAGTAAGAGTACCTACTTGTTTATGATTCTGTAATTTAGTATTAGTTCTTATCCTTGCTAATTGTTTTTGTAATTCTTTTTTTGGAAATATGTTACCAGATAATTCAGTAAATGCTTCTGCAGGAGATTCAGAGTGTTCTGCTACATATCTATCTATTTGTTGAGAACTAGTAGCTTCTTTTAATTCTTCTTCACGTAGATTTAAAATAAACTGTCTTGCTTTGTCATGAAGAGTATTACCATCCTCATCCATATACAATCGTTTACCATTCTCATCACGTATATCCAAATTAGTATGTTGAGGTATAAAGAAGCCACATTCCTTACTCTGGATACCATCGTCCCATATATTCTCAAAACCTATACAGTTATATGATTTGGGATTGTAAAATGCTTCACGTAATGTCATTACTGCAGGACCTTCATCACCACCAGTACCAAACATAATCATCAGACCAAAGGCAACACCATCTTGTTCTACGGATGGTCTAGCAATTTGCCACGCAGCTTTAAGTTCTGGGAAAGTACCTGCCTCTTCCCAGAGTATTAACATACCTGCTTTACCACGTACAGCATCTGGGTTATCTTTCAATGATACACCTATTATCTCTGATTTATAACCAACTTCAATTTTATTACCAAAATTATCAGTTACAATCATAGAAGCTCTACGACGCATACTAGTATTTACAGCTTGTCGTTTCTTACCCCACGCCGTGTTTTCATCTATAAAGTCCATGTAATCCCAGGCCTTAGTAAGGATACCATCATCAGTAAGATACTGTTTATTTGAGGCATACACATAAGACTTAGAACCGGGTATTAAAAAGAAATTACGACAAAGCATAGAACCACCTTTATAGGAATAACCTTTACGTCTAGCTTTTGCTACACATAAGTGTTTGCCTTGATCCTGTGCGCTTTCAATAGCTTGAAAATAGTAATAGTCATAATCATAAAAGTCAGGAAATGCTAACTCTCTTACTTTAATTAGCTCTTCTTGACCTTGTTTATTCTTTTTATTTTTGTATACAATTCTTTGAATTGGGCAATAGTTTAAATAAAAATAGTTATACCCAGTGATGTAGTCCCCATCATCTGCAGTATAACCATTAATGCATCTATCGGCCTCTGTTTCCCAAAAATTGAAATACTCTGATGTACCTTTTGGGAAGGAACAATAAGACCCCGACTCTATATAAGTTAGCGCCGGGGTTCTGAATTTATTAGAATTTTTGATTTTCTTTGTGAAATCAATCATAAATTACTTTCTTCGTTTAAACAGGTTCTTAATTTTCTGCCATAAACTAGTTTTAGTAGTATGATTATTTTCTGTTTTTTCATCCACGTGTGCTATAGCATAAGCAGCAGCCTCAGCTAAATCTCTTTCTTGCTCTGCCTTCATGTTGTTATATACCTCAGTAAAGTCAAAAATAATCATTGTCGGTTTAGTATTCTTTTTACTAGTTTTAGTTTTAGCCATAATTGCAATTTCTTTAAGCCCTTAACGGGCAGGTTTTTATAATGTCTTTTATTGTGTCGTATTTTCTACAACTTCTTTTTTGGTAATTCAAATGGGTTCATTTCTCCACCGCCTCTAACTTTGCTATTCTTAATCTCTTCTGCTCTTACTTGAGATTTAAGTTTCACAATAGATTCTATTACTCCAGCCATATTCTTAGCACCATCTGTAAGCTTTTTAATAGAATCTAAATCCATTTCGTCATCTTTAGATAAGTGATAGTATTTAGCAGCACCTTCAAGTTTCAATAGTAATCCATCTAACATATACTCAAGTAAGGAGTATGTTCTGCTTTTCCAACTATCTTCTGCTTGTGTTACTATCTCTGGTAATTCATAGTTTTCATTTCCAAATAATTCCTTTTTTAATGTAGGTTCTATTAGATCTCTTTCCATAGTTTCTACATAAGGAGAATCATATTTGTTTTTAAGTACTATGTACCATAAGTATTTTGTTGCTAAATCTTTATCTTTAAATGAATCCCAAAGTTTTTTAAATGGTGGAATGGCCAACATGTCTGGATGTATGACCACTTGTCCACCAACTATATCTGCTAAATTCATCTTTAAGCTTCCTTAACACAAGCTTCGCAACAATTGCAATCCTTCATATTACGATTTTGCTCGTATTCTTTATTCAATTTATAATTATTATAAAAATCTTCATTTCTTATAATAACAAAATCTCTAACTTTTCTTCTATCTTTAACCGGTACTTCTTTTTCTCTATAACCAGCATAGAGAACCAAGATTACATCACCAGCTTTTACATCATACTCTTTTTCATTAGCTACAAAAGTACCATCTTCCTCAATTACCCAAGCCCAATCAATATTTAAGTAATGATTACTAATAGTATCAAAATTCTTAATATCGTTATCCTTCATTGTTAACAATGAGCTGCCACCTGTATAAATATACGTATTCATATTAATCTAAATTTATTTTAATGTATCTATTTCTATAATGTCTGTTCAATGCATCTATTGCTTCTTGCTTAGTATAAAATGCATTAACATACTCTGGATTTTTACTGTACTGATTGATTATCTCCTTCAGTTGCTCCGCTTTCTCGTCCCTGTTCTGCATTCTCATTTTCTTCTTTTTTATCAGTTGAACCAAATCCACCACCACGATCTTCACCTGATAATTCCTCTACGATTACAGGCTCCATCTTCGGATAAGGCATTACTACTAACTGAGCAATCTTTTCACCTGGTTGATAAATTGTAGGAAGAGCATCTGTAGTAATCTTAAACTTAACAAGAATCTCACCCTTATAATCACAATCTATAACAGCTACAGCATTACACATTGACATAGACTTCTGAGAAACTGATGATCTCATAAAGATCAAACCCACATGACCTTCAGGAATCTCTACGGATAAACCTGTATGATATACTAATACTAACTTACCACTCTTATCAAATTCTTGAGTAAAGGAAACTGCTGTTAAATCTAAACCAGCATCATTAGGGTTAGCATAACTAGGTAATACTGCGTCTTCTTGTAATTTCTTAAATTTTAATTCCATATTATTTTCTTACTATATTGTGTCCTAATATTATTTCTGTCATTTGAGCTGCTAAATTTGCAGCATAATCTTCTGCAAATTGACTCTCATTAACTTTAGATTGAATCTGTAGTAGTAAATTTAGTATTATGGATTGATTAAATAATATCTTATCTAATTTTTCTTCCATATTCCATCTTTTTCTCTTTCCTCGAATTCCTTCCAAAGACTCTTAAGTAGACCAGCTTTCTGTCTACCTATTATTTCAATTTCATAATCATCGCAACCGTTGTCACTACCACCTTTGAATAAAGGATGGTGAGAAGAATCAACAAGATAAAAGAGATTTTCATCTTTGTTATCTCTACGAATTGATAATGAACCATATTTAGCAAACAACGAAGTATTTTCTATTACTGAAGTTTTTTCAAAACTATCAGTAATATTTTTATTTTCTCCTTCTTTTATGGAAATATTTTCTGTAGAGAAATCATTAACTGATTGTGTTGTTCCTATTTCTTTGGCTATTGCATTTGAAAGCTCTTTAGAGATAACGTACTTGTCTGTAGCTTTACTTAACCAGAGTAATGCTATTGCGTTCCATGCTACTTGAGCTAAATGTCTACATCCTGTTTCTTCATCGAATGTTTCATTTTCTGCTCGATACAAGTGTCTTAAAAGAGCTCCTTTATATCTTTCATATCCATTATCAAGATATTGCCATGTATTATCTCCATACTTCTTAGCTCCTTCTGTATATACTCTGGCAATATCTTCAAGACAATCAAGAGGCATTAATTCCCATCTTGTTTTGTCATCTTTCTTATCATTCTTTTTTCCTTCCTTTTGCATTCTATAAAATCTTCAAGTTGTTCCACACACCAAGTAACTAAATAAGCATATTGTTCATTTCCTTCATTATATCCTTCTGCATTCATTGATAAATAATCATATACAGCATCTGCATAATGGATTGATTCATGAGCTAAAGTAGAACAATGGAAATCATCTAGTACTATTAATATACCAACAGCTCTAGAATATTTCTCTCTGACCAAGAACGTAGCTCCCATTACACTACTTAGTTTGGGACGATCTCTTTCTGGTTCATCATTTCTAAGTTCTTTGGTAGTAAGAAAGAAATCAAAAAAATCACAAGCATCTTCCCAATCATCCAGAGTAGTAACATAAAGATTTACAGGATATAGATTTTGATATAAAAAAGCTTTAGTTGTTTTGTTTTTCATTCTCTCTGGTTTTTTCATACTTTCTTTTTGGTTTGATTTTGAATAAATACCCAAACATTATTGTTTTAGTATCTTCATCATTTGAAATAACTCTATTTGCAAATTTAAACGGGTGATTACAAATTACTTCTACTACTTGATGTGGAATATTATATTTATTTGCTAATTGTATATAGATATTAGAAGTTTTTTCCTTTTGAATCATATACTATTCTATAGTATTTATTTTTAAGCAAACCATCGATTGTAAATGATTCTACGTCTATTGTAGAAGGTCTAATTATATTTATCACACTAAACACATCCTTTGTGTCGTTGTTCATCATAACGTGTTCTACTACTTCTAACTTAAGAGCTTTTTCTTCCTTTTTACTATATGGTTTGATAGGTTCTAAAATTATATATCTATCTTTTTCTTTTACTTTGATGTTCGTGGTTTCTACAAACATAGAAGAATTTCCAAAGTAAAGAGTATACTTATTAAATGGTAATTCTTTTCTCATTAATTTATTCCACCAACATTTTAGTAAACCATATTTCTTATAGATAAGAATGGAACCTGTTTTTATATCTAAACATTTCATTTTATTCTCAGTATTATCGTTAGTTGCAAACGATCTCCAATAACAACTGGTATCAGAGCCTTATTTACGCTAAGTTCGTCTTCAGCAGGTCCAGCTATCAAAATGCCCTTCTCTTTGAAAGATTTAATGTATCTACTTAGGTTATCCTTAGTAATACCTAAATTCTCAATGATATATTTTCTATTATATCTGTTTGCTACATTCTTATTTGTATTAGGTTCCTTAACGTATTCCATATCCATTTTAATAAGTGTAGCCATTAATTCAAGTTCCCTATCAGTTAACCTAAGTATTCCATTAAGCGCTTGTAAAAACTCTGGTATCAATTCTTCATTTGATACGGTTTTTACTAGTTTATTCATTTATGATTGCCTCGAGTTTATTTAACAATTTCATCATATTGAAATATACAGTATCATGCTCTACTTTCACACAAGTTTGAATTTTACCTTCCTGATACTTTTTCTCAATATTGTTCTTACGTTGATTGTAAGTATTCTTCAATTGAGCAATAATAGTACGAATCTGTCTGATTTTCTTCTCATCATTAGATTCAACAGTAACATTTTCAATTGGCTCAACTAAACCACTTTTAGCATATTCCTCAATCATATCACATGATACAGCTACGTTTACTTGGGAATAATAATTTTGTGAGTCAGAAGATTTCTCATCAGAGAACGTATACATATCATTATCCAAAGTAAGGATATCACCTGATTTTAATACACCAAAAGGTTTAATAACTTTATATTCTGTAATCATAATTATTTAATGATATTTATTATTTGTTTCATTTTATCTTCTCCAATTTTTCTTGAAGAAATCGTAGTTTCTATACCTAATCCTGAACAAGGATCTTTCCAAGCTTTACATACTTTGCAGTATTCTTTGCTTTTCCGTTTAGCATCAAATGGGCATTTTTCCCTGACTGTTGTAATAGTAACTCGGTAATCTGACATAGTATTTATTTTTTAATAGTTCCAAGTGCTAATTTAATCCACTTGTTTACGTCAAAATCAGGATCTTTTTCAGATATGATTCTGCAATTGTTTGGAGAATCACATACTTCGTATTGTTTGGGTTGGGTTACTAAACCCATTAGACTAATTGCTTCATTCTTGGATAATGTTAATTCTGTAGCATTTTCCATGGAAGGATTATTAACGTCTTCTGGAACAAATACCTTAACTGTACCATCATCTTGTATTTGAATGAACTTTGAGTACTCACCCAACATGTTATTTATCATTTCTTTAATCATATCCATATAACGCAAATATTCAAAAAAAGTTGCAAATTTTATACAATAAAAAAGGGGTTAACTTTATGCTAACCCCTAGTACATCCAACTACAACCACGATTAATTAAGACTACGCTTAGTCTTTAAAATATTTTTCTCCTTTTACAAAGGCTACTACATTATAAGGATTTACTAATTGACTATCTTTAAACAAATCAAAATCAATCGATGCTTTCCTAGGATATGCTACCACATCACCTACTTCAGGATGATTGTTTTCATCTTGCCATTGATACCCAGATGGCAGACGTAATACAATACCTTTTCTGAATGTAGTTAACACTTTTTCTTTAACTGTTTCAGTGTCATTGATATCATAACCATTTTCGTCCTTTTTACCAGTCTCTACTGGCTTAATAATTTCTTTCTCTACGTATTCATCCTCTAAGGGCTTAACTATCATATCCTTAGTAGGGATATATGCTAAACCGTCTATAACGGTCTTTAATATGTCATGTTGATTTTCCATGCTAACTAAACGTGCTTAATTAATTTTTGTTCTATTACTATGAAATTTTTCTTAGAATATGACCACCAGCACTACAACAAATACCTTGTGCAACATTATTTAGACACCCACTAAAGTTTTCAAATTGTCTAAAATAACACCCTCTGCATCCATCATATGCTCTGATTATTTTAAAATCATCACCATTTATGTTAACAACTCCTTGTCTAATCATTTCTAAGTATTTTGGTTCATTCATCATGATATAGTTTGATAATAATATATTATATACTGCAGTTATCTAGAGTAAGAGTAATGGTTTATATTACTACTAATTGCATTTTAAACTACTATTATATCCTACTCTGGATGTAGGAACGTATTATAATCTAATTTTGTTCCATTTTCTTTAATAATAAATTTTTATTTTAGAGTAAAGCTATCATGAGTACCATTTTTATTCTTACAGAATAACTCACAATTTACCAAGTACTCATCCATAAAATCATTTTCTGAATCTATTTCAATGTCTACTTCTATGAGATCACCATTTTCATATATTTTCTGATAAGTTCTATAGTTCCAATTACCATTCCAATGGTCTTTTATATTAATAAAACCATGTTCTTCTAGCCATTCACAATGTGTCATTTTAACATTATTTATGATTATTTAACATATCTACGAGAGTTTCGTAGTTAATTCATTAACTTGTTGCCTTAATTCATTTACAAATCTAGTAGCTCCTTTAGGTCCAGTATACCCTAAACCTGGTATTTTATATACATGATCACCAATACTATCTATACCATACGCATTATTATCTTTACTTAGGATAGCTTCTACCTCTTTAACTGTTAATTTTTTTAACATAATTTAACTATTTTTAACGTATCTTATAACCTAAAAGTGTTAATAATTCATAAAATTTGTTAATATCCCTAAAGTAAAGTGAATATGAAATCATCATATGAGCCATACCTTCCTCCATAGGATTCATTAACCTAAGATCTGATACTTTCAAAGCTTTAGTACCATCAGCGCAATCCCATTCACTTACTCTAGCTCTTAATAGCTCAAAGTCACTAAATTCATAATAGAGTTGATTATCTTTAATTTCAAATCCTTTATCTTTTAATTCTTGTTCAAATATCATATTGCTGTTATTTAAATTCTAATTAGAGAACGAAAATGAATAATAAGTGTTGTAAAAATTTTTTATAAAAAATATTTTTGTGGGTATAATTGAAAGCGAGAACTGTAAAAAAATTTTTTCTAAATAAAAATTGGGGCATACAATTGAAAGCGAGGACCAGTACAATATCAAGTCCCCTCTCCTAACAAGTAGGGGAAATCCCCCGTCAAAGAGTTAATGTGTCAATGGAACCTTATGGTGTATAGGTAACCGTAAAATGCTATGGATTTGTCTATCAAGGATAAAGACGTAAAGAACTACGAACTTACGAAAGTAGAGGTAAAAACCTCCAAAGACGGCAAAGCACGCTATGCAGTGTGCGAGTTCAGACAAGCAGGTCTAAGAAAGGTGCTGCAAGAGCAAACTAGACCTGTTGTGATGCAGTTAATGGCTGCATATGGTAGTACTAAAGAGCATGAAGATGTATACTTCAAGCTGTTAGAGGAGACTGTTGGTGAAGTTATGCCAATCTGTCGTGTTGAAGTAACAGGTTTTCCTGACTTCATCCGCAAGGACAATGATGGTAAAATCATCACTGAGACTAAGGAAAGAGACGGTAAGCAAGTAAAAGTAGCTTCCATCTATAACTCTGTCTTCATCTATGCACTGTGTACTGACGAAGGCGAATGTATCAAGTCTGATGCAAGTCTTATCAAGCGTGGTGAGAACTTGTACAACAATTCTCAGCGCATTGTTGATTATGTTGAGTATGATACTAAGCGTAAAGCAGCTAAGGCAGCTAAAGAAGCAGCTAAGGCAGCTGAGGAGAAGAAGTCTAATCCGTTGTTGGAGGGTGAAATAGTGGATGACGATGAGTTGTAATGAGTAAGTGGGAGGGAGTGGTAAACACTATCCTCTCTCCCCTCATTTTATCTCTTTTTCACAATAAACCCATTAGTAATTTATATAATATATAGCGTAAATAATAAAAGCTCCTATTAAGTACTACGGATAATAGATTCGGGCTCTAATATAGTAGTTAACGCTATTCCTTAGACAAGAATAGTATAATAAAGTCTAAAAGACTGTGTATACTCTAAACTTTAGAGGATTGTGCTATACACTTTATAATCCGAAGTATTCGCACAGTACAAACTTAGATAGATGAAGTACAAATCTAGACCTAAAAATCTAAGTTATCTTTCAGGAGGATTATAAGATTTTAAACAACAAAAAACTCAATAACTTCCCAAGACATTGAGGGCACCAGTTTCTTACAAATAGGTTTAGGACTATCCTTGTAAATACTTAGCTACTACAACATTGATTTCAGAATCATAACGCCAGAGTAGAGAATCCCTATTTGTAAGTTTTAGGTGTAAAATGCATATTATCTATTTTAACAAAAGAAGCCATAGCTTACTATAGATAATGTTGTCAGTGCAACACTCTATAGCGGAAAAGTATATTAAACGTATATGCTATGCCACACTTCAGTACTTTGTTATATTGGTTCAGCAATATAACATCACTGAAAGTTACTGTTGTGTGTAATATTAACGGGAGCCTACCCAACCATGTAGTGATACTGTATCAAAGAACTGAAAAAATACAGGAAGGCTATCACTACATGGTTTAATTTGATTATTAATCAATAAAATTATATATTATGATAGCAGTAGTGAAGTGCTATAAGCACAACGTAAAACCATTAGTAATAGAAGTATTTGAAGGTCATGATGAACAAACACAAAAAGATGCTTTTGAATTAGCAGCTATCCTAAGTAGAAAGAATAAGTGTGAGTATAAAGTACTCATTGATCTTTCTTGCGTTGCAGTTATAAATGATTCAAAAATAGAAACAAATGAGTAACGGAACAAAAGCAACAATAGGATTTTACATAATGTCGTGTTTATTCTTATTATCAATGGGGTTAGATCCAAAAGCAAAATTCTCAGCAATATTAGATATGATATTTGAATGGTCATTAGCTTATTGGATATTTATTGGAATATGTTATTTAATAATAAACTCATTTAATAAATAATATCATGAGCAAAAGAAAATATCACAAATCAAATTGTGATGCCACAGTTAGGGCAATAGTCGAAGATGCACTAGGACGTAAAGTTATCCTAGTTGGAAAGCACGCTTTCGAGTGGTCTATTATTCTCGAAAAAGAAGGGAAATTAGTAATAACTACCTTTCCTAATAGAGAAAAAGCAGTAGATACATTTAACAATAAATATAAAAGAAAATGAAAGCACTTAATTACATCTTATTTGGTATATTACTATTGGTATTATTATTTTATATAGTAATAACAATAAGTCAACCACGTTATGCAGTAACTAATATATTACTGTATATAATACCAACTATAATTGGTATCTATTTTGGTGTTAAAGTTATTAAACATGAATAATATAAACACCCAGTGTATGAAGTGATACACAACTCTCTTTTTAATTTAATATAATGCAGCCATGGTTAGTGACAAGCCTAAAGTAAATGCAGAGTCATATTAAATTATTTAGTAACTATTGTTTTTAGTAAACTATGACAACTAAAAACAATAACTAGAGGACATCTTACTATTATTACAACCCAATGTAGTATGAATACTCGTGTATGGCGTAGCTTTCCTTAATTAGGAGCAGTGATAACATCATGTAGGCGCAGAGACGTAGGAGACTTTAGAAGAATAGGCTTTATTATAATTTACGTGCACAGTATTTATAATAATAGCAGTCATAGCAGAGAAGGAATCGAATTAAACCTTTATTAATGTGATCACATTAATAACATTCCTTGCAATAGCATGTTAGGTTCGCATGGGTGCACTATTGTGTTTATTAGTAACCAAGTAAGCTTACAATCGAAAACATTACCATAATGTATTATGGTGTAAGACAGTATGATACTAACTGGAAAATAAGTATCTGGATACAAAACTCCTATAGTTTAATGGAAAAACACTAGACGTATTGCACGTTGGAGATTGGTGGTTCGACCCCACCTAGGAGATCAAATTTTTAATATATGAGAAAGATAATATCATTCATTTGGTTAGTATTAAGAATACTTATCTACATGATAATATTATTAATACTGTTGGACGATCCTATCCTATATCCAATATGTGTGATATTATTTGCATATATTGAATTTAAGGATAAAGTAAATGTTAGTGTTTTTCATGGTATTATAGATGAAGTTAAGAAAGAATTGAAGTAACAACATTCTTTTGGTTAAAATGTAAGATACACATCTGTTGTGAAACACGTGTGTGTCATTTAAAAGATTTTTACAAACATTGATTATAGCCTCCTAAAGGCAACGAAAGTCACGCAGAACCGTTGTATGCCTATTGTGAAATACGCATACAATTTCCCTAGAGGGAAGACAACCTCAACGAAGACATGTAAGGCATTATATTCTTATGGATATGCATTGTCGGGTTCTAGGGTCTAGTAGGTTTAAATTGCCGGGCTGAACGAATGCCAACGGCTACCGAAGCTAATGTCTTTAAATCTGAATCATTAATACTTAATAATATGATAAGAATAATAATTCAGAAAAAAAAGAGTCGTAGTATATCTCTATATAAGAGAATTGTGACTCTTAAAAAAGAGCTTAATTTAAGTTGGCTTGATGCAATTAAGTTAGCTTATAAATTAAGTAGAGGATACGGTGTAGTAATCAATACTGCTATCGCATCCAAGCAACAGTGCATGTATTCATACATGGACAATCTTCATAATCAATTACATCGTTTATTCGATACTAATTGGAAACAAGATGTAGAAACTGTTGCTATGCAAATACCCAAAAAAGACTTTGACCTATTTAAATTAGGTGGAGGATATAGGGTGTATATTGCAACAAAACCCGGTTATATAGATCACTTCTTACAGATCTATCCATAATCAGGTAAGGGAGATTTATCTCTCCCTTTTAAAAATGACAAACTTGTTGAATTATAGAACTCTATTCATGTATCTGTTGTGAAACACATACTGATTAAATTGAAATCCTAAGTAGATACATATAACAGCTTGGCGGCGCTAGTGGCTTATGGTCTACTTAGGATTACTTTAGATTATTATTAACAATTAAAA
>ERZ791802.205-NODE-205-length-70792-cov-6.257164_pt1 | contig 70792 bp, 57 predicted proteins | sample MGYA00510308_ERZ791802 | MGnify/ENA primary metagenome ERZ791802 (study PRJEB30046, sample SAMN00792028) | human gut metagenome | study: EMG produced TPA metagenomics assembly of the A metagenome-wide association study of gut microbiota in type 2...
TCTAGCATTACCGGCAGGGATTGGATAATTAAAGTCTTTAATTAAGAACTAGTATGAGACTCGCAGGCACAATTGTGCGGTGTTGCCCTTGCTAAATTTGCAACCAAACGCAAATTTCTGCGTATAGAAAGGTGAAACGCTCAGAAAAAGGAGGGCTGCAAATGAATGACGATCAGATCATTCAGCTATATTTTGACCGCTCAGAGCAGGCGATCAAAGAAACGGACACCAAGTACGGTGGCTACTGCTACAGCATTGCCTACAACATTCTAACCAATCCGGAGGACGCGGAGGAAAGCGTCAGCGATACCTATCTGTCCGCATGGAACGCCATGCCGCCCCGGCGTCCTCCGGCGCTGGCGGCATTTCTGGGGAAAATCACCCGGAATCTTTCCATAGACCGATGGAGAAAGTACCGCGCCTTCAAGCGGGGCGAGGGGCAGATCGAGCTTGCACTGGAGGAACTGCGGGAATGCGTCAGCGGGACGGAAAGCGCCGAGGAAGCGGCCATCCGGAAGGAAATTCTGGCAAGCCTGAACCGGTTCCTCGGCACGCTGAAGGAGACGGAGCGGAGCGTGTTCCTCTGCCGCTACTGGTATCTGGATTCCACTGAGGAAATCGCGGAAAAGTCCGGCTTTACGGTCAGCAAGGTCAAATCCATGCTGTTCCGTATCCGCAAGCGACTGTATGCGCAGCTGACGGAGGAGGGACTGGTATGACGGATATGGAACTGCTGGACATTCTGGGCGGCGTGAAGGGAAAATACATATTGGAAGCTCAGAAAATGCGTGAAGGCTGCAAAAAAGCGCCCCGCTTCCGCTATGTGCGGCAGCTGGCGGCGGTGATTGCCCTGATTCTGATGTTGGCGATTTTCCTGAACACCGCACCCGGCGCGGCGGCCGTTGAATACGTGAAGGAAAAGGTTTCCAGTCTGATTGAAACCCTTTTCCCGCCGAAAAAGATGTCCATGGATATTGAGGGGTTACCGTATGAGGGCGATTACGCGGCAGACGGCGTGGAGCCGCAAGCCACCGCCGAAACGCCCCAGCCGGGATTTGCGATTTACTATGATGTTGATAACTACACAATGGTGAAGGATGGCGACGTCACCTACATTCGCCCGTATCAGAAGCCCATGACCCGGGAAGAGGTGCTGGAAGCCTACGGAGATTATCTTTCCCAGTTGCCGGACGAAGAGCGGGAACGGCAGATCGACGCCCTTATGAATCCCCAGCCGGATACCTCGTTGCCCCCCTGCGAAATCGAGATCGTTCATCTGGATACGTCCTATGAAGATGCCGCTTCTCAGGAACGCGCAGAGCTGGAAACGCGGTGGGAAATTCAGGAACACACGGAAACCAACCGAATCACGTTCTCCATGTACAGCGGCAGCAAATGGAATTCTCCTTTAGAAGTGCGGGACTATGTATCCGATGAACAGAGCGGCTGCTTCCGCATTATCCGCCGATTCTTCATGGAAGCGGCGGAGGGGCATGGCGTGCGGTTCGCGGCCATGGTGGATACATTCGCCGTAATTCAGCCTCCCAAAAACGGCGAATGAAAACCAGCGGAAATGCTCCTTGCGATTTTTCAAAAAATTTCCTCCCGGCGCGCAAGATTTTTCTCCTTTTTCCGTGATGATAAGTGAAGGGCGCTTCAAACAGACACAAGGAGGTGCTTGCTTTGGACGATCAGAACATCATCGCGCTGTATTGGGCGCGGTCGGAAACCGCCATTTCCGAAACCGCGCAGAAATACGGCGGCTACTGCTTTTCGATTGCCAAAAACATCCTGACAAACCACGAAGACGCCGAGGAAAGCGTGAATGACACCTATCTCACGGCATGGAACGCCATGCCGCCCCGCCGCCCTTCCATTCTCGCAACCTTTCTCGGCAAGATTACCCGCCGTCTCGCCATCGACCGCTGGCGCTACCGGAACGCTTACAAGCGAGGCGGCGGAGAGGTGACGCTGGCATTGGACGAGCTGGAGGACTGCGCTTCCCAGGACAGTCTGGAAAAGGCCATGGATCGCAAGGAGCTTGCCGTGGCCTTCAACAGCTTTCTGGAATCCCTGCCGGAAACGGAACGGCTGGTGTTCCTGAGCCGGTACTGGTACTTAGACCCCATTGCGGACATCGCCGAGTATTTCGGCTTCTCCGTCAGCAAGGTCACCTCCATGCTCCGCCGCACCCGAGGTAGGCTCAGACAGGCGCTGGAAAAGGAGGAATTGCTGTGAACGCCAACGAAATACTGGATATGATCGGCGACGCCAAGGGTACATACCTCTGGGAAACCCAGAAATACAGAGACGGCACGGCGGGCGCGAAGCCCCTTCCCCTGCCCCGGCGCAGGCTCTGGCTGGTGGCCGCCGTGATCGGGCTGATGCTGCTGCTTGTGGGCTGCACGGTGGCGTATGTGCTGCGGCTTCAGGACTTGAAGGTGGCCGAGTACCGTCCCACCACGCCCACCGTCTACGACGAAAACGGGGACGTCATTTCCCTGCCGACGCTCCCCCAACGAACCCAGATCACGCTGCAAGGCGCCAATCAGGAGGCGCTGGCGGAATGGAACAGCTTTTGCCGGGACTATGACCCGGATGGCGCCATTGTGACGGCCAACGACAACAATGAGCTGGGAATCCCCAACCCATATTATATCCCTTATGGATGCTACAGCTGGGAAATGGTGAACAAGCTGAACGAGATTGTTCGGAAATATGATTTAAAGCTGCTGTCGCCGGATGTGGGCTGCCAATCCTATGAATCCAGCGTGCTGTTTTCCTCGCTGGGCATTGACGGCGTGTTCCATGGAGATGTGGAGTACCTGTCAGGCTATTTTTACCCGGAGGGAACGTTCAATATCGAGCTGCTGTTCCAACCGGATACCGACCAGTGGCCATATGAAGATAACCTTGCGTCATACTATTATTCCGTGAAGGAATACTTTGACCCTGTGTACTACGAGGTTGCCGACCTGGAAAACTGCACCCAGTGGAACTACACCCGCAGCGATGGCAGGACGGTGCTGCTTGTGATGAATGACGAGCAGGCGCGGATCATTGCCGACCTTCAGGACGCTCTTGTCACCGTGTCATTTGCTTCGTCAAAATGGGACGGGGGAACCAAGGTGCAGATGACGCAGAGCGCGCTGGAACAGATTTCGGAACAGTTTGACTTTTCCATCCAGCCTCACCCGGCGGACATGACCAAGGTGGATGCGCTTATGGAGGCAGCCCGGGCGGCCTACGAGGCAGAGCGTGCGGCAGCCGCCGAAAATCTGTACACCCAGGGCTATGAGCAGTATATTCAGCAAAAGCTGGAGAAAGCCGCGGCGCATAGCACCCGCACACGGGACGGCCTGTTTTACTCCCTGTGTGACCTGAATGGAGACGGCGTAATGGAGCTTCTCTCCGGTGGAAAGGCGTCTCTTTGGGAGATTTTGTCCATGCGGGATGGCAAGTCTTATCAATATGCGGATTGCGAGAAAATAAGCAGTCTGGCGGCGCTGCAATTTACGGTTTGTGAAAACCATGTTCTGGAACTGGAGAGAATAAGGGACAACAGTGCTGAAATATGGTATTATTTTCGGGCGGAAGCCGAAGGGCTGACATTTCTGGAGGGGCTGGAACGAGAGAAAGGTATCTGGTATTCCCTGCCCGTTCTTCCTGCGGGAGACCCGAGAGCAAAGGAGCGGACGGAGATCACAGAGCAGCAGGCGCAGGCAATCATCGCGTCCTATGTCCCGCTGGAAACCCAGCCCGAGCGGCAGCAGATGAAGCGCTATGGCGAGCCGGTGAAGCCCATCCCCTGGACAGACCCCTACGCCATATACATTGCCGAGGCGCTGGAATGGCTTGAGGATGCAGGGAAATTAACCTACACGCTGATGGACTTGAACGGCGACGGAATACAGGAGCTGATCGCCAGGGATACATGGACGATACGGGCAGGAAGCACAGAGCCGGTGTACGCCCTTTCCGTGCACACCATCGTGGACGGAAAACTGGTAATTGTTCAAGGGTCGCACGGTATGACCGATGTCTGCGAAGGCGGCATTCTGATGTATGGTGAAGAGGACGGGACACACTACGAATTTTACCGCATGAAAGGTACAGAGCTGGAATTGATCGAAATGATTTATCAGGATCGTATTCAAAAATACTGGGTTCGCGCGGTCGAAGGCGAGAATCCCCAGTCGAGCAACTGCTCCGAAGAAACCGCCCGGTCTTACATCGCTCAATATCGCCCCATCGAACTGAATATGAAGCCGTTTTCCGAGTATCCCTTCAGCTGAGAAAATCCCCTCTGCCCGTTTATTGGGGGCAGAGGGGATTCGTTAATTTGCAAGAGCCGCTTGCTGACTGCGGTAAAAGAATGTTTCTCCGGAGCCGTCTTTAGACCCGCACAGGCGGTCGCCGTCACTGCCATGGATGATGTACAGCTGCCGGGGATTTTCCAGCCCGGCTACCCCCAGAGAGAAAACCGTCACGGAATTGCGATCAAAGCAGTACGCGCCGCACATGGCATCAATGGTGCCGGTGAGCAGATTATGCCCTTCGCAGCTGACCAGCCCGTCCTGAAACCGGAACAGCTCCCCGGTTTCCACGCAGTACCAGTCCCCCGAAAACTCTCCCGGATTCCAGGCCGTGGCGCACAGGCCAAAAGCCAGAATCAGCAGCACCAAAACCACCCCAATGGGTATCCATCGCTTCATGCGTTCCCTCCGTCCTTCTTATAGGGAACCTCTGAATAAATCGTCTGCGGCTGTGAGCGGATCTTTTTCGCCCACTCTTCGGTATCGAAAACGGGAAATACATACAGTATTTCGCCGTCTTCGATACCTCGATTGGACAAAAAATCTCTCGCTCACAGCTCTTGCCGATTTAATCAGAGCTTCCCTAGTGCCGCTATTATACCCTACCCCGTCGCCTGTCGCAATTTGGAAAAATGGACAAGAATTATGTAAACTTTTGTGAAATATTTTCCTTGACATAGAAAAGGAGCCGCCCTTGTCGAGCGGCTCCAAATGGGTAAGAATCATGCGTCAATGGTGGAAATGCCCAGGGTGATCTCTTCCAGCACGTCCAGCAGCACCCGCACCGTGTCCAGCGCCGTCAGCATGGTGACGCCGTTTTCCACCGCGCAGCGGCGAATCTGGCTGGAGCCGGAATGCACATCCTCACAGCGGACATCCATGGTGTTGATGACGTAGGTGACGTAGCCCTGCCGGATGGATTTGAGAATTTCGTCGGAGCCGTCATCCACCTTCGCCCGGACGCGGGTCTTGATGCCGTGCTGGCGCAGGAAAACCGCGGTGCCAACGGTTGCCTCGATGTTAAAGCCCAGCCGGTAGAACCGGCGGATCAGGGGCAGGGCTTCCTCCTTGTCCTCGTCGGAGATGGTCACGAATACGGTGCCGTAATTTTCCAGCTTCATCCCAGACGCCTGCATTGCCTTGTACAGCGCGTGGGTCAGGTTGTTGTCGTAGCCGATGGCCTCGCCGGTGGACTTCATCTCCGGGGACAGGTAGGCGTCCAGCCCCCGCAGCTTGGAGAAGGAGAAAGCCGGGGCTTTGGCATAGTACCGCTTCTTCTCGTCGGGGTACAGTATGTCGATGCCCTGCTCCTTCAGGCTCCGCCCCAGCGCCACCAACGTGGCAATGTCCGCCAGAGGGTAGCCGGTGGCCTTGCTCAGGAACGGCACGGTACGGGAGGAACGGGGATTGACCTCGATGATAGACACACGATCCTCCGGATCGACGATGAACTGGATGTTGTATAGTCCCTTAATGCCGATGGCAGGCCCCAGCTTCTTTGCGTACTGCAAAATGATGCCCTTGACCTTGTTGGAGATGGAGAAGGACGGGTACACGGAGATGGAGTCGCCGGAGTGGACGCCGGTGCGCTCCACCAGCTCCATAATACCCGGGACGAACACGTCCGTCCCGTCGCAGATGGCGTCGATCTCCACCTCTTTGCCCCGGATATACTTATCCACCAGCACAGGCTTGTCCGCGTCGATTTCCACGGCGGTGTGGAGGTAATGCCGCAGCTGCTCCTCGTTGGCGACGATCTGCATCGCCCGGCCGCCCAGCACGAAGCTGGGACGTACCAGAACGGGATAGCCGATCTCCCGGGCAGCGGCGACGCCGTCCTCAATGCGGGTGACGGCCTTTCCCTTGGGCTGGGGGATATTCAGGGAAATGAGAAGCTTTTCAAATGCGTCCCGGTTTTCCGCCTTTTCGATGGCGGCGCAGTCGGTGCCGATGATGTTCACGCCCAAATCCGTCAGGGGCTGCGCCAGATTGATGGCCGTCTGGCCGCCCAGGGAGGCGATGACGCCCTCGGGCTTTTCCTGCTCCACCACGTTCATCACGTCCTCCACCGTCAGCGGCTCAAAGTACAGCTTGTCGGAGGTGGTGTAATCCGTGGAAACGGTTTCGGGGTTATTGTTGATGATGATGGCTTCGTAGCCCGCGTTTTTGATGGTCTGAATGGCGTGGACGGTGGAATAGTCGAATTCCACGCCCTGGCCGATACGGATGGGGCCGGAGCCGAGGACGATGACCTTCTTCTTGTCGGAGACCACGGACTCGTTTTCCGTCTCGTAGGTGGAGTAAAAATATGGGATATAGCTATCAAATTCCCCGGCGCAGGAGTCGATCATCTTGTACACCGGGCGGATATTGCTGCTCTGACGCAGGGCAAAGACCTTCCGCTCCGGGACGTTCCAAATTTCAGCCACCGCCCGGTCGGAAAAGCCCATCTTCTTTGCCTGATAATACACGCTGCTGTCCATGACCGTGCCGGAAAGCTCCTGCTCCATGGCAGTAATGTTTTGCAGCTTGCGGATGAAGAATGCGTCGATGGTACTCTTTTCTACGATTTCCTCCACGCTCACGCCCATACGCAGCAGCTGGGCAATGGCGTAGATGCGGTCGTCGGTGCCGATTTTGATATAGTCCAGCAGGTCTTCCCTGCCCCAGCTGTCGAATTTTGGCATGTGCAGGTGGTACACGCCGATCTCCAGAGAGCGGATGCCCTTGAGCAGGCTCTCTTCAAAGGTGCGGCCGACGCTCATGGTTTCGCCTGTGGCCTTCATCTGGGTGCCGAGACGGTTGTTGGCTTCGGAGAATTTATCGAAGGGAAACCGGGGCATTTTGGTGACCACGTAGTCCAGCGCCGGCTCGAAGGCCGCGCAGGTGTTGGCGAGACGAATTTCATCCAGGGTCATGCCCACGCAGATCTTCGCGGAGACCCGGGCAATCGGGTAGCCGGAGGCCTTGGAGGCCAGGGCGGAGGAACGGGACACTCTGGGGTTGACCTCGATGAGGTAATACTGGAAGGACTTGGGGTCCAGCGCAAACTGGACGTTGCAGCCGCCCTGGATTTTCAGCGCCCGGATCAGGCGCAGGGCGGAATCCCGGAGCATGTGATACTCCTTGTTTGTCAGCGTTTGCGACGGGCAGACCACGATGGAGTCGCCGGTGTGGATGCCCACGGGGTCGAGGTTTTCCATATTGCAGATGGCAATGGCGGTGTCGTTGGCGTCCCGCATGACCTCGTATTCGATTTCCTTGAAGCCCTTGATGCTTTTCTCCACCAGAACCTGATGGACGGGCGACAGCACCAGAGCGTTTTTCATGATTTCCCGGAATTCTTCTTCGTTATCGGCAAATCCGCCGCCGGTGCCGCCCAGAGTAAAGGCGGGGCGAAGCACTACAGGATAGCCGATGGCCTCCGCAGCGGCGATGCCCTCCTCCATGGAATTGGCGATCTGAGACGGAAGCACCGGCTCGCCAAGGCGCTGGCAAAGCTCCTTGAACAGCTCCCGATCCTCCGCCTGCTCAATGGATTCGCTTGGGGTTCCCAGCAGCTGCACGTGGCACTCCTTCAAAATGCCCTTCTTTTCCAGCTGCATGGCAAGATTCAGTCCCGTCTGACCGCCGATGCCGGGGATGATGGCGTCCGGCCGCTCAAAGCGGACGATACGGGCGATATATTCCAGTGTCAGCGGCTCCATATAGACCTTGTCCGCAATGGCGGGGTCGGTCATGATGGTCGCGGGGTTGCTGTTGCACAGAATGACCTCGTAGCCTTCCTCTTTCAGGGCAAGACAGGCCTGGGTACCGGCATAGTCGAATTCCGCCGCCTGACCGATGACGATGGGGCCGGAGCCAATGACCAGAATTTTCTTCAAATCGGTACGTTTCGGCATATTACTTTCCCTCCATCATGGCGATGAATTCATCGAACAGGTAGGCGCTGTCCTGGGGGCCGGGGGCGCTTTCCGGGTGGTACTGGACGCTGAATACCCGGTCAGCGGCGCACTTCTGCCCCTCCACCGTGCCGTCCAGCAGGTTGACGTGGGTCACGGTCAGGCCGGTTCCCGCCAGAGAATCCGCATTTACCGCGTAGGAATGGTTCTGGGAGGTGATCTCCACCTTCCCCGTCTGTAGATTTTTCACGGGATGATTTCCACCCCGGTGGCCGAATTTCAGCTTGTAGGTGGACGCGCCGTAGGCAAGGGCGATGATCTGATGCCCCAGACAGATGCCGAAAATCGGCAGCTTTCTGCGAAGGGCGCGGACAAGGGCAATCACCGGCTTTGCGTCCTCCGGGTTGCCGGGGCCGTTGGAGATGAACAGGCCGTCCGGGTGCATAGCCATAACCTCCTCAGCGGTAACCGTCCAGGGGACGACGGTCACTTCACACCCCCGGGCGTTCAGGCTGCGGATGATGTTATGCTTGATGCCGCAGTCCACAGCCACGACGCGGTGTTTGGGATTTTCACAGCCGGAAACCCACGGCGATTTCGTACTTACCACGGAAACCTGATTTGTTGGCAAACTGGTGGAACGCATTTTCGCAAGGCAGGCGATGCTTGGGGTCTGGGCGTCCACAATCAGCGCCTTGCAGGTACCCTCGTCCCGGATGTGGCGGGCAAGGCGGCGGGTGTCCACACCGGCGATGCCCACGATGCTGTACTGAATCATCACGTCCTCCAGCGTCCGCGCGGCGCGGAAATTGGAAGGCTCGCTGTTGAACTCCCGGACGACCAGGCCGCTGATGGTGGGTCTGTCCGTCTCGTAGTCGTCGTCGCACATGCCGTAATTGCCGATCAGGGGGTAGGTCATGACCACGGCCTGGGCGGTGTAGGAGGGGTCGGAGAGAATTTCCTGGTAGCCCACCATGGAGGTGTTGAACACCAGCTCCACCAGCGCGTCACCCTTGGCGCCGAAGCCGTAGCCGTAAAATTCGGTGCCGTCCTCCAAAATGATTTTTCTGTCAAAGTTCCGATTCATGGATTTTTACCGGCCTTTCTCTGGGAAAGCTTCTGCTCAAACTGGTCTTTTCGGGTGTCCTCGGGAATCGACGTGGGATAGTCGCCGTCAAAGCAGGCGCTGCAATATTCTTCGCTGCCGCACAGGTCACGAAGATTTTCCAGGGGCAGATAGCCCAGGCTGTCAACGCCGATGATCTCCCCGATTTCGGCCACGGTATGGTGGCAGGCAATCAGATGCTCCCGGGAGTCGATGTCCGTGCCGTAGTAGCAGGGGTGCAGGAAGGGCGGCGCGGAGATGCGCATGTGAATTTCCTTTGCTCCCGCCTCCCGCAGAAGCTGCACAATTCGCCCGGAGGTCGTGCCGCGGACGATGGAATCGTCTACCATCACCACCCGCTTGCCGCGAACCTCGCTTTCCACGGGGCTGAGCTTGATTTTGACCTGATCCACCCGATGATCCTGACCGGGGGCAATGAAGGTTCTGCCGATATATTTGTTCTTGATCAGGCCGATGCCGTAAGGAATCCCCGATTCCCGGGCGTAGCCCATGGCGGCGTCCAGACCGGAATCCGGCACGCCGATGACAATATCCGCATCCACCGGGTGGGTTTTCGCCAGAATCTCCCCTGCCCTCACCCGGGCGTCGTGAACGCTGACGCCGTCAATGACGGAATCCGGCCGGGCAAAGTAGATGTATTCAAAAATGCACATTTTCTTGGGCGCGGTGCCGCAGTGGCTGGTGTCGGAGTGGATGCCGTCGCAGTCAAAGGTCAGAATTTCCCCGGGCAGAATGTCCCGCTGGAATTCCGCACCCACGGCGTGGAGGGCGCAGCTCTCCGAAGCGACGATATACGTTCCGTCCTTCCTTTTCCCAAAGCACAGCGGGCGGAAGCCGTGGGGGTCGCGCACCGCGATGAGCTTGGTGGAGGACATCATGACCAGAGAAAAAGCGCCCTCCAGCCTGTCCACCGCGCGGCTGACCGCCGCCTGGATGGAGGGAGCGGTAATCCGCTCCCGGGTGATCACATAGGCGATGGTCTCCGTATCGGAGGTAGTATGGAAAATGGCGCCGGAAAGCTCCAGCTCTCGGCGGAGCTGAAGCGCGTTGCTTAAATTGCCGTTATGGGCAAGCGCCAGCTTGCCTTTTAAGTGATTGACCTGAATGGGCTGGCAGTTTGCCAGATTGGAGCCGCCGGTGGTGCCGTAGCGGGCGTGGGCAACGGCCATTTTCCCCGTGGGGAACTGCTTCATGACGCTGCTTGTGAACACCTCACTGATCAGCCCCAGTCCCTTATGACCGTCAAAAACGCCGTCGTCATTGACGACAATGCCGCAGCCCTCCTGCCCACGGTGCTGTAAGGAATACAGGCCGTAGTAGGCAAGGCTCGCAACATCCTCCTGGCGCTGGCTGTAAACGCCGAACACGCCGCATTCTTCGTGGATACTCATGGTTATTCCCCCAGGCTGGCCTTGACAAAGCCCAGAAACAACGGATGGGGCTTGTTGGGACGGCTCTTGAATTCCGGATGATACTGAACGCCCACATGGAAGGGGCGGTCGGTCAGCTCCACAGTCTCCACCAGACGTCCGTCCGGGGAGGTGCCGCTTAAGGTGAGTCCGGCCTTTTGCAGGACATTCCGATAGTCATTGTTGAATTCGTAACGGTGGCGGTGGCGCTCGTGAATCAGACCCGCGCCGTAGCACCGCGCCATGGTGGTACCCGGGGTGATGACGCAGGGGTAAGCGCCAAGGCGCAGTGTGCCGCCCTTGTCCACCTCGTCGCTCTGTCCGGGCATGAAATCGATGACCTTATGCTCGCTTACCGGGTCAAATTCGCCGGAATTGGCATCCGCCAGACCGGCGACGCTCCTCGCGTACTCGATGACGGCAATCTGCATACCAAGGCAGATGCCAAAATAAGGCACCTTCTTCTCCCGGGCGTACTTCGCCGCAAGAATCATGCCCTCGATACCCCGGCCGCCAAAGCCGCCGGGAACGATGATGCCGTCCAGATGGGACAGCCGCTCGTTGACGGTATCCTCCGTCAGCGTTTCCGAATCGATCCACTGGATGTCCACCACGGCGTCCAGCGCGTAGCCCGCATGGCGCAGAGCCTCCGCTACGGAGAGATAGGCGTCGTGGAGCTGGACGTACTTGCCAACAAGGCCGATGGTGACGTGCTTGCTGCTGTTTCTGATTTTCTCCACCATCTGAATCCATTCCGTCAGCTCAGGCTTGGGGGTCTCCAGACCCAGTTCCCGGCAGACAATGCCGGACAGATTGGACTTTTCCAGCATCAGCGGAGCTTCATACAGCACGGGCAGGGTGATATTCTCAATGACGCAGTCCGGTTTGACGTTGCAGAACATGCTGATCTTCTGGAAAATGGAGGGCTCAAGAGGCTCGTCGCAGCGCAGGACAATGACATCCGGCTTGACGCCCATGCCCTGCAATTCCTTGACGGAGTGCTGGGTGGGCTTGGATTTATGCTCGTCGGAACCCCGGAGGAACGGCACCAGCGTCACGTGGATGAACAGGCTGTTCTCCTTCCCTACCTCCAGGGCGATCTGACGCACCGCCTCCAGGAAGGGCTGGGACTCGATATCGCCGATGGTGCCGCCAATTTCGGTGATGACCACATCCGCATCGGTCTTCCGGCCGACGCTGTAGACGAACTCTTTGATCTCGTTGGTCACGTGAGGAATGACCTGAACCGTGGAACCCAGATACTCGCCCCGGCGCTCCTTGTTCAGCACGTTCCAGTACACCTTCCCGGTGGTCAGGTTAGAGAACTTATTCAGGTCTTCGTCGATGAAGCGCTCATAGTGACCCAAATCCAGGTCGGTTTCCGCGCCGTCCTCGGTGACGTAAACCTCACCGTGCTGGTAGGGGCTCATGGTGCCGGGGTCGACATTGATGTAGGGATCCAGCTTCTGGGCGGCGACCTTCAGTCCCCGCGCCTTGAGAAGGCGGCCAAGAGACGCCGCGGTAATGCCCTTGCCCAGACCGGAAACCACGCCGCCGGTTACAAAGATGTATTTCGTCATTGGTGATCTCTCCTTTACTCTACCGTAACGGATTTTGCCAGATTCTTCGGTTTATCGATATCACAGCCGTTTTCCTTGGCCACATAGTAGGCCAGCAGCTGCAACGGGACGATTTCTGCCACTGCGCACAGCAGCGGGTCGATTTTCGGCACAAAGATCATGTCATCGGCCAAGGAAATGATTTTCCCGTTTCCCTTGAAGGCCACCGCAAGCACCTCCGCGCCCCGCGCCTTGACCTCCACGATATTGCTCATGGTCTTCTCCATGACCGCGTCGTTGCAGCACAGGGCGATCACCGGCTGCCCCTCGTAAATCAGGGCGATGGTGCCGTGCTTCAGCTCTCCCGCCGCGTAGGATTCCGCGTGGATGTAGGAGATTTCCTTCATCTTCAGCGCTCCTTCCAGCGCGACGGCGTAGTCGATGTTTCTTCCGATGAAGAACATGGAGGGGCTGCCGTGGTACTTCTTTGCCAGAGCGGGAATGGCGGGGTTCATGTCCAGCGCCGCCTGCATCTGCTTGGGCAGGCAGCGCAGCGCCGTGAGCAGACGCTTGTATTCCTTCCCATTGACAGTCCCCAAAGACTTGGCTGCGTATAGGGCAAACAGGTACAGCACCGTCAGCTGGGTGGTGTAGCCCTTGGTGGTGGCCACGGCGATTTCCGGGCCTGCCCATGTATACAGGGTGTAGTCGGCGATTTTCGCAATGGTGCTGCCCACCACGTTCACGATGGCCAGCGCCTTCGCGCCCCGGCGTTGGCACTCCTTCATGGCGGCGATGGTGTCCGCCGTCTCGCCGGACTGGGACAGAACGATGAGCAGCGTATGCTCGTCGATCAAAGGATCTGCGTAGCGAAGCTCACTTGCCAGCTCCGTGGTCACGGGGATCCGGCACAGCTTCTCAATGGTATATTTTCCTGCGCACCCGGCATAATAGGCCGAGCCGCAGGCCGTAATGACGATTTTATGGATTTGGGAAAGATCGATGTTCAGGTCGTCCAGAACGATCTCCCCATTTCGGATTCTGGGGGTGATGGTCGCTTCCACCGCCCGGGGCTGCTCCATGATCTCCTTGAGCATGAAGTGGTCATAGCCGCCCTTTTCCGCCGCCTGGATGTCCCAGGTGATGCGGCTGGCCTTCTTGGTGATGGGGTGGCCTGAGCAATCGTAGACCTGAATGGAGTCGGGCGTCAGCTCCGCAAGCTCGCCGTCCTCCAGATAAATGACGTTCCGGGTGTGCGCTACCAGCGCGGTGACGTCGGAAGCGAAGAAATTCTCTCCGATGCCCACGCCGAGAATCAGGGGGCTTGCCTCCCGGACGGCCAGAACGGTGTCCGGCGCGTCCGTGCAGACGATTCCCAGAGCGTAGGAGCCAACCAGCCGGGAGGAAGCCTTCATGACGGCTTTCCGGAAATCCCCGGCATAGTACATTTCAATCAGATGGACGATGACCTCGGTGTCCGTCTCGCTCTCGAAATGATAGCCCTTCCGGACCAGCTCCTCCCGAAGCTCCATGTAGTTTTCAATAATGCCGTTGTGAACGACGGCGAATTTTCCGTCGTTGCTGGCATGGGGATGGGCGTTTATGTCGTTGGGCGCGCCATGCGTCGCCCAGCGGGTGTGGCCGATTCCGGTAGTACCGGGAACCAGCCGCCCGTCTTCCGTCTTTTCCCGGAGGTTCTGAATGCGTCCCGTGACCTTGCTGATGGCGATTCGGTTCCCCTGCACCACCGCAATTCCGGCGGAATCATAGCCCCGGTATTCCAGCTTTGAAAGCCCGTCCAGCAACACCGGCGCGGCGTTCTGCGTGCCTGTAAATCCTACGATTCCACACATAAGAAACCTCCTTTGTCTGTGCCGTTACAGCTTAGCCCAATACGTACTCAGAAATCATGCGGCCGATTTTTCCAATATCCACGCCGCCCTTAAACTCAAACTTTGCGGTAAAGGTATTGGAGAACATGATGAACAGCTCGGAATCCGGAATCAGCTCCCCAAAGCCGGGGGTCTGGATGGAAAAATACTGAATCTTGGAATAGGGCATGGTGCTGAAGGATTTCCGCTTGCCGGTAATTCCCTGCACGTCCACCGCAATGATCCGCTTGTTTGTGAAAAGCAACTGGTCACGGACGGTCTGAAATGCCATGACCACTTCCTCGCCGCCGATGAGAAGGCCGTTTACCTCGCCTTTAACGGCATCAACACGGATGGGCTTTAAGTTCCATACGGAATCCTGATTGAAATTAACTGCCATAGTCGTTTTCTCCTTCCTGAATTTGGGGAGGGGTTACTCCCATTCTACCGTCGCCGGGGGCTTGCTTGTGATGTCGTAGACAATGCGGTTGATGTGGGGGACCTCGTTGACGATCCGCACGGAAGCGCGATCCAGCACCTCGTAGGGAATCCGCGTCCACTCTGCCGTCATGAAGTCGTTGGTCGTGACGCTGCGAAGGGCAAGAACATTTTCGTAGGTGCGGCCGTCGCCCATGACACCGACGCTTCTGGCATTGGTGAGAACCGCAAAATACTGGCTGCAAATGTCCCCAAGGTCGGCCTTGGCGATCTCCTCCCGGAAGATGAAGTCCGCCTCCCGGAGAATGTCCAGCTTTTCTTTCGTCACGTCGCCCAAAATCCGGATGGCAAGGCCGGGACCCGGGAAGGGCTGACGGTGGACAAGGTAATCGGGAAGCCCCAATTCCTTGCCCAGCAGCCGGATTTCGTCCTTGAACAGGTGATCCAGCGGCTCCAGAACGGCCTTGAACTGGGCAATGACCTCTCTGGGCAGGAGCTTGTTGTGGTGGCTCTTGATGACGTCAGCATCCCCCGCGCCGGATTCGATGACGTCGGGATAGATGGTACCCTGAGCAAAAAAGTCCTCCTTGGTGATGCTGAATTTCACGGCTTCATCCAGAAATACATATCCAAACTCCGCGCCGATGATCTGCCGCTTGCGCTGGGGGTCTTCCACGCCCTTGAGCTTGTCCAGGAAGCGCTTTTCCGCATCCACACGGACAAAATGGATGTTCCACTTGGCAAAGGCGGCTTCTACCTCGTCGCCCTCATTCTTGCGCATACAGCCGTGATCGACGAATACGGCGGTCAGCCGATCTCCTACCGCCTCGGCCAGCAGCGCCGCCAGAACGGAGGAATCCACGCCGCCGGACAGTGCCAGCAGGACACGACCCTTGGGGCCGATGGTGTCCCGAAGCTGCGCCACGGTATTTTTGCAGAAATCACCCATCGTCCAGGTGCCCTTGGCGCCGCAGATTTCGTAAAGGAAGTTGCGCAGCATCTGGCTGCCGAACTGGGTGTGATTCACCTCCGGGTGGAACTGAACGCCGTAGAAGCCCCGGCTTTCGTCGGCAATGGCGGCATTGGGGCAGGCATCGGTGTGGGCGACCAGCGCAAAGCCCTCCGGCACCCTCGCCATGTAATCGCCGTGGCTCATCCAGGAAATGGCCTGTTCCGGAATACCCTTGAACAGCTTGCAGCCGGTATCGTAATAGGTGACGGTCTTGCCGTACTCCCGGGCGGTATCCTCCTGGGCAGCCGTGACCTGACCGCCCAACGTGTGCGCCATCAGCTGGCAGCCGTAGCAAATGCCCAGGATGGGAACGCCCAACCGGAACACCGCCGGGTCAACGTGGGGAGATTCCTCCAGATACACGCTGTTGGGGCCGCCCGTGAAAATGATGCCCATGGGCGCAAAGGCGCGGATCTCGTCCAGGGTCGTGGTGTAGGGCTTGATCTCGCAGTAGACGTTCTGCTCCCGCACCCGCCGGGCGATCAGCTGATTGTACTGTCCGCCAAAGTCCAGAATCAGGATTTTTTCTTGCATACAGTGGCTCTCCTTCCCTGCCCGCCGGTTAAATATTGATCTCCGCCTGTTCACTGTCGATACCGGCGATCAGAGGGGCTACCTTTTTCACATAGCTTTCCACTTGCTCCGCGCACCGGCCGGTGTACAGCATGGGGTCGAGAACGGCCTCCATCTCCTGCTTCGTCATGCCGAACTCCGGATGGTTTGCCAGATCGGCCAGAAGATCCCAGCGTTCGCCGTTTTTCATCTTGGCCGTAGCGTCCATGGAGCAGGTGCGGATGATCTCATGGAGCTGCTGGCGGTCACCGCCATGCTTGACGCCTTCCATCATCAGGTTTTCCGTGGCAATGAAGGGCAGATATTCCCGCACGGTCTTCTCCACGATTTTTTCGTTCACGTGCAGGCCGTCGGTGACGTTCTGTGCCAGCCGGAGAACGGCGTCGGCGCAGAGGAAGCCCTCGGGCATGGAGATACGCCGGTTGGCGGAATCGTCCAGGGTGCGCTCCAGCCACTGGGTGGAGGCGGTCATGGGGGCGTTCAGCGCGTCCGCCATCAGGTAGCGGGACAGGGAGCAGATACGCTCGGAGCGCATGGGGTTGCGCTTGTAGGCCATGGCGGAGGAACCGATCTGGTTCTTTTCAAAGGGTTCTTCCACCTGACGGTCGTGCTGCAAAAGCCGAATGTCGTTTGCCATGCGGTAGCAGCTCTGGGCAATCGAAGAAAGGCAATTCAGGATGCGGCTGTCCAGCTTCCGGGGATAGGTCTGGCCGCAGACATCGAAGCACTGACTAAAGCCAAAGTCTGCGCTGATGCGGCGGTTCATCTCGTCGATTTTTTCCGTATCCCCGTCAAACAGCTCCAGGAAGCTGGCTTCCGTGCCGGTGGTTCCCCGGCAGCCCAGGAATTTCATGGTTTCCACGACAAAATCCAGCTCTACCAGATCGCTGACGAAGTCCTGCATCCACAGCGTCGCCCGCTTGCCCACCGTGACCAGCTGGGCGGGCTGATAATGGGTGTAGCCCAGCGTGGGCGTGGCCTTGTACGTTTCCGCGAAACGGGAAAGGTTGGCGATGACCTTCAGCAGCTCGCCCCGGAGGTATTTCAGGCCGTCCCGGTAGAGAACGATGTCGGCGTTATCGGTGACATAGCAGCTGGTGGCGCCCAGATGAATGATACCGGCGGCGGAGGGCGCGGCCTTGCCGTAGGTATACACGTGAGCCATCACGTCGTGGCGGACTTCCTTCTCCCGGGCAGCGGCACAGGCAAAGTCGATGTCCGTGATATGGGCTTCCAGCTCCTCGATCTGCTTTTCGGTGATAGGCAGCCCCAGAGAATGCTCGGCTTTTGCCAAAGAAATCCAGAGCTTCCGCCAGACTTCAATCCTCTTCTGCTGAGAAAACAGGTTCAGCATATAGTCGGAAGCATACCGGGAGCTTAAGGGGGATTCGTATTTGTCCGTCATAGTCTGCCCCCTGCTCAGCGAATGATGATGCTGTCCCGCTCCGGGCCTACGGAAACGTAGCCGATGGGGCAGCCAATCTTTTCTTCCACGTACTCAACGTACTTCCGCGCCGCCTCGGGAAGGTCTTCCCACTTGCGCACGCCGGAAATATCGCACTTCCAGCCCTCCATGTATTCCATCACGGGCTTGGCGCTGCTTTGCAGCGTGGGGAACGGGAACTCGTCGATCACTTCCCCGTTCAGCTCGTAGTGGGCGCAGACGGGGATTTTGTCCAGATAGCTCAGCACGTCCAGCTTGGTCAGGGCGATGTTGGTCGCGGCCTGCACCTGAACGCCATAGCGGGTGGCAACCAGGTCGATGGGGCCGACCCGGCGGGGACGGCCGGTCTTTGCGCCGTACTCAAAGCCCGCCTCACGCAGAGCGTCCGCTTCTGCTCCAAACATCTCGCAGACGAAGGGGCCTTCGCCCACGCAGGTGGAGTAGGCTTTCACAACGCCGATGACCTCGTCGATCTTGGCGGTGGGCAGACCGGAACCCACGGGGGCGTAAGCGGCGATGGCGTTGGAGGAGGTGGTGTAGGGGTAGATGCCGTAGTCCAGATCCCGCAGTGCGCCCAGCTGGGCTTCAAACAGGATTTTCTTCCCTTCCGCCTGCGCCTTGCGCAGGTATACGCCGGTGTCGCAGATGAAGGGCTTGATCTTCTCACAGTAATTGTCCATCCACGCTTTCAGCTCGTCCATGGTGACAGGCTCAGCGCCGTAGACGCCGGTAAGCGTCAGGTTCTTCCACTCCATCAAATCCTGCAAATGCTCATAAAGATGCTCGGAATGCAGGAGTTCACCCGCCATAATGGTCTTTTTCTGGTACTTATCGGAGTAGAAAGGCGCAATGCCCTGCTTGGTGGAGCCGTACTTTTTATCCTTCAGGCGGGCTTCCTCCAGACCGTCCTGGAGACGGTGCCAGGGCAGCAGAAGAGACGCCCGGTCGCTGATTTTCAGGTTGTCCGGCGTGATGGGGACGCCCTTTTGGGCAACATCCTGCATTTCCTGCCACAGGTTTTCCGGGTCAACGGCGACGCCGTTTCCCAGAATGTTCACAACACCCTTCCGGAAAATGCCGGAGGGCAGCAGATGCAGGGCGAATTTGCCATGCTCATTGATCACGGTGTGGCCGGCGTTGCCGCCGCCCTGGTAACGGATGACGATGTCATAGTTTTCGGTGAGCAGATCGACCATGCGTCCCTTGCCCTCGTCACCCCAGTTGATGCCGACGATTACGGTATTAGCCATTTTGGGTTTCCTCCGTTTTGTTATTGTAAGGGTCGTTGACAGCACGTTTACAGGGCGGAGGGGTTCCTCCGTCCTGTAAACCGTACTTATTTCAGATGCTCTTCCAGACGCTTCATGATCTCGGCGTAGGCTTCCTCCACGCCGCCCATGTCCCGGCGGAAACGATCCTTGTCCAGCTTCTCGTGGGTCTTGCTGTCCCACAGGCGGCTGGTGTCGGGGCTGATTTCGTCAGCCAGAACGATGGTGCCGTCGGACAGGCGGCCGAATTCCAGCTTGAAATCCACCAGAGTCACGCCGCAGGTCAGCCAGAAGGCCTTCAGTGCGTCGTTGATCCGGAAGGAATAGTCTTCAATGGTCTTGATCTCTTCGGGAGTCGCCAGCTTCAGAGCGAGGGCATGATAGGTATTGAGCAGCGGATCGCCCAGCTCGTCATTTTTATAGGAGAACTCAATGGTGGGGTGCTCGAACACAACGCCTTCCTCCACGCCGTAGTGCTTGGAGAAGGAGCCGGCAGCGATGTTGCGGACGATGACTTCCAGGGGAACGATGGAGACCTTCTTCACCAGGGTCTCCCGCTCGGACAGCTCCTTGACAAAGTGGGTGGGAATGCCCTGCTTTTCCAGATAGGCCATCAGGCGGTTGCTCATCTGGTTGTTGATGACGCCCTTGCCTGCAATGGTGCCTTTTTTCAGCCCGTTGAAAGCGGTGGCGTCGTCCTTGTAATCCACGATCAGAAGCTCGGGATCGTCGGTGGCGAAAACCTTTTTGGCCTTGCCCTCATACAGCTGCTGCAATTTTTCCATTTGTGTTTACCTCCATATGTGTATTCATTGTCGGTTTCAGGAAACGGCGGCAGCCATCTGCGGCCCCCATCTCACACCCTTTAGAATAACACAATATGTGGCGGAACGCAATCATCATTTCCACGATATGTGCCGTCTTTGCGGGGCAAAAATTGGAACTTTTGTCTTTCCGTACCGGTGCAGAAACCTGATTATTTCCCGCTGTCGCCGTAGTTGGCCAGGACGCGGGCGGAGGGGTCGTTCACATTGCAGCCCTCCCAGGATTTGTTGGGCATCCAGAAGTCCACGATCATCTGACTCTGCCCCGGATAGTATTTCTCAAAAATCTCCCGGTAAAGCAGGGACTCTTTGGTAAACGGCTGAGCATGGGTATACTTTGCCCGCTTTTCCTCAAATTCTTCCTGCGTATAGACGGTTTCGGCATATTCCTTGAGATTGTCAACCATGGAGTGACCCACGGCGTCGGAAAACGCCGCCTTTTCCCGCCAGAGAATGTCGTGGGGCAGATAATCCCCCTTTTCAAAGGCGTGACGCAGCAGATACTTGCCCTTTCCGTACTTGTTCAGCTTCATCTCCGGGTCGATGGCCATGACGTACTTGACAAAGTCCAGGTCGCCGAAGGGTACCCGCGCTTCCAGAGAATTGACGCTGATGCACCGGTCTGCCCGAAGCACATCGTACATGTGCAGCTCCCGGATACGCTTCTGGGCTTCCTCCTGGAACGCCTTGGCAGAGGGAGCAAAGTCGGTATACTTGTAGCCGAACAGCTCGTCGGAGATCTCGCCGGTGAGCAGCACCCGGATATCGGTGGTCTCGTGGATGGCCTTGCACACCAGATACATGCCGATGCTGGCGCGGATGGTGGTGATGTCGAAGGTTCCCAGCAGCGCCACCACCGGCTCCAGCGCGGCAAGAACATCCTCCTTGGAGATGATGACCTCCGTGTGGTCGCTGTGGATGTAATCCGCTACCTGTTTCGCGTATTTCAGGTCGATGGCGTCCTCGCTCATGCCGATGGCAAAGGTGCGGATGGGCTTTTCGCTCTCCCGGGCGGCGATGGCGCACACCAAAGAGGAATCCAGTCCGCCGCTGAGCAGGAAGCCAACCTTTGCGTCGGCCACCAGACGCTTCTTCACACCGGCTACCAGCTTGTCGTGGATGTTGGCGCAGACCGTTTCCAGATCATCGGGAAGCACATGATCCACCGCCGCGATGTCGCAGTAGCAGACGAATTTTCCGTCGCAGTAATAGTGTCCCGGAGGAAACGGCAGGATTTTGCCAACCAGCCCTACCAGATTTTTCGGTTCGCTGGCAAACAGGATCGTACCGTTTCCGTCATAGCCGTAATACAGCGGGCGAATGCCGATGGGGTCACGGGCGGCGATAAATTTTTTCTGCTTTCCGTCGTAGAGAATGCAGGCAAACTCCGCATCCAGCTTGGCAAACATGCCGACGCCATACTTTTCGTACATGGGCAGCAGCACTTCGCAGTCGGACTCGCTGGTGAAGGTGTAGTCCTTGGAAAGCGCCTGTTTCAGCTTTTCAAAGCCGTAAATCTCGCCGTTGCAGACCACCCAGCTTCCGTTCAGGCCGAAGGGCTGCATTCCTTCCGGGTGAAGCCCCATGATGGAGAGTCTGTGAAAGCCGAGTATCCCCTGCCCCACGTCAATGACGCGGGAATCATCCGGGCCTCGGGAAATCGTTTTGGCGAAGCCTGCCTGAAAGGCGGCCATATCGGCAGGCTTGCCGCAGTACCCAATGATGGAACACATATCGGAATTCCTCCTCAAATAGCCCGCGGGAGAGCCTTACGGCTCTCCCATGGCTTTTCTTTTTCTCTTACACCCGTGAAGGGGTGGTCAATCCCCTTATCTGGCGCAGCAATAATTACTTCACACCAAACAGCAATTCGCCGTAGGTGGGGAACGGCCAATAATCGGAAGAGGTCTGGGTCTCCGCCTCGTCCGCCACAGCCCGGAGGGCTGCCATCTTGCCGAGGATGGTGTCCCGGATGGCAAAGGACTCTTCCTTCACATTCTCCGCGTTCTTCAGCTCCAGAACGGCGGATTCCAGCTCGTCGGTCTTCTCGGCGATCTGGTCGGTCAGGCCGGACAGCTTGGTGACAAGGCCGGTCTCATAGGCGCAGGCCAGATTGGGGGCAACGGCCTTCTTCGCGGCCAAGGATGCGGCCAGCTCGGAGGCGTAGCCCTCCACCGCGGGTAGAATCTGCTTTCTCGCCATGTCCACCATGGTGTTGGCCTCGATGATGACGGCCTTGCAGTAGTTTTCCAGCATAATGTCGCACCGCGCCTGCATCTCGGAGACGGAGTAAATCTTGTGAGCGGTGAGCATATCCACGTTCTTCTTATCCAGCAGATGGGGCATACAATCGGGGGTCGTGGGATAGTTGCACAGGCCGCGAACCTCGGTGGCCTCCTTGATCCAGGTGGCGTCGTAGCCGTTGCCGTTGAAGATGATGCGCTTGTGATCCTTGATGGTCTTCTTGATCATGTCGTGCAGGGCGGTCTCGAAGTCCTCCGCGCCTTCCAGACGGTCGGCGTAAATTTTCAGGGACTCGGCCACGGCGGCGTTGAGCATGATGTTGGCGCAGGCAATGGAATTGGAGGAACCCAGCATACGGAACTCAAACTTGTTGCCGGTAAAGGCGAAGGGAGAGGTACGGTTCCGGTCGGTGGTGTCTCTGGGGAAGCGGGGCAGAACGTCCACGCCCAGCTTCATGGTGGTCTTCTTTGTGCCGCAGTAGGGGGTATCATTCTCAATGGCGTCCAGAATGCCCATCAGCTCGTCGCCCAGGAAGATGGAGACCACGGCGGGAGGCGCTTCGTTGGCGCCCAGACGGTGGTCGTTGCCTGCGGTGGCCACGCTCAGGCGGAGCAGATCCTGATAATCGTCCACGGCCTTGATGACTGCACACAGGAACAGCAGGAACTGGGCGTTTTCGTAGGGGGTCTCGCCGGGGGACAGCAGATTCACGCCGGTATCGGTGGCCATGGACCAGTTGTTGTGCTTGCCGGAGCCGTTGACACCGGCGAAGGGCTTCTCATGCAGCAGACACACCAGACCGTGCTTTGCCGCGACCTTCTGCATGATCTCCATGGTCAGCTGGTTGTGATCGGTGGCGATGTTGGTGGTGGTGTAAATGGGCGCCAGCTCGTGCTGAGCGGGGGCGACCTCGTTATGTTCGGTCTTGGCAAGGATGCCCAGCTTCCACAGTTCCTCGTTCAGGTCTTCCATGTAAGCAGCAACGCGGGGCTTGATGACGCCGAAATAATGGTCATCCATCTCCTGCCCCTTGGGGGATTTCGCGCCGAACAGGGTTCTGCCGGTGAAGATCAGATCCTTGCGCTGCTCGTACATTTCCTTATCCACAAGGAAATATTCCTGCTCGGGGCCGACGTTGGTGCGGACGCACTTGACATCGGTATTGCCGAAGAGCTTCAGGATCCGCATGGCCTGACGGTTCAGGGCTTCCATGGAGCGCAGCAGCGGGGTCTTCTTATCCAGTGCCTCGCCGCCGTAGGAGCAGAACGCCGTGGGGATGCACAGGGTCTTGCCCTTGATGAATGCGTAGGAGGTGGGGTCCCATGCGGTGTAGCCCCGGGCCTCAAAGGTGGCGCGCAGGCCGCCGGAGGGGAACGAGCTGGCGTCAGGCTCGCCCTTAATCAGCTCCTTGCCGGAGAAATCCATGATGACGCCGCCGTCGGGAGCGGGAGAAATGAAGCTGTCATGCTTTTCGGCGGTGATGCCGGTCAGCGGCTGGAACCAGTGGGTGTAGTGGGTCGCGCCATGGGCGACAGCCCAGTCCTTCATGGCAGCGGCCACCGCGTTGGCGACGGAAGCGTCCAGCTTCGCACCCTCGTCGATGGTTCTGCGCAGCGACGCATACACGTCGGCGGAAAGATTGGCTTTCATCACCCGGTCATCAAATACCAGACAGCCGAAATAGTCAGAAACAGTACTCATAACAAACGCTCCTTTTTGAAATTTGGGTTCCGGGAATGCCCGCCCGAACCGCCGAAAATAAAAAAATACGGCAAGGACGTTATGAGCATACACTCGGAGACGTCCTTGCCTTCACAGTGGGCATTCTACACCATCTTTTCCCATTTGTCAACACCCTGCACAAAAAAAGTTTTTTGTCTTTGGACAGATTGACAAGGCTCTATCAATTGAATATAATACGTTCGGGGACAAAGGCTTTCCGGGAAGTTTTGGCTTTTCCGGGAGAATCCCGTTGCTTTTCCCACTAATTTGACTTCATTTGTTTGAATTTAACCGCGTATTGGGCAGGAAGGTTGGTTGCTGTATGAAATATACGCCCCAGGAGGTCATACAATTCATTCAGGAGGAGGATGTGAAGTTCATCCGCCTTGCATTCTGCGACTGCTTCGGCAGACCCAAGAATATCTCCATCATGCCCCACGAGCTGGAACGCGCTTTCAAGTACGGCATTGCCATCGACGCTTCTGCCATTGCAGGCTTCGGCGACGAGGTGAATTCCGACCTGTTTCTCCATCCCGACGCTTCCACCATTGCCCTGCTGCCCTGGCGGCCGGAGCATGGGAGCGTGGTACGGATGTTCTGCTCCATCACCCATCCGGACGGCACGCCCTTTGCCCACGATACCCGGGGCATTCTCAAGCAGGCCGTTGCCGACGCCGCGAAGGCGGGCTACGCCTTCTCCTTCGGCTCCGAGCTGGAATTCTATCTGTTCCGGCTGGACGAAAACGGCGAGGTGACGGACGTCCCCTACGATCAGGCCACCTATATGGACGTAGCGCCGGAGGACAAATGCGAAAATGTCCGCCGGGAGATCTGCCTGACCCTGGAGCGAATGGGCATTCAGCCGGAATCCTCCCACCACGAGGAAGGCCCCGGTCAGAACGAGGTGGATTTCCGCTATTCCGATCCCCTGTCCGCCGCAGACAACGCCGTTACCTTCCTCACCGTCGTCAAAACCATCGCCGCCCGGAACGGACTGTACGCGGACTTCTCCCCAAGACCTCTGGAGGGACGCCCCGGCAGCGGGTTCCACATCAATATGTCCGTTCAGGGCGGCGCGGATGATCTCATGCACCGGGCGATGGGCGGCATTCTGGACAAGATTGCGGACATGACACTGTTTCTCAATCCCACCGAGCCGTCCTACAGCCGTCTGGGCGCCCACAAAGCACCGAAGTACATTTCCTGGTCGAGCAACAATCGCTCTCAGCTCATTCGCGTCCCCGCCGCCTCCGGCGAATACCGGCGCTTCGAGCTGCGCAGCCCTGACTGCACGGCCAATCCCTATCTTGCTTTCGCGCTGCTGATCTGGGCGGGGCTTTCCGGAATCGAAAACAACATTGCCCTCCCGGAAGCCTGCAATGTCAACCTCCACATGGCGGATTCCAGAAACCTGACCCTTGCGACCCTTCCCAAGTCGTTGGCTGATGCGGAAAAGTGCGCCGGAAACAGCAACTTCATTGCTCAGCATCTTCCTGAATCTCTGATTGACTTCTTTACCAAGCGATAAACTCCGCAAAATTCTGAAGGGAGGGAGCATGATATGGTTTTCAGCGACCGGACGTACAGCGTTCTGGTGGTGTCTGCTGCGCAGAAATTCAATGAAGCCTTTGCCGAGATGCTCCCCGGTTCGGAGTATTACCCGGTTCGTTTCGTGGGCAACATTGCCGCGGCGCGGCGGGAGATGGTGAACAAAAACTATGATCTTGTCATCATCAACGCTCCCCTGCCCGACGATTTCGGCACCCGCTTCGCCATCGACGCCTGCAATCAGTCCGGTACCGTGGCACTGTTGCTGGCAAAGTCGGAGGTTTACGACGAGGTGGAAGCCAAGCTCACCTGTCAGGGCGTGTTCACGCTGGCAAAGCCAACGTCCGCTCTGCTGCTGAACCAAAGCCTGAAATGGCTCGTTTCCGCCCGGGAACGCCTGCGGCGCATGGAGGAAAAGGCCACCTCCGTGGAAGAAAAGATGGAGGAAATCCGTCTGGTGAACCGGGCAAAATGGCTGCTCATTGACCAGCTGAAAATGACCGAGGCCGAAGCCCACCGTCACATCGAAAAACAGGCCATGGATCGCTGCACGACCAGACGGGAGATCGCCTTGGGGATCATCAAGACCTACGCCTGATTGTCAAATGACTACATATGAAAACGCTGCAAGGGATAAATCCTTTGCAGCGTTTCTGTTATTGCATCATTTCCAGGAATTCGTCCTCGGTAAGAATGGGGATTCCCAGCTCTCTTGCCTTGCGCTCCTTGGAGCCGGCGTTTTCGCCCACCACCACGAAGCTGGTCTTTTTCGATACGGAGCCGGACGCTTTTCCGCCCAGAAGCTCGATTTTCTCCGTGGCTTCCTCCCGGGTGAATTTGCTCAGCGCGCCGGTGAGCACGAAGGTCTTCCCGGTGAAGCGGGCGTCGGTGATGACCCGTTTGCTTTCAAAATTGACCCCTGCCTGCCGCAGACGCTCCACCATGTGCCTGGACTGCTCCTGCCGGAACCACTGGCAGATGTTCTCGGCGGTGACCGCGCCCACGTCGGGAACCTCCGTCAACTCCTCCACCGAAGCGGCCATCAGGCCGTCCAGATTTCCGAAGGCGGAGGCAAGCACCTTGCCGGTTTTCGCCCCCACCTGACGGATGCCCAGAGCGTAGATCAGGCGGCTGACGTCCTGCGCCTTGCTGGCCTCGATGGCGGCAAGAAGCTTTTTCGCCGCCGTGGAACCGGCCTTCCACAGGCTCTTTACGTCGTCCAGGGTCAGGTAGTAAATATCCGCCGGGGATTTGATCAGCCCCTTTTCGATCAGCGCGTCCACTATGGCAGCACCGAGTCCGTCGATATCCATGGCGTCCCGGCTGACGAAGTGGGCAATGTTCCGGCTGAGCTGGGCGGGACATTCCGCCCCGGTGCAGCGCAGAAACGCGCCGTCCTCGTCCTGCTCCACAGGTGCGCCGCAGACCGGGCAGCGGTCGGGCAGATGGTAGGCCGCCGTCCCCTCGGGGCGCCTGGAAAGATCGACCTCCAGAATTTCCGGGATGATCTCCCCTGCCTTGCGGATGAGGACGGTATCGCCAATGCGGATGTCCCGCTCCCGGATAAAATCCTGATTGTGCAGCGTGGCGTTCGTCACCGTCGTTCCCGCCAGACGGACAGGCCGCACCACCGCCTTGGGGGTCAGCACGCCGGTTCTTCCCACCTGCACCACAATGTCCTCCACCACGGTGGGCTTGATCTCCGGAGGATACTTGTAGGCCGCGGCCCATTTGGGGAACTTGGCGGTATTGCCCAGCCGTTCCCGCTGAGAAAGATCATCCACCTTGATGACCGCGCCGTCAATGTCGCAGATCAGCTTCTCCCGGTTCTCGTTGATGGACAGCACTTCTGCATCAATTTCCGAAACCCTGGACAGCTTTTTATGGGGAATTACCTTGAATTTAAGCCCTTTCAGGTATTCCAGAGACTGGGTATGTCCGGTAAATTCCACGCCCTCCGCAAGCTGAACGTTAAAAATATAGATGTCCAGCCCCCGCTTCGCCGCGATTTTCGGGTCAAGCTGCCGCAGCGACCCGGCGGCGGCGTTCCGGGGATTGGCGAACAGGGGCTTTCCCAGTTCTTCCTGACGCTGATTCAGCTTTTCAAAGCTCTTTTTCGGCATGAATACCTCGCCCCGGACAATGAGTCGGGCAGGCGCGCCGGTCAGGGTCATGGGAATGGAGCGGATGGTTTTCAGGTTTTCCGTCACGTCCTCCCCTACCGTGCCGTCGCCCCGGGTCGCGCCCCGGACGAATTTCCCGTCCACATACTCCAGCGCCACGGAAAGGCCGTCGATCTTCGGCTCCACGGAAAATTCTACGTTACCCTCGGCGGCGATGGTCTTTTCCAGAAAATCGTTCAGCTCTTCCATGCTGAACACGTCCTGCAAGCTCATCAGGGGCACGGGGTGGGTCACCTTCTCAAACTGGCTCAGCACTTCCCCGCCCACCCGTTTTGTGGGAGAATCCGCCCTGGCCAGCTCCGGATGGGCGCTTTCCAGCTCCTCTAACTCCCGGTAAAGCTGGTCGTATTCGTAGTCCTCCATGGTTGGGTCGTCCAGGACGTAATAGCGGTAGCCCGCTTCCTTCAGCTGATCGGTCAGCCGGTCAATTCTCTCTTTGGCTTCCATAATATCCTCCGGTCTGTAAATAAGTGCTGGGTACCTCGCCGATGATCACCGTCTCTGCCACCACGACCTCCGAATGGATGGTAAAGCTGTCCGTCTCCCCCATGACCAGAACCGACACGTCCACGCTGACGATCATGTTCAGCCGGTGAAGCGTCTGGTTGATGCCGGCCTGGGAAAAATTGCTTTCAAAGGTGGCGTCGCTGTTGCGGATGGACAGGATGTGTACTGGGATTGCCGGGCCTTTCCCGGAAAAAAATTCCGGCAGGAACAGGCTCCCCAGGGGTATGCCGATGTCCGCGGTGTCCAGGGCTAAAATTTCGTCGTTGATAATGTTTAGAATGTCCGTTTTCAGGTGGTTGATCTCGCTCATGTTGGTTTTCAGAGCGGTGATGCGGCCGTCCAGATTCTTTTCAAAATAGACGATGCGGTCGTATTGAATGGTGCCGTTGGCAATCTGCTTGGCAATGGCGTCATTGGTCAGATCCGACGTGGCGTTTTTCACCTGTGTTTCCGCCAGCTCCGTGACGATCTCCCGGTAGCGGCTGCGAAGCATCAGAAACGCCACCAGAACGATCACTGCCAGGACCAGCAGCGTGTAAAAAAATCTCCGAAGCCGCCAGCGCATACCCATCCCTCCTGTAGAGGATATGCGGGAAAGCAAAAAGCATTACAGCTTTTTCATATGCGCCGAGGCGGTTTTTGCCATGAGCTTCTTGGTGCCGATGTCGTCGAAGGCGATTTCCAGCAGCGCGTCGCCGCCCATTTTCCGCACGGACAGCACCAGTCCCCGGCCAAAGGCCGCGTGCATGACCATGTCCCCCTGATTCAGTTCGAGACATGGCGTGGGAGCAGCCTGCGGGGTAGAAAGAATGCTGCTTCTGGGCTTTCTGACCTGAGAAGTATGGGTTCCATAGGCCGAATAACCGCTGTGCTCACTGGTCGAAGTCCTGTGATAGCCGCCCTTTTTCACGATGCACTCCTCCGGAATTTCCCGAAGGAACCGGGAGGGCAGCGCCGACGACGTGCGTCCGTAGATCATACGCTGACGGGCGTGGGTGATGGTCAGGCTCTGCTTGGCTCTCGTGATGGCCACGTAGCACAGCCGCCGTTCCTCCTCCATTTCCTCCGCGTCGCCGATGGCGCGCATTCCGGGGAACAGCCCGTCCTCAAAGCCCACGAGGAACACATGAGGAAATTCCAGCCCCTTGGCCGAGTGCATGGTCATCATCACCACGGCGTCGTCGTTTTCGTTGTACTGTTCCAGATCGGTATACAGGGCGATTTCTTCCAGAAATCCCGCCAGAGTGGGCGTTTCCGCGTTTTCTACATAGGAGTTTATGCTGGATTTTAACTCGCGCACGTTTTCCAGCCGGGTCTTGTTTTCCTCGGTGTCCTTGCTTTCCAGCATGTCCACATACCCGGTTCGGATGAGCAGCTCGTCGTAGAAGTCCGGCAGGCTCATACCATTCTCCAGAAGCTGCGCCATGCCCTCGATGAGGGCGGAAAACTGCATCATCTTGATTGCGGCCTTCTCCAGCGGGGCGTAGGAATAGGGGTCGGAAATCACGCTGTACAGCGGCTTTTCCTCGGCCTCCGCCAGCCGCCGGGCGGTCTCGATGGTCTTCGCCCCCAGCCCCCGGGGAGGATTGTTGATGATGCGTCCCAGACGCAGATCGTCCGCCCGGTTGTTGATGACGCACAGATACGACAGCATATCCTTGACTTCCGCCCGGTCAAAGAACCGCGTGCCGCCGATGACCCGGTAGGGAATGCCGTTTCGTTTCAGGGCAAATTCCATTGCGTTGGACTGGGCGTTGGTGCGGTACAGAATGGCGTAGTCCTTGAAGTTTTTCCCCCGGGAACCGGCAAGGATCTGCCCCGCGACGAAATTGCCCTCGCTGCCCTCGTCGTAGGCTTCGTATACCAGAACGGGGTCGCCCTGGGCATTGGCTGTCCAAAGCTTTTTTCCCTTGCGCCCCAGATTGTGGGCAATCACCGCGTTGGCGGCGGTGAGGATGGCCTGGGTGGAGCGGTAGTTCTGTTCCAGACGAATGACCCGCGCGCCCCGGTACTGCTTTTCAAAGTTCAGAATGTTCTCGATGGTTGCGCCCCGGAAGCGGTAGATGCTCTGGTCGTCGTCGCCCACCACGCAGATGTTCTCATGACCGCCGGCAAGCAGGGATGTCAGGAGGTACTGCATATGGTTGGTGTCCTGGTACTCGTCCACCAGCACGTACCGGAATTTGCGCTGATAATACTGCAAAACGTCCTCATTCTGCTGCAAAAGCTGAACGGTGATATAGATAATATCGTCAAAATCCAGCGCGTTGTTGTCCTTCAGGCGGGTCTGGTATTTGCCGTAGGCGCGGGCGATGTGCTGCGCCCGGATGTCCCCGGTACGCTCCGCCCTGTCCAGCATCTCCCCGGGGGACACCATTTTGTCCTTCTCCCGGCTGATGGCGCCAAGGACATATTTCGCCGGAAACGTCTTGTCGTCCAGCTCCATGTCCTTGATGATTTCCTTCATGATGCGCTCGGAGTCCGAAGAATCGTAAATGGTAAAGCTCCGGGTAAAGCCCATCCGCTCGATGTCCCGCCGCAGAATGCGGCAGCAGGCGGAGTGGAAGGTCATCGCCCAGATGTCCTGCGCCTGAGGGCCGAGAAGATTGGAAAGCCGCTCCTTCATTTCGTTTGCGGCCTTGTTGGTAAAGGTGATGGCAATGATGCTCCAGGGTGCAGCGGGTTCCACGGCGCAGAGGGCGTCCGCCCGGCGGGTATCATCGGGGCTGGGGTCGTCCCCCAGATTTTCCAGAAAGGCCACGTCATCCTCCGTGACGGCGTGGGAAATTTCGCAGCAGTCGCTGCCCCGGCCGAAGCGCATGAGGTTGGCAATGCGGTTAATGAGGACGGTGGTCTTGCCGCTGCCCGCACCGGCTAGCAGCAGCAGCGGCCCCTCCGTGGTCAGCACGGCCTGACGCTGCATATCGTTCAGCTGAAAAAACTGCCGCTGGATGTAATTTTTTCGGGCGGTCAGAAATCGGGAGTCCATTTGTTCTGTCATAATTGCACCTGTCTTCAACATGATGCCATTATTTTAGCGCATTTTCGGCAAAAGGTAAAGAGGGAAAATGCCGCTTTACGCCATCAGCTCCCGAAGCATAGCCACTGCCTTTTTCTCAATCCGGGACACCTGCACCTGGCTGACGTTCATCACCGCCGCTACCCGCTGCTGGGTCAGGCCGTGGAAATACCGCAGCTGAATAACCATCCGCTCCCGCTCCGGCAGGCCGGAAATCGCCTGGCGCAGAGCGATTTTTTCCACCATCCGTTCTTCCGATTCCGTGTCTGTCAGAACGTTTTCCAAAGTGAAGCCCTCGTCCCCCGTTTCCCGCTGGATGGACTCCGTGGCGGCGGTGGCCGTCTCGGCCAGGGCGATTTCCTCCGGGGTAAGTCCGGTCTGACGGGAAATTTCCTGAATCGTCGGTTCCCTGCCCAGCGCCCCGGTCAGACGGCTGCGGGCGGCTTTGATTGTCGCGGCCTGCTCTTTTAAGCTCCGGGACACCTTTACCGCCCCGTCGTCCCGGAGAAACCGCCGGATCTCCCCGGCGATTTTCGGCACGGCATAGGTGGAAAACTGTGTCCCGTAGGCAAGGTCGAACCCCTCCACAGCCTTGAGAAAGCCAAGACACCCCAGCTGGTACAGATCGTCCGCTTCCGTTCCCCGGCCTAAGAACCGCCTTGCCACCGACCAGATCAGGCCGGAGTTTTCCTCCACCAGAGCTTCGGACGCTTCCCGGTCGCCCTGCTGTGCCTTGGCGATCAGTTCCTCCGTCCTGCTCATTGCCGCCGCTGCAGCTTCCGGCGCATATGCACCGTGGTTCCCTTTCCGGGCTTGGATGTAATTTCCAGATTGGTCATGAAGCTCTCCATAATGGTAAAGCCCATTCCGCTGCGTTCCGCGCCGCCGGTGGTGTACGCGGGACGTCTGGCCTGCTCTATGTCCGGGATGCCCACGCCCTTGTCTTTGATGACGATGTCCAGCACGTTGTCCTTCAGGATACGGCAGCGCAGGGTGATGTTCCCCAGCTTTTCCGGGTAAGCGTGGACGATGCAATTGGTCACCGCCTCACTCACCGCCGTGCGGATGTCCCCCAGCTCCTCCAGCGTCGGGTCCATCTGGGCGGCAAAGCAGGCCACCGCCGACCGGGCAAAGGCCTCGTTGGCGGATTTGCTGGGAAAATCCAGAATCATATAGTTGTCGAATTTCATGATACAGCCTCCTTGATCTCCACAAGCTTATCGATTCCCGACGCCCGGAACACCCGCATGGGCTGGGGCGCAATGCCCGTCAGAAGCAGCCGCCCCTCGATCTGGGTCATGCTCCTTAAGGCGTTGATGACCACGGCAATGCCGGAGGAATCCACAAAGGAAACCTCCTGAAAATCCAGCACGCAGACCTCCGGGGTGTAAGCCTCGATTTTTGCGGCGATGGCCTGAATATAGGCCTTTGCGCAATGGTGGTCAATTTCCCCGGTGAGCGCCACCGTCAGCCGTCCTTCCTCCAAAAAACTGGTAAAGTGCATATTGCTTCCCTCCTAGGTAAATTTGCTGATTAACAGTATAAAATCCCGTTTCCGATTTTTCAGTCGGAAACGGGATTGTGTAAAAATAAAGCTTCTGCGCAAACGGCAGGATTGGCCGCTTGTTTGATTTTCCGTTGCAAGGAAAAAGCCGCAGGGTTTTAATGGGTGGTCGTAAAACAGTCAATGGAGCGTATCAGCGCAGATACGCTCCATTTCTCGTATATAACGAGGCACAACCCCTTGGCTCTCCCTCTGGGAGAGCTGTCACCGAAGGTATAAACTGAGAGGGTATCGCGCCCTAATTTCCCCTCTCCGTCTTCGCTGCGCTCAGCCACCTCTCCCATAGGGAGAGGCAAGGGGTGCCTGCATGAGATGATACAAGGACAGGCACAGCGGATGTCATCCCACTGTGCCTGTTAACTGTCTAATGTGCCCCGCCCATTTCCTGCGGGTTAGTTCATTTACAGGCTCTTCAGCGCCGCTTCGCTCTGCTCGAGACTTGCGATCAGGTCGCGGGTCTTCTGCGCCTTTTCCTTCTCCGCGTTCACCACGGCCTCGGGGGCGCGGGAGACGAACTTCTCGTTGCTGAGCTTCGCTTCCAGAGAGCCGAGGAACTTGCGGTTCTTTTCCAGCTCCTTGGAGATGCGATCCAGCTCCTTGGCCACGTCCACCAGCTGACCCATGGGGATATACAGCTTGGCGTCGGCGGTGGGAATGGTCACCATACCGTTTAAGTTTTCCGGCTCCTTATCCAGCATGGTCACGGTGTCGGCGTAGGCCAGACGCTGGATGAAACCCTCGCCCTCGGCGTAGACCTGAGGCTTGGAGGTCAGCACGTACAGTGCCGCCTTCCGGGAGGGCGGAACGTTCATTTCCGCCCGGCGGTTGCGGATGGCGCGGATAGCGTCCATGACGGACTCCATGTGGCTTTCCTCGGCCTTGAAGGCCAGCTCTTCCCGGTATTCCGGCCACTTCGCGGCGATCAGCGCGTCGCCCTCGTGGGGGATGCTCTGCCAGATTTCCTCGGTGATGAAGGGCATGAAGGGATGCAGAAGCCGCAGAATCTGGTCAAGCACATACACCAGCACCTGAATCGCGGTCTGCTTGCGGATCGCATCCTCGGAATACAGCCGCGCCTTGGTCAGCTCGATATACCAGTCGCAGTAGGTGTCCCAGATGAAGTCATACACCTTCTGGACGGCCACGCCCAGCTCGTACTTTTCCAGATTCTCCGTGACCTCGGCGATCAGCGTGTTCAGCTTGGACAGCACCCACTTGTCGGCAATTTCCAGCTTACTGAGGGCGGGCAGCTCGTTCCTGGCGTCCTCGCCCAGATTCATCAGCACATAGCGGGAGGCGTTCCACAGCTTGTTGGCAAAGTTGCGCATGGCCTCGCACTTCTCGGTGTAGAAACGGGTGTCGTTTCCGGGAGAGTTGCCGGTGATCAGGTTCATCCGCAGAGCGTCGCAGCCGTACTTGTCGATCATTTCCAGGGGGTCAATACCGTTGCCCAAAGACTTGGACATCTTGCGTCCCTGATTGTCCCGGACAAGGCCATGAATCAGAACGGTGTGGAAGGGCGTCTTGCCGGTATGCTCGCAGCCGGAGAAAATCATTCTGGCTACCCAGAAGAAAATGATGTCGTAGCCCGTGACCAGCACGTCCGTCGGATAGAAATAGTCCAAATCTTCCGTCTTTTCCGGCCAGCCCAGGGTCTCGAACGGCCACAGGGCGGAGGAGAACCAGGTATCCAGCACGTCGGGGTCACGCTCAATGTTGGTGCTGCCACACTTTTCGCACTTGCACACATCCTCCCGGGACACGGTGATGTGGCCGCAGTCGGCGCACGTCCAGGCGGGAATCTGATGCCCCCACCACAGCTGACGGGAAATGCACCAGTCGCGGACATTTTCCATCCAGTTGAGATAGGTCTTGCTGAACCGCTCGGGGACAAATTTTGTCTCCCCGTCCTTGACCACCCGGATGGCCTCCTCGGCCAGAGGCTTCATCTTCACGAACCACTGGGCGGAGATAATCGGCTCCACGTCCTGATGGCAGCGGTAGCAGGTACCCACGTTGTGGCTGTAAGGCTCCACCTTCACCAGATATCCGCCCGCTTCCAGGTCGGCGACGATCTGCTTTCTGGCCTCGTAGCGGTCGAGTCCCTCATACTTTCCGCCGTTTTCGTTGACCTTGCCGTTGTCGTCCAGCACCCGGATAACCTCCAGATTGTGGCGCAGACCCACCTCAAAGTCGTTGGGGTCGTGGGCGGGGGTCATCTTGACGCAGCCGGTGCCGAAGTCCATTTCGGCGTAATCGTCTGCGACAACAGGGATTTCCTTATTGACAAGGGGCAGAATGACCGTCTTGCCCACGATGTCCTTGTAGCGCTCATCGTTGGGGTTGACGCACACGCCGGAGTCGCCCAGCATGGTCTCAGGACGGGTGGTCGCCACGATCACCTCACCGGAGCCGTCAGCCAGAGGGTAGCGGATGTGCCACAGATGACCGGGCTTGTCCACATACTCCACCTCAGCGTCGGACAGGGCGGTGACGCAGTGGGGGCACCAGTTGATAATGCGGCTGCCCTTGTAGATCAGACCCTTTTCGTACAGGGAGACGAAGACCTCCCGCACGGCCTTGGAGCAGCCCTCGTCCATGGTGAACCGGGCGCGCTCCCAGTCGCAGCTGGCGCCCAGCTTCTTCTGCTGCTCCACAATGCGGTTGCCGTACTTGTGCTTCCAGTCCCAGACACGCTCCAGGAATTTTTCACGGCCAAGATCGTAGCGGGTCAGACCCTCCTTGCGAAGCTCCTCCTCCACCTTGATCTGGGTGGCAATGCCGGCGTGATCGACGCCGGGAATCCACAGGGCGTTATAGCCCTGCATCCGCTTGAACCGGATCAGAGTATCCTGCAATGTCGCGTCCATGGCGTGACCCATGTGCAGCTGACCGGTGACGTTGGGTGGGGGCATGACGATGGTGAAGGGCTTCTTGCTTTCATCCACCTCGGCGTGGAAGTAGCCGCCGCGCTGCCACATGTCGTAGATCTTGGACTCCACCTGCTGCGGCTCGTAGACCTTTGGTAATTCTCTTGCCATTTTCTTTCGCTCCTTTTCTTAAATAAGAAACGCCCTGAGCCGGGGAAGCTCTGAATCGGCTGACTCAAAGCTTCCCCAAAAGCTCAGGGCGAAAATTTTCCGCGGTACCACCTGAATTCCCTTTCGGGCACTTAAAAACTGCTGTAACGGGCAGCCCCGTTCTTTCTTACTTTCTTCAGAAAGACCGCTCCCGGGCGACCATCCGAACCGGCCAATATGCGCTTGCACCAAAATGCGCACTCTCTTCCTTGCGCCGGAAACGGAACCTCCCGTTCACCGCGTTATCAATTTCGTACAATTGTATTGCAAAGGCTGTATTTTGTCAAGAAAAATATTGGCGCTGTTTTCCATGGGGCAGAAAATGGCTGCACAAAGCGTTGACGAACCGGTGAAAATCGAATATAATGAAAGCACCTTATTGGAAGCGGAAGTGTTTGCCCATGAAATTATCCCTGGTAGTTCCCTGTTATAACGAAGCGGATAACGTCGCCCTGTTTCAGCAGGCGGTCGTCTCCGCCTTTGACGGCTGCGACTATGATTACGAGATTGTCTTCATCGACGACGGCAGCCGGGACGCTACATTGCACAATCTGAAAAAGCTCTACGCCGCCCGGGAATGTCCCATAAAGGTGGTGTCCTTCTCCCGGAATTTCGGCAAGGAGGCCGGAATTTATGCGGGCTTGCAGCACACGGCGGGCGAGTACATCTGTCTGATCGACGCCGATCTTCAGCAGCGCCCGGAAATCGTCCGGGACATGGTGAAAATTCTGGACGAGGAGCCGGAATTCGACGTGGTCGCGGCCTTCCAGGATCGCCGGGGGGAAGGAAAGGTGCTGTCCTTCTTCAAAAAGAGCTTTTACAGCATCATCAACAAGCTGTCCAAGGTGACCTTGCAGCCAGATGCCAGCGATTTCCGCACCTTCCGCCGCAGTGTCCGGAACAGCATCCTGGAGCTGGCGGAATACCACCGCTTCTCCAAGGGCATTTTTGCCTGGGTGGGCTACAGCACCAAGTTCATCCCCTACACCGCCTGTGAGCGGGCGACCGGAACCACCAAGTGGAGCTTCTGGAAGCTGGTGAATTATGCCATTGAGGGCATCATCGGCTTCTCCACCGCCCCCCTGCGGCTGGCGACGTGGCTGGGCGGCGTGACGGGCGTGGCAGCCTTGATTTACCTGATCGTGGTGGTGCTGCAAAAGCTGATTCAGGGGATTGACGTCCCCGGCTATGCCACCATCATCGTGCTGATTTTGCTGCTGGGCAGCGTGCAGCTGTTCTGCATCGGCATCATCGGCGAATACGTGGGCAGAACCTTTGAGCAGAGCAAGGATCGCCCCATTTATATTGCCAAGGAAGTTCTGGATTACGAGCAGAACTGACATAATAACACAAAAAAGGAGCAATTTTATGACAATCACAAAGGACATCCGGTACATCGGCGTCAACGACCATGCGGTCGACCTGTTCGAGGGACAGTACGTTGTCCCGGGCGGCATGTGCTACAATTCCTACGCCATCCTGGACGAAAAAGTCGCCATCATGGACACCGTAGACCGCGGCTTTACCCATCAGTGGCTGGACAACATTCAGAACACCCTGGGCGGCCGCAAGCCGGACTATCTGGTGGTGCAGCACATGGAGCCTGACCACTCCGCCAACATCGCCAATTTCCTGAAGGTCTACCCCGAGGCGACCGTGGTTTCCTCCGCCAAGGCCTTCGTCATGATGAAAAACTTCTTCGGCGACGACTACGCCGACCGGCGCATTGTGGTGGGCGAGGGGGATACCCTGTGCCTGGGCAAGCACACCCTGACCTTTGTGGGTGCGCCCATGGTTCACTGGCCGGAGGTCATCGTGACCTATGACTCCTATGACAAGGTTCTCTTCTCCGCTGACGGCTTCGGCAAGTTCGGCGCGCTGGACGTGGAAGAAGACTGGGCGGACGAAGCCCGCCGCTACTACATCGGCATCGTGGGCAAATACGGCGCACAGGTGCAGGCACTGCTGAAAAAAGCGTCTGGGCTGGACATTTCCATCATCTGCCCCCTGCATGGCCCCGTGCTGACGGAGAATCTGGGATATTATCTGAATCTGTACGACATCTGGTCTTCCTACCGGGTGGAGAGCGACGGCATTGTGGTCGCCTACACCTCCGTCTACGGCCACACGAAGGCGGCGGCGGAGCTGCTGGCGCAGAAGCTGGCGGACAAGGGCTGCCCCAAGGTCATCGTGCACGACCTCGCCCGGTGCGACATGGCCAAGGCTGTAGAGGATGCCTTCCGTTACGGCAAGCTGGTGCTGGCCACCACCACCTACAATGCCGACGTCTTCCCCTTCATGAAGGAATTCATTCATCACCTGACCGAGCGGAACTTCCAGAACCGCACCATCGGCCTGATGGAAAACGGCTCCTGGGCGCCCCTCGCCGCCAAGACCATGCGCAAAATGCTGGAGGGCAGCAAGAACCTGACCTTCACCGACACCACCGTGAAGATTCTCTCCGCCCTGAATGACGACAGTAAGGCTCAGATCGAGGCCATGGCAAACGAGCTGTGCAAGGATTACCTCGCCCGGCAGGACGAGACGGCGAACAAGAACAATCTGGACGCCCTGTTCAACATCGGCTACGGTCTGTACGTGGTCACGTCCAGCGACGGCAGCAAGGACAACGGCCTGATCGTCAACACCGTCTCTCAGGTCACCAACACCCCCAACCGGATCGCCGTCACCATCAACAAGCAGAACTACTCCCACCACGTCATCAAGCAGACCGGCGTGATGAACGTATGCTGTCTGGACACCTCCGCTCCCTTCTCCGTTTTCCAGACCTTCGGCTTCCAGAGCGGCCGCACGGCGGACAAGTTCGCCGGCATTGAGGAACTGCGCTCCGACAACGGCCTGCGGTTCCTCCCCCGGTATATCAACTCCTTCATGAGCCTGAAGGTGGAGAGCTATGTTGACCTGGACACCCACGGCATGTTCATCTGCTCCGTCACCGAGGCGCGGGTGATCTCCGACCGGGAGACCATGACCTACACCTACTACCAGAACAACGTCAAGCCCAAGCCGGAAACCGAGGGCAAGCACGGCTTTGTCTGCAAGGTCTGCGGCTGGATCTACGAGGGCGACACCCTGCCCGACGACATCGTATGCCCCCTGTGCAAGCACGGCGCGGCGGATTTTGAACCCATCGGCTGATTCTCGTTTGGAGGTTATCGGGCTATGAACAAGTTCAGGACGGTGGTATCCGTGATTGTCATGGTCATTGCCGCGATCGTCGGCTTCTTCATCGGCGCTTCCCTGGGGGACGCGCTGGGCGGAGCCATTCTGTTCGCCCTGATTTCCGGGTTTGCATGCGTGATCTATACGCTGGACAACCGGGAGCGATAAACCAATTAGCACAATATAGTGTAATCCTCCGCATGGACAAAATCATGCGGAGGATTTTTCTATGCAAAAGTATGGCATAAAAAGAATCGTATTATGCGTTTTCGTCCAAGTACGACTGAATACACTTGAGGAACGCCGTGCCGTACCAGGCGGCCTTGATCTCGCCCACACCGGAGACCTTCTTGAATTCGCTCATAGTGGCGGGCTTCTTTTTTGCCATGTCCGCCAGCGTGGCGTTGGAAAATACCACGAACGCCGGAATTTCCGCCTTTTTCGCCAGTTCCAGCCGCAGCTCTTTCAATGCGTCAAACAGCTGGGCGTCGTCCGCGGTGAGCTTTGCTGTCTCCGTGACCGGCGTTTCCGGTTCATGGGTCTGCTCCACCAGCATGGAAACCGTCTTGCCCCGGTAGAGAACCTCCCCCGCTGCCGGGGTCAGGAACACGGACTGGTGCTCCTGCTCCGTCCGGAGATGCCCCTCCGCTTCCAGATGGTCGAGCATGGCGTGGGTGTCGCTTCGTGTCCTGTCTTTCAGCAGGCCGTAAGTGCTGATTTTGTCCAGCCCCAGCTCCTGCACCCGCTTGTTCCGGCTGCCCCGCAGAATGTTCCCCAGCAGATTCGCGCCTACGTTGTAGCCCAGGGCATCGTGTACCCGCTTTACGCAGGAAAGAATGATCTGCGCTTCCCGGGTGATGTCCACTGACCGGAAATTTCCCTTGCAGCTGCCGCAGTTGCCGCACATCGCCGGGTGTTTTTGCCCGAAGTAGTCCAGAATATAGCCCCGCAGACAGCTTTTTGTCTTACAGTAGCCGACCATGGCGTTCAGCCGTTCCAGATCCTGCCGCCGCACCTCTTCCCGCTGTACGGCGTCCATTTCCTCGTTATCGGAGCCGTTGTTGATGAGGAATCGGGCGGTCTGCACGTCTCCGGGACTGAACAGCAGAATGCAATCCGCCTCCGCCCCGTCCCGTCCTGCACGGCCTGCCTCCTGATAGTAGGCTTCGATGCTCTTGGGCATGTTATAATGAATGACAAAGCTGACGTTGGATTTATCGATGCCCATGCCGAAGGCGTTCGTCGCCACCATCACGGTCTTGCGGTCGTAGAGAAAATCCTCCTGATTTTCGCTTCGCTCGGCTTCGGGAAGCCCCGCATGATACCGGGTGGCAGCGTAGCCGTGGTCGCACAGCAGCTCGCAGACGCTCTCCACCTTTTTCCGGGTGGCACAGTAGACGATGCCGCTTTTCCCCTTCCGCCCGGCCAGCAGCCGGAGAAGCGTCTTGTCCTTGGACTCCGGCTGGATGACTTCAAAATACAGGTTTGGTCGATCAAAGCCCGTGACCTCCCGCACCGGACTGCGCAGCTCCAGAATCCGCTCCACGTCCTCCTGCACGCTTCGGGTAGCGGTGGCGGTGAACGCGCCCACCACCGGACGCTCTGGCAGACTGTCGATGAACTGCACGATTCGTAAATAACTGGGGCGGAAATCCTGCCCCCATTGGGAGATGCAGTGGGCTTCGTCCACCGCGACAAAGGAAATATTCAGCTTCTCCACCACAGCGCCGAACCCCGGATAGTCCAGCCGTTCCGGGGCGACATAGACGATCTTATATCGCCCCGCCAGCAGATTGCGGTACGCCGCCTGCATCTGCGCCCCCGTGAGGGTGCTGTTCAGAAACGCGGCGGGGACGCCCGCCGCCTTCAGCGCCATCACCTGATCCCGCATCAGGGAGATCAGGGGCGAGATGACCAGAGTAATTCCCGGCAGCATCAGCGCCGGGAGCTGGTAGCACATGCTTTTTCCGCCGCCGGTGGGCATAATGCCAAACACGTCCTGACCGGAAAGCACGCCGTCAATGAGCTTCTCCTGCCCCGACCGGAAACTGGAATAGCCAAAGACCCGCTGTAATAGTTCTTCTTTCTCCATACCATCACCGTTTTCGCTCGTATGTTTGGTGCTATTGTCGCACATTTTGCCGGAAAATGCAAGAGGAAAATAGCAAAACAGTGCCGCGCGATTGCGCGGCGCTGCCTTAAATTTCAATCGTTGCTCTTGAACATGTCGGCCACATCGCTGATGGTCACAAAGGCTTTCGGGTCGATGGAGCGGATGATCGTCCGCATTTTGGAAATCTGGAAGCGGTTCACCACGAAGTAAATAATGGTTTTGTCCGCGTCGGAGTAGCCGCCCCGGGCGGCGATTTTCGTTGTGCCGCATTCGAAGGCCTCCATCAGCGCGGCGCTGATCTCCTCGGCTTTGTCCGTGACGATCATGACCTCCTTGGAGCGGTCGATGCCTTCCACCACAAAGTCAACGGTTTTCAGTCCCGCCCCGTAGGCCACGATGGAGTATAGGGGCAATATCCAGCTGTGCATCACGCTGCCAGCGAGGATGTACAGAATAACGTTGTAGATCATAACAAAGGTACCGACGGTCAGGCTCAGCTTCTTTGCGAAGATGACCGCCATGACCTCCACGCCGTCAATCGCGCCGCCGTAGCGGATGGTCAGACCGCTGCCCACGCCGGAGATCACGCCGCCGAACAGGGCGCACAGGAGCAGATCCTCCCCTGCCAGCGGAGACGCAAAGCTCACGTCCACGGGCAGTACGTCCACAATGATCCACGACGCGGCGGAATACACGGCGACGGCAAACAGGGAATAGACGGTAAAGGCCGTCCCCTGTTTTTTCAGCCCAAACAGAAAAAGCGGAACGTTCAAAATCAGGAGGAAAACGGAAAGTGACAGATAATCCGGCGTGATCTGGGAAAGGAGGATAGACGTACCGGAAATGCCGCTGTCGTACAGCCCCACCGGGGCTAAGAAAATGTTGACGCCAAAGGCGTTGATACAGCCCGCGACAAACAGGAAAATAAAGTTCTGCCACCGCAATGATTTGGAAAGTTCGTTGATAAGCTCTTTTGTTTTGACCATTCTGCTGCTCCTTCGTGGTTATGATTGCCCCGTGTTCGGCGCTCTACTGTGAATAGAATATCATAATTTTATGAATAAATCTACCGATATCGGAGGGCAATTTGATCATTTTTCCCTCCGGGGCAAATCTTTACCGAATCTGATACTAGTTTTTTATAATACTATTTTATCGAGAAATAGTATGATGTGCACAGCTTAGAGCAAAAAATAAATGAGGTACACGGATGTGTACCTCATTTATCTGGTGGGCGAGGCGGGACTTGAACCCGCACGTCCGCAGTGAACACTAGAACCTGAATCTAGCGAGTCTACCAATTCCACCACTCGCCCATATAAGCGCCGTCTCTCAACGACCCGCTTATATTAACACAGGTTGGGAAATTTGTCAATATTGTTTTTGACTTTTTTGCCCTTTTTATTGCGCCTGCGCCGCCATGAGATAGCTGCTGACACAGTAGAGGGTCTGGCCGTTGTACTCCACCCGCGACCAGCCCACGTCCCGGTTGATGCCGGTTCGGGTGACGACCTCGCCGTTTTTCAACGACGCGACCACCACGCAGTCCGGATCCTCCACGCTGGGCAGCGACCGCAGGTTGACCTCCACCTTGGCGGTGACGAGATCGTTTATTTCCTCAAACTGGGTCTGGATGCCGTCGTCCTCCGGCTGGGTGGGAAGCTCGCCGTCACCCACCGGCGTCAGATAGCTGCTAACGGCATAGCAGGTCTCGCCCTTGTACGTTAGCTTCGACCAGCCGTTGTCGCTGACGCCGACACAGGTGGCGACATCGCCGTTTTTCAGCTGAGCGACTACCGTGGCGTCCTCATGCTCCACGCTGGGCAGCTTTCGCAGGTTGACCACATCCTTGGCAGTCACCTCCTGGTTTACCGGGGTGAAGACCGTCTTGATGCCGTCCTCCCCTGCCTCACCGGCGGTGTCCGCCGAGTAGTTCATGTCGGTGGTCAGGTAGCTGCTCACGGCGTAATAGGTGCTTCCGTTGAAGGTGACCTTCGACCAGCCGCTGCTGCTTACGGCAATGCGGGTCGCAATTTCGCCGTTTTTCAGGGTGTACAGCACGGTGCTGTCCGTGTCCTGGCTGGGGATGTCCCGGAGGTTGGTCTCCACCTTGGCGGTCACTTCCTCGTTGACCTGGGTAAAGTCCATCAGTGCTTCCACATCCGGGAAAGCTTCCGACCGGGGCGTCTCGTCCTTGGGCTTTTCTACCCCGTCGTAGCCGAAATAGGCCACATCCATGTCTACCTTCTGGGAAATGCCCGGGACGGTTCCCTCCATGGTGTACTGCCACATCTGATGACCGCCGGCATAGCTGGAGGTATGCACGGTCGGGTCAGCATCCCCGGGGAACTGCGCCACCCAGATTTTATAATGTTTTTCAATCCGGGAGGTCTCCCACAGGGTTTCGTCCTGAAGCTCATTTTTCGCAGCGTAGAACATGCCCTCATAGCCCCGCTGCTCGATGCGCTTCAGAAACGCCAGAGCGATGTCCGTCCGCTCCGTTTTGGACATGCCGTACTGGCGGCTTTCCGTGTCGGTAAAGCCCTCGCAGTCGTAGACCACCGGATAAGTGATGGGATACTGGGCGATGAAATCCGCCGTCCAGTCGGCCTCCTCTACGGCTTCCTCTTTGGAAATGGCAGTGGAGAAAAAGTACACGCCCAGCTTGACGCCGTTTTTCTCCGCTTCCTGGAGGTTGTACCGGGCATTGGAATCGGGAGAAATCTCCCCCTCCGCCATTCCCCGCATACCGACCCGCACCATGGCAAAATCCACCCCGGATGCTGCGGCCTCCGCCCAGCGGATGGTTCCCTGATACCGCGCCACGTCGATACCATAGGTGGTTTCGTCGGTTTCCTTGGTGGTGCGCTTGGGCTTTTTCTGGCAGCCGCCAAGAAATCCCGCAATCATGACGGCGCATAGCATAAGCGCCAGAAGCTTTTCATATTTCTTCATCATAAGCGTTACCCTTATCTTTCTTGGGTTACGCTTAGGGTATCACAAAACGGGGAAAAAGTCTACCCCGGAAATGGGAACGGTGCGAGACAATGTTTTCCTGGCAAGGAGAAGAGAAATGCGGAAAAGTCTTGATTTTTTCCGCAACCGCTGATATAATGACCGGGAATCAAAGAGCTATGGAGATGTACCCAAGCGGTTGAAGGGTCCGGATTCGAAATCCGGTAGGCGGGTTCTGCCCGTGCTGGGGTTCGAATCCCCACATCTCCGCCAAAAAGTCCGCCGTAGTTCGGGAGAAACACGGCGGACTTTTTTCCTGCTGACGTTTTTATTCAAAAACAACCGTGGTACGACAAAAAGGAGCAGCGACAAATGCGTATAGACAGTACGATCGTGCAGGCATATATTTCCGGGGCGAATCTGTGCGAATATAAGAACGAGTGGTTCTTTTCCGGCTCCACCCTTGACGTTGACCTTGGCAAAAACATTTTCACTTTGCCGCCGGATGACGATTCCATGCGGGAATCCGTGCGGAACATGGCGCAGTGCTTTCGCCGCGTCGTGGAGAAATTTGAACCGGTAAACCGTCCGATCTGGGATGCTCTTTTTCCGGATTGGCAGGAAAAGGAGACTGTCGTTGACCTTATTGTCGGTTTTCCCGAGCCATACGATGCCGTAACCATGAAATCGCCGGATGGGCAGACACATTTGATTTTTGACCTTATCTGTTGGAACAAATACGGCAGCATGGCTAATTTCAACGAAATCATCCGAAATTTGCTGACCCATGAGCTTACCCATTTCCTGATCGGGTGCTATTATCCGGAAGCGGATGCCGCAGTTGAAAGCCCCAATTACCTGACGAAGCTGGACGCTTACACCTTCCACGAGGGTTTCGCCCACCTGATTTCGTTCAATGCCACGGAGATTGATAACGTAGACTGGCATTCATCGCAGCTTGAAAAGGTGTATTCCTCCTGCAAAGAACGGATGCGCGCAGCACTTGCGGAAACGGATCCGGAAAAGGAAAAGCAATGTCTTTATGACGCGATCTGCGGCAAGTATTATGAAAAATTTGCGTGTATGTGCGGGATGCTCTATTTGGCAAATCAATGGGAGACGAAGGGAATGGACGGGTTGAAGACCGCTTTTTCGGATTATCACGGATTTGCCGCAAAAACGCTGCTGTAGGCTTTTCTGAAATTCCGCCCCATTAAAATGTCCACCGTAATTCCAAGAGAATCACGGTGGACGTTTTGCATTTCTTAATCAGTCAACCCGCACCAGCGTGTATTCCCGGCTGCCGAAGCCCAGCGCTGCGGCGGCTTCGATGGTGTGGACGCCGTTGCGGCTTTCCACCCGCTCCAGGAAATGCGCCTTGCCGGGGTCGTCACAGCCGTACACCAGATCGATGCACGCCTGGTCGATGGCAATGGGATCCGTGGAGACCAGAATGCCCATGTCCGCCATGCAGGGGTCTTCCGCGACCGCACAGCAGTCGCAGTCCACGCTCATGTTCTTCATGACGTTGATGTAGATCATGTTTCCGTGGAAGTAATTCACAACGCTGCCGGCCGCGTCCGCCATGGATTCCAGAAAGGAATCATGATCCGCCGTCCAGATATCTTCCGCCACGCCCGCGCCGTGAATATACGCCTTGCCGTAGGAAGACGCCACGCCGATGGACAGCTGCTTCAGTGCGCCGCCGTAGCCGCCCATAGGGTGTCCCTTGAAGTGGGACAGCACCAGCACGGAATCGTAATTTTTCAAGTCTTTACCCACGAAATTCTTCTGGATGACCTTGCCGTTCGGGATGTCCAGCTCCAGATCGGGGCCTTCGGCATCCAGCAGATCTACCGTAAAGCAGCGGCTCCAGCCATGCTCGTCCATCAGCTTACGGTGCTTCTCGGTGGTGTTGCGGGCGCCGTCATAGGCGGTGTTGCATTCTACGACGGTGCCGCCGACGTAGTCGATCACCGGCTTCCAGAACTCTGGGCCAAGGAAATTCTGATTTCCCTTTTCACCGGAATGCAGCTTGATCGCGATATTGCCGGGGAGCGTCTTGTCCACCAGCCTGAACATGTCCAGAACCTTCTCCGGGGTGATAACAGGAGAAAAATAAACGGTTGCACTCATAAAAACGTACCTCCAATCGTTTGGTTGACTGTATTATAATACAGTCGAATTTTAATTGCAAGGGTTTTCCCTCGGGCGGTTTTCTGTTGAAAAACGCGGGTGGCTATGGTATAGTGATTTTCGACAAGAGATCGGAGGAAAAGCACATGAACGACAGGCTGCTGGATTATGCCATCCGCATTCAGAGCATTGCCCAGGCGGGGCTTCAATACGGGAAGGACAAATATGACCGGGAGAGATACGAAGAATTGCGGCAGATCGCCGCGGAGATGATCTCCGAGAAAACGGAGATACCCATGGAGAAAGTCCGCAATTTATTCTGCAATGAGACCGGCTACCAGACTCCGAAAATCGATACCAGAGCCGCCGTTTTCATTGACGGAAAAATTCTCCTTGTTCACGAAAACAACGGCACCTGGTGCCTGCCCGGCGGCTGGTGCGACGTTGACCAATCCATTGCGTCCAACACCGAGAAGGAGGTCCGGGAGGAAGCCGGATTCACCGTCAAGGCGCAGCGGCTGATCGCCGTTCAGGACTGGCGGAAGCACAACGTCGCGAACTACGTCTACGGGGTCGTAAAGTGCTTTGTGCTGTGCAAATACGAAAGCGGCGAATTTCAGAAAAATATTGAAACAACCGGAATCGGCCTGTTTGGCAGAGATGAACTTCCCATCAATCTTGCCGTGGAAAAGACCTCCCGGGAACAGATTCTGATGTGCTTCGACGCATTGGATAACCCCCTCTCCCCTACTCTGTTCGATTAGCCGTGTTTTGGAAGCAAAAACCGGCTTGTATTTTTCAGGGCATATGGTATACTGTTACTGCTTTCAGACTATGACACTGGGGGATTCCCATGGACTATAACATTTTACTGGATCTTGCCACCGACCTTGGCTATGAGCTTGCCATGTGCGGCGCGGAGACCTTCCGGGTGGAGGAAAGCGTCAGCCGGGTGCTGAGCAGCTACGGCATTGCGTCGGAAGTGTTCGCCATTCCCAATTATCTGATCGTCACCGTCATGATGGAGGACGGCACCCCCATCACCCGGATGCGCCGCATCGGTTCCCATGGCAACGACCTGGACGCGGTGGAAAAATTCAGCGGCCTGAGCCGCGCCTATTGCAGCCGTCGGCCGGAGCCGAAGGAAGCCCAGCGGTGGCTGGAGGTCGTCCGTTCCCAGCGGCGAACCTATTCGGTTCCCATCATCTACCTGGGGTATTTTCTGGGCGCTCTGGGCTTCGGGCTGCTGTTCGGCGGCAATCTTCTGGACGGTTTCTGCGCCGGTATCTGCGGGATCCTGGTGGGGCTTGTGATCCGGTTTCTGGACGCCCAGGACACCAACCAGTTTTTCCGAACCATCGCCGCTTCCTTTCTGATGGCGCTGCTGGCCTATGCCTTCGGCGCTTTGGGCGTCGCCAAAAATCCCGACGCCGTCACCATCGGCGCATTGATGATCCTCGTCCCCGGCCTGCTGTTCACCAATGCCATGCGGGACATCATCTATGGCGATACCAATTCCGGTATCAACCGCATCGTGCAGGTGTTCCTGATCGCGGCGGCGCTGGCAGTTGGTACTGCCACAGCCTGGTCCCTTGCCGATCGGCTGTGGGGCGCGCCGGTTTCCGCACCTGCCGTTGACCATTCCGTTCTGGCGCAGTGCCTGTTCGCCTGCATCGGATGCTTTGGGTTCTCCATTCTGTTCAATATTCATGGCCCCGGGGGTATTCTCTGCACCATCGGCGGCATTGCGTGCTGGGTGGTGTTCTGGCTCAGCCAGCGGCTGGGATTCAGCGAGATCCTCTCCTATTTCTGGGCTTCTCTGTTTGCGTCGCTATACTCCGAAATTATGGCAAGAATCCGCAAATATCCCGCCATTTCCTATCTGCTGGTATCTGCCTTCCCCTTGATTCCCGGCGCGGGGGTGTACTACACCATGAACTTCGCCGTGCGGGGAGAAATGGACATGTTTGCCTACAGGGGCATGAACACCGCCGCCATTGCCGGAATCATGGCAGTGGGCATCCTGCTGGGCTCTACCGTGTTCCGGATGTACGCTCAGTGGAAATCCCGCAGAAAGGGCAAAGTGAAAACATAAAAAATCGGGAGGAAGCCGCGTGCTTCCTCCCGATTTTGCTATGCAACAGCATAGCAAAAATAAGAAATGTGCCATTTCCTCGCCCCTGCGGGGCAACCGGAAATGATGCACAAAAACTTCATGCTTATGCCTTTGCGCATTTTCGTAGTGCAGCGTTCCTGCATGAAGTTTTACGCCAACTGTGAAAAAATGTCTCCAAGACTTTCGTGCAGCACCAGATCGGCGTTACCGTCATAGGGCGTCTCGTCCCGGTTGATAAGCACCAGGCGGTTGCCCCGGTAGTAGTTAATCAGTCCTGCCGCAGGATACACCGTCAGGCTGGTTCCGGCCACGATGAGCATGTCCGCACTGCGGATGGCCTTCACGCTGCCTGCAATGGTCTGCTCGTCCAGCCCTTCTTCATAGAGCACCACATCCGGCTTGACAATGCCGCCGCAGCTGCACCGGGGAATGCCAGGGGCATTTTTGACAAATTCGGCGCTGTAGAACTTGCCGCAGCGGGTGCAGTAATTGCGCAGCACCGAGCCGTGCAGCTCATAGACCTTTTTCGACCCTGCCTTCTGGTGCAGGCCGTCGATGTTCTGGGTCACCACTGCCAGAAGCTTTCCCTCCTGCTCCCATTTTGCGAGAATCCTGTGGGTGATGTTGGGCTCGAAGCCCAGGGGAAGCATTTTCTCCCGGTAAAACCGGAAGAAATACTCCGGATTTCGCTCATAAAAGCTGTGGCTGATGATTGTCTCCGGCGGATAGTCGAATTTCTGATGGTACAGCCCGTCCACGCTCCGGAAATCCGGGATTCCGGACTCCGTACTCACCCCCGCGCCGCCGAAAAAGACGATGCGGTTACTCTCCTGCACCCATGTTTTCAGGGTTTCCAGCTTGTTCACGGTCTTCCGCCTCCATTTCCTTCAGCAGCTTCTTATCCTGCTTCGACGACAAATCCAACTGTTCGTACATATCCGGCCGCCGGGCACGGGTGCGGCGAAGCGCCTGCTTCCGACGCCATTGACGCACCTTTTCGTGGTTGCCGGAGAGCAGAATTTCCGGCACCGCCCGCCCGTGCCAGACCGCCGGACGGCTGTACTGGGGGTATTCCAGCAGACCGTTAAAGTGGCTCTCATCCTCGAAGCACTCCGGGTCGGCAAGCACCCCCGGAACCATGCGGCACACCGCATCCGTCACCGCCATGGCGGCAATCTCCCCGCCGGTAAGAACGAAGTCACCCAGAGAAATTTCCTCGTCCACGCACTCGTCGATAAAGCGCTGGTCAATCCCCTCATAATGGCCGCAGACCAGAATCAGGTTGTCCAGCTTGCTCAGGCGGATGGCGTCCGCCTGACGGAAGGTATGCCCGCAGGGTGACAGATAGACGGTATGCACCGCCCCACCGGCCTCGTCGCACACCGCCTCCCAGCAACGGTACAGGGGGTCGGCCTGCATAATGGCGCCCCGCCCGCCGCCGTAGGGATAGTCGTCCACTTGATTCTGCTTATTGGCCGTGTAGTCCCGTATCTGGTGGGCTTCGATGGAAATATATCCCCGCTCCTGGGCGCGCCCCAGAATGCTCTCGGAAAGCACGTCCCCCAGGGTGTCGGGAAACAGCGTCAGAATGTCAATCCTCATCGCTTGCCATTCCCTTCAATAGCTTCACCTGCATCTGATTTTTTTCCAGGTCGGTGGAAAGAATGAATTCCTTCACCGCCGGAATCAGGTACTCCCGCTCCCCCTGCACAACGTACACGCTGTTGCCGGGATAGTCCAGCACCTCTTTGATCCTGCCGATGGACGCACCGTCCGCAAAGACCTCCACGTCCACCAGCTCGGCGGCGAAGATCAGCTCGTCGGAAATGTCCTCCCGGTACAGCTCCATGGTTTTCCCCCGAAGCTTCTGGGCGCCCTCCATGGTGTCAACGCCCCGGAGCTTGACCAGATTGCAGGTCTTCTGCACGCGAACGGCATCCATGGAGTATTCCCTGCCTTCAATCCGGCAGCGGTCAAATTCGCAGAGCATTTCCGGGCTGTCCAGCCAGGAAAGGACTTTCACCTCTCCCCGGACGCCATGGGTGGTGACGATCTCACCGGCTTCAATATATGGAAGTTTCATTTAGGTTCTCCCCTACTGCTCATAAGAGCAGATGATTTCATGTCAGATTGCCGGGATAACGAAAAATGCGTGACAAATGTCACGCATCCTCGTTTAATCCACGATTTCGACCGTGACCTTCTCGCCTGTGCGCTGGGCTACAGTCTTAATAATGGTGCGGATCTCTTTGGCGATCCGTCCCTGGCGGCCGATCACCTTGCCCATGTCACCTTCGGCAACACGAAGCTCCAGCACCTTCCCTTCCTCGTCAGAGGTTTCGGTTACGGTGACGGCATCAGGATCATCCACCAGATTCTTTGCCATATACAGCAAAAGTTCTTTCATTGCGGAATTCTCCTTTGCGGATCTTACAGCACGCCGGCGTTCTTCAGCAGGCCGCGGACGGTGTCAGTGGGCTGAGCGCCGTTCTTGATCCATGCCTGAGCCTTCTCGGCATCGACGGTGATGGTAGCGGGCTGGGTCAGGGGATTGTAAGTTCCAATCTCCTCAATGCAGCGGCCATCACGGGGAGAACGGGAGTCAGCGACAACAATCCGGTAGTAAGGAGCCTTCTTCGCGCCCATTCTTCTCAGTCTGATCTTAACCATGAGAGTTTCACCTCCATAAATAATCTCTAAAATCTATATCGCAAAGCAATTTTGCTTACAGCGAACGAATCAACACGGCTCTCGGCTCAGAAGCCGGGGAAGCCGCCAAAGCCGCCCATACGGCCCATGCGCTTCATTTTCTTCCCCGCGCCGGGGCCGGAGAACTGCTTGATGAGCTTACGCATCTGCTCAAAGGATTTGAGCAGCCGGTTCACGTCCTCCACCTTCAATCCCGCGCCTGCGGCAATGCGCCTTTTCCGGCTGGCGCCGATGATCTCGGGCTTTTCCCGCTCCTTGGGGGTCATGGACAGGATGATGGCTTCGGTATGCGCCATGGCCTTTTCGTCCAGCTTGACGCCCTTGAGATTTCCGCCGCCGGGCATCTGTGCGAGAATTTCCTCCATGGAACCCATGGATTTCATCTGCACCATCTGGTCGTAAAAGTCCTGAAGGGTAAAGCGGTTGGTTTTCAGCTTTTCCTCCATCTCCGCGGCCTTTTTAGCGTCATACGCCTTTTCTGCCTTTTCAATGAGGGTCAGCACATCGCCCATACCCAGAATGCGGTTGGCCATCCGGTCGGGATGGAACGGCTCGATGTCCTCCAGCTTTTCGCCGATACCGGCGAACTTGATGGGCTTTCCGGTAATGGCACGGACGGAAAGCGCTGCGCCGCCTCTCGCGTCGCCGTCCAGCTTGGACAGCATCACGGAGTCGATGTCCAGCCACTCGTTGAAGCTCTGAGCGGCGTTGACCGCGTCCTGACCGGTCATGGCGTCCACGACCAGCATGATCTCGTCCGGCTTGACGGTGGCCTTGATGTTTTTCAGCTCGTTCATCAGCGCCTCGTCCACATGCAGACGGCCTGCGGTGTCTAGGAACACCATGTCGTGGCCGTGCTGACGGGCGTAAAGGACGGCCTCCTTCGCCGTTTGCACCGGATCCTGGGTTCCCTTTTCAAACACGGGAATCCCCAGCTTTTCGCCGCAGACCTTCAGCTGCTGAATGGCGGCGGGACGGTAAATGTCGCAGGCGACCAGCAGCGAATTCTTCCCCTGCCGCTTCATCAGTCCGGCAAGCTTGCTGCCGTTGGTGGTTTTACCCGCGCCCTGCAAACCCACCAGCATGACCACCGTCGGGCCGTTGGGGTTGATGTTGATATGCTTGGTGTCGCTGCCCATGAGCTTGCAAAGCTCCTCGTTGACGATCTTCACGATCATCTGGGCAGGGGTCAGGGATTCCAGAACGTCGGTGCCGATGCAGCGCTCGGTGACGGATTTGGTAAAATCCTTGACCACCTTGTAGCTGACGTCCGCTTCCAGCAGTGCCATGCGAATCTCCCGCATAGCCTCCTTCACGTCCGCCTCTTTCAGGCGTCCCTTGCCGCGCAGTTTTTTGAAGGTCGCGGAAATCTTTTCGGTTAAGCCTTCAAATGCCATACTTTACTCCTCAAAGTCCTGGGCAGCTTCGATGATCTCCCCTGCCAGGGCTGAAACGGTTTCATCCGGGTACGTTTCCAGGCGTTCCGCCGCATCCAGGATCGTCCGCAGCGCGTTCCGGTTCCTGAGATCCCGGCCGACACAGCCGATGCTGCTCTCCATTTTCCGGAGAAGCGCTTCTGTCCGTGCCAGGTTGTCGTTCACGGCCTGGCGGCTCACGCCCATCACCTGGGCAATTTCGCCCAGAGAAAGATCCTGATTGTAGCGCAGATCAAAGCATTGCCTCTGTTTGCCTGTCAGCAATCCACCGTAATAGTCATACAGAAGCGACATCTCCAGCGCGTCCATTCAGAACCTCCCGTGTCAAGTACATTTCCTTGACTGTCGGGTATTATAGCACAGACTTTTCTGCCTGTCAAGTATTTTTCCTGTACAGTTTCCGCTACCCTACCCGATACCAGCGCACCTTCTCCGCCGTGCGCAGAAAGCCCAGCTTTTCGTACAGGCGGATGGCTTTTTCGTTGGTGGACGCGACTTCCAGTGTCATTCCCGCGCCTTCCACCAGCGACATAAGCGTGTGCATCACCCGCTCTCCTGCCCCGGGCTTCACGGAACACACCGCCAGAAGTTCGGTATCCTTCATCCAGCCGATGCCGAGGAGTTCCCCGGCGCTGTGGACAAAATACGCGCCGCCGGATGCCAGAATTTCTTTTTCATCCCCGGCGGTCTGGGTGGCGGCGCAGTCAACGCAGCGCATTCGCGCATTGCAGAGCCTGCGCCATGTTTCCGCTGTGGCTTCCGTCACCGGAAAGATGTTCTCCAGCAGCGCCGTGTCCACCCACGCCTTGCCCCGCATTTCATAAACGGCGGCGTGGAGGGGGTAACGCGCCAGTTCTCCGTGACCCTGGGCATAGATTTTCTCCGCCCCGGCCATGCGGCAGAAGGAAACGCATTCCTCCAGAAATGGCGCAAACCGACCCGGCTGTACGTCCTGAAAGCGGATATAGGCTTCCTGACGGTAGGGAATTTCCTTCAAAATCAGACTGGCTACGCCGTCGTCTGTTGCGAAACACGGGAAGTCCTTCATTCCTCCGCCTCCTTTTTCGTCCCATTATACTACCGAAGCAGGCTGTAAGCAAGCAGGAAACGTTTCCAAAATCAGGAAATTTTGTTGTGCAATCTGCACATAGAGAAGCCATATCACCCTTTATAAAAACCAGAATATCTTCCAATCTTTTTGAAAAAGTTGTAATATATTGGAATATACACTTGATTCCTGGATATAAAAATGTATAATATCAGTCGTATGGAGTTCAACAGTAAAGGAGGTTCGTTCCATGAAAAAGGTCATCTGCAAGAAAACATACGACACCGAGACCGCTACGCTGATCAAGGCCTACTCCTACGGCCAGCTGGGCGATCCCGCCGGTTACGAGGAAGATCTGTACCAGACACCCGAGGGTCTGTACTTCCTGCACGTAGGCGGCGGAGAGACTTCCATCTACCCTGCCGAGGATATTGTCCGCCTGGCAAAGACCAAGGTCAAGGACTGGATGGAGAAGCATTAACACGATACATAGCGATGGGGAGCCTGTGAAAACAGGCTCCTTTTTTCTTGACAAAGATGATATTATGGAAGCAGATGAATGCGTTAAAGGATGAACGTCAATGCGAAAAACTTTTTTATTCCCGGCTCTGCTGGCTCTGCTGGTGCTGCTCAGCGGATGCTGGTCTCAGTCGCAGCCGGCGAAAATCGCCGCTACGACTTTGCCTGTGTACGAATTTACCTCCCGAATCTGCGTGGATACGCCCCTCACCGTCACCCGGCTGGTGACGGAAAGCGTGTCTTGTCTGCACGACTACTCCCTGAATGTCCGTCAGGTAAAGGCGGCGGAGGCCGCCCAGGTCGTTGTGATCTCCGGCGCGGGGCTGGAGGATTTTCTGGACGGTATTCTGGATGATTCGGATATCCTCGACTCCTCCGAAGGGATTACCCTTCTGCATATGGAAGAAGAACACGACCACGATCATGAAGATCACCACCATGAGGACGACCCCCACGTCTGGCTCTCTCCGGAAAACGCAAAGGGGATGGCTGGGAACATCTGCGCGGGGCTTTCCCGGAGGTATCCCGAATACGCGGATGTGTTTTCCGAAAATCTGGACGGCCTGCTGGAAGATTTGGACGCGCTGCAAAGCTATGGAGAATCCAGCCTGTCCGGCCTCAACTGTCGGAATCTCGTAACCTTCCACGACGGCTTCTCATATTTCGCCCAGGCGTTTGATCTGACCATTCTGGAAGCGGTAGAGGAAGAATCCGGCAGCGAAGCCTCCGCTCAGGAGCTGAAGCATCTGATCGGTATCGTCCGGGAGCATGATCTGCCCGCGATTTTTACCGAGCGCAACGGAAGCACCTCCGCCGCTGAGGTCATTTCCCGGGAAACCGGCGTGACCGTTTATTCCCTGGACATGGCCATGGCCGGCGACAGCTATTTTGCCGCCATGTACCGCAACATCGACACCATCAAGGAGGCATTGGGATGAATCTGACACATCATGGCGGTTCCTGCGGCCATTCCTGCTGCCTTCGGGTAGAGAATATGTCCGTGAAAATCGGAACCGACTGCATTTTGAAGGACGTGAACCTTCACGTCCACTGCGGCCAGATGGTCGCCATCATCGGCCCAAACGGCGCAGGCAAATCCACTTTCCTGAAAGCCGTTCTGGGACAGCGGGAATACGAGGGCGTGATTGCCTTCTCCGAGCCGGGGCAGCGGAGCAAAAAGCCCCGTATCGGCTATGTTCCCCAAAGTCCCGCCTTTGACCCCAGTGACCCGGTCAGCGTATCCGACCTGTTTGCCTGCTGCATGAGCCGCCGCCCCGCTTTTCTCGGTCTCGGCAAGACCATGAAGGACACGGTGGCGGAGTGCCTTTCCCGGGTACACGGGGAGGAACTGGTCAACAAACGTGTGGGAACCCTCTCCGGCGGTGAATTGCAGCGGGTGCTGCTGGCGCTGGCGCTGGAACCCATCCCCAACATTCTCATTCTGGACGAGCCGCTTTCCGGCGTGGACGTGGAGGGCATGGAGACGCTGATGGACATGCTGGACGAAATCCGCAAAAACTACGACCTGTCCATCCTGATGACCACCCACGATTTTTCCCTGCTGCCCCGGTACGCCGATCAGGTGGTGCTCATTGACCACGGCGTTCTGATTCAGGGCGACCCACAGACGGTGCTGGATTCCGAGGAATTTCGCCGCACCTTCCACATGAGAGGAGGCCGCGCATGAGTATCTGGTACGCAATCTGGGACTCCCTTCCCTTTGAAATGCTCCACTGGGATTTTATGAAAAACGCCCTGCTGGCGCTGCTGCTCATGGCGCCGCTATTCGGCATTCTCTCCACCATGATCGTCACCGGGCGCATGAGCTTCTTCTCCGACGCCCTGGGGCATTCCGCCTTTACGGGCATCGCCATCGGTATTATCTGCGGCGTGGCCGCTCCCATCTGGGCGGCAGTCGCTTTCAGCGTGGTGTTTGCCCTGCTGTTTTCCTTCGTCCGCAGCCGCTCCAATCAGGCGGCGGATACCCTCATCGGCGTGTTTTCCAGCTCCGCCGTGGCGCTGGGCATTTTCGTCGCCACCGTGGGCGGCGGCAGCTTTACCCGGTACAATAAATATCTCATCGGCGACATTCTCTCCGTCACCCCGGGGGAGATCGGAATGCTGGCGCTGGTGCTGCTGGCGGTGATCATTTTCTGGGTTTTCTACAGCAATCGCCTGACCCTCACCGCCGTTCACCCCCAGCTGGCGTCCTCCCGGGGCATTCCCGTGGGACTTTCCCAGACGCTGTTCACCGCCGCCATTGCCGTGGTGGTGACGCTGTCCATTTCCAGCGTTGGTCTGCTGATTCTCAATTCCCTGTTGGTGCTGCCCGGTGCTTCCGCCCGGAACGTCGCACGGAATTTGCGGCAGTACCACGGTTTTTCCGTGCTGTTCGCGTTTCTCGCCGGGGTGGTCGGGTTGACGGTCTCCTACTATTCCGGCTGCTCCGCAGGCGCGGCCATCAGTCTGGGGCTTGCCGCAATTTTCGCAGTCACCTTCTGTTTAAGAAAGGTCAGAGCGTAATGGATACGGTCAATATTCGCATCATCGCCAGGATGCACAGCGACTTTTCCACCAAATTCGGTATCCCCCGGCAGAGCGGACTTGTGGAGTCCCTCCGCTCCACCATTGTCTTTGAGCCGGAATTCCGCAACGCCGACGCCCTGCGGGGCATCGAGGATTTTTCCCACCTGTGGATCATCTGGCAGTTTTCCGAGGCTGTCCGGCAGGGCTGGTCGCCCACCGTGCGCCCGCCCCGGCTGGGCGGGAACACCCGGATGGGCGTCTTTGCCACCCGCTCCCCCTTCCGCCCCAACAATCTGGGGCTGTCCAGCGTCCGCCTTCTGGGCGTGGAGCAGACCCGGGAATTCGGAACGGTTCTGCACGTGGGCGGTGCGGATTTGATGGACGGCACCCCGATTTTCGACATCAAGCCCTACATTCCCTACAGCGACTGCCACCCGGACGCCACCGGCGGCTTCACGGACACCGCCGGGGATTTCCTGCTGAACGTCAGCTTCCCGCCCGCGCTTCTGTCCTTGCTCCCGGAGGACAAGCGGGACGCCGCCATCGGCGTTCTGTCCCACGACCCCCGCCCCTCCTATCAGCGAAGCCCGGAGCGCGTCTACGGCCTGTCCTTCGCCGGGTACGACATCCGCTTCACCGTGGAGGAAAATGTTCTGACCGTGAAGGAAGTTCTGAAAAAGTGAGGATATCCCGGCGCTTTTCGCGCCGGGATCACTTTTTATCCGTTATGCCCCCGGCGGCGAATCTGCTCGTCAAAGTAACCCATAATACGCCCGAATTTTGAAAAACGCTTTTTTCGCGGGAACGAAAAAACGCTGTCACCTTACTTCGGATGACAGCGTTTCTTCTATAGAATCGTATACAGCCAGTAAATAAACCCATACACCACGCTTGCGGCCAGGCCGTACACGATCACCGGCCCCGCGATGGTGAACATTTTTGCACCCACGCCCAGAACGAAGCCTTCGGTCTTGAACTCCACGGCCGGGGCGGCGATGGCGTTGGCAAATCCTGTGATTGGCACCAGCGTACCGGCTCCCGCGTGCTTGGCGATGTCGTCGTACACGCTCAGACCCGTCAGCAGCGCGGACAGCGCCACCAGCGTCATGGACGCGGCCGTTCCGGCGTCCTGCTTTTCCAGTCCCCAGGCGCCGTAGCAGTTCGTGAATATCTGCCCGACCACACAGATCAGCCCGCCAATCCAGAAAGCGTTCAGGCAGTCGCGCCACATGGGCGATTTTGGCGCCATCCGCGCCACCAGAGCGCCATATTGTTTTTCCGTCATGTTGAATCCCTCCGGAGGTAGTTTTCCCCGGAGAATACAATCAATTCATCATTTCCGCTTCGTGCAGGTGCTTTGCCAGCCTGCAGGTGACCTCGGCGCAGCGGTGGGCAGCGATTTTTTCAAACGTGGGATAGTCCATTTCCGCGCTGTCGTCTGCCTTGTCGGAGATGGCGCGGAGGATGACGAAGGGAATGCCGTTGCGGTAAGCCGTCTGGGCGATGGCCGCGCCCTCCATTTCCGTACACAGTCCCTGGGTGTTTGCCACGATTTTCTCCTTCACCGCCGGGTCGGCCACAAACTGGTCGCCGCTGGCGACCCTGCCTACCCGGGTATGGCCGGGATTTACCGCCTCCGCCGCCGCATAGGCGTAGCCGAGCATCGTGTCATCGGCGGGAAACGCGATGACATCCATCCCCGGAACCTTGCCGAAGGGATAGCCGAAATGGACGCAGTCAAAGTCATGGTACATGGCGTCCCGGCTCACCACCAAGTCGCCGATGTCCAGCTGGGCGCAAAGAGAACCGGCAATACCGGTGTTCACCAGGTGGGTCACGCCGAAGCAGTCGCAGAGAATCTGCACGCACAGCGCCGCGTTGACCTTGCCCACGCCGCACTGCACCAGAACCACGGGAAGCCCCATCAGAACGCCCTCGTGAAAGATGCTGCCCGCTTTCTTGGCAGAAGTTACCTGCTCCATTTCGGCAAGCAGCGTCTCAACCTCCACGTCCATGGCACCAATAATTCCCAATTTTCTCATCATTTTCTCCTTATTCCGGGTAAACCAGTCGGGTTTCGTCAATGTTTTCCAGCAGTGCGGCGTATTTTCTGCCCCAATAGTTTGCCATGGACAGGTTCATGTCCAGGTAGTTGCCGCAGTCTTTTGGACTTGCACCCGGCACCTCGCCCCGGTAGTCCCGGATAAAGCGGAAGCAGTCCAGTACCAGCGGGACAACGTCCTTGGACGTATAATCCCCGGTCAGCAGAAGGTAAAAGCCCGTCCGGCAGCCCATGGGGCCAAAGTACAGAACCTTGTCCTTCCACACCGGCTCGTTTCGCAGGTAGGTTGCCGCAAGATGCTCAATGGTATGCACCTCGGCGGTGTTCATCACCGGCTCGTCGTTGGGCTTCGTCAGGCGCAGGTCGAAGGTCGTCACCGTCTCCGCGCCAACCTTATCCTTCCGGGAGACGTACAGCCCCGGCTGTAATTTGATGTGGTCAATGGTAAAGCTGGTTATTTTTTCCATGTCGTTCCCTCCGTTTTCTACGGAAAAGGATACCACATCTCAGCCTGATTTGCAAGCGCAACCGCCCACAACCGATGGTTGAGTCCGTTTCAACCATCGGTTGAGTAAAATTTCTGCCCATATTAACGAACATTTTATAGCTTTTTCGCCCCAGTTATGGCATGATATAGGCAGTTGCAGCGACGGATACCCTTCCGGCATGGCAAACGCCCTGCCGTGTACTTCATTATGGAAAAGGAGATCAACAGAATATGGAAGAAACATTGGGAAAGCGGATCGTCTTCCACCGCAAGCGTCTGGGACTGACCCAGGACGCCCTTGCGGAGCGGATGGGCGTCACCGCCCAGGCCGTGAGCAAATGGGAAAACGACCAGTCCTGCCCGGACATCGGCGCGCTACCGAAGCTGGCGGAAATCTTCGGCATCTCCACCGACGAACTGCTGGGTGTCGAACGGAAAGAGGTTCACCCCGCCGAGATCGTCCCGGCGGACGTGGAGGAAAATGGCGTACACATCCATCCGGACGGGAGCTTGGAGCTGTCTTGGGACGGTGGAAAGAAAAGCAGCATCGGCCTTGCCGTCTGGATTTTGCTGGTGGGCGGCATTATGCTGGCGTCCTATTTTCTGAGCTTTCATGCAAAGCTCTGGGATGTGCTTTGGCCGTCGGCGCTGCTGGTGTTCGGCATTTTCGGACTGTTCCCCCGGTTTTCCTTCTTCCGGCTGGGCTGTTCCCTGTTTGGATTGTATTTTCTGCTGAGCAACCTGAACTTTGCCCCCTTCCGCCTGGGACGGGAATTTCTTCTGCCTGTTTTTCTGCTGTTGTTCGGCGGCAGTCTGCTGGCGGACACCATCCGCAAGCCGAAAAAGGGCGGTTTTTCCTTAGGCCGCTCCGGAAAAGGCGGCTCCAAAGGGGATCACTGCACCTGCACTGGCGACAGCTTTGACTGCGCCACACTGTTCGGCGAAAACCACTACGTGATTCCCCTGCCCACCCTGTCCGGCGGCAGTGCGGATGTACGCTTCGGAGAAATGTCCGTCGATCTTCAAAAATGCGAGCAGCTTTCCCCGGATTGCGCCATTTCCCTGAACTGCGCCTTCGGCGAGCTGGAGCTGATCGTCCCCAACCGGTTCCGGGTGGAGCCTACCAACAGCACCACTTTTGCCGGCGTGGAGATTTCCGGCGCTCCCCGCGGCGACGCGGTGGGTACCATTCGCGTGAGCTGCGATGTCAGCTTCGGCGAAATTTCCATTCGCTACGTATAATTTTACCGATTTTTCCATGCACGGGCTTCCCCAAAAAACAGCGGGGAGTCCGTGCATTTGCCTGATTGGGAAGAGCGCCGGGGATTCGACCGTTTTCTCTTTTTTTAGCTTTTCTTCCAATTTCCCTTGCTTTTTTTCTTTGTCGATGGTAGAATATCATTGACTATACCATAAAGGCAGGGATGAACTATGGCTAAGGACGATTTCGACATGGATTTCCATTTCGATGATGACGACTTCGACCCCAAGGCATTTTTGGACGGCGAAGACGGCGCAGATATAGATCTTTCCGAGTTTGACGACGTGCCTTCCGGCAATCAGCCGAAGAAGACGGTCTCCGACGGGGATGATGACGAGCTGGATCTCAGCGGTCTGGGTCTGGACGAGGATTCCGACGAGACCGTTGACGATCTCGACCTGGACGATATTCTGTCCCCCAAGGCCGTCCGCCGCAATTCCCAGGAGCATGACGACTTCGGCAGCGACAAGCGGGATGATGACCCGGACTTTGACATGTCCGAATTTCTGGACGATGACGATTCCGAGCAGCCCCAGGCCGCGCCGGAGGATGATTCCGATTTCCAGGACGAGGCGGAAGAAGACGATTATCCCGATGATGAGGACGAGGACAAGCCCGCCCGCCGTCGAAGAGAAAAGCCCGAAAAGGCGCCCAAGCCTCCCCGTGAGCGCAAGCCCAGGGAGCCGAAGGAAGCAAAGCCCAACATCTTCACCAAACTGTATGACCTCTACTTTGCTCCTCTGACGAGCAAGGAAGCGCTGGAAGCCCCCGCCGACCCCAGCAATCCCCGTCGTCGGCGCAGAAAGACCAAGTCGCAGATCTTCAAGGAGGTCTATCTGCCTCCCCTGATCGCCTGCGTGTGTCTGATTCTGATTCTCTCCTTCGTCATCGGTGCGATTTCCAATGCCATCGAGCAGAAGCGGGTCAACGACGCCATCAAAAAGAACGAGATCGAAGCCTCCATCAGCAGCGCCCAGGCGGCGGAAGCGGAATATCAGCGGATCATGGACGAGGCCGCCGAGATGGCCGCCAACTATGATTATGAGGGTGCCATCGAGAAGCTGGATTCCTTCGCGGATATCGCCAACTACCCCGATATGAGCACAAAGCGCGCGGAGTACGTCAACGCAATGAACTCTCTGGTTGAGTACAAGGATTACTCCCAGATTCCCAACCTCAGCTTCCACGTGCTGATCGCCGACCCCGCCCGTGCCTTCAACGATAAGGAGCTGGGCGGAAAGTACAATCAGAACTTCGTCACCATTGACGAGTTCTCCAAGATTCTGGAGCAGCTCTACGCCAACAACTACGTACTGGTGGACTTTGATGACTTCGTCAGCGTCGGGCAGACCGTTTCCGGCACCGATCAGTTCGAGGCCAAGTCCATTTTCCTCCCCCAGGGAAAGAAGCCTCTCATGCTCACCGAGACCATGGTCAACTACTTTGAGTACATGGTTGACAGCAACAAGGACGGCGTGGCCGACGCAGGCGGCGCAGGCTTTGCCCACAAGCTGGTTCTGGATGCGAACGGCGATATCAAGGCCGAGTACATCGACAGCAGCAACAATACCCTCACCGGCAATTACGATTTCGTCCCCATTCTGGAGGACTTCATCAAAGCCCATCCCGACTTCTCCTACCGGGGTGCCCGCGCCATTCTGGCCGTGACCGGCAGCCAGGGTATCTTTGGCTACCGCTGCAACACCTCTTACGTCAGCACCAAGGGCAACGACTTCTATGAGCAGGAGAAGGCCGGCGCCATCGCCATCGTGGAAGCGCTGAAGGCCAAGGGCTACCGTCTGGCTTGCTATACCTACGAAAACGGCAAGTACCGGGATATGAACTCCGCAGGCATTACCGCCGACCTGCAAAGCTGGACACAGCAGATCACGCCCATCATCGGCAACATTGACACCTTTGTCTTTGCTCAGGCCAGCGATCTTTCCGACTACACCGGCGCGTCCTTCAACGTTATGTATCAGACCGGTTTCCGCTACTTCATTTCCAACAGCAAAGATCCCAGCACCGAGGTGAATAACACCTACGTCCGTCAGAAGCGTCTGATGGTCACCGGTGAAACCATGGTCTGGTATAAGGAGCGGTTCACCGACAAGGGTCTGTTTGACCCCAACATGGTCGTGGACATGACCGCAAGAGGCGGCAACGTTCCCAAGGCAGGGTAAGGAAACTGGAAATACGACTTTGCGCGCCGGAGAATTTCTCCGGCGCGCTTCCCTAGGAGGGCTCTATGGACATCCAAACCGGCCTGTACCGGCATTTCAAGGGCAATCTCTACGAAGTTATTGGAACCGCCCTCCACTCGGAGACCCGGGAGCCGATGGTGGTCTACCGCGCACTCTACGGCGAGAACGGCCTGTGGGTGCGCCCCGCCGCCATGTGGAGCGAAACCGTAGACCGGGACGGCTACCATGGGCCGAGATTTCAATATATTGATCCGGAATGTCAAAAATGAACGATTTCAGAATCCGCCGGAACCGTATTCAAAAATAGGGCAACACCGCACAATTGTGCGGCGCTGCCATAGAAATCCGAGAGGTTATTACCATGTTTCAGCTTTTGCTCGTCATCATTTATCTGTCCTTCATCAGTTTGGGACTGCCGGATTCCCTGCTCGGTTCCGCGTGGCCGACCATGTATCCCCAGCTCGGCGTGCCGGTTTCCTACGCCGGAATCATTTCCATGATCATTGCCCTGGGAACCATCGTTTCCAGCCTGCAAAGCGACCGGCTGACCCGGCGGCTGGGTACCGGGAAGGTCACGGCCATCAGTGTCGCCATGACCGCCGTAGCGCTCTGGGGATTTTCCGTCAGCAGCGCCTTCTGGCAGCTCTGCCTGTGGGCGGTTCCCTACGGGCTGGGCGCGGGAAGCGTAGACGCTTCCCTGAATAACTACGTGGCGCTGCACTATAAGAGCAAGCACATGAGCTGGCTGCACTGCATGTGGGGCGTGGGCGCTGCCTCCGGCCCGTACATCATGGGCTACGTCATGACCGGCGGCGGAACCTGGAATCTGGGCTATCGCACCATCTCCGTGATTCAGATGGTGTTGACCGCCGTGCTGATTTTCAGTCTGCCCCTTTGGAAGAAGCGCCCCAAGGTCGTGGATGCCTCGGGAAACGAAACGGAAGCAGCATCCCTCTCCCTGATGGAAATTCTGAGAATCCCCGGCGTAAAGGAGGTTCTGGTCTGCTTCTTCTGCTACTGCGCCGTGGAGCAGACCGCCGGACTGTGGGCAAGCAGCTATCTGACACTCCACAAGGGCGTTTCTCCGGAGAGCGCCGCCGCTTTTGCCAGCATGTTCTTCATCGGCATTACCGTCGGGCGGGCGATCAGCGGCTTTATCACCATGTGTCTGGACGACACACAGATGATCCGCCTCGGGCTGGGACTCATTGGGTGCGGCGTTGTCATTCTGTTTCTTCCCCTTGGAACGGTCGCTTCTCTGGCCGGCTTTGTGATTATTGGCTTGGGCTGCGCACCGATCTATCCCTGCATCATCCACTCCACCCCTGCGCATTTCGGCGCAGACAAATCTCAGGCCATCATTGGTGTGCAAATGGCCTGCGCCTACGTGGGCAGCTGCCTGATGCCGCCACTGTTCGGCCTGCTCGCCCAGTACATTTCCGTTTCGCTGCTGCCCGTGTATCTGCTGGTGCTTTTGGTTCTCATGGCGGTTATGCACGAGAGCCTGATTCGGAAAATTGCCCGGAACACCCATGCTGCGTAGAAAGCGCGCCGCGATATTTGTTGAAACTGCCAATTGACCGATTGCTACTGCCGGATGTTATACTTACAGTGTGTGTGAAAATACCGGAAAATCAAGGAGGAATCCCAATATGCAATCCTGTTTTGACAAAGTGAAGAAAAATTTTGGTTTCGGCTGTATGCGCCTTCCCATGAAGGGCAATGAAGTGGATTTTGAGGAAACCGGCAAAATGGTGGACATGTTTCTCGCAAGCGGCTTCAACTATTTCGACACCGCCCACGGCTACATCGACGGCCAGAGCGAGATAGCGCTGAAAAAGTGCCTGACCTCCCGCTACCCCCGGGAAGCGTACATTCTGACCAACAAACTGTCCGGCCACTACATCGAGAAAAACGAGGACATCCGTCCCTTCTTACAGAAGCAGCTGGAAGCCTGCGGCGTGGATTATTTCGATTTCTACCTGATGCACGCCCAGAATAAGGACTTGTTCGCAAGATACAAGCAGATTCACGCCTACGAAACGGTCATGGCACTTCGGGACGAGGGCAAGATCCGCCATTTCGGCATTTCCTTCCACGACAAGGCCGAGGTTCTGGATCAGATTCTCACCGAGTATCCCCAGATCGAGGTCGTCCAGATTCAGTTCAACTACGTCGATTACGAGGATCCCTCCGTGGAGTCCCGGAAGTGCTATGAGGTCTGCTGCAAGCACGGCAAGCCCGTCATCGTCATGGAGCCGGTGAAGGGCGGTTCTCTGGTGAATCTGCCGGAGGACGCCCAGAAGGTGTTGGACGCACTTCACGGCGGCTCCAACGCCAGCTATGCCATTCGCTTCGCCGCCAGCTTCCCGGGTATCCGGATGGTTCTGTCCGGCATGGGCAGCACGGAAATGATGGCGGATAACTGCGGCTTCATGAAGGATTTCCGGCCGCTGAACGAGGAAGAGCGTCTGGCCATTGCCAGGGTCTGCGCGATTTTCCGGAGACAGGGGCTGATTCCCTGCACCGGCTGCCGCTACTGCACCGAGGTTTGCCCCCAGGGCATTCCCATCCCCGATCTGTTTGCCTGCATGAATGCCAAAAAACAGTTCCGCGACTGGAACAGCGACAATTACTACCGCGACATCCACGCCAAAAACGGCGCAAAAGCCTCCGACTGCCTCAAGTGCGGCCAGTGCGAGGACATCTGCCCCCAGCACCTGAGCATCCGGGAACTGCTGGAGGACGTGGCGCAGGAATTTGAGAAACAATAACTTGCATATACGGCCAATCCCCCGGGCAATGCCCGGGGGATTGTACATTTACCGTCTGATTCTCCGTTTCGCCGCCCGGAAAAGGATTTCCAGTATCAGCGCGCAAATCGCCCCAATCAGGATGCTCCCAGCCACGACGAACACCGCCGCGCTCATATCCCCCGTTTTTGGGAGGATTTCCTCTCCGTTGACGAGCTGCACCGTGTTGTCAACGGTCATGCCGTGAGCGTCCCGCCAGCCGTCCTGCGCCGTTAAATGGCTGGATGCGCTGACGGTGACCGCCACGGGCTGACTGAGCTTGTCCCTTCCCTCCGGTGCTTTCGTCTGCACCAGATAGTAGCGCCCGTATGCCACCCCCCGCAGGAGCGCCGTACCATCCTCCCCGATCGTCACCTCGGAGACCGGTTTTTTGCCGTCTCCCGTGTGGAAATTCACGAATGTGACATTTATTTCAGCACCGTTCACCTTCAAAACCGCGCTTTCGCCGTCAGAAGATTCCCCCGCCCGGGCGAGTCGGAACGTCCCGCCGCTGAGAGGCTGTCCCGCTTCGTCGGAGACGAAAAGGTGAATCCCGCCTGTATAGACTTCTCCGGCTTCAGACTGCACTTCATAGAATACGCCCGCAGCATTCAGGTAACCGATCGACGCAACGCAAGGAATCGACGTACCAAGCCCGGCATTTTCCGTGATTGCCGCCCGGACGCGCACCCGAATTTCCGGCGCACACGCCCCTTCCCCCTGATTGGCCGCCGCGTAGGCCATTCCCGCGGGGGTCAGGGATACGCACAGTTCGCCGCCTCCGTCGTTATGGGAAACGGTATAGTGGTCGCCCTCGGTCAGGCCGATTTCCGCTCCCGCCCTGGTCAGCAAGCTGACCGTTGGCGCCGACTCATTCAGCGCCAGATGCTCGTTAAAACTGCCTGTAATGGTGTACTTCTGCGCTGTCCGGATGCCCGACGGGATGCTGCCCCGCAGAATCCAGGTATGTACCTGCCCCACGTCAAAGCTGCTATCCGTGCTGCCGACTTCCCCCACATTCACATGAGCGCCGGGAGCGGCTTCCACTGTACCGGTCGGCTTAACATTCAGGGTATAGGCATTTCCGCCGTCAGCGCCGACCCCGGGAACCACCAGAAAAAAGGGCGCGGAAATCTCCGCCGCTTCCCCTTCCGTGCGCTGGACGACCAGATACACGCCCTCCGGCTGGTTTTTCGCCGTAAAATTGTAGGAGGCAACGCCATGGATGTCCGTTGTCAGAATCGTCACGAGGTTTTCAGGCGTCCGAAAACCCTTCATGGCCGCTTCGTCAGATGACGCGCTGAGGGAAAACGCCCCGCTTTCCAACTGCTCCCGGGTCGCTGCCCGGTACAGGTCAAAGCGGATATTGGAAAGCGGCAAGCCGCTGCCTTCTTCGCGTTCCTGAATATTGAGAATGCAGTCCGGCTTCACCAGCAGCCTGCCGTGGACGGGCAGCACGCTGTCGTCAAAGCCCAGCAGCCTGTGATTCTCGCCTTCGAACAGGTAAACGTCGCCGCCGTGCTGGGTTCCGGTGATTTCCAGCGTCACCTCCGGCCTGTCCGCAAGACCGGAAAAGGAGACTGTGCAGCTTCCCGCCTCGGTCACCGTCTGCTCCCTGACCTGACCGCCGCATTCGGCGCTGAGGGTCAGCGCGTCCAGTGACCCAACCGTCGTCTGAATATCCACGCGCACCGTAACGGTATAGGTTCCGTCCGACTCCTTTACCGCCGTGTAAATCGGATTTTGCAGCGTCGCGTCCGACACCGTTTCGCACCCCGGCGCCGCCGGTTTCAGGCTGCACAGATACCGGTACAGACCCGCAACATTCGATGCCGAATCTTCCGTCAGCAGCTCGCGGGAAACGTCGGCGTTCGTGACCTTTTTCAGATAATTCCGCCATCCCGGCGTGGTCATGTCCTCCCAGCGGGATAAATAGTCGTTGACGGAAAATTTTCCCTGGTTCGTCAGCTCCCAGACGGCAAGCTGCGCCGCCAGCACGGCCTCGCCGCGTTGCAGCTGCCTGATTTCCGGCAAGCCATGACTTTGCAGCCAGGGATTTGCCGCCGCCTGAATGGCGGCCACGTTCTTGTGGGGGTACGATCCCTGCACCACCGCCCGAAGCTTTCCCGCCGTTTCTGCGGAAAAACAGCCCCTGTCCTCCAAGCCCACCCGCCGGTAGCCCGCCTTTTCCGGCGCTTCCGCGTCAGGGCTGACGGAATAGGCGGCGATGGATACGGCCTGTTCCCCTGCCCCGTCAGCGGTCAGATGATAAATTTCCACAAAATCCTCACCGGAGAAAACCGTTTGCCCGTCCTCCCCGGTGAGCGTGTAGTCTGCAACAAAGGGGGAAGCACAGACGTAAGCATCCCGGGCAATGTGCAGCACATAGCCGTCCTCCGCCGCCCGGGCGCGCAGCAGTAAAGCCCCCGAAACCGCAGCGGCCAGCGCCGCCAGCATGGCCGCCGCCCGTTTGAACGAGATTTTCATATCCCCCATTCCCTCCCCTGACGGCACAGTTCCGCCGTGTTTTTCACAAGTTTACCACGGGGCGCCTGTCGAATTTGGGGGAAATCGGAGGGTAAAGCAAAATTAGCCGTATTGCGGGAACGGCATTTTTGTGGTATGCTTTTGAAAAAGGAAGTGACGGAATGAAGCGGCTGAGAAAAATCTATCTGGAGATCTCCAACGTCTGCAACCTGCACTGCACATTCTGCCCCGGTACCCGGCGGGAGAAGCAATTCATGACGGTGGAGGCGTTTTCCTCCCTGCTGCCCAAATTGCGCCCATGGACGGACTATCTTTACTTCCATCTGATGGGCGAGCCGCTGTGCCATCCTGAGCTTGCGGAATTTCTCCGTCTCGCGGGGGAAGCGGGCTTCAAGGTCATTCTCACCACCAACGGCACCCTGCTGGAAGAAAAGCGGGAGATTCTGCTGAACGCCCCCGGGCTTCACAAGGTGAACATTTCCCTCCACGCCTTTGAGGCAAACGATCTCTCCGTCCCCTTCGAGACGTACCTTTCCAGGTGCTTCTCCTTTGGACAGGCGGCGGAGGGAAACTTTCTGGTCGTGTACCGCTTATGGAACGGCGGCGGTGCGGAGCAGCGAAATCCGGAAATTCTCAGCGCCATGGAGCGCGTATTCCCCGCGCCTTGGGATGTGCAGCCCCGGGGCACCCAGATTGCCCGGCGGGTCTATCTGGAATACGGTGACAAATTCGACTGGCCGGACCTCTCCGCCCCCGACGGCGGGGAACGCGCCTTTTGTCACGGCCTGCGGGATCAGGTGGGTATACTGTGCGACGGCACCGTTGTCCCCTGCTGTCTTGACCATGAAGGCGACATCGCTCTGGGAAATCTGTTTGAGACGACGCTGGAAGAAATCTGGGAAACGCCCCGCGCGAAGTCGATTTATCAGGGCTTTGCCCGGAAAAAAGCGGCAGAGGAACTCTGCCGCAAGTGCGGGTACGCCCGCCGCTTTTTGTAATGGTCTATTTCAAATCGAACAGGACCTTTTCGTAGTCCTTCACATAGCAGCGTATGTTTTTGCGTCCCTTTTGAATAACGGTGTGTCCCTCCGCTTCCAGCTTTTGCCTCTGCGCTTCGATACCGCCGGGATATTTTTCATTGAGTTCCCCATTGGCTTTCAGCGTTCTCCAATAGGGCGTTTCATCCGCTGAGCGCTGATAGCTCGCCCACGCGGCAATGGACACAAAAATCCCCGCCGTGATGGGTTCCGTAAAGTCCGCGCCGCTCAATTTTGCGAAATAGTCCCGTATCTCCCCGACCGTGGTCACTTTGCCATACGGGACTTCTCGCATTACCCGGTCGTAATCGATGGGCGGTGCAAAGTACATTCTGTTTCCGCCGTATTTTTCAATGCTTTTCTCGTCCGTGATGGTCTGGAATTTGGGCATGTCCTTGCTGTCGTGCAGCATGGCGTTGAAATCTTTCTTTTCTTCATTTGCCATATATACCGCCTCCTGCGTTCAGTATAATCCATTACGGCGTCCGATGCAATGAGACAGTTTGAAAATACTCTTGAGAAGCGGAAAAAAGTGTGCTATAATCCAAAAAACACAGAAAGGGTCTCAATATGGAACAAAAAGTCATTCTTTTCGACCTGGACGGTACTTTGACGGATTCCGGTGAGGGTATTATCAACTGCGTTGTCTTTGCCCTGGAGCATTTCGGCCTGCCCATCCCTCCGAAAGCGGAGCTGCGCAGTGTCGTAGGGCCTCCCCTTCACGATTCTCTGGCGCGGTACGGCGTCCCGAAGCAGAAGCTTGATGAGGGCGTAACCGTTTTCCGCAGCCGCTACAATCCCATCGGCATTTATGAAAACGTCCCCTACCCCGGCATTCGGGAGGCGCTGGAAGAGCTGAAGCAGAGCGGGTATAAGCTCTGCGTCGCAACCTCCAAGCCGGAGGAAATGGCAAACCGGGTACTGCGGCATTTTAACCTTGCCGGCTACTTTGACACGGTCTGCGGCGGTACTTTGGACGAGTCCCGCTCTTCCAAAAGCGAGGTCATCGCCTACCTTCTGGCGCAGAACGGCCGGGCAGACAATATGGTCATGGTGGGCGACACCAAGTTTGATGTAATCGGCGCCGCCGCCCACGGCATTCCCACCGTCGGCGTTGCCTGGGGCTACGGCGAGACGGCGGACATGGAAGCCGCCGGAGCAAAGGCCATTGCCCAAAGCCCTGCGCACCTGGTAACGCTGCTCAGGGAGATGTGATACTGGTTTTCAATAAAACGGTTAAAAACCGTTTTATTCGGCTGCTGTTTCAGCAGCCAGCGGCGTAGCCGCAAAAAACGTAAGTCCATACATTTCTCGCCGCCACCGGCGGCCTGCGAAGGATTCGCAGGATAAAATGGTGTTAACCATTTTATCGAGAAATAGTATGATTGGAGGAATTTCTATGGAACTGCGTGCGTGCGTTGACGCGCTGAAGCCCCAGCTTCTTTCCACTCTTCGGCAAAATATCCGGATTCCCAGCGTTCAGGGCGACGCGGAGGACGGCGCACCCTACGGGGCTTCCGTCCGGGATAGCCTTGTCCATGTGCTGGACACCGCCCGGAAGTTGGGCTTCCGGACGGAGAACATGGACGGCCATCTGGGCTGGTGTGAATACGGTGAGGGCGACGAAATGGTCGCCGTTCTGGGACATCTGGACGTGGTTCCCGCCGGGGACGGCTGGAGCTGCGACCCCTTCGGCGGCGAGCTGCGGGACGGAAAAATCTGGGGCAGAGGCACCACGGACGACAAAGGCCCCGCCATTGCTTTCCTGTATGCCCTGGCCGCTCTGCGGGATTCCGGCCTTCCCATCCGCCGCCGCATCCGGATTCTCTTCGGCTGCAACGAAGAAGCCGGTTCCGACGATATCAAGTACTATCTTGCAAACGGCGGCGAGATACCCGTCATGGGCTTCACCCCGGACGGCGAATACCCGGTGATCAACGGGGAAAAGGGCATTATCAACGTGACCTTTTCCCACACCTACACGCAAACCGGCGACGTTCGGCTCCTGTCCATTCACGGTGGAACCGCCCCCAACGTGGTTCCGGCGCACGCCTGCGCCAAGCTGGCCTGTCCCCGGGAACTGGCGCAGCGACTGGCGGGTCTCTCCGCGCC
>ERZ791802.206-NODE-206-length-70554-cov-11.510773_pt1 | contig 70554 bp, 35 predicted proteins | sample MGYA00510308_ERZ791802 | MGnify/ENA primary metagenome ERZ791802 (study PRJEB30046, sample SAMN00792028) | human gut metagenome | study: EMG produced TPA metagenomics assembly of the A metagenome-wide association study of gut microbiota in type 2...
GAACGTACGATTTCCTGTTCTGTTCCCTGTCCGCCTTCAGAACCCGGACCGTCCGGTCCGTCATTCGGATTGTCGTCCGAGCACGTCCAGCAGAAAGCGCCCAAGCCCAGCAGACAAATGTATTTCCAATATTTATTTTTCATATTCTTTCTATCATTAAAGAGTTTACAATCTTAGTTTTTCTTGAATTGCTGACGGGTGATGTCCAGATAAGTCCGGCCGTATCCGTTGCCGTACCCTTCTACTGTCGGCTCAATAAAGGAGTCGAAGTTGTACTTGTTGTAGGAGTCGATAAGAATTAACCGGTTGCGTCCGGCATTCATCTTGGCTACGTTGCACATGGTGCGGTAGGTGGCAGCGTCTTTCTTCACAATCGGAGAGTTGCCGACAGAACCGCGACCGTCTTGCACCAGTTTGTTCCATGCCGGACCGACGCAAGGAACGAACTCCATGCTGCCGTCGCCGAAAGCGGGCAACGCTGTTTCACGGTTGTACTTCCAGTTTTGGTCTATCATCTGCGGGTACATATAGGAACGGCTCATTTCCGACTGGTCGTACATATTGCGACTGGCTACGGCGTCTACGCAACCTTCCATGTAGAAGTATTGGTAACGCATCTGGTTGCACCATACATCAGCGCTTTCCACCATGATGTAAATGTCGTAACCTGTAGCTTCTTTCACCGCTTTGCGGATGCTGTCATACATTGCTTTGGATTCTTGCGCATAGATTTCGCCGGTCTTGTTCTTGATGTAAACTACCGGGCGTGTGCCGCCTAGTTTGTAGTAGCGGTCGTCCGAGAAGTAACAGCCGATTTTGCTGAAGAAATTGTTCAGTAGTTGTTGGCGGGTGTAGGTGACACCGTCATATACCTTTCCGGTAGCAGTCTCGATGCAGTTGCTTGAAGAAAGGGTAGGAGGCAGATCGACAATGTTGTTCCAGTTGACCGAAATTACTATTTTCATTGTTTTCAAGTCTACGAAGTCTACTCCCGGTTGACCGAGGTGTGGCATCGGCAGGCGTTTGCCACCTCTGCCGGAACGTCCCAGCATCATTGTGACGAACAGTGAATCTCCCTGGTTGATTTCCGTACCGGGGCCCTTGCCCAAGTCAGCGCCCACTTCGGGCAGGATGATAAAGTTCGCTCCTGCTTCAATGCAGTCGTCCACGTGCTGCTGTACCATCGGTATCATGCGATAGCTCTGGCTTCCTGCGTCCGGTTGCAAATAGCCGTCCTTTTGTGATTCGGGCATTACTTGTGGTGTCAGGTTGTTGTAGTCGCTCTTGGCGCTCAGTTCCTTGTCTGTCAGCGTCAGAAGTTCCCAACGGGTGAAATTAGCGTCACCATTCGGTCTGGTGGTGATGTCATTCCCCTTGTAGTAGAAGATGCCCACCTGATAATCTTCGGTGACAGGAATTTCCGGAATCTCGTAGTTCAGGAAGTAGTCATCGACACTCGGACCTTCTTCCTTGCTGCATGCTGCAAGAAGTAGTAAGGCTGCGGAGCATCCGGCAATGTATTTCATTAGTTTCATAACTGTCTATCTGTTTATTATATTATTTATTATCTTCTATGCGTACCCACTTGATACTTGCCGCCAGGCGTTCTTCTCCTTGCAGGGAAGCGTATTCGGGATAGTCCTCGAGTACATTTTCGACAAACTCTTCAATTGTGTCGCCATACCAATGGGCTACCATTTCGTTGTTATACATCAACTGGCCGCCTTTCCAACGTTCGTACAAGCCTTCCTGGTTGTATGGACCGCCGATGCCCAACGGAGTGAAGAAATTATCATTATAGTTACCGTCGGAACGGGGTACGAGTGAAGTGGATTGCAGCATACGGCAGGCTTCACGGTAATAGTTCATGTTCCAGTTACGTTCGTCCGTAGGATATTGCAGGCGTTCGGGCACAGGGTCAAACTGGTTGGCACCATAGGTTCCGTAGTTGTTCGGAGTTCCGTTGTAGAAGATAGGCGGATATTGCATCACACGTGTTCTGCGTTCCAATGTCCATCCGGCGAATCCGTTGAAATAGTCGGCGATGTAACGTTGCTTCCATACCTGTTCCAGATTGTTCTTGTAACCGCCTTTTCCGTTGATGTCGGCTTTATAGAAGGCACGGTAGTCGCGGCATCCCAGTCCGTTGGTATTCCATTTGATACCGTTGCGTTCGATATATTCGGATATTCCGCTGGTGACGCCATATTCGTTCATGGAAGCACTGATACCGTTGTAGTAGTATTGTTCGGCGCTCTGTGGCAATGCCACGTTCAATCCCCATTCGTCTTTACGCAATTGGATTTCGGCGAGCATGAAGTTTATGTCCGCCCATGTCAGCAGTTTCACCGTAGCGTCCTGCTTGATAAAGTCACGATGAATCAAGGCGTATGTATATCCCTCGATGCTGACGGAAGCTGTGGAGTAAAGGCTCTGGAGGTTGTTATTGTGCTCATCCTTGCCTACAATCCATCCGGTTGGAGTCTGTTTCAATTCGAAGCGGGGCAGGAACGGTACTCTGTAGGATACCTGAATATATTTCTGCTCTGCTACGGACCACAGGGAATCTCTTACTACAGCACGGTAGTCACCGCTCTCGTTGATACGTGATGTTTGTGCGTACTTGCTTAGACGAGGGTCTTTGTAGGAACGCATATAGCAGAAGAAGTATTCGTTCATTGCCGGGTATGTCAGGCCGCCTATCTCTGTTTCTAGTTTCGTACCTAGGTCGAACTCTTTCAGGATACGGTTGTAATATAAGGATACGTCGGCATTGGGGTCGGTTCCGTAGCGTCCGGCTGCGTTGTCGCTGTTGGAACTGAACAGGTAGTTGCGGTTTGTTTCATTCAATGCTTTTTCTATCTGTTCACGTGCCATGGAGATGGCTTCGGGACTTTTCTTCATATTCATCATGCGGATAGCTACGTCCAGACGCAGGGAGTTGGCAAATTTGCGCCATTTCTCAATGTCGCTGTCGCCACCGGCAGACGGATAGAACGGGTCTTTCAGCATTTTCGTTTCGTTCGGGTCGAAAGTTTCCACTGCCTGATCCAGCCAGCGGAGTATTTGCATATATGCTTCGGCTTCGCTGTTGTAGTAATATACGTTTCCGTAAGTCTCTTTGCAGGCAGAATCCAAAGGGATAGGTCCCCAGGTTCCGGTCAGTACGGAGTAGAGGTAGGCTTTCCAAGTGGTCAGTATCGCCCAGTAGTTGCCGTTGGTATCCCGGTCATATTTTTGTTCCATGATGGCTACGTCGCCCAGGACTTTCTTGTAGAAGTTATAGAATCTGTCGCCTACGTTGTCCGAACTTTGCGGGCTTGTCCAGGAAACTACGTAACGTGCCATGTAGGCGTAGTAGTTATAGTTCATTTCGGATAATACGTCCAGGGATTTGTAGATAGTGCCCGGAAATATCTTCTGAATGTCAATCTCATCCAGATATAGCTTGTTGGGGTTTTGGTTGGTTGCGTCGAAACTATCCACGCAAGATGTAGCCAGTCCCAACAGGGCTGCAGTGCATAGTGTATATAAGTACTTTTTCATCGTCATCGCTGTTAAAAAGTTATTTTAAAATCGAAACCGTAACTGGAAGTGGGCAGGTTGAAGCCTCGTTCCAAACCTTGTTGGATTCCCATGGAAGAAGTGGCTTCCGGGTCAATTCCTTTCGGCGTTTTCTGATGAAGAATAGCTACGTTCCTGCCTACGGCGGAAACTCTCATGGATTGTATGAACCCTATCTTTCTCAGCCAGTTCTTGGGAATGTTGTACCCTAAAGAAATTTCTTTCAGTTTCACGTAAGAAGCGTCGTACAGATAGAGTTCGCCGTTTTTACCGCTGTCGTTGGTCCAATAGTCAATCGGTTTAATCCAAGCCTGGCAAGGTTGTCCCGCCAATCCCGGTACGGAACTGTCATAAACGGCTCCGGGAATATTCATGCCTTTCGGGCGCGAAGCGTCCATGTAGATGTTGTTCTTGCCATTGGGGACGTATTTAGGGTCGAGAATACCGAGGTAGCCAGTCTGGTCGCCTTCATTCAGAATCAAGTCGGAGAACAGGTGTTCGGTACGTCCGCCTAGTGACATGATGGATTGCGCGTTTCGGGAAGACTGGAAAGCTGTCTCCGACCATACGTGCCCGCCCATACGGATGTCTAACATGGCGGAGAAAGTCAAATCTTTCCAACGGAGAGAAGTACGGATACTGCCTGTCCATTTCGGCTCTACGCTGGCAAGGAATTTAGCTTCGCCTGACAAGGGACGGCCGTTGGCTCCCACCAACACTTGTCCTTCGTCATTGGTCTTCCACGGCTCGCGGCAGTAGAGGCTGACTAGCGGCTCACCTTTCACAATGCGCAGTTCCACGCTGTTTTGTACGGTAGTCAGTGTCATGTAGTCCATACCGTTGGCCAGTGAAACCACTTCCGAGTTGTTTTTAGCCCAGTTGATGTCTACTTTCCATTCCCAGTCTTTATTTCTGAAAGGAACGACACCTAGTGTTACTTCATATCCCCAGTTCTTAACTTCACCGGCATTGAACAAGGCTTCTCCATAGCCGCTTACACCGTTGATGGTGGAAGTCAGAATTTGGTTTTTGGTGTTCTTGTTGTAGTAGGTGAAGCTTAAGGAAGCGCGGTCTTTCAGGAAACGAAGGTCCAGACCTGTCTCGAAAGATGTAGTGCTTTCCGGTTTCAATGAGTTGGTCTTTCGCTTGTTCTCGCTTTCAAACCATGCCATGTCTCCCAGATAAGAAGTATTGTAGCTGAATCCGTTCAGCAACTGGTCGAAGCCGGTATCGTTACCTACCTTGGCGTAAGAACCACGAATCTTGGCATAGGATAACCAGTCTTTAGGAATGCTCTTCACTAGCTCCGTCAGTACGAAGCTGACACCGTAAGAAGAGTAGAAATAAGAACGGTTGTCGGAAGGCAGGGCAGACGACCAGTCGTTACGTCCGGTTACGTCCACGTAGATGAAATCTTTGTAACCTATGCTGGCGGTTCCGTAGACAGCCTGCTTTTTCTTCGCGTTATACTCCGGCCATGATTTGACAGTAGCACCGTTGTTGGTGAGAGAGATAAAGTCGGAAGTAGCCAATGTGCCGATTTCCGAGTTTTGTTTCTTGAATAGGAAGTCCTGCGAGTTGGCACCCACACTGGCGGATATGTTGAAGTCTTTCCAGGTCTTGTTGTAAGAAAGCATGGCTTCGTAAGTATAGTTGCGTGATTTTTCGGTAAACTCCTTGTAGAATCCGTCGGCATCCCCCGGAGTGTACATATTGCGAAATTCGTATCCTTCTTTCATATTCAGGTCGAGGGCGGCTTTCAAACGCAGTTTCAGGTCTTTGGTGATTTTGTAGTTGACCGTTACGTCCGCCAGCAACCATTCTTTCTTATCCTGGTTGGAAAGCTCGTTCAGCATCCATACCGGGCTTTTGAATTGAAGGGCGGTCGGTTTTCCGTTCTCGTCTTTCCAGGGATACATTTCCTGTATGGAAAGGTCACGGGGCATATCCATAAGTGTATAGATAGGGTTACGGTCGGAATTGTTACGGTAAGAACGGTTTTTTACATTCTCGTGCGTATAGCGACCGTTCAGGTCGACATCCAGTGACTTTGTCAGTTTCACATTGGAACGCACGTTGAAAGCGTTACGGGTAAGGTTGTTCAATCCTTCCAATACGTCGTCACTCCGCAGGTTGGTGAAGCCGATACGGGTGGAGACATGTTCGGTGGCGCGTTCTATGGAAACACTGTTCGTCCAGGAGTAAGCAGTCTGATACATGGAGGTGGTGTTTGCCGGGGTAGGAACGTAGGATTTGAGTTCTCCGTTACGTCCCACTACTTGGAAGCCTAACATGGGCATGCCCCATGAACGGGAGTTGTCATAACCGCCCATCCGTTGGATGCCGTAAGGCAGATTTGGGTCGTAGGGCACTTTGACGTCACCATTGAATGAGTTAGCCTTGTTGTTTTCAAAACGGTTGATATGTCCGCCCCCATATATATTCTGATAGATGGGGTATTGGGAAAACTCGGTGAACTGCACGTTTGTGGAGTAGGTAACTCCCAGTCCGCTTCTTTGACCGGCTTTCTTGGTGGTAATCAGGATGGCACCGTTGGCTGCATCCGAACCGTAGAGGGCGGAAGCGTTCGCACCTTTCAGGACTACGATGTTTTCAATGTCGTCCGGGTTGATACTGTTGGCAGGGTTACCGTAGTCAATTTCGCCGCCGGTGACATCATTAATAATAGGTACACCGTCGATAACATAAAGTGGCTGGTTGTTACCTGAAATGGAGTTGGCGCCACGGATGCGCACGGTAGCCGAACCGGCGGCACCATTGGAGATAACCTGTAATCCCGCTACTTTACCTGCCAGCATGTTTACGAATCCGGCATCCCGGTTTTCGGTCATGCTTTCCACGTCCATCTTCTGGAAAGCGGTGGAAAGTGATTTTTCATCACGGCGCAAGTCCATAGCTGTTACTACGGTCTGTTCCAACATGACGGCGTCTTCTTCCAGGGTTACATTCAATACATTTTTTCCTTTTACTACATTGAATGATTTTGTCTTAAAACCGATATAGGAGAATTTCAACACGGCGCCGTTTTCCGGGACTTGAATAGAGTATTTACCATCAAGGTCGGTTATTACACCTTTTGTACCACCTACTATCACTACATTAGCACCGATAATAGGCTCACCTTGTGCATCGGATACTGTTCCTTTAACTGTCCGGTTCTGCGCCTGCATCACCGAAGCACTGAACAGCATTAAAACTAAAATGAGACTTCTTTCATAGTATCTCATGTGCTGAGAAAATCGTTGTTTCATGCTTTTCATGAATTTATTTTTGAATAATCACTAAATTTAAGAATCAGTCGGATGAGAGAACCTGTTTTTATTATAGGCTTCATCATTCGAATTAGATTAAGGTGTTCTTTCTTCTTTCATAATACAGTTCTGTTTTTAAGATTAATTTTCAGCAAAAGAACTGTGAACCGATAAAAAAAGCGTGGTGTTTGCGATTAATTGGGGATTAAAAAACAATTAAATGTGAATTAAGTCTTTTTTTTCTTATAATCCTTCACAAACAGATGCTTACCCTTTGTATTAAGTGAAAATAAAGTTATGAGCAAAGAGGAATATCACTCGGTTTATTCAGGCTTGTGGTGTGGAATGTATGAAAAGAAACTCCCCTTTCTCTAAATCTTGATAAGTTTATCGGTGGTTCAGGGAAAAGGGAGAGAAAATTTAATTAAAAAATAGCTTGTCGTCCGGGTTATAAGTCGGCAAAGGGGACTTTATAAGTTTCACCCATGGAGTCATGATACTCTTTGCAGAAGCGGTCGTACAGGTTTCGGGCAATACCTTTCTTTCCTTGTGCGACGAGTACGGAACACTTGGCTGCCAATGCTTCTTCATTCAGCGGGTCGTGCAGGAACATGATGTCGGCAAGGCGGATAATCATATCCTGATGGTTCCGGCTGATTTCAATGTCCAGCAAGTTCTTCAGCAAGTCAATGGAATAACTGGAATAGTCGTCCTTAAAGTCGTCCAGCCAATCGAGAATCGTGTTGGGGAGTAAAGGGCCGTATAGCAGTAATTCCAGAATCCGGTTCAACAGTTCTTCACTTTTCTCCTGTTCGAATTGTTTGGTACAGGCAATCAGAGTGTGGTAATCACAGAAAACATCAGTTCCCCATTTGATACGCAGGAAATTGTTTTCTATCATGACTTCCATATCTCCGATGCTTTCCAAGAGTACCCGTAGCTTGCGCAGGTTTACGTTACGGTTATTACGGGCGGCTGTTTCTTCCTTGTCCGGCCATAATATTTCCGTGGTCTTGGAAGCTAAGATGCCTTGGGCATTTTTTTCCGTATGAAGTATGAGCAGGATAAGCATATGTTTCAAACGGGGGGTAAAGTTGGAAGTGATGTCATTTCCATCTTTATCGCGTACGTTGAAACAACCCAGTAAAGAAATTGATGCACGGCTACGGTCGTAATAGTTCATCGTTTCAGTGAAAACTGGTTCTGTATCTTGCATTATTTCTCTTTTCGATGTCGTCTTATACTCTGTTGGTTCCGGTTGGTTTGGAACTTTTCCGGTTTCTGTCATAGCTGGACTTTCTGCGATTTTCTTGGGGGAAGGTGCTTCTTCCTTCTTGTTCTTGCATTTCAAGCGGTAGAATACAAAACCACCTAGGGCAAGCAGGATGATACCGATGACATAGATATACCAACAGTTGCCGGTATCCTTTTCAGTCGTGGACTGCCGGATATCCATTTCATTCACGAGCGGCATATTGATGGAATAGATAGCTACATCGTGTGTATGGTTGCTTAGTATCTTATCCAATACCAGGAACAGTTTCCCATGTGACGGAGAAGTATATAGGCTGAAGTCGCAGTCTTGATAAGTCGATTCATTATATATAGGCTTGGAGACTTCCGTGTAAACGGAGTCTTTCATCGAAATCTTCCACAATACGCCCCCTTTATTTGTCGAGACGGCGTAGAAGGTACTGTCCGATGGTTCGAAATACATGGATGAAGCCATAATTGTGCCATCCGCTTTGGGGTTGTCTTTTTGCCAGACGATACGTGATTGCTTGGTTTTCAGATTGATGGCACACAAGCCCCAATAGTAGTGAGTGCTTAGTTCCTGCTTGCCGTACTTGTTTCCTCTGCCGCCAAAGATATATAGTTCATCGCCTACCACCGCCATAGCTGCCGAGTAGCGGGGATAGAGGGGACGTTCGTATTCTATCTGTTCTACTTTGTCGCTGCCGGACTTCATCCGATAGAGGTCATTGCGGTATTGGTAGAAACCATAGCCGCCGAAGAAATAGAAAGAAGAGTCTGCCGGATTAAATGCCCTGGCATGGTTGTAGTTAGAGGCTTCTTCCGTATTGCGTACCTCGTTGCTCCATTTCTCCGTATCGAACGAGAAGCTGGAAGTTGTGCCTTTTTTCGGGAAATAAGAGACTAACCGGTTGCTTAATGTATCGTATATAAGATGGTTGGGAGACTCGACAGCCGGATAACCGCCGCGTATGGTTACTTCTTTTTGAAGGACTCCGTTTTCATCTAAAATATCAATAGACTGGGATTTGACGATATAAAACAAGGCGTCGCGGACGTTAAAGGCTATGTTCAGTTTTCCCGGAATTTTAGCCTGGTGGATAAGTTTCCATTCAATATGATTGTCTATCAGCCATAGAGGATGGACTGCGCGTGCCACGGCCTCTTCTATTTCATCATAGCAGACATCGTCATTGTGTTTCCACAGTTTCCATTCTCGTATCTGTTTTCCATCTTGTGTGATGGTTATGTTTCTCAGGTCGATAGGAGCTACGTCTGCCAGGTATTGTTGCATCTGTCCGAATGAAGCCGTTACGCTTTTCACTCCTTGCAGGGGAGCCATTGCCGATATTTTCTTGTTGTCGTAATCTACTTCGATAACGTTGTCTTTCAGGCGTAGGTGCAAAGATACATCCAGCCATTTTTCCCGTTCTATGGGGCTGTTTATGTTCACGATACCTTCGTTGAGCACCAATGCCGGGAAATGCCTTTCTTCACCTGCGACAAATGAGAAGCGGATAAACTGGTTCGTATTTGTATGCAGATGGAGAATGGAACCAAAGTCGGGTTCGCCTGCCCGTACATACATCTGAAAGGAAATGATGAAGTCGTTTTTTATAGAGAAAGGTTGGTTATCATCCAAGTACAAGGTGGTTCTCTCTACTCCCGGCACTGTATGGGATTTGAGAGAAAGACCATAATCATACAAAGAAGATGCGTCCACTTTACCTACCGTGCAAAGCAGGACGAAGAGCAAAATTTGCAGTTGATATTTCATAGTACTCTGTTTATAGTGCAAAAATACAAAAAACTGTATGATATCCCCAAGAAATGGGAGTTATTTATGGGGCAATACTTTGAAACAAACATTTGGCATTACTATCTATCATACGTTTTATGAAAAATGAAGATGTCCCAAAATAGAATGCAGGAAATGAAAATTCTATTTTGCGACATCTTCATATAAACCGGTTGTAGCTTATTTACTGTCTGCTGAGGGTGGAGCGGCATTGATTCCGCTGCCCCATGCCTTATTCGGCTTATTGCCCATTTTCAATACTAATTTTCCACCGTTTTTCAAATCATCGTGGCTGAACCAGGGTTTCTCCCATTCCTGACCGTTCAGTGTAGCCGACTGGATATATTTATTTTCTTCGGAAGCGTCCGGAGCCTCGATTTCAAATACGGAACCGTTGCTGAGGGTCACCTTTGCATTGGTGAAAAGAGGACTCCCGATATTGTAGGCGGGCATTCCCGGAGTGACAGGGTAGAAGCCCAGTGAGGAGAAGACTACAAATGAAGTCATACCACCGCCGTCTTCGTCTCCCGGCATTCCCATAAGGTCATTGCGAAACCAGGTTTTCAGCATTTGGCGGATACGTTTCTGGGTTTTCCAGGGCTGGCCTGCGTAGTTGTAGAGATAAGGTACATGCAATGACGGTTCGTTTGCCATGGAAAACTGTCCGACGTTGCCTGTATGGTCGGGGAGTTTTGAATAGAATTCATATTTGCTGCGTCCCAACGGTTCGCTGAAAGTGCGGTCGAGGTTGGCGATGAACTGTTCTTTTCCGCCCATAAGGTTGATGAGGTCGGCTACGTTGTGGGGGACGTCCCAACGATATACCCAGCCGTTGTTCTCTCCGTAGTATTCACGGGCGCCCATACCACCTGAGTAACGGTAGTCGAATGGAGTAATCCAGTTGCCTTCCTTATCTTTCGGGTGGAAGAAACTTGTTTCTTTATTGAAGATATTCCGGTAGTTGTAAGAACATTGCAGGTAGTGGGCGGCTTCGTCTTTTTTGCCTAATGCGTCCGCGATGCGTGAAAGACACCATTGGTCGTAGCTGGTTCCCAAAGTGACGGCGACGGGCTGACGCTTTTCAAAAGGATGCACGTTCGGGTCGGTTTCTTTTTCGTCCGGGCGAAGGGCGGGGATATATCCGTTGTTTCGGTAGAATTCATCCAGCCATCCCGCGGCGGCTCCCGACCAGGGGGCAAGGGTTTTTTCTTCAATTCCTTTCCGGCAGGCTTCGTAGGCTTTTGCCGCATCCAGATTCAGTCCTTTGGCAAGGGCATCGGCTATGGTGGCGACGGCATGGTTGGAGTTCATGCGGCGTGAGTCACCCGTTACTTCGGGGAAGGTAGGCATCCACATCGTTCCCATTTGTTCCGCCATCAATAGGAAGGAAGCGATGATGTCCTCTTCTTTCTTCTGGTCAATCAATGTGCGGAGCGGGTGGGCGGCGCGGTAGGTATCCCAAATCCAGTCATCGTTGTAGAAAGGCGTGCCGTTGTCGTCGTGTACTTCACCGTCGAAGGCGCTGAAATAGCGGCCGCCGGCTTCACTCATGCAGATAGGACGTTCGAAAGTACGGTAGAACGAGGAATATAATACGGTCTTGTCGTCTTCCGTACCGCCTTCCACTTTGATGCGTCCCAGGGTTTCGTTCCATAGTTGGCGCCCGGCTTTCGCCAGGTTCTTTATATTGTAGTCTTTCAGTTCGTTGCGCATATTTTTTTCTGCTTGTTCTTCGCTGATGAAAGAAATGCCGTAGCGAAGGTTGACTGTCGTTGTTCCGTCGGCGAAACGCCATGCTGCACAAGCGTTTATGCCTTCTGCATTGTCTTTGCTGGCTTCGATGACACCGTCGTTCAGGATACCTGTACTTATCGGTTTTTCTTGTGGCTCGATATATACATATACATTGGTGTTGGCGCTCAACTGTTGATGTCCACTGATAAAGTTTTCACCTACATGTATAGAGCCATTGCGGGAGTTGACAATGATATAGGCAGGTTTGTCCGCTTCAAAGGTTATCCGGTAAAGGGCGGATTGGTGGGAAAGGGCATACTCCGCTTTCATGCGGTTGTCGTCCAGGTCTACTTCGTATGAGTAAGGGGTGAGACGCTCGTTATCATAGTTGTAAGTAATGATGGGGCGGAGCTCCGTTCCCTGATAGGGGCTGAGGTTGAACGCGGAACGTTCGCGATGATTGGTGACAATCAGAGGCAGTCCGTTTAACAACTCGGTTGTATAGTCGGCGCGTTCGGGATAGACGCGGAGCATACTGTTCGGTAGTTGGATGGTAGGGAATGTAGGAACCAGCAGATGGCTGATATTACCTATGTACGGATTGACATAGTCGACAGGCTCCTTGTTGGAGCTCTGCGACTGTCCGCCATTGCATCCGCTTAGTATGGCAACGATTGTTGCGGTAGCGAAGAAATGTGTAATTCTCATGGTTGCTTTCTATTTTTAGTTGTTTCTAATCCTATTTTATTTGGCTTCCGGGTTGATGAAGGCAGCTTTTAAAGTCGGAAGAAAATCCTGTTTGTTGTCACATTTGAAAAATCCGGTAAAGTCATTCCGGTCGCCTTCTCCTATTTTAATGACTAACTTGTTCCAGCCTTGCAATAGAGGAAGCTCTTTATAGATTATTTCATTCCGCCCATTGTGCGATACGCTTGTATAAGGCTTGTCATTAATGAACAGTTCGCGTTTCTTCGCTTTCAACATCAGTGAGAGTTTCGGCATATTAGGCTCTATCAGCAGGTCGTCCAGGGGACGCGGGCTGAATACATAAAATTCCAATGTCCGGCTGTCATTCTCCTTCACGAATTTATCTTTGGTGGCTACCGGGAAGTTCATCTGCTCGTCGCGCAGGAAAAAGACTTCGTTAATGTCGATTTCCGGCTTTTGGGACTGGATTCCTGCGTTCTTCAAGATAGCGCTCAGGGTATTGTATCCTTTTTCTGAATTGGCGAACTCGGTTAGTGTATTTAAATAGAAAGTGGAAGCGCCTTCCCGGTATTTGACAAACACCGGAGTGGCGGACGTACATTCGTATTCACTGCGGATTGTTCCGGCTGTCTTGATTTCTTCCGGTCGTTTGTTCCACTTGCGCCAGTCTGTCTTGCAGGCGTTCAGTAGGACATCGCCTTCTTCTACGAATGCGCCTTTCAGTGAATACTCGGAAGCATCCGCCTTTTGAAGTTCACAGAAATAGAAGTCGGAGTTGTTGAGCCCATGCATCCATGCTTTCTGCACAGGTAGGAAAGAAGAACGTTTCAGCGGGTCTAAGGCTACCGGAAGCGGTAGAATCTCGTTGTATCTTCCTACGGTTTCCGGTGTAATTCCCCAAATCCATGCATCTGCGCCTTTGGCAAGCTGCTTTTGCAGTTCTTTTTGGGTGGCGGCATCTAATGCGCGGCTACCGTCTATGATATAAAGCAGTGAGGAAGGAGTAGTTATTTTTGAAGCGAATGTTACTCCCTGTGCGTCCATCAGTTGTTTTACTTTGCTGTCCGGATTGCCCACGTATACTACTTCTTTATAATTCCCGGTTGCATTTGTGGCTTCGTGGGCCTTGTATTGTTCTTTGTCGATTGTGGCGTAAGGTGACCATGCCGGTTCTCCCGGAGCGTTGGCGGCACGCAGAGCGCTATACATCGGCCATTCCTGATAGAGTGGCAAGGTTGGGTCGTAACCGGGATTGAATGTCGTGCAATAAGGGCCTACACGTTCGGGTTGCACGCCCGAAACCCCTTCTTTGTATTCGCCGAAGAATACGCCGTCTTCCGTCACGGAAGGCGTTTTCGTTACATCTCTCTTGCCGAGTGGGAGCGGTTTCAATGCATACCATGCCATATTGAAGACAGTGGTGTATGAAGCACCCATCCGGCGTTGGTTGGCTATCAGGTTGTAACACTCGTTTGCCAGTCCTTCCATACGTCCTTCCTGTGATTCGTAAGCACGTTCTCCATTGTATTTGGATACTTGTTCCGGTGTTCCATAGTAAGCCATGCTGTGTTCGCCGATACCCCAAGGCTTGCCGATGTTAATCCAGTTTTTCATGGAGTTGATGTCTCCATAGTGTCCTACGGTTACGGGTAGTATGCCGTTGCCGTCGTCCTCACCGTCAGATGAAATCCAGGGACGGGTAGGGTCATATAGGCGTACGATGTCGCGCCATTCTTCCCATGCCTTTTGTTGGGTGGGCATTAGTTCGGGACGGTTATATACATGCAGGATAACAGGTTTATTCTCGTTGCTGACACTCCATCCGAAGACGGAAGCATGGTTGCGGTCACGCAAGACAAAACGTTTCAGATGTTCTTTTGATGATTCCCAAAAGTGTTCCGAATCTAGTTTCGGTCCGCCGTCACTTGCCCAGTTGGCGGTTTCATTCAGTACGCAGATACCCATTTCATCGGCCATATCCATATAGAAGCGGGGATAGACCTGTGCGTGCGGGCGGACTGCGTTTCCGTTCATGCCCTTAATGGCAGTGAACCATGCCCATGCGTAGCGGCGTGTCATTTGCGGGATACCCATAAAGTGCCAGGAGTCTCCATGCAATGCATAAGGTTCGCCGTTCAGACATTGTGTAGTTCCTTGCAATGTCCATTCACGCCAGCCGAAGCGTTCGTATTTCGTATCGACAGTCTGTTTTTTGTCTTTTATGGAAAGTAACAAGGCATACAGGTTCGGTTGTTCGGGAGTCCAGTATTGGAGCGTATTCTTGCCGACAGGTACTTGTAAAGTGACTTTCTGTGTTTCATTGGCTGCCAGCGAAACTTTGAGCGGAGCTACCTGTAACGCTTCCGTACCCAATGTCCAAGCAGGAACGGGAGCGGAATTAATGTCCGTTCCGGCACAGTTTATCCATTCTTTTACATTGCCTTGCAGTTGTATGTTGGCTTTCTGGGTGGTTTTATTCTTCAGGGTTACTTCTATTTCCAATGTATTCTTGGAAACCAGCGGTTTCACATATACATCTTCTATATGTATTTGGGGCAATGCCAACAGATATACATCTTGCCAGATACCGTTGATATGGTATCCCCACATGGAACCGCCCGGAACGATACGGCGTCCGATAGTCGAGTTATCTTCAAATAAAGACTGGCTGCGTACTCCTACGAGTACTTCCACGGTTTCACCGGGAGTCACTTTATCCGTGATGTCGAAGCTGAAAGGTAGGAACAAATCGAAATTCTCGCCTAACTTTTTCTTATTGACATAGACTTCGGAATATCCTGCGACGGCTTCAAAGTGAAGTTTGATTTGCTGACCTGTCCAGTTGGCGGGGATGGTGATGTTCTTCTTCATCCATGCCATTTTTACCTGTTCCCATTCTTTCGGGTAAGAAGGATAGTTGCGATGGTCGGGCCCCTCTAAATCACGATAACCGAAAGAGTTGATATTCCATGGAGAAGGAACTTTGATGCGTGTCGCACTCCAACTGTCGCCTTCTTTCGGGAGTGGCAATTCGGGAGCTGTTCCTTTCCCTTGTTTGTAGTCCTTCGGTAAAGCAACAGGTTGAAAATCCCAGTAGCCGTTCAGGCAAATTTCTTGACGGTGTTCTTTCTCGGTTTTATTCACTAAGCCCTCGCTGGGAGCAAAAGGGTAGGGATAAAGTAACTTTTGTCCGTTAGTAACTGTTTGTGCATTCGTCTGTATGGGCTGTAAGGTAAAACTAGCCAGCAGACTGCACAATAGGATTAGATTCTTCTTCATATTTATACATTAATAGTTTTTCTGATATTATTAGTTTGTGGCAAAGTAAAGGGAAAAGCATTAAAAAGGGGGAAGGAAAAGAATTAATCTGGGATTAAAAAGTGATTAATTGCACAAAACGCTCGTTTTTCTTCAAAATAATGAAGAAAAGCAAGGTTTGGTTGTCAACTTTGCGGGACTAAAAAAACTTGTGGGCAAGAATGTTTTTTATTTTGGTTTCCGTCTGTTGTCCGGGTGGATTTTAGATGAAAAACGGCATTTTAAGCGATTTAATTGTTTTTTAATCTCCGGTTAATCCGGTTTTAATAAAGTAGGAAACCGGCTCCATTTATCTTTGCAAATACAGATATGATAAATGTTATTTGATAAAAATGAAAAACTATGAGACACAATTTATTATTTGCTTTGAGATATTTTCTTCCGCTCTTCTTTAGCGGATTAGTCGTCTTGAATGTTGCTTGTAAGGAAGAACGTTCATCCATCAATGATGATTCCGGGAAAGATGGGGATAGTGATGATGAATATGAGTACGTGGACGACCGTTATGATAATGGGATAAGCTGCGAGGAATACTTGGCCAATTATCGGGGAGTTCCGTTTAAGAAAGACCAGGAAGGAAATAGTTTGTTTGTGATTTCGGGAGTCCCCGCTACGATAGAAGCCGAGGACTTTGATGACGGCGGACAGGACATCTCTTTCAACTTCAAAAACAGCACGGCTGGAAACTACAAGGATTATCGTACAGAAAAGGGAGTTGCCATCAGCAAGAGCGGAACGGTCATTAATATTGGTAATATCAATAATGGTGACTGGCTTTGTTATACATTGCAGGTCACTCAGGCAGGGGCTTACTCTATTGAAACATATTGTGTGTCGGGTGGCGGAAAGACCAGTTTTTATTTTGAGGTGGACGGGAAATCCGCCGGTCAGATAGTCGATTCGCCGGAAGATGACTGGAGCGTCTTTTCACATTCGGTCAAGGTGACGAATGTGCAATTGAGTGAAGGAAAGCATGTCTTGAGGTGGTACACTACGGGCAGCATCAATCTAGATAAGTTCGTATTTACACGTACCGGAGAATATACAGGAGATAAAGTGGACGGTTCCCAGTTTGAATATCCCAGATACGGCTATTATGAACATAATCCGTTGTTCGTCAATTTCTCCTCTCAGATGTTTCAGAACTCATTTACGGGAACGCTTTATACAGCCGACCCTTCGGCACATGTTTGGGCGGACGGAAGACTGTATGTCTATGCTTCACACGACATGGAGCCGACGCAGGGATGCGACCGTATGGACAGATACCATGTTTTCTCTACTACGGATATGAAAAACTGGACAGACCATGGAGAGATAATGAACTCGGCTACTGTAAAAGCGCACGTAGGCATGGGTATCGACGGCTTTATGTGGGCTCCTGATTGTGCGTATAATAAGGAAGACCAATTGTACTATTTTTATTTCCCTCATAAGATTGACGCAAATACATGGCGTATTTTTGTGGCAACAAGCAAAGAACCTGCCGCGAAGTTCAGGGTGAAAGGAGTGATTGACGGTATTCCTTCTACGATTGACCCTTGCGTATTTGTCGATGACGACGGACAGCCTTATATTTATACCAGCGGTGCCGGCAAAGGTTGTTGGGGCGCCAAATTACGTAAGGATGACTGGACGAAACTGGACGGCGTAATGAGTCCTCTGACCGGTTTTACCGATTTTCATGAAGCTCCTTGGGTGCATAAATATAGAGGTAAGTACTATTTGAGCCATTCGGACAATCATGCGGCTAGCCAGGGCGGTAACCGGATGCAGTATTCTATGTCCAACAATCCTTTAGGCCCGTATACTCCATGTGGTGCATATATGTATCCTCATGGTGAAGAAACGGCGCATGGTTCTATTGTTGAGTATAACGGGCGTTGGTATTCGTTCTACCATACGGCTAATCATTCGGGAAAAGGAGCTTTACGTTCGGTCTGTGTAGACCCGATTGAATATGACCAGAATAATAAGTTGAAAATGGTACGGAATTGGGGAATTCCCCGCAGTGGAAAGGCCGTGGAAGTAAAGATGTCGCCGTCTGTGGTGATTCAGGCAGAGGACTATAATGCGGGCGGTGAACATTATGGGTATCATAAGAATCCGTCGGAAGGCGGAATGAAGCAGGAGACACAAAATGGGGTTACGTATCTTAAAGGAATGAAGTCCGGTGAATGGGTACGTTATTCGATTAATGTCAGGGAAGCGGGACGTTATGGCATCACTTGCAGAATGTTCCAGAAGCGTTCGGGCGGTAAATTCCGTATTGCCATCAATGGGGTATATAAAACGGGTGAAATTTCTTTGAGCGGTTCTGCCGGTGTATGGAATGAGACTTTTGTATACCCTGTTGAACTGGAAGCAGGCGAGCAATATATCGACTTCCGTATTAAGGGCGGGGATATTGACATGGACTGGATAAAGTTCGGTGCGGGATACAGTCAGGTGCCTGGTGTCATTCAGGCTGAGGATTTTGACGAAGGACAATATAGTTTCCATAACGGTTCGTCCGGCAATTTCAAATCTTACAGAAGCGACCAGGGAGTAGCTATCAGTGCAAGTAATAATGTCGTCCACATTAGTAATACTACCGGTGGCGACTGGATTCAATATACGTTTAACGTTCAGGAGAAAATTTCCAGTGTCAAGGTTCGCGCGGCAGCAGAAAATGGCGGTAAGTTTGCTCTCTCTTTTGATGGCGGGACGCAGTTGGATGCCGTTTCCACAACTACGGGGAACTGGAATACTTATAATGACTTTACAGTATCGAATGTGCAATTATCCCCCGGCACTCATACGATGAAAATTCATATACTCAGTGCCTTGAACATCGATTGGTTTGAATTTCGATAAGAAATAGAAAGAAATAAGTATAGTTGAGCTTGTTTGAGAATTAAATAGAGCAAAATATGAGAATACGAAATTTGTTTTTAGCGGGAAGCCTTGTCTTCTTTGGCTACTGTCCGTCTTTAGTTTCAGCAGTTACTGTTGAAAAGGCGGCAGTGCCGGGCACGGAAAAGAAAGATACCTATGTTCATATAATAATGAACGGGCAGAGTTTGTCTACCGGGCACCAGTCTTATCCGGTACTTTCTACGGAGAATGTGGAAGGTAATTATATGATTGGCAATCAGGTATGGATAAACTATGGAAATTCCCGGGAATATGTGTTTAATCCGTTGACAGGCAATATCGCTTCGAGTTTTCTCACCGGAAAGAATGTAAAGAGCCGTTCGGCAGGAACGATAGCCGAGTGCCCGTTATTGGCGGCTGTCAATCATATCCGTTTGAAGCGACCGAAGATGGATAAAATTTTGGCGACTTCGGTAGGCGTCAGTGGTGCCAGTGTGGAAGAATTGTCGAAAGAGTCGGAAATACGCTCTTATTATAAGGACTTTCTCCGTTCATTGGATTATGGTGCTGAAGTTGCCCGAAGCCAGAATAGCAATCTCTATTGCCCGGTTATTTTTTGGATGCAGGGTGAGTTTAATTACAGTCCGAATAAAGATAAGGGAATGCGTGCTGATGTGCCGAATACAACAGATAGGGAAGAATACAAAGCTTTGTTGTTGCAGTTGAAAAACAACATGCAGGATGATATATTGTCACGATACGGACAGAAGAAGAAACCGGTATTTATAACCTATCAGACCGGTGCGCAATATATGCGGGATACGCTTTCCATTTCTATGGCACAACTTGAGGCGGCTAACGAAAATCCGGATATTATCTGTGCGGGCCCCATTTATCCGATGACAGATAGGGGCGGGCATCTTGATGCTAATGGTTATCGTTGGTACGGGGAGATGTTGGGTAAGGTTTATTATCAGACGCAAATCAAAAAGAAGGAATTCAAACCTTTACAACCGGTGGCAATAAAGCGGGCAAGCCAGCCCAATCAGATACGTATCAAGTTTCATGTACCTGTGCCGCCTTTGGTGTTTGACGTGAATACATTACCCAAAATCCGTGATTATGGTTTTGAAGTGTATCTGAATGACTATCGGCCGGACAATCGTCAGACGATAACCAACATAGCTATCGAGAAAGATGAAGTTGTACTGACCTGTCAGCAATCTTTGGAAGGAGAAGTTATCATCATGTATGCCGGGACAAGAGCGCATATTGACAAGCAGGAGCATGGCAAGAATCATTTGCAGGGACATGGCAATTTGCGGGACAGCGACCCTTATAAAGCTTTTTATACCTATATAGACTTGGATAAAAAGAATGAGGATGGTTCTTATGTTTATCCGCGTGAGGAATTCGAAACGACTCTCCGTCCTGACTATGAACCTAAGGATGAATCGGGACAAATCATTTATGATAAGGTATATCCGCTGTATAATTTTAGTGTCGGGTTTTATTATAAGCTGCCTGCCGGTTGTATCAAAATTGACATCCTTTGAAACAAAGTTTATAGACGAAGGCAAAGATACCCCCTATCTTTGCCTTCGTCTTATCTTTGATTAGAAGTTTGTATAAATAAAGAATGCTTTGTTGCTATGAGAACAACCCCTTGGATAGAACTATGTAAAGGTATGCTACTTGTGTTGACAGTTTCCTGCGGACTGACCTGTTGCCACACAAACGGTACGTTAGATACAGCCGATACTGATAAGTTTCGTCCTGTCTACCATCATGCTCCCCTTTACGGCTGGATGAACGATGTTAACGGATTATCCTATAAAGATGGAGAGTATCATATCTATTTTCAATACGATTTCCCCGATTCCAAACGGGAAAATATGTATTGGGGACATTCTGTAAGCAAAGACCTTATGCATTGGGAGTATTTGGTGCCGGCTGCTTCCCGTGATACGTTGGAACACATCTTTTCCGACGACATGGAGATATTCAGCGCTTCCAAAGTCTTTTGGTATGCATCGGAGAACAAATGGGTGATGATCGTGTCTGCCGGTAAAGAAATAAGTTTTTATGATTCCAAAGATAAGAAGGATTGGAAGTATATGAGCAGCTTCGGGGAAAGATACGGAGTTCAGCCTTGTCTATTTGAATATCCTTATATGGTGGAACTTCCCGTAGATGGAGATATCGGTCGTAAGAAATGGGCTTTGGTAGTCAATGTAAATCCGGGCTGTTACTTTGGCGGTAGTGCAACTCAGTATTTTATAGGAGACTTTGACGGGACGAATTTTATTTGTGACAATCAGCCTAATGTCACCAAATGGCTGGATTGGGGAAAAGACCACTATGTTACAGCTTGCTTCTCAAATACAGAAGAACGGGTGATTGTCGTCCCTTGGATGAATAACCGGCAATATTGCCACATTGTTCCGACGAAACAATTCCGCAGTGCCAATGCATTGCCGCGTGAATTGGGATTGTACACACAAGACGATGACATTTATCTTTCCGCCACTCCGGTAGCGGAAGTAAAGATGTTGCGGAAAGAAAGTAAAGAGATTCCCGCTTTCGCCGTTACCAAAGATTATCATGTTGATTCTTTATTAACTGATAATGAAGGTTCTTATGAACTTGTACTGGATGTTACTGCCGGGAAAGCGGAGATTATGGGATTCAGCCTTTTTAATGGTAAAGGTGAAAAGGTTGACGTCTATTTCAATCTTCCGGAGAAGAAACTCGTAATGGACCGTACAAAAAGCGGTATTGTAGATTTCGGAAAGAACAGTGTACCCCATGAACTGGAAGCCCATGACCGTAGAAAAACGATTTCGATTAATTATATGGATGATTTTGCGTTGGCTACATGGGCGCCTATAAGGAAAGAGAATAAATATACTTTGGATATTTTTGTTGATAAGTGTTCGGTAGAAGTCTTTCTGAATGGGGGAAAGATAGCTATGACTAACCTCGTTTTTCCGACGGAACCATACAACCGTATGTGTTTCTACAGTAAAGGGGGAGCATTCAATGTTGATTCATTAAAAGTGTATAGATTAGGTTTATAAGTTAGGTTTTGTTGATTAGAATTAGGTGTGGGTAGCTGTCGGATACGAATCCGGCAGCTACTTTTAGTTCAGATATGGTTCGAATATTGTCGGCTATTCATCAATTACTCATTTATTTCAATCGTGTATCCCCCTTGGAATATCTCACTCGGCTGTAAATGTTGCATCCAGTCTTTATCTTTATATTCACCTGTATAGTGTGCGCGGTCGCAACGCCCATACCAGGGTTCGATGCATACGAAAGGAGCATTCTTTGCGGGCGGCGACCAAAGCCCTACCACCGGAGCATTAAAGTGCAGACTTAGGTAAGCCTGTTTCTCCTTATTATATAAAGTGACTTTATAAACCTGTTCATTCTCCAATATCAAAGCATCCTTATCAAAGCTATGTATATCAAGTGGTAACAATCCATCCGCCAGCTCTAACGTATATTCAGTAGAAGGGTCTGCACATCCCTTTTCAGAGATAAGAATATACTTCAACCCTTCTTTCTTATCGAATCCGAAGAAACCTCTTTCCGAAGTGGCAGCATCAAAGTCCGGCCAATAGAAAGCAGGATGCGCGCCAATCTGAAAATGCATTTCTTTTTCACCGGTATTCTTAACTTTCCATATCACTTCAATTTGCTTCCCATGAATACGGTAACTTATTTCCAGACAGAATGGAAACGGATATTTCTGCAACGTCTCTTCATTGCTGGTAAGACGATAACATACTTCGTTCTCTTTTTCAGAAACAAGCGTGAATTCCATGTCGCGGGCAAAACCATGTTGAGTAAGTATATAAGGAATACCTTCATTGCGATACTCATTCTCCCACACACTTCCTACAATGGGGAACAGGACAGGGGAGTGGCGTTTCCAAAATGCAGGGTCGGCTTGCCATAGATATTCTTTTCCATTGGCAAAGATACTGCAAAGTTCAGCTCCATGCGGAGATACTTGAATCGTAAGTTGTTCGTTGGAGATTGTCTTCATATCATTTTACTTATTTGTTGGATTTTTCTTTTGATTCGTCTTTTAAGAGAATACCACTTTTTGCATTCAGGGGAGAGATTACTTTCTTCCCGGTTTTGGTTTCGAGTTCCAATCGTGCATTGCGTGCTACTTCTCCGCCTTGATGGGCAATATCCATATGTTCGTTAAAGCTTTCCGGATTGTTGGCTTCGGAGATTTCCTTCGTCGAAAGTTCTGCAAGCATATTCAGTACCAACTCTTTGTTGGTCATGTTATCCCGTAGATTTTCTTTTTTTAATCCTTTGAATTGTTTATACTCTTTGGCTGTCATATCCGACCATGTCTGATAAATAATATCTGTGAGTGTGGCGAATTGGACACCTTCCTGCAATCCGTGTTTCTTCCATTCATCAGTTAAATCTTTGCGGATTTCTATTGATTTCAGACGTTGGTTAATCCAATTGTCGGAATACCCCATACGCTTATAATCCATTAAGGCCTGGTCGATGGATAATTCGGGGTCTTGTATCTGGTTGAGTCGTTCGCTGGCAACTTTAGCCATCCATAGCTTGAAAGGTTCTGCCTTGGGAGAAGGAATGGACTGGATAAGGCGGAGAAGTTGTTCGGTATCGGCGACGTCGGTAAGTCTCATTTTGCCATCGGCTGCCTGCATTTTCAAACCGTGACAGTTTGTCACGGTTTCATTTCCTTCTGCTTTTAGACGCTGTTTGAGTTTTCTCCAATATGCCGTAGAATCAACACTGTCCGTCAGAACAGCCACTACATCTACTATCGAAAAATACCACTTATCCTGTTCGTCATCCCATACCGTACGCACTCTTCTTTCCTCAAAGAGCTTTAAAGCTTGTTGCTTAGTCATGAATTTTGTTTTTTAGAGTTTAATATTAAATGAAGAGTCGTTCTTTTTGGGGCTCATATCACTATACAAAGATAATGTTTTCTGGTATTATAAGGGAATATAATCTCAAGAATTCTCACCGCAAGAAGAAACACTCATAAAACCCTAAAAATAAGGGCACATGCAACAAAAATAACAGCCTTTGAAACATTTCTTTCAGCCGATTGACATAAATCAACCGTAATTTGCATCATCGATAAAAAGAAAATTCGTACTTTTAAATTAATAACATTAAACTAGTGCTCAGTATTATGAAGAACAAAAAACTTCTTAGCAGCGTTTGTTTCCTGTTTGCTTTCATGTCTAGTCTTTGGGGGCAAGGCATTACGGTGAAGGGAAACGTTACTTCCAAGACGGACGGACAGCCGATTATCGGAGCTTCCGTCATTGAAACCACAGCTACGACCAACGGAACAATTACCGACTTTGATGGTAACTTCACCCTTTCCGTTCCCGCCAGTTCAACCTTAAAGATTTCGTATATCGGCTATAAACCGATGACCGTGAAAGCGGCTGCTTCTATCCGTGTACTATTAGAAGAAGATACACAGATGGTAGATGAAGTCGTAGTGACGGGCTACACCACCCAGCGCAAAGCCGATTTGACCGGAGCAGTCTCCGTCGTTAAGGTAGACGAGATTCAGAAACAAGGTGAGAACAACCCTGTGAAAGCCCTTCAAGGACGTGTCCCCGGTATGAACATTACAGCCGATGGTAACCCGAGCGGTTCCGCCACCGTCCGCATCCGCGGTATCGGTACGCTGAACAATAACGACCCTCTTTATATTATCGACGGAGTACCGTCCAAAGCCGGTATGCACGAACTGAACGGAAACGACATCGAATCCATCCAAGTATTAAAAGATGCTGCTTCCGCTTCAATTTACGGTTCGCGTGCTGCTAACGGTGTAATCATCATCACCACCAAACAAGGCAAGAAAGGTCAAGTCAAAATCAACTTCGACGCCTCAGTATCCGCTTCCATGTACCAGTCCAAACTCGATATGATGAATACCGAACAATACGGACGTACCTTATGGCAAGCCAACGTGAACAGCGGCAATAATCCGAACGCCAACTCTATCGGCTATCAATACGACTGGGGATACAATGCCGAAGGACGTCCCGTACTGAACAACATCTACGTCCCCAAATTCATAGATGAAGCCAATACAATCGCCATCGGCGATACGGACTGGTTCGACGAAATCACCCGTACCGGCTTTATCCAGCAATACAACCTCTCGCTGAGTAACGGTACGGAACGCGGCAACTATTTCTTTTCTTTAGGATATTATAAGAACGACGGTCTGATAAAGTACACCGACTTCGACCGCATCTCCGCCCGTATCAACAGCGATTATAAAGTAATAGGTAATCTCCTGACCATCGGTGAACACTTCACCCTCAACCGTACCACCGAAGTGCAAGCCCCAAGTAATATAATGAGCGACGCAATGATTGCCCTTCCGATGATTCCCGTGCGCACGGTAGACGGAACTAACTGGGGCGGCCCCAACAGCACCATGCCCGACCGCCAGAACGTAGCGCGTGTAGTCTACGACAACCGCAACAACCGCTATACCTACTGGCGTATCTTCGGTGACGCATACGTCAACCTGAACCCCTTGAAAGGACTCAATATCCGTTCCACCTTCGGCTTGGACTACGCACAGAAATACCAGCGCAACTTCACGCTCCCTTACAACACCGGCTTTCTGAACAGCGACAAAGACGCAGTGGAAATGAAACAGGAACACTTCACCAAATGGATGTGGAACGCCGTTGCCACCTACGAACTGGAGATAGGCAAACACCGTGGCGACGTCATGGCTGGTATGGAGCTGAACCGTGAAGACGATATCAACTTTGCTGCCTACCGCGAAGGATTTGCCATCCTGACTCCCGACTATATGTATCCGTCCGCAGGCGTCGGACAATCACAGGCAAGCGGTGGTGCAGGCGGCTTCTCTCTCGTTTCCTTCTTCGGAAAACTGAACTACTCCTACGCTGACAAATATTTGCTTTCATTTACGCTCCGCCGTGACGGCTCTTCTCGTTTCGGTAGCAACAATAAATACGCCACTTTCCCTTCCGTCTCCCTGGGATGGCGTATCAGCGAAGAAGCATTTATGGAAAAGACCAGAAGTGTAATTGACGACTTGAAAATTCGTGCCGCATGGGGACAGACTGGTAATCAGGATATTGAGAACTATGCCCGCTATTCCATCTACGAATCCAAATACGGCACAGGTAATCCCCCCACTTACGGCACTTCTTATGATATTACCGGCAACAACGGCGGCGGACTGCTCCCTTCCGGCTTTGTCCGCACTCAAATAGGAAACGACGACATCAAATGGGAAACAACCACTCAAACCAACATCGGTCTTGATTTCAGCCTGTTCAACCAAACCTTGTACGGCTCTGCCGAATACTACTACAAGAAAACGACAGACATTCTGATTAAACCCTCTTACATCGCTATTCTTGGCGAAGGTGGCGGTCAGTGGCGGAATGCCGGTTCGATGGAGAACAAAGGCTTCGAATTCCACCTGGGCTATCGTAACAAAACAGCTTTCGGATTGAGTTATGACATAAATGCGAATCTTGGATTGTATCGCAACAAAATCCTGTTCGTTCCCAGTGAAGTAGCTTCTACCGGTGACTTCGGCGGTGACGGGGTGATGAATATTATCGGACATTCCATCAATATGAGAGCAGGCTATATCGCCGACGGTATTTTCAAATCTCAGGAAGAAGTAGATAACCATGCCGACCAGACAGGAAAAGGCATCGGACGTATCCGCTACAAAGACCTGGATAATAACGGAGTCATCGACACCAAAGACCAGACATGGATTGGTGACCCGAATCCCGACTTCACCTACGGCTTGAATATTTATTTGGAATACAAAAACTTCGACCTCACCATGTTCTGGCAAGGCGTACAAGGCGTCGATGTCTACAACGAAGTGAAGAAGAACACCGACTTCTGGTCGGTAGGCGACATGAACGCCAACCGCGGAACCCGCCTGCTGGGTGCATGGACACCGGAGAATCCGAACTCGAACATTCCCGCCGTCTGCCTTGAAGACTTGAATAACGAAAAAAGAATCTCAAGCTACTATATCGAAAACGGTTCCTACCTGAAACTCCGTAATCTGCAACTGGGCTACACACTGCCGACGGAACTTTCAAAGAAAATCAAGATGGAACGCCTGCGATTCTACTTCAGCGCACAGAACCTGCTCACCATCAAGAGCAAGAACTTCACCGGCATGGATCCCGAAAATCCGAACTTCGGCTATCCAATCCCCTTGAACTTGACATTCGGCTTCAACATCGGCTTTTAATTCATTCATCTTTAAACAACAAGAATCATGAAAATCAAGAAACTATATATATCCTCTTTGCTCTTGGCCGCCTCTCTGATAGGCACTACCGGTTGCGACGATTTCCTGAACAGAGATTTGCAGGGAAGTTCTGACGAAGGGCAGACCATCAACCCCGAGAATGTAGACAATCTTGTGATTGCCGCCTACGCCCACATGGTTTCCGGCGAGGACATGAACAGCCCTTTCAGCCTTTGGCCCTACGGCAATGTCCGTGCGGACGACGCTTACAAAGGCGGAGCGAACTCCGAAGACGGCTCTCATTTCCACTTTCTGGAGATAGCCACAGGCATGACTACCGACAACTGGGCTTTTGATGATATCTGGTATCGCCTCTACTCGGGCGTAGCACGTGCCAACGCCGCCTTGAAATCACTGGACGGAATGGACGAAGCCACCTACCCGAAGAAAAACGAACGTATCGGTGAAATGCGTTTCCTGCGCGGGCACTATATGTTCCTGCTGAAAGTAATGTTCAAGCACATCGTATATGTGGACGAAACCATCCCGACCACGGACTACACCAAGATTTCCAACCGCCAGTATACCAATGACCAGCTTTGGCAAAAGATAGCCGATGACTTTAAGTTCGCCTACGACCATCTGCCCGACACCCAAGTAGAGAAAGGCCGTCCCACACAAGCCGCCGCTTCCGCCTACCTGGCAAAGACCATGCTTTATAAAGCCTACCGCCAAAACGAAAAGAACGAAGTGACCGAAGTTAACGAAGACGACTTGAAAGCGGTATTGACTTATACCGATAACGCCATCATGACTGCCGGCGGTTTCGGATTGGAAGAAGATTTCGCCTACAACTTCCTGCCGCAATACGAAAACGGAAAAGAATCCATCTGGGCAGTCCAGTACTCACAGGATGACAATACGATGTATGGCAATCTGAATTTTGGGAATGAACTGACAGCTCCCCAATACTTCGGATGCTGTGACTTTCAGAAACCGAGCCAGAATCTTGTCAATGCTTTCCGTACCGAAAGCGGCAAACCGTTGTTCGATAGCTATAACGCCAAGGACAACTACGATGCCCAAAGTGAATACGACCCCCGTCTCTTCCACACGGTAGCCATCCCCGGATTCCCTTATAAGTATAACGTAAACTATACTTTCGACAAATCATGGACACGCAACGACCAGGAATACTACGGACTCTACTCTTCATTGAAAGAGAACGTAGACCCCGACTGCTCTTGCTTGAAGAAAGTAAACTCTCCTTTTGTAGCTAACTCGATGAACCGTATCGTATTGCGCTATGCAGACGTGGTACTGATGCGTGCTGAAGCCCTGATTCAGTTGAACCGGCTGTCGGAAGCCCTGCCGCTGGTCAACGATATACGTAACCGTGCGGCCCGTAGCACAACGCTTGTTTTTGATTACGGAGCAAATTTCAATGTAGCCCCTTATACGGTAGCCGACTGGTCGGATAAAAGCGCCGCAATGAGGGACCTTAAATGGGAACGCCGTCTGGAACTGGCTTTGGAAGGAAGCCGTTTCTTCGACCTGGTTCGCTGGGGAGACGCCGCAACGGTCATGAATCAGTATTACCATTCGGAAGCCGGTCGCCGTTCATACTACTCGAACGCAAACTTCACGGCCGGAAAGAATGAATATCTGCCTATACCGCAGAAACAGATAAATTATAGCGGTGGTTTGTATCAGCAAAATAATGGTTGGGATAATTAATAAACAGGAAACGATGAAGACTTTGATTAATAAAATATATATGATGCTGTTGGTTGCGCTGGCTTTCTCCGCAACCGGATGCAGTGATGACGATGATACTTCTTTTGCCTTGAACGGTGATGCATGGATTATTTCTTTCCGTATCCAGGGAAACGACCGCTTTATCATAGAACAGGATAATCAGGCGAAAACGATAAAGGTACATGTGACGGACGATACTGACATAACTAACCTGGTGCCTGTATTCACTTTGTCCGAAGGCGCTTCGGCAAGTCTCGAAAGTGGCAAACCTGTCAACTTTACCATGCCGGTGGTAGTGAAAGTCACCAATGGCAATATATTCATGAACTATACGATTTCCGTGGAACCGGACAAACCGCTGATTACCAAGTTCATGATAGGAGAGTCTGCCGGTAGAATCAATGAAACGGACAAGACGATTCTGGTATATGTACTCGATGATGTAGACGTGACGGCTTTGTCGCCAATAGTGACTGTCCCGGATGGGGCCACGGTAAGTCCGTTGTCCGGCACTACGCTCGATTTCACTACTCCGAAAGAATATACAGTGACGAACCGCCTGAACGTGGCTACCTATACCGTCACAGTAGAGAAAGTGAAATCGGTGGAACCGATGGCATTTGTTGGTTTGGCTACTACGGTTGCCGAACTGCCCGAAGAAGAAAAAGCGGCGGCTACATGGATGCTGGAGAAATTTCCGGGAGCGCGATATGTTTCTTACCTTGAGATAAGAGATGGCAATGTGACACTTGCTCCGGCAAACTTCCGGACGGTTTGGTTCCATGACAGCAATGACGGTTGGCCGGATTTGAACTGGGATACTAAAGATAAGATAAGAGACTATTACGCAAATGGTGGAAATCTCTTGCTGACAGGTGAATGTTTGAAATATATCGGTGACCGCTGGATGATTCCGGCAGACGGGAAAGGACCTAACAACACATTCCCTGATTCCAAACCGGATTACACTTCGGATGCTCCGGGCAGTTTCGTAATCGGAGCCGGTCATGAAAGCCATGCTATCTTTGAAGGCTTATCTGTCGAAAACGGTTCATTGGTTAAATTGACAGATACCGGTTATCGTTGCACCAATCGTACATTGCGTTGGTATATCGGTCCTAACTGGGGCGATTACCAATCAGTAGAAAACTGGAAGAATAGCACTGGTGGCATTGATTTGGGCTACGCCGGAACCGAGGGAGATGATAAAGACGGAATTGTCATTGCGGAAATTACTCCGCGCACGGTTGCAGGAAAGACAACAGGCCGAGCCATCTGTATCGGCACTCCATTCTATGACTGGTATGACGAGAATAATTCCGGTAATCAATATCAGTACAATGTGATGAGAATGACGGAAAATGCGATTGATTATTTGAGTAAGTGACATCGTTTAATCTAACAGAAAGAAAAGAAAATTATGAAAACTATGATAGTAATAGCTTCAATACTGGGTATGTCAATGTCGTTCGCTGCTTGCAGCGACGACAACGCCCCGGTGATAACAGATAAGAACCTGGACGAAACAACGACCTTCTTCAGTTCGACAGAACCCAGTAATTACAGTACCTACTATAAACCCTATGTCGGTTATGTAGGCGACCCGATGCCTTTTTTCGACCCCGTGAGCAAGGAGTTTCGCATCCTCTATCTTCAAGACGACCGCGACGGCAACTCTACCATTTACCATCCCATCCACGAACTGGCAACCACGGACGCGGCAAACTACACCTCTTTCCGTGAAGCCATCCCCTGTGGCACGGCAGTAGAAGACGACCCCGCCATCGGCACAGGAAGTACAATCTATGATGAGGCCGGCAAGACCTATTATACTTTCTATACCGGACACAAATCCGCCGAGCCCCGCGAAGTGATTCTGCTGGCCACTTCCAAAGATTGCAGGACATGGACTAAAGACCGTTCTTTCCGTCTGCCTTCCCCCGTGGAGCAAGGATATGACAAGAACGAATTCCGCGACCCGTATGTCTTTTATGATGAGGACGCGCAGCTTTACCGGATGCTGATTTCAACCCTGAAAGATGGTAAGAGCGTGATTGCACAGTTTACCTCGACCAACCTTCGCAACTGGACATTGGCAGCACCTTTCTTTACGAATATATGGGGACGTTTCTACGAATGTCCCGACGTATTCAAGATGGGTAACTATTGGTACATGATTTACTCCGATAAGGACGTCACCCGCATGGTGCAATACTTCTACGCAAGTACACTGGACGAATTGATGAATCTCCCCAGTGACAGATACCCGTCCACCCTTCCTGACGAAGGAAAACTGGAAGCTACTTCTTTCTATGCAGGCAAAACGGCAAGCGACGGACAGAACCGCTATCTTTGGGGCTGGTGTGCCACCCGCGAAGGCAGGAGAACAACAGGCAACGCTGATTGGGCAGGGGCCTTGGTAGCTCATAAACTGGTTCAGAACGAAGACGGCACATTAAGCCTGAACGTCCCGCAAGCCATCTCCGCCAAGTACTCACAACCAGTCGCCTTGACCGAAAAGGCGAGAGTAGGAGAGGTTACATCTGCCGCTTCTTCCTATACCTTAAAGACGAACTCCTTTGTCCGTTTCGCCCGCTTGGGAAACCAGAATAAGATAACAATGACCGTAACTGTCCCCGAAGGAACCGATGCCGTATTCGGACTGTCGTTTGTAGATTGCAGCGACAAGGAAGAAAAGGCGCGTATCTTTATTGAAGATAAGTACGGTTATCTGAAAATGAAAGAAGTAGCAGTAAATGAAAAGACAGGCGAATGGAACGATGCGCTTTCTATCACAGAGCGTACCATCGTTCCGGCCGCAGACAATGTATATCACATCGAAGCCTACACCGAACAATCCGTATGTGTAGTCTATGTCAACGGCAGATACGCTTTCACCAACCGTATCTACGATTTGGCCAAGAACCCGTGGTCTGTCTTCTGCTCCAATGGCGAAGTCACCGTATCCGACATAAAACTGAGTACTTATTAACCCGAAAGTAACATCTTTTACAGCGTTTGAAACAAAAGTGATAGGCGCTCTGCTCCGTTGCGCCTATCTTTGCACTGTAAACAAGAAATGTAATATCATAAAATAAGTAGCAACCTTAATACCATAAAACATGAATGTATTTTTGCCTTTGAAAAAACTTCAGACTCTTCTGATTTGTTTTACGCTTATGACTGTTTCACTCTCACTCCGAGCGGCTGATTCTTCCTTATTGATAAAGGATTTGGGAGAAGGTTATTGTCTGGTGCGTGTCAACACGAATCAGAAATACCTGCTGTTGCCTGTAGAAGATGCGTCTCCCGATGTACGTATCAATATGATTGTTAATAATAAAGAAGTAAAGAATTTCGATGTCCGGCTGGCTATCAATAAAGTGGATTACTTTGTTCCGGTAGACCTTTCCGACTATTCCGGTCAACTGATTTCTTTTAAATTCAAACTGACCTCGAATGACCCGGTACGCATCAATCTTTCACCGGACAATACTGCCTGTTGCAAGGAAATGAAGCTATCCGACACGTTCGATACTTCTAACCGTGAAAAGTTCCGTCCCCTGTACCATTTCTCACCCCTCTACGGATGGATGAACGACCCGAACGGAATGGTATATAAAGACGGTGAATATCACTTGTTCTATCAATACAATCCTTATGGCTCCAAATGGGGGAATATGAACTGGGGACATACCATCAGCAAAGACCTGGTCAATTGGGAACACCGTCCGGTTGCCATTGCTCCCGATGCTTTCGGAACGATATTCAGCGGCTCGGCAGTAGTAGACTATAACAATACCGCCGGCTTCGGCGCAGGCGCAATCATCGCCATCTATACACAGAACGGCGAACGTCAGGTGCAAAGCATCGCTTATAGCATTGACAACGGACGTTCATTCACCAAATATGAAAACAACCCCGTCTTAGTCTCTGAAGCCCGTGACTTCCGCGACCCGAAAGTCTTTTGGTACGAAGGAACAAAACGTTGGATTATGGTGCTTGCCGTAGGACAGGAAATGCAAATCTTCTCTTCTCCGAACTTGAAAGACTGGACATTTGAAAGCAGCTTCGGCGAAGGATATGGTGCTCACGGTAATGTGTGGGAATGTCCCGACCTCTTCGAACTTCCCGTGGAAGGAACCAATGAAAAGAAATGGGTACTGCTTTGCAGTCTCGGTGACGGCCCTTTCGGAGATTCCGCCACTCAATATTTTGTCGGCAGCTTTGACGGAAAGAAATTTGTTTGCGACAATCAGCCGGAAGCTACCAAATGGATGGACTGGGGAAAAGACCATTACGCCACCGTAACCTGGAGCGATGCCCCCGACAACCGCCGTATCGCTATCGCATGGATGAGCAACTGGCAGTATGCCAACGACGTTCCGACTTCCCAATACCGTAGTCCGAACTCCGTTCCCCGCGACTTGAGCCTGTTTGCCGTAGACGGTGGGATTTATCTCAAATCCGCCCCTTCTCCCGAACTGCTGAAACTGCGCGACATCTCAAAGAAACGTTCGTTCAAAGTAAGCGGAACACGCACGGTCAAAGAAATGATTCCGGGCAACGAAGGTGCTTACGAAATAGAACTGGCCATCAAGAACCAACAGGCAGATATTATCGGCTTCCGTCTCTACAACGATAAAGGCGAGGAAGTGGATATGCAATATGATATGAAAGAGAATAAATTCTCTATGGATCGTCGTAAAAGCGGCAATGTCAGCTTCAACGAAAACTTCCCGATACTGACATGGACAGCTATTGAAAGCGGTAAGAACGAACTGAAACTTCGCCTGTTTGTGGACAAATCAAGTATAGAAGCCTTTGGAGACGACGGACGTTTTGCGATGACCAACCAGGTATTCCCGTCGGAACCTTATAGTCATATTGACTTTTACAGCAAGGGCGGAGCTTATAAGGTAGATTCATTTGTGGTTTACCAGTTGAAGCCATAGGCTTCTTCTATGTAATCTATACGCTCTTTTCCCGATTCCCTACGGCAGAGTATATCTACCCTTACGGATTACTACACTTAAGGTAACGGTATACTTCTGCCAAGCTTACGGTATGGTCAGCTTACCACGGCCGTGGTAGATTCTTCTCACGGGCGTGAAGAGAAGCTACCACAGCCATGAAGAGAATTCGTCACGGCCGTGACAAACTAACAATATCGTAGCTTCCATCCTATTATAGCGGTAGGAAGCAAGAATCGGATAAGGGGCAAACAGGTTTACTCCCGTAGGGGCGGACAAGTTAAGCCCTAAGTAAGGGTGCAGAAATAGAAGTATTGCAATCATTCTGCATAGCTTGTAGGGGCTGACTAAAAAGTCGAATCTATCTCCACTCTCCTCCTTCCCGGAAGGAGGGGTAGCCATTCGGATAATATAACTCTCGAATTTAAAAAAAACAGATATAACAATGGAAAACAGTAAAAACTCTTCTCTCTCCAAACTTATCCCGGTGATGCTATGTTTCTTCGCCATGGGATTCGTTGACTTGGTAGGCATTGCTTCCAATTATGTAAAGGCAGACCTTGGTCTGTCGGACTCACAAGCAAACATTTTTCCTTCACTCGTCTTCTTCTGGTTCTTGATTTTCTCCGTACCGACAGGGATGCTGATGAGCCGTATCGGTCAGAAGAAAACCGTATTGCTCAGTCTACTTGTGACATTCGCTTCGTTACTGCTACCGATTTTCGGTGACAGTTATATGCTGATGCTGATTTCTTTCTCCCTGTTGGGCATCGGAAATGCGTTGATGCAGACTTCCTTGAATCCGTTGCTTTCCAACATTGTGCGGGGTGACCGTCTGGCGAGCAGCCTAACTTTCGGTCAATTCGTAAAAGCGATTGCTTCTTTCCTTGCACCGTATATAGCCATGTGGGGAGCGACGCAAGCCATTCCGTCTTTCGACTTGGGTTGGCGGATTCTTTTCCCTATTTATATGATAGTGGCCGTCGTTGCCATTCTCCTGCTCAATGTCACACAGATTGAAGAGGAAAAGGAAGAGGGAAAACCGTCTACTTTCGGTCAGTGCCTTGCCTTGCTCGGCAAACCGTTTATCTTACTTTGCTTTATCGGCATCATGTGTCATGTCGGCATCGATGTAGGTACAAACACTACCGCCCCGAAGATTCTGATGGAACGTATCGGCATGGGACTGGACGATGCCGCTTTTGCGACAAGCCTTTATTTTATCTTCCGTACGGCAGGCTGTTTTCTGGGTTCTTTCATTCTGCGCAAGATGTCTCCGAAATCTTTCTTCGGCATCAGCGTAGTAATGATGCTCGTTGCCATGATAGGTTTGTTTATCTTCCATGAGAAAGCGATTATCTATGCTTGTATCGCCTTGATTGGTTTCGGCAACTCAAACGTATTCTCCGTCATCTTCTCGCAGGCATTACTTTATCTGCCGGGTAAGAAAAACGAAGTTTCCGGCTTGATGATTATGGGGCTTTTTGGTGGAACGGTATTCCCATTGGCGATGGGACTGGCTTCGGATACTTCTATGGGACAGAACGGTGCGATTGCCGTTATGACAATCGGAGTGCTTTATCTGCTGTTCTATACGCTCCGTATCAGAAAATAATTTTATATTTGGGAATCAATTAAACTCTGTTTATCATGAATAATATAATAGTAGGAATGGGCGAAGCACTATGGGATGTGCTGCCCGAAGGAAAGAAAATAGGTGGTGCTCCGGCAAACTTTGCTTACCATGTTTCACAATTCGGCTTTGACAGCCGTGTAGTCAGTGCGGTAGGCAATGACGAATTGGGTGACGAGATAATGTCGGTCTTCAAGGAAAAGAAACTGAACACTCAGATTGAACGGGTAGATTATCCTACGGGTACGGTGCAGGTGACACTGGACGCTGAAGGTGTGCCCTGTTATGAAATCAAAGAGGGTGTCGCCTGGGATAACATTCCTTTCACGGACGAACTGAAACGCCTGGCTCTGAACACACGTGCCGTCTGTTTTGGTTCATTGGCGCAGCGCAATGAAGCAAGCCGTGCCACTATCAACCGCTTCTTGGATACAATGCCCGATATAGACGGACAATTAAAGATATTCGATATCAATCTTCGTCAGGACTTCTACACCAAAGAAGTGCTACGCGAATCTTTCCAACGCTGTAATATCCTGAAGATAAACGATGAGGAACTGGTGACTATCAGCCGTATGTTCGGTTATCCGGGGATTGACTTGCAGGACAAGTGCTGGATTCTATTAGCCAAGTACAACCTGAAAATGCTGATTTTGACTTGCGGTATCAATGGCAGCTATGTATTTACTCCGGGTGTTGTCTCTTTCCAGGAAACTCCGAGAGTTCCCGTTGCTGATACGGTAGGGGCAGGCGATTCTTTCACGGCGGCTTTCTGTGCTTCTATATTGAATGGCAAGCCGGTTCCCGAAGCACATAAGTTGGCGGTGGAAGTCTCCGCTTATGTATGTACGCAGAGCGGAGCGATGCCGGAACTGCCGCAGGTGTTGAAAGACAGACTATTGTAAATTGTCTTTAGAATATAAGGGTAGGGGCATATCTTAAATCAGGAGATATGTTCTTACTCTTTTTATAATTATTTTCCTTCTTCCGTTGAAAATTATCTTGTTTTTTAAAGAATGTTTCTTCGTAGGTTGTGTCATAAAATACCTACTTTTGCATAAACTTAATAACCCGCTTTGCTTGTTCCGATTACGATTGGTGGAGAGAGCTATTAATAATATGAATAAAAAAATAGAATAGCAATGACAAAAAGAGAAGCATTAAAGTTGTTTCAGGACAAGAAAGTTCGTACGGTATGGGATGACGAACAGGAAAAGTGGTATTTTTCCATAGTAGATGTGGTGGCGGTACTGACTGATAGCGTAGATTATCAAGCTGCAAGGAATTACTGGAAAGTATTGAAAAACAGGCTTTCAAAAGAAGGTAATGAAACGGTTACAAATTGTAACCAGTTGAAAATGCAAGCTGCTGACGGTAAAATGAGATTGACAGATGTAGCAGATACGGAGCAACTTTTCCGTCTTATCCAATCTATTCCTTCACCCAAAGCAGAGCCTTTCAAACAATGGATGGCACAAGTAGCCAGCGAGCGTATAGACCAACTGCAAGACCCGGAACTGTCCATTAATCAAGCAATGATGGATTATAAACGTTTGGGCTATTCGGATAATTGGATTAATCAGCGAATCAAGAGTATGGAAGTCCGCAAGGAGCTGACGGATGAATGGCAACGCAATGGAATCAACGGTACTCAATATGCTTCATTAACGGATATCATTACTCAGGAATGGAGTGGAAGAACAACTAAGGAATACAAGCAATTCAAAGGATTGAAGAAAGAGAATCTCCGCGATAACATGACGAATCTTGAGTTGGCACTTAATACTCTTGCTGAAGCTTCAACGGCAGAAATCTCGAAACAGAAGAACCCCAAGGGATTCAATCAGAACGCCAAGGTTGCCAAAAGTGGTGGTAGTGTAGCCAAGGCTGCAAGAATGCAACTGGAATCACAATTAGGACGTCCTGTCATATCTTCAGCTAAAGCGAATGATTATTTATTACCGGATGACATAGAACAAGGCGATGAATAACTGCTTTTCCTTTACTAAAAGGCTGAGCTGGTAATGAGACGTACAGGCATAAAAAAAGGAGCAACGCCTTGCTCCAACCTTTGTTAACCTTAAATCTAATACTATGAAAAACACATTGCAAAGATACGGACTTCTGTGAAATCTGCAAATAATCCAAATAAAAAGAGATGTTTTATAACATTGATTAAGCGTTTTGTTTATGCTTTACACTTTTGTTAATAATTTCCCGCCAAATATTTGTAGTCGTTCCGCTTTCTGTCAGAAGGGTAATTAGTAGAATAATCGAGTGATTATTAGCGAACTCGCGTATTTATTTTTATTTTTGTTCTGAATTAATGCAGAATACTATGAACACCTTGCAATTTCAGATAAAAAGCCTGTTACTACTGGTATTATTATTTTTTTCGGGACGGACTTTCGGACAACCGATGCTTGGAAGCGACGCTTCTCCCGAAACGGTTGTTTTCGAACTGAACAATAAGGATGCTTTGAAACTTCTCAAAGGTAAACTCGGACGTAAGGATTGGGACAGAATACAGCAAACGCCATTTGCCCGTTTTACCAAAACATGGACTGATCTTCCCGCCAAAGGGCATTTCCTGTTGGCGGATGTAGAACGGAATGAAGTTCATTACCGGTATGCTCCGGTGATTCCTTTTCATGTTTTTCTGTTCAAAGAGTATGGGGTACTGACCCTTCAAGTGGTTGATGCCGAAGGAACAATCAGAAAAGATGCTAAAGTACGTGTTGGCGGCAGGACGGTATATTACGATAAAGACAGCCAGACGTATACGGATGATAACTGGTCGCAGAAAGAACAACATATCCTGACGGTGGAGTTAGACAAATTCAGGGCAGTATTTGATTTGCGGAAACATCTTGTTTCGCCTTGGTATCGGAATGATTATGGGCAACAAAGCGGCCCGGAATTTTATAGTTATCTGATTACGGATAAGAATAAATATAAACCGGGTGAGACGGTTCGTTTTAAATCTTATGCTCTTTCGGAGCATAAGCGACCTTTGAAACAGGAACTTTCTTTATGGATGCGTACCGGTTCTTCCGGACGCGACTATAAGAAGATAATGCCTGTCACTCCTTATCATCCGGGGGGATATGCAGGAGAATCTCAGTTGGACGATTCGTTGAATCTGAAGTTAGACCAAATGTATGTCATGCAGCTTCGTGACAAGCGGGGGCGTATTGTCAGTTCTACGGGGTTCAGATACGAGGATTATGAGCTGAACGGGAATAAGTTGCTTGTCAAGTTGACTTCGAATGTGCAGTATGCGCCACAGAGCAACCGGATAGATATTAGTGCCACGGATGCCAACGGACTTCCTCTGCGGGAAGTGAATGTGGAAGTTACCATCAAGAGGGAGCAAGTGTTGAAATCTTATACGGAAATCCTCTCTTTGCCGGATACGTTGATGTCTGTGCAGGTGGAACTGGATGTCTCAGGAAAAGCCTCGGTAGATATTCCTTCTAAAATATTCGGCGCTTCCGACTGCTTTTATAGTGTAAATGTCGTGTTGCTGACTGCCGATAATAACCGGTTGGAACAATACGACAAGGCAACCTTTTATCATTGCAACCATGATATACAATATACGACGCAGGCGGATACCATTACTTTCTCATTCTTCGACCTGGGCGTGGAACGTCCGGTAGCGGCGGAATTGGTTTATGGAGATAAGAAAGAAGTAAAGAAAATCCGTTTGCCTTATCGGGAACCATTCAACCAGTCTGTTTCCGACTATCGGTTTAAAATCCCTGAAGCGGATTATGAAACAGTCATTACTGCCGATAGACTGGATTCCAGACTGAAATTGAACGGTGGCATAGAAAAGGACTCGTTCTGCGTCTCTCTTTCCAATCCTCTGCAACTGGAACTTTCCTGGTATGTATATCAAGGCAACCGGTTATTGCAAAAAGGTTCGGGGAAGGAGATGGAATATCGCTCTGGTGAAGTTGACCTGTCTTCTGTCTATTACGTGGAGATATTCTATTTTATGGGAGATAAGGAATGTATGCTGAAACGCTCGTACACATCTCCTTCCGAACGCTTGTTGATTGAATCCGATTTGCCCGAACGTGTGTATCCCGGACAGAAAGTAACCACAAAACTGAATGTAACGAATATCCAGGGACATCCGGTCGCCAATGTGGACTTGACAGCTTTTGCAGTGAATAGTCAATTAAATTATTATGTACCCGATTTGCCTTATTATGGCAGCGCTCCCCGTCCGCGTGAGCAGCGTGCTTCTTATTCGATGCAGCAAAAAGAATATCTGCATACCGGCAAATTGGATTATCAACGTTGGAACCAGTTGCTTCATTTGGAAAAGTTGCCTTATTATCAGTTTGCCTATCCTTCGGGAAAGCTGTTCAGGCAGACGGCGGACACGCCGGATGGGACGACCCAATTTGCTCCTTATGTGATGCTGAACGGGGAAGCGGTGAATATTTATGTGATTGAGCAGGACGATGTTCCCTGTTATTTCTCGTGGACGGAGCAGCCGAAAGAGTATTCTTTTCCTGTGCTTCGTCCGTCGGCAAAGCAGAAGATAACTTTGCGGATGCACGACAGGGCTTTTATTATTGACTCTTTGGCTTTTGAACGGGGAAAGAAAACGATACTTAGTTTTGATATGAACCAATTGCCGCAAGGAGTGTCAATGGTTTGGCTGAGCCAGAAGAAAGGGAAATCTTATGATTATAAGTTTACTCCGGAAGAGAGAAAACGATATGAACGGTATCTTTGTCGGCTTCCCGTAGCGGAAGGGTGGGGATATACTTCCCTTGAACATAAGGAGAATTTGTTTCCTGTTTCACTTCAGGGATTGCCGCGTTATAAGAAGAATATATTGGCAGGGCCGGTAGAACCGGGACTTTGGAAATATATGAATGGCGTACTCTACCGGCATGAGGGCGGTTTCTCTTATGAGTTTGAGGGGAATGTAGTCTATAAGTATAAGGATGACGAGCTGTGTCCGCACCGTTTATACTTTTCATCTGTGGCTAAGATTCCCACTTTGGACGATTTCCACTTGTCGCCGGAAAGATTCCGTAAGCTAGTGGAAGAACATAAGAAAGGAATCAGTTGGCATCCTTCCCGGATTTATTTTTCTTTGCCGGACAAGAAGTTGAATTTCCGTCTTCCCGAAGAAAAGGATTCTACCGGAGTGGCAAACTTGTTCTTCAGAGATTGTGCTACCGGGGAAATGCACTACCCGGATACACTGGTGCGGAAAAGCAGGATATATTCAAAATTTCCTGCGGGCATCTATGATGCTATTCTGCTTTATAAGAATGGGAAGTATCTGAAGCGGGACAGTTTGCGGATAAGTCCTTATACTTATATGGACGTTAATATGGAATCTCTGTCATTGCATGAATGTGATTCTTTATCTGCCAAATGGCTTTTGGCGGGAGGAGAAGCCGGTTTCATCGGAACGAATCCGTCTTTTAATAAGACGATGAGGATAACGCAGTATGTTCGCCATTATGGAGGAAAGATTTGCGGGTATGTCGTTGATTCTACGGGAGAAGGGCTGATAGGATGCAGTGTGTTGGTGAAAGGAACGATGGAAGGGACGATAACTAATGTGGACGGATATTTTGAAATGGATTGTGACAGGAGCGGAGATTTGCTTCAGATTAGTTATATCGGATTTAAATCACAGGAAATAATGGCAACTCCCGGCATGAATCTGATGATTACGTTAGAAGAAGATAGTCAGGCGTTGGAAGAAGTGGTAGTCGTTGGATATGGAATAAATGTCAAGCGTTCGTTGACGGGAGCTGTTGCCGGACTTTCGGCGGATTCTTCTACCCCGGCTTCCGCGCCTTTAGAGAAACTGGAAGAACAGGATAAAGAAACTAAGGACGAAGTGGATGCCGGTCAAATCTATAATGAGTTGATGCAATTAAGCGGATTGCGCCGGAACTTCTCGGATGTAGCTTTCTGGCAACCCCGCTTGTTTACGGATAAAACCGGAACAGTCCGGTTTGAGACGACTTTCCCTGATAATATGACGAAATGGGAAGCGGTGGTCTATGCTATGAACCGACGTTTGCAGACGGGCACTTTCCGCCGTTCCGTCCGCTCCTACAAGCCGTTGATGGCGGAACTGAAAACTCCCCGTTTTCTGATAGACGGAGACCAAAGTGCGTTGGTCGGAACGATTCGTAATTATTTGGAAGGGCAGCAGATAAAAGGCAATGTGCAGTTCAGTGTTGACGGGGATGCCAGGACGGAGCGTGAAGTAAATCTGACGCAAGGATTCCATGAAACGTTGCCGATGCAGGTCGCGAATACCGATAGTGTGACAATGAGTTATCTTTTCACTCGTGACGATGGATATAAGGATGGGGAAGAATATACAATTCCTGTATTACCGCAAGGTACGGAACAGGCTGAAGGTACGTTAAGTATCTTATCCGATACGAAAACGGTCAAAGTACAATCCGGCAAGGATGAAGAGGTCACGGTTAGTATCATGGACAACCAACTGGATGTTTATAAAGAATCGGTGAATTACCTGAACGGATACAAATATTTATGTAATGAGCAACTGGCATCCAAATTAATAGGTTTGTTGGCCTATCAAAAGTTGATGCAAAATAAAGGCAAACCGGGAGAAACGGATAAGGCAATCAAATCTATTGTCCGCAAGTTGGTGAACAATCAGAATAAGCAGAAGCTATGGTCGTGGTGGGGAAATATGGAAAATACTTCTTACTGGATGTCGGCACATATCCTGCGGGCTTTGAAATTAGCGAAAGATGCAGGCTATACAGTAGACTTGAACCTGAACGGATTGGAAATAAATTATGCCCATGTGCGTCCTTATCGGGGGATGAAACTGGATGATATAGAAATACTTCATGCATTGTATGAATGGGGAGTTCGGGCGGATTATTCTTCTGCTGTCAAATTGTTGCAACCGTTTGTCCGGCAACAGGAACAGAAGGAGGATTCACTGGCAAACAGATATAAGGATTACCGTCCTCGCTCGTATCTGAAAGAAAAGCTGCTTCTTTGGGAAATCAAACAGCAAGTGGATTCAGTAAATGTAGGCGATAGTGTGAATCATTATTTGAAAAGAGATATATTGGGCGGTGTTTATTGTGATGACGGGCGGCGTACTTCTTTCTGGTCTTGGGAAGGAAATAAAATGATAAATACTCTGATTGCTTACCGGATTATCAAGAATGATTCTTCCTTATATAAGCTGAAAGACAAGATGCAACTATACATTCTGCGGACTAAAGACCGTGGTTGGAATACTTATCAAGCTTCTTCTGCCGTGGCAACCATCCTCACTGATATATTAAAAGAATCGAAAGGCACAACGGGGACGACTGTATCCGTGAGCGGTAAGGACAACAAACGAATTACGGAATTTCCTTATCAAGCCCGGCTGACAGCAGGAGAGAGTCTGCTTATTTCAAAAACAGGAAAAGAGCCTTTATTGTATAGTGTCTATTCGACGAAGCGTGTAATGGACGCTCGTGAAAGCGATTCATTCAAGGTAGAATCGACTTTGGGGACGGACTCCTTAGTGGCGGGTATGCCTGTTACACTGAAGGTTACCTTGCAGGTGAAACAGGAAGGTGCGCAATATGTAATGCTCGAAGTTCCTATCCCGGCAGGTTGCAGCTATGCTTCAAAACCTGTTAATTTTTCCGGTGGTGAAGTGTATCGTGAATATTTTAAGGAGAAAACCGTTATCTTTAGCGAAAAATTACCGATAGGTACTTATAGGTTTACGATTCCTCTGCTTCCACGGTTTACTGGTAAATATATGCTGAATCCTGCGAAAGTGGAATTGATGTACTTCCCGGTAGTGAATGCTAATAACGAAGGGAAAAGAATTTGGATTACAGAAAGAAATACGAAAGAATGAAAACAATTAAGGCGATGAAATATACGAAATGGATAGTGATATTGTTTTGTCTTTTAGGGATGGCTGCCTGTCGGCAGGATGCTCCCCGTTTCCGTATTGGGGTGGCTCAATGTAGCGATGATTCGTGGCGGCACAAGATGAATGATGAAATTCTCCGTGAAGCGATGTTCTATGACGGGGTATCGGTCGAAATACGTTCTGCCGGAGATGATAATCGCCGGCAGGCGGAAGATATTCATTATTTTATAGACAAAGGGGTTGACTTATTGATAATCTCCGCCAACGAGGCAGCCCCCATGACTCCGATAGTGGAAGAAGTCTATCAAAAGGGAATCCCCGTCGTTTTGGTAGACCGGAAGATTCTTTCTGATAAATATACTGCATATATCGGTGCTGATAATTATGAAATAGGCCGTACGGTGGGAAATTACATTGCATCCAGCCTGAAAGGAAAAGGAAATGTGGTGGAGCTTACCGGCTTAGGTGGCTCGACTCCTGCTATGGAACGGCATCAGGGCTTTATGGCTGCCATCAGTAACTTCCCGGACGTCAAACTGATTGACAAGGCGGATGCTGCCTGGGAGCGTGGCCCGGCAGAAGTGGAAATGGATAGTATGCTCTGTCGTAATCCGAAGATTGATGCCGTATATGCTCATAATGACCGTATAGCTCCGGGAGCTTATCAGGCCGCCAAGAAAGTGGGACGGGAAAAGGAAATGATGTTTGTCGGCATCGACGCTCTGCCGGGTAAAGGAAACGGACTTGAACTTGTTCTTGATAGTGTGTTGGACGCCACCTTTATTTATCCTACCAATGGCGACAAGGTGTTGCAGTTGGCGATGAACATCCTTGAGAAAAAGCCTTATCCCAGAGAAACTGTGATGAATACCGCTGTTGTAGACCGTACGAACGCACACGTCATGCAACTCCAGACCACTCATATATCAGAACTGGACCAGAAGATAGAAACCTTGAACGGACGTATCGGCGGGTATCTGTCACGTGTAGCCACGCAACAGGTTGTTATGTATGGCGGTTTGGCCATTCTTTTATTGGTGGCGGGGTTGTTATTAGTCGTTTATAAGTCGCTTCGCTCTAAAAACAGGCTGAATAAAGAATTGTCGGAGCAAAAGAGACAGTTGGAAGAGCAGCGCGATAAACTGGAAGAGCAACGGGATAAGTTAGAGGAACAACGTGACAAACTGGAAGAACAGCGTGACCAGTTAATACAGCTTTCCCATCAACTGGAAGAAGCCACTCACGCCAAACTTGTTTTCTTTACGAATATCTCCCATGATTTCCGTACTCCATTAACTTTGGTTGCCGATCCGGTAGAACATCTGTTGGCCGATAAAACATTAAGTGGTGACCAACACCGGATGTTGATGCTGATACAACGAAACGTAAATATCCTCTTGCGCCTGGTCAATCAGATATTGGATTTCCGTAAATACGAAAATGGCAAGATGGAATATACTCCCGTTCCGGTAGATATTCTTTCCTCTTTCGAGGGATGGAACGAATCTTTCTTGTCAGCAGCCCGCAAAAAGCATATTCATTTCTCTTTTGACAATATGCCGGATACGGACTTCCGTACCTTGGCAGATGTAGAGAAGTTGGAACGCATTTATTTTAATCTTCTCTCCAATGCCTTCAAGTTTACTCCGGAGAATGGTAAAGTTACCGTCCGTTTGTCTACCTTGACAAAAGAGGATAACCGATGGATTCGTTTTACCGTATCCAACACCGGTTCGATGATTTCCGCAGAACATATCCGTAATATTTTTGACCGTTTCTATAAAATTGATATGCACCATGCCGGTTCGGGAATAGGACTGGCTTTAGTAAAGGCTTTCGTTGAGTTGCATGGTGGAACTATATCAGTGGAAAGTGATGAAAAGCAAGGAACTGTCTTCACTGTCGATTTGCCGGTACGGACTTGTGCTTGCGAGACCTCTTCTTTGGAAGAATCTCCGGTATCTTCTGTTTCCGAAGCTTCTTCCTTGAACGACGCTTTACCCATTGAGGAAGAGGAGCTGGAAAAGAACTATGATTCTTCCAAACCTTCCGTACTTGTCATTGATGATAATGCGGATATTCGTTCATATGTTCATGGACTACTTCATACAGACTATACTGCCATTGAAGCAGCGGACGGTTCGGAAGGTATCCGCAAGGCTATGAAATATGTCCCGGATTTGATAATCTCCGATGTAATGATGCCGGGCATTGATGGTATTGAATGTTGCCGCCGTCTGAAAAGCGAACTGCAAACATGTCATATCCCTGTTATCCTATTAACAGCCTGTTCTTTGGATGAACAACGGATTCAGGGCTATGACGGTGGCGCAGATTCTTATATCTCCAAACCTTTTAGTTCGCAATTACTACTGGCACGTGTCCGCAACCTGATAGATTCGCATCGTCGCCTGAAACAATTCTTTGGTGACGGACAGACATTGGCAAAAGAAGATGTCTGCGATATGGACAAGGATTTTGTAGAAAAGTTCAAAGCCTTGATTGACGCGAAGATGGGGGATTCCGGTTTAAATGTAGAAGATTTGGGCAAAGAAATGGGCTTGAGCCGTGTGCAGCTTTATCGGAAGATAAAATCCCTGACCAATTATTCTCCTAATGAATTGCTCCGTATTGCCCGTCTGAAAAAAGCCGCCTCTCTGCTCGCTTCATCAGATATGACGGTAGCCGAAATAGGTTATGAAGTCGGCTTCAGTTCTCCTTCTTATTTTGCCAAATGCTATAAGGAACAGTTTGGTGAGAGCCCGACGGATTTGTTGAAGAGAAAAGGATAAAACTTTTCCGACCATATACCTTTTTCCAAGACTATAATTTGATTTTCAACATCGACCGGTCATGTACAACAGGAATTTCTTTTCCATTGACCGATACTGCTACCGGGCGGTGGGGGCTTCTGACAATAGCCCTGACTTTGGGTGAACCTTCTATAAACAATCGGGTATGTTTGTTTTCCTCTTTCTGGATCATGAATAATTTAGTTAATGATGAGAAATAAGATGTAGCACCTCTTCTTAATGAGCTGCCGTAACAGATAAAATATTCATTGGCTTCAACCGGAGTGTTGTTGTCAGGATAGGTAACAGCAAACATATATGCGTCTGTAGACCATCCGTCTGCTTCAATCCATGAATTGCTGTGCATCAGACGCCCATCTGCCAATTGATTGATATAGATATCTGTTATTTTACCTTTGTTGCGGATACGTAAACCAATCCAGTCTTTGCCTTCTCTTTTTTCAATACGGGGAAGATTTTTATCGTCCGGTGACTCTTTCAAAATAATGGCAGTTACGCCTTTTACCCTGTTTACCTCAGCCGGCAGATGGAAAGAATAGTAACTTTCTTTGCCTTTCAAATCTTCGGTCGGCGCTTCTATCTCTTGCCAGTACAAGTCGTCCGGATAATCATGTACAAAATTGGAAGCTGCCAGCATACGTGGATATAACGGGCGAACCACCACTGCCGAATTACCATTCGTAATATTCAAATCTGTGCCTCTTTTCTGTGCAACACCTCCCGGATGCCAAAGCCATTCGAAATGACCAGTTTCATGAGTTTTTAAGTCATCGATGATATAGATGACATTGTCAATCCACAAGAAGTGGCGGAAATTGCGGCTGAACTGGTCGGAATAAGGACCGGTACCATCGGCCAATACATATTTCATGTTGTCCGAATCCAGCAGATAATGTATATATCCTCTCAGTGCGGAACCATGATATTGTTGTTCACGTCTTTGCCCCTTACTGTTGAACAAGACGACATTGTGTGCCTCACTTTGAAAGAAATAATTACGATATTCCGGATTCGGATACCAACAGCGTCCTCCATCTTTGATGATATCTTCCCCTTTGTGAAAAAGGATAAATGAATTGGCGTCCGCATGGGAATGATTCCATGTGTGACCGGATTTGACAGCCAGCATAGTGGCGTCTTTTTCCCATGAATTACGCATTGTAGCCCAACCAAAGTCCTCGAACAGTTGTGACTTCTTCAAGTCGGGCACCGGTGGAGCTTTACTCAGGTCGGGCGTATATAGGAATCCCATCGGGCGGTCAATAAAATAGCCGTCACGATGTTGGCCCTGTTTCACTTGACTCATATACCAAAGCATGTCTTTATCTTGGATTCCCATTGCATACAGTAGCATCAAACTGCTTTCGGCTGCAGTATTCTTATGGCTGTCGCCGAAATTGATATTATAAAGTATTCCTGTTCGAGGATAACAGATATGCGCGAAAAAAGCAGACAATTTCTTCAGATGTGGAATATCGGTTGTTTTTTCTCCTTTGTGGGTGTTCATCCATGCCAGTCGGAACAATAATGCTTCCTGTATGCCATAGTTTGCGTAATTCAGGCACTCGTACATTCCGCCTGCGTCATCGAACGTTTTCGGTTTCTGTTGCAGTACGTCACCGGTAAAATCGAACCATTCGGGAAGTACTTCATTTACAGCCGCAGCTCCGTCTTTTGCTTCTTGCAACTCGTTTTGCAGGCTCAGGGCAAGTATCCCGCCCATGCAAACACAAGAAGTCCACCAGTTGTGTCCCATTGAATTGAGCGAGTGTATACGTGTAGGCTCCATTATCCAGTCTCCTAATAATGGTTCCATTGCCAACCGTTTCAAACCTTGTGCGATTCTTTTTCTTTCCGAAGGAGATAGCTTGTTGTAAACGGCATCATATGCAATGGCTGCATAAAAAGCTTTATGAGCCATGTTCAAGTCGGCATTCCAGGCAGGTGTGCGTGCCATCATCTCTTCGTTCCCCCATGAGTCGTCTTTAATGGCATCCAGTAGAATCTCCTTTATCTTGTCGGAGTACTTTTCATCATTTGTCATCAGAAAGGAGAGAGCCAGATAGTCTATTTTTTCCAGTTGGTTTTTCTGCAACAGGTTGTCGGCTGTCTTTTGGATGGAATTCCAGGCTTCGGACATTTGCCGGTCGCTACTGATACGTTGTTTCGCCTGTTCAATCCGCTGAGGGGTATAGAGCAGTGCAGGATGTTTTATCTGTTGCGCATGGGTAAACAGAAAACATAAGACGGCAGTTAAACATAAGAGTGGTCGTTTCATATCTTTAATCTTATTTTAGCAGGTTTCTTGTTTATTAGAATACGAATGAGCCGGACGGTTTGCGTAATCGTTTCATCTTTTTCGAAAAATAAAGGAGCAAACTTGCCGCAGTTAATGATAAATCTCTATTTTTGTCCGGTAATTTAGACTGTGATATGAAAAATACGAGACGTGCAATCCTTTCCCTTTTCTTTCTTCTGACAGGGGTCTTTGAGATTTATTCGCAATATATGTTCCGGCATTGGGATGTGGTTGACGGAATGTCGGACAACCAGATCCGTTATTTGACGATGACACCGGACGGCAGGATAGCCATTCGTACGTCTTCCATTCTGAATTTGTATAATGGCGCTACATTCGAGCACTTTTATCATGACAGGCGCAGAATCTATAAATGGGATTTTAATCAGAATCAGATTTTCAAGGACTATCATGACGCTTACGGGCGTATATGGATGAAATCACCGGGATACCTGCTGCTGTTCGACCTCAATACCAACCGGTTTATTTATGATATCGACTCCGAATTGCACCGGATGGGAGTGGATAAGAGACTTAAGAATCTGTTTGTTGATGACAGTAAGAACTATTGGATGCTCACGGAAGATAATACATTCTACTTCTATGATATATCTGCCGGAAAGTTGAAGGTGATGGAAAAGGGGGACAGTGATTTTACACATCAGTACGGCGTTCCGTGTGAGTTGGCACAATATGGGAATACTTATTATATTGTGTATTCCAACGGTCTTATCCGCCGCTGGGATAAGAAACTGGGCGAATATACCGGTCAGGACACTTCTTTTGTGGGACGTATATCGGAGACTACAGACCGGTTGAAAATACAGCTTACTCCGGGTGGAGACCTGTGGCTTATGTACAATCAGGCGGTTTGCTATCGTAATAAGACTGACAAGACTTGGCAAGAACTGACCGCCATTAAGGGTATGTCGAATTTCTTCACCTGTATGGACTTGGATAAGGATGGCAATGTATGGGTAGGTTCTTCATGGTCGGGATTACGTAGAATAGATAATGCAACACATCAGGTTGAAACGATGGACGGGTTGAAATTGGGAGACGGCAGTGTGTTGAACAATGACATACAATGTCTTTTTGCCGATCAGAATAACGGTGTGTGGGTAGGGACTTTATGGCAAGGCATGTGTTATTATAATCCCAGCATGTATAAGTTCAAACTGATTCAGACCATTCAAAACGGGACACGGGTTACGAATGAATCGATACGTTCTCTGTTGGAGGATGAGGACGGAAGTATCCTGATAGGGACAAGTGCCTGTGGGCTGAAACGTTATTACCCTTCGACAGGGGAGGTCTGCGAAGCATTCAGTAATATCTTGTCTGATGATCTTTGCCTGACCCTTTATCATGACCGGAAAAAGAGATTGTGGGTTGGAACTTATCTGAACGGGTTTTATTGTATGGATGGAGATAAGGTGAGAAATTATAACAGACAGACTACTGATACCGAACGGTATCCGAATCAGAATATATCGAGAGCCATCTATGAAGACCCTGACGGCCGTTTCTGGGTGAGTGTAAGTAATGAAGGAGTGGGAGAATTGGATATGGAGACCGGAGAAATACGGCTACTGCGTGACAGGCATCCGCGAATCGGTTTCCATAAACGTGATTATGGCTTTTATCCGGTCAGCAATCATCTTTTTGCTGTATATGGAGAGAATGGCATCTATTATTATGATACGCAGAAAGATGAAATCTTCGTACCTGAGCTGGATGATCCGGATAACCCCAAATTTATGGGACCTCAGGTTTGTTATAACTGTGTATACAAGGATAGCCGCTCATTGGAGTGGTTTGGAACCGACATTGGCATTCGTGTATGGGATGAGCAACGGAAACGGGCTTATACGATTCATACTGAAAACGGACTGTCCAACAACTCAATATCCTCTATTCTTGAAGACGAAAATGGTGTATGTTGGGTTTCTACCGTATGCAGCATTTCGCGTATTGAATTAAAGGAGACGTCGGAGGGATATGACTTTCAGGTCGTGAACTTCGGTGTGGAGGACGGACTGCAAGGAGGAAAGTTCTACGAAAACTCATCGTTGAAAACTCGTAACGGTGAACTCTATTTTGGCGGGCATCATGGCGTAAACTCTTTTCATCCGGAAAGAATTTATTATAATCGTGTACAGAACAAGCCGGTTTTTACAGCCTTCCGCCTGTTCAATACACCGATAAAGGAGCACGTGGAATATAAGGGACGCGTGATTCTTGAAAATCCGATTAATAACACGAATGAGATTCATCTGAATTATAATGAGAATTTTGTGACGTTCGAGTTTGCCGGACTTAACTATGTGAATACTTCTCATACCTATTATAGATATAAGTTGGAGAATTATGATCCGGATTGGAATGAAATACGGATGAACGGGTTAGGTGTGGCTTCGTACACCGGCTTGCGCCCGGGAAAGTATATGTTGGTGGTTTACACTGCCAATAACGACAAAAGTTGGGGAGAGCAGTCCGCAGCAGTGACTATTGTTATTTCTCCACCGTTTTGGGCTACTGTGCCTGCTTATATCTTATACACATTGATAACCGGTGGAATCCTTTTCCTGCTTTTCCGTGCATACCGGAAGCGAAAGTTGAAAAAGCTCTTGGAACAAGAGGCTATAAAGCGTGAAAAGCAGAAAGAAGAGCTTAACCAGATGAAATTTCGTTTTTTCACCAATATCAGTCATGAGTTTCGTACCCCGCTTACCTTGATAATGACTCCATTGGGAATTCTCATACAGCAGACAGAATCTCCCTTGAAGGAGAAACTGAAATCCATCTACAATCACGCGAATGGTTTGTTGGGACTAATCAATCAATTGCTTGACTTTCGGAAATTGGAGATGGGAGGTGAGAGTCTGAAGTTGAGTCAATCCGATTTGGTGGAATTTGTGCGATATATAGGTTCGGCATTCAAAGAACTGGCCGAGAATCGTGCGATTGATTTTACAATCGAAAACGAGTGTCCTGAACTGATTAGTTGGTTTGATGATACAAAGATGCAGAGGATTTTGAATAATATTTATTCCAATGCATTCAAGTTCACCCCTGACGGGGGACATATTTCTACAGTCTTATCAAAAGTAGAGAAGGATAATCGGTGGTTTGCAAAGATTGAAATATCTGATACGGGTTGCGGTATCAATAAGAAGAATTTGAATACTATATTCGAACGCTTCTATCAGTCGGAACCCATTCCCGGAGTGACAGGGTCAGGTATTGGATTACATATGGTGAAAGAATATGTCTCTTTGCATAACGGAAAGATAGAAGTGCGCAGTGAAGTCGGTAAAGGTACCACTTTCTTTATTTACATCCCATTAGACCTTGAGGGAAATGAGAATGGAAATGACCGGCAGGAGTTACCTGTCTCTTCCCCAGTCGATGACAAATTCGGAAATGCCGGAAGGAAAACTCTGTTAGTAGTGGAAGATAATGTAGAATTCCGTCATTTCTTAAGGGAACAACTGGCAGACTCTTTTCATATATTGGAAGCCGGAGACGGCGTTGAAGGTGAGGAAATAGCAAAGTGTAAATCACCGGATTTGATTATTTCTGATATGATGATGCCTAAGGTTGATGGCTTGGAGATGTGTGGCCGTCTCAAAAATGATATCCAGACTTCACATATTCCCATCATCCTGCTCACGGCACGCATTTCTGACGAGGCACGGATCGAGAGCTATAAAGCAGGTGCTGATTCTTATATTTCAAAGCCATTCAATTTTGAGATATTGTTGACGCGCATCCGCATGCTTCTCGAACAGCAGGAGAAGCGCAAGGAGATATTTCATAAAGAAATAGAAATATCTCCTCAAAACATCACGATAACCTCTCTGGATGAGGAGTTCGTAAAGAAGGCTTTACAATCGGTGGAAGAGAATATGGAAGAACCGGATTTCTCTGTTAATATCTTGTGTGATGATTTGGGGATGAGCCGCAGCCAACTATACAGGAAATTCCAGTCTATTACAGGACTGACCCCGAATGATTTCATTCGTACTGTACGGTTGAAACGTGCTGCGCAGTTGCTTCGGGGGAGTTCGTACAACATCTCGGAAATATCGGATAGGGTTGGATTCAACTCCATTAAATATTTCAATAAGTATTTTAAAGAAGAGTTCGGACTCACTCCCACGCAGTATCGTTCGAGTGAGAATGAAGAGAACTGATTGGTATGTGATAAACACAAAATAATGCCCCGGAACCCCTTGAAAAGTGTATAAAGAGACCGGATGACCTAATAATCGGGACAAATCATCTTAATGTTATAGATTGAAAGCACCTACTTTTGCGGTGTGATAACAAACCAATTGTAACAGAAAAACGAGATGATGGAAACCATGAGAAACATTCTGTCTAAAACAACACTGATAGTAATTCTACTATTCTTTATTCCGGATTATCTGCTTTGGGGACAGGCAGGTGGTTTTAGGAATGATATCTGCATACCGGGTAAACTCTACATGCTTTCGGATGCAAGAAATGATATTTTTGTGGAGGCTTTGATTAAAAGGTGGAGGCCTTATGATGATTATGTCCGGTTCTCCGGTGACTGCATCTTCTCGAGAAAGTTGGACAGGATGGCGTCTATCGATACTCCGAAAAATGGGACGCATCTGAAAATAGAGTTGGTCAATTCGGACGAGTTCGAGACTATTAAGGAAGATACTTTATCTATATGTGTAGGCAAAAGAGGGGTAGGAACGGGAGAAGTAACCATTCAGATATTAGGTGACAGTTTTGTGAACGGGGCATTTTTCAAGGATGCCTTGTTGGTGAAAAACTATGTGCCCGGAGCAAAGCTGATAGGACTTAGAAACATAAAGAATGTAGAGGGACAATATGATGAAGGCCGTGGCGGTTGGACAGTAAAGAAATATTTTGAGATACCTAAGGGAGAAAGGACTTCTTATCAAGGGTATATGCAACCTGTCGGTGAGTACAAGTATTGGGGAAGTTGCGAATTCTGGAAAAATTGCCATAAAGTGATTAATGGTACACTGAAAGATACTGAAGTGGTCTATGACTGTGGAAGGTATGATAAATGTGCCATGCGTTTTGATACAGAGACTGGCTATTTGATAAATCCGAAGAAAAACGATCTGATGTATGACAATCTGCGTGGAAGCTATATGGCTTATACGGGGAAGAGGTGGAAGAGTGTTGAGGTGAATGAGGAAGAATGGACTTTCAATTTTGGAAAATATCTGAATATGTGGAATCTGGAAGCACCGAAGTTCTTTGCCCAGATGTTGGGGCTCAACGATTATCGTGATAGTCTGACAGCTGACTATCGGGAATGGAATGAAAAGATTGCCGAAATGAAAGAGTCTTATTATAAAGCTGTTCCGGATGGAAAGTTCATCATTCTTATTCCTTGCTCTACATGTGGTTCTCTCAACAATATCCGGGGGGATTTCACCCTTCGGCAAAACGCAGCTATGTGGCGGTTGAGAAAAAATATTATCGATACGTTTGACGGCAGGGAAGAGGAGGGCTATTATCTGGTGGACGTGGCAATCACCATTGATAATGAGAAAGGATACAATTTGAATGGTGACGGGCTACAGACCGGAAATCCTCATCCGTATCCCAATTATCCTACTATGGGGATTCCTATTGCCGCTTTTATCCAATATTATAGAGAACAATAAAAGAATCGATAATGACTGATACTTATGACGACATTGTCACCTGTTCGTATAAAGAATACCATCAGGTGATACTCAGTTACATTACTTTTCGTATCACTCACCGATGTGATGCGGAAGATTTGACCCAGGATGTATTTATGCGCTTGCTGGACTACAAACAAATGCTCCGACCGGATACCGTGAAATATTTTCTGTTCACTATCGCACGTAATATTGTGACCGATTATCTGCGCAGGTACTATAAAAAACAAGAGGTGGACAGTTATGTGTACGACACGATGCCCTTTTCTACCAATGAAACGGAGGAACAGATTATCGCTGATGATTTGTATGGGGCGGAACAACGGATATTGAGTGCTTTTCCGGCGCAACGCCGCATTGTATATGCTTTGAACCGCTATGAGGACAAGAGTACGGAAGAAATAGCCGGCGAATTGAACCTCAGTCGGCGTACTGTAGATTATCACTTGTTTTTGGGACGTCGTGATATGCGGCGTTGTATGAAGGAATGTATATAAATCCATAAATTAGAAAAACATGAAAAATGCTTATGAAAGAAAAATGGAGGCTGGATATCTGTATATTTTGCCTGATGTTGAGAATAAGAAGTATAATGTAAAACCTCAGATTTAATTTCATGAAACTTCCAAAAAGATTAGTATGTATGGTGAGGCCGACACAGAGAGTTACTTTGGTCGCCAGTTTGATGTTTGGGTTGTATCCCGTTTTCGGGGCACATGTGTATGCTGCTGTCAATGAACAGCAGTCGGTTATGCAGACCTTGAAGAAAGTAAAAGGTAAAGTGGTGGATACTCTTGGTGAACCGCTGATTGGTGTGAATGTGAGCGTTGTCGGACAAACGGGTGGTACGATTACCGATATCGACGGCAACTATTCGCTTGATATTCCTGCCGGAGCAAAACTGAAATTCAGTTATATCGGTTATGAAGACCAGACGATTGACGCAGGAACAAGGTCTGTAGTAAATGTGACGATGAAGGAAAGTACGGAAGTGCTTGATGAGGTCGTTGTAGTGGGCTATGGTGCGCAAAAAAAGGAAACCCTGACTGGTGCGGTGACTGTGGTGAATGATAAGATGTTGAAAGATAAAGGTGCGCTTTCCAATCCGGCGCAGGCACTTCAAGGACAGGTGCCGGGTGTTATTATCACCCGAAATTCGGCTGCGCCCGGGGATGAAAGTTGGAATATGAAGTTGCGCGGCTCTTTTTCAAAGAACAACTCTGCCCCATTGGTTATAATTGATGGTGTTGAATCCGAAGAGTTCGGTCAGTTGAACCCTGCTGACATTGAGAGTATCAATTTTCTTAAAGATGCTTCTGCTGCCATTTATGGTAGTAAGGCTGCGGGTGGGGTTATTCTGGTACAGACTAAAAAGGCCAAAGAAGGTAAAGTTAAAGTAGAATATAGCGGTTCGGTTACTGCCAAATTTGTGGGACTTCAACCGCAACTTATGTCTTTGGATGAATGGTGTGATGCCATGGAATCGGCACGTTTGAATGATGGCAAGAAGTTGGCCGATGACCAGTGGCTGCAATATGTTTATTTGGCCCGACAAAATAAGGGGCACTATATCAATGCACAAAACTCGGGTAATCCTTTTCCCGGTGGTGCATTTGCCGGGTTGTATGATTATGTGTTCTTTGATACCGACTGGGAGGATATTATGTGGGGAACGGCTGCATCGACATCACATGAATTGAGTGTATCCGGTGGTAACGAGAAATCCACTTACCGTCTTTCCGGTCGATATATGTATGATGATAGTAACTTGAAATGGGGGAACAACAAGAACGAACGGTATAATATCCGTCTCAGTAACACTTTTCACTTTACAAAAAACTTTGATCTTGAATCGGTTATATTCTATTATCGTCAAGATCAAGTGTCACCCACACAAATAGCGCAGGCACTGACGGCAGGTACGCAACAGCCGGGTTTCCCTTCTTCCACTATTGACGGCAAGCCTTATGCCTGGGGAAATTGGGCAACTCCCAATTGGCGTTGTGAGTTAGGTGGAGATAATAAGCTTCGTAGTTCCGGTGTGAATATCAATGAGACTTTTAAATATCGTTTTAACAAGCATTTTGATGCAGTAGCTACATTGGGATATAATTCCGGAACAGCTATACGTGACGTAAAGAATTTGGCTGTAGACTTTTATGATTATACGGGCACGCATCTTGAAACGCGTGTGGAACCCGGACAGAAGGACACTTATTATATAAAAACCACTTCGCGTACAGACCTTTATACGGCAAATCTTTATCTGAATTGGAAACAGACATTTGGTGAACATCATTTGGGAGCTATGGCGGGTATACAATATAATATGAAAGATTATGATTATTCAACGACCAAAGTGCTTGATATTCTACCGTCACTCAATATTATAAATGGAGTGGGACAGATGACTTTGAAGAATACAAAAAATGAGGGTCCCGCTAAATGGCAAGAAGCTTTATTTTCTTATTTCGGTCGTCTCAACTATAATTATAAGTCACGTTATTTGTTGGAAGGTAATTTCCGCTATGACGGTTCTTCCAAATTCCGTCCCGAAAACCGCTGGGCTTTCTTTGGAGGAGTGTCCGGAGGCTGGCGTATTAGTGAGGAAAAGCTAATTAAGAATCTAAAAATCTTTGATGAGTTAAAATTGCGCCTTTCGTATGGTACGGTAGGTAATCAGGGAGGTATCGACCGTTACGATGGTGTACAACTCTACAATTTTACACTTGGCTCCGGTGCATATATAGGCGACGGGAAGCTCTCTTATGTCAATACAAATGGAAAGTTATTGAGTACCGACCGTACTTGGGAAGTTATCAAAAACTATAATATTGGTTTGGATTTCGGATTTTTGGATAACCGCCTGACTGGTAATGTTGAACTGTTCTGGAAGGAATGTAACAATATGCTGATCGCTGTTTCTTATCCGGGGACGCTTGGTGATGCCGCTCCTACGGTAAATAAAGGTAGTTTCAAGGCTAATGGTTGGGAAGGTTCTTTCAACTGGAGAGATAAAATAGGGCAAGTGACTTATCATGTAGGGGGAACCTTTACTTATGCCACGAATGAGTTGGTCGATAACGGTGGTGATGCGAAGATTACTTCAGGTGTGGTGAGCAACCGCGAAGGATATCCGTTAAACTCGGTGTTTGGCTTGAAATATTGCGGCAAGATACAGACGCAAGACCAACTGGAAAAATACAAAGAACGTTATGGTAACGGTAACAATAACATAGCTATGCCTGCCAACTTGCGTTTGGGTGATAATATGTATGAAGATGTCAATAATGACGGTAAATTGACTGAAGAAGATTATGTATATTTAGGTACTGATGATCCGAAAGTATCATTCTCTTTCAATGCCGGCTTGGAGTGGAAAGGCTTTGATGTTTCCGTCATTTTTCAGGGAGCAGGCAAGCGTACCGTATGGCGTGGCGGCGAAAATAACCAAAAGGGTAAAAATGATAACTGGCGGATTCCGATGATGTCCTGGTATAACAATTCTACAAACCAGTCGGTAGGCAAAGTGTGGTCACCCGAGACTCCTGACGCTCATTTCCCTACTTATACCCACCAGCAGCAGATTAACCTCTACAACTATATTTGTTCCTCGTGGTCTGTAGAAGACGGTTCTTATCTTCGTTTGAAGAATATTACTGTAGGATATACGATTCCGAAATCATTGCTTGATAAAACCCGTTTTATAAATTATGCCCGTATCTATGTATCTGGAGCGGATTTATGGGAGAGCAGTAAGATTAATGACGGCTGGGATCCCGAAGCATCGCGTAAAGTGGAAACTTTTGGACGTTATCCTTTTACACGTAATTTGACAGTCGGTTTAAATATGACCTTTTAATATTGATACATTATGAGATTACATACAATAAAAAAGATTTTAGTTGTTGTGGCATTAGGAGTGCTCACACAATCGTGCCTTGACCTTGAACCGCAAGATCAACTGGCAGAAACAAATTATTGGAAAACACCGGATGACTATCAATTGTTCGCCAATCAATTTTATGGATGGGTACGCCAGTTTTCAGATGCAATGTATTCGCAGTCTGATAAGCCGATGCATTCCGATTATCTTTCGGATCTCTTCACGAATAAAGATCTGCGCAATCTTTATAGTAATGGTACAAACACCGTGATGCCTTCGGATGCTAACTATACCAGTAACTATGCACATATCCGCCGTACCAATCTCCTGTTGAAAAATGCGGAAACATATGCCACTCCCAGTGATATCAGGCAATATGTAGGTGAGGCAAAATTCTTCAGAGCATATAGCTACTTTGATTTATTGCAACTGTATGGTGATGCCATTATCGTAGAAGAACCTATGGAATTGACTGATCCTAAAATGTATGTGGCACAAAATGATCGTGGAGAGGTGACGGACTTTATTATCAGAGACTTGAGAGAAGCTGCCGATTTACTGCCTAAAGCAGTGGAGATAGAGGAAGAGGGGCGTATCAGTAGAGAAGGTTGCCAGGCATTCTTGTCACGCGTAGCCCTATATGAGGGTACATGGCAAAAAAGTCGGGGTAATATAGAACGCGGGAAGGAATTGCTGGATATCGCGGCTAAAGCGGCGGATGCTGTGATTGGCAGTAAAGTATACAGTTTGTTCAAGCCGGAAGCTTTGGGGGCATCTGCTCAAAAGTATATGTTTATATTGGAAAATACAAAGTGTAATCCTGCCGGATTACAAAAATCCGATAATAAGGAATACATTTTTGTGCGCCGGTATGATGAGGTGATTAATCCTATCAACTGGAACATCACACAAAGTTCGTTGTATAATGCCATATGGATTACGCGTAAGTTTGCTAACATGTATCTTTGCCAGAACGGTCTGCCTGTATCCTATGGCGGGAATGTAAATACACAGTTTGAAGGGTATGATAATATAGACAGTGAATTCAAGAACCGTGATAATCGTATGCGTAACACACTGATGCAACCCCATGATAATTTTTGGAATAACACCAAACCCCGTACAACGTGGGATGATAGTGAGAAGAATCCTTTTATTTCTAATTTTATCCCTAAAACAGGTACCGGCTATCACAACCAGAAATGGGCTACGGAACGTTCGGTTGCAGATAAAAAAGAAGGTTACGATTATCCGGTGATTCGTTATGCCGAAGTATTATTGAATTACGCTGAAGCTGTCTTTGAACGTGATGACAAGATTTCCGACGCTGATTTGAACCGTTCTTTGAATTTGGTGCGTCTTCGTGTCAATCCGAAAATGACTCCTTTGTCCAATGATTTGATTGGGAAAAACAGTGGTATGGATATGCGTACCGAGATTCGTCGTGAGCGCACCGTCGAGTTATTCAATGAAGGTTTCCGTCTGGACGATTTGAAACGCTGGAAGATAGCTGAGACTGAGATGCCTATGGACTTGGTTGGTATCAAGTGGAAAGGTACTGAATATGAAAGGGTCTGGTCGACTTGTCCTTATGAGACTAATGGAGAAGGTTGCATTGTTATTGAAACCGGTCGCAAGTGGGATGAGAAAAATTATTTGTTTCCGTTGCCCAATGACCAGTTGCAGTTGAATAAGAACCTGAAACAAAATCCTGGATGGAAATGATTATAAAACGATTAATTGTAAATGGCATGAAAAACAGATATTCATTGTTAAGTAGAAAAATGTTAGGGATTATTATGTCAGGATGTGGCATCATGGCTGTTTCTTGTAGCGAGCAGGAATTTACCACAGGTATGTCTGAGAATCAATTGATAACTTCCATAACGTTGGATGTAGATACGGAATTGCCTGTATTGTTAGGGACTGATACAACTATTGTATATCATATTACACCTGAGAACCCGGATATTGCAGGTCTGAAATGGACTACTACCAATGAATTGGTAGCAACAGTGTCGCCGGATGGAACTATTTCTGCAAAATCGTTGGGAAAGGCAATGATAACAGTCACTCCTTCCGTTGGATTCGGTTCTGACGCTACTTTGAAGTCGATTGAGGTAACGGTTATTCCGGAAGTGATTAAGGCTACATCTATTGAATTTTCAAATGAAGAAAGTCAATTGTATGAGAAAGATAAATTGCAATTGGCATATGAGATATTGCCTGCCGATCACACGTATTCTTATCTGACTTGGGGCAGTAGTGATGAAAATGTTGCTACGGTGGATAAAAACGGAGTTGTAACGGGAGTCAATGCCGGAGAAGTGGAAATCTATGCTTATACACATGACGGTAGTCGTATTAAGGGCGTTTATCCTTTGGAGGTGATAAAATATGTGCCTGCAACTGATGTTGAAATTATATCTTATGATAAAATGCTCTATTGGAAGCAGCAATTTGATTTGGACTATACGCTCACTCCCGAGATAGCTACCAAGAGTTCGGTAACGTGGTCGTCAAGTGATGAAAATATCCTTAAAGTAGAGGGTGGCAGAGTGCAAGCTGTAGGATTCGGTACTGCTACCGTTACCGCCACTTGTATCGAAAGCGGAAATAAATCGACTGTGACCTTGACTGTTGATCCGGGTTTCTATGTGTGGGATTATTCAACTGCTTTTGAGGGATGGACTATCAATAGCAGCCTTGGTTCTATCGAGCATAAAGATGGCAAGTTGTATGCCACTGTGACAAACGATGCCAATAGTCGTGTATATATCCAGCGGGTGTACAGTACTGCCAAGAATTTGATGGATATGAACTTCAGGGATTATCCGGTGATTGCATTCCGGTGCGATGATATTCCCAGTGCTACGTTTGCCGTCAACTTCGCGAACTTAGGAAATACTATCAATTATAATAAGAATATGACTGTTGAGAAATTGGGAGATGGCACACAGTTGGTTTATAATGATGCTTCTTCGCTGGCATCGTTTACCGAAGCCAACGGTTTGGCTCCGATCAGGGCTTTTATTTTTAAGATTACGAAATCTTCTGTCCCTTCTTTTGCAATTGACTGGATACGTACTTTCCGGAGTGTGGACGAAATGCGCGAATTTGCAAAGAGTGAAAGCAAGTAATAACGATATTGATAATATATTATGAAACTGAATTATATAAAGAATCAGATAAAGATGGCAGGCTGTGTGGTAGCCTGCATCTCGCTGTGGGCATGCAGTAATGAGATACCAGATGGGAAAACGGATATTGACAACTGGCCGTTGCCACGTATTGAAGTGACTTATCCCGGAGAGTTCGTTCATCCGGGGGTAGCTTTCTCTATGGAGGATGTAGAACGTTGGCGTTCTATTGTCAATCAGCAAAAGCAGCCGCAATATGAATGCTATGAGAAATTGGTGGCAGATATACGTTCTTCAAAAACATATTTTTTGAATGGACCTTATGAACGGATTTATTCTAATGAAGCCGACGGACTTCCGAATATAACCAATCAGTGTGGCGATGACTGGGCGGCGGCATGTCAATGTGCCATTCTGTTTGCTGCTACCAAAGATAAGGCTTATGCGGATAAGGCAATGGAAGTGATACGTGGTTATGCGAAGAAAGCCAAGGGTGAGGCGTTTAGTGCGAGAGAAGGTGGTTCAGACCATATTCTATTAATTAGTAACCTGTTTGTAAAGTATGTCTATGCTGTTGAGTTGCTTCGTTATTTGCCTGATTCGGGAATGACTGATGAGGATTTCCGGAATGCATGTAATATGTTGAAGCAGGTGTGTGTACCACCACTGGACGAATTTTTTGCCCGGACAGAACCGAGCAAAAAAGCTGTGGGAAATTTTGGCGCTTCCGCTATCAATTGCTATATGGCTATGGGGATTCTTTTTGATGATATGGCTATGTATAAGAAAGCGATAGATATTTATTTGAATGGTTATGAAAGCGGTTCCATACGTTATTATATAGATGGTGAAACAGGACAGTGCCAGGAAAGTGGGCGGGATCAGACTCACGCCCAACTGGGACTTGGCATGATGTCCATGCTTTGTGAGGTGGCATGGAAGCAAGGTACTGATCTCTATGGAGTATTGGATAATCGTTTACAGAAAGGCTATGAGTATACGGCCAAATACAATTTAGGTTATGAGGTGCCTTTTAAATACATGCCGGAGTTGACCGGAAAGTATAATTGGTATGAAATCGATCAGGTAGATAAACAGGAAATTGCTGCTGGAAGACCGGAAGGGCGCCGTGGAAAATTCTCTCCTATGTGGGAACGGGCCTATAATCATTATGTCACCCGCAAAGGGCTTTCGATGCCTTATGTTGAAGAAGTGTTGCTGGTGAAAGGGGTACGTCCGGAAGATGATGGGGCTTCCGATGGTGTTCTTGATACGGCTCATTTGGGATTCGGTACGTTTATTTATTGTAGTGAAGGTTTTGGGCAGGAATGATGAAAAGATTGTTTTGTGTACTAAGTTTTTCTTGCATGGTGGCGGTTTTATCCGCCCAATTGCAGGAGAGGATGGTAAAAGTGGATGTTGTTCCTGACCGTGTTGGTTGGAAATATGAACCGGGACAACAAGTAAAGTTCGACATTAAGGTGACAAAGAACCGTTTACCTCTGGAAAATGTTACAGTATGGTATGAGGTGGCGCAGGATATGATGGAGCCATTGATGAGAGATACTGTTGTTTTGAGGAACGGTAGATTAACGTTGAAGGCAGGAACCATGGATATGCCTGGTTTCTTGCGCTGCCGTGTTTGGACAAGATATGAAGGCAGGAGTATCGAAGGACGGGCTACAGCAGCTTTTGCTCCTGAAATGATAAAGCCGTCTGCTGTTTTGCCGGAAGATTTCAAGGTGTTTTGGGAAAATGCAAAACAGGCGAACGCACGTATACCTATGAATACGAAGTTGCGTATACTTCCGGAACGTTGCACGGAAAAAGTAAATGTCTATGAATGGACTGTGCAGAATTATCGTCCGAATAGTCGGATGTATGGTATTCTGTGTGTACCTGCGAAGCCTGGTAAGTATCCGGCCCTCTTGCGGGTGCCGGGAGCAGGTGTGCGGGGATATGGCGGTGCGATTGCTGAAGCTGAGAAGGGTATTATAACTTTGGAAATAGGAATCCATGGTATTCCGGTTACATTGGAGCCTTCGGTCTATGCCAATTTAGCTCAAGGGGGACTTTATAGGTATCAGTATCAGAATTGGGATAATCGTGATGAAGTTTATTATAAACGGGTGTATATGGGGTGTGTACGCGCAGTGGATTATCTTTGTTCAATGGAAGAATTTGATGGCGATAATCTGTTAGTACAGGGAGGTAGTCAGGGAGGTGCACTGGCTATTGTTACGGCTGCACTTGATACGCGTGTTACGGGAATTGTCAGTTTCTATCCTGCGCTTAGTGACTTGTGTGGTTATGAGAAAGGAAGAGCAGGCGGATGGCCGCATTTGTTCAGGTATTCTACGGATACTGTTGAAATCAGGCGGAAAAAACAGGAAGTATCTTCCTATTATGATGTGGTCAACTTTGCAAGAATGTTGAAAGTTCCGGTATTTTTTTATTTGGGGTATAATGACATGGTTTGTCCGCCTACTACCACTTTTTCCGTATACAATACAATTACATCTCCCAAAGAGATTGTAATCATGGAAGAAGCGGAACACTATGCCTACCCTGAGCATTGGTCACAAGCTTTGCGATGGATTTATTCTAAAATGGGTAAGTGAGAATTGTTTGTGATAGAGTTATAATAAATCCCGGTAAGTTCATGTGGGTGAGTCTTACCGGGATTTTTATAGTTATAAAGGTTGGAATTATTTGCATATAAAGCAAATAAAGCTGCATATTATATTTGATATCTCCTTGTTTTTGCAAATATTCTTCTTTTTGCTTAGTTTTGAAAACCGAATAAACAGGAATCCGAGTAATGAAAGATTATAAAGTAGATAAAGCAAGCCTTTCCGATGAATTTCGCCGGGAAGTATATCAGGTGGTCTGTGAAATCCCTTCAGGCAAAGTTTCCACTTATGGCAGTATTGCCGCATTAGTGGGAATGCCCCAATGTTCCCGGATGGTGGGGCGTGCCTTGAAGCTGGTGCCGGATGACGTTTCTGTGCCTTGTCATAGGGTTGTCAATGCATCGGGGCGTCCTGTTCCCGGTTGGGAAGAGCAAAAACAATTACTCTTGGAAGAAGGGGTTTCTTTCAAACAAAATGGGTGTGTAGACCTGAAAAAGCATCTTTGGAGCTACTCCGTTCCCGAATAAGATTTCTAATCTTTGAGTGATAAAACAAAAACGGGAGCCAAGCATTGAGCAGGCTCCCGTTTTTATATGTATCAGAGTGTGATTAATTATTCAGCACCCCAGTTTTCTCTAGCCAGACGTTTGTAGCTGTTGTAACGCCATTTAGCGTTCTCTTCAGCAGCTTTGAACAGTTCTTCAGCTTCAGTAGGATATTGTTTCATTACAGAAGCGTAACGAACTTCACCCTTCAAGAAACCTTGGAAATCTTCCCAGTTCGGTTCTTTGCTATCCAATTGGAATGGGTTCTTGCCTTCTTCTTCCAAAGCCGGGTTGTAACGCCACAAGTGCCAGTAACCGCACTTAACAGCCTTTTCTTCTTCTTCCTGGCTCTTACCCATACCGGCTTTCAAACCGTGGTTGATACACGGAGCGTAAGCGATAATCAAAGATGGTCCGGGATATGCTTCTGCCTCGCGGATAGCTTTCAGAGTTTGAGCCTGGTCAGCACCCATAGCAATCTGAGCAACATATACATAACCGTAAGTAGTAGCCATCAGACCGAGGTCTTTCTTACGTACGCGCTTACCAGCAGCAGCGAACTTAGCGATAGCACCTACCGGAGTAGCTTTAGAAGACTGACCACCTGTGTTAGAGTAAACTTCAGTATCCAGAACGAGGATGTTAACGTCCTTACCGGAAGCGATTACATGGTCAAGACCACCGTAACCGATATCGTAAGAAGCACCGTCACCACCGATAATCCACTGGCTGCGTTTAACGAGATATTGTTGCAGTTCAGCGATTTGCTTGCAATGATTACATTTATCTTTGTTAGCTTCAACTACCGGGATAATCTTAGCTGCCAGTTCTTTAGTCTTGTCCGCATCCAACATATTGTTGATCCATTCAGCGAACAGTTCTTTCACTTCAGCAGGAGTGCAATCAGCAGCAATAGCCTCGTTCATCACTTTCACGATACGGGCACGCATCTTCTCGTTAGCCAATTCCATACCCAAACCGAATTCACAGAAGTCCTCGAACAGTGAGTTAGCCCAAGCAGGACCGTGACCGTTTTCGTTCTTAGTGTAAGGAGTTGAAGGAACAGAGCCGGAGTAGATAGAAGAACATCCGGTAGCGTTAGCAACCATTTCACGGTCACCGAACAACTGAGAAATCAGTTTCACGTACGGAGTTTCACCACAACCTGAGCAAGCGCCTGAGAACTCAAACAACGGAGTAGCGAACTGTGAGTTTTTCACGTTAGACTTGATGTCAACCAAGTGTTGTTTAGTTTTCACGTTGTCTACGCAGTAAGTCCAGTTAGCCGCTTCAGCCAATTGGCTTTCGAGGTGTTTCATGGTCAATGCTTTACCACCCTTCTTTGGATTACCCGGACAGATGTCGGCACAGTTACCGCAACCCAGACAGTCGAGAACGTCAACCTGGATACGGAATGTCATACCGTCGAATACTTTACCTACTGCTTTCAATTGTTCGAACTTAGCACCCTTCTGCTCTTCAGCATCGAGAACGAACGGACGGATAGAAGCGTGAGGACAAACGTATGCACACTTGTTACACTGGATACAGTTTTCAGCATTCCATTCGGGTACGAAAGCAGCTACACCACGTTTTTCGTATTTAGCTGTACCTTGATACCAAGTACCGTCTTCGATGCCTTTGAATGCAGATACCGGCAACAAGTCACCATCCTGAGCGTTGATAGGACGAACTACTTCGTTGATGAATGCAGGGTCATTGTTAGCAGCAGGAGCTTCAACTTCCAGATTAGCCCAAGCCGGATCAACAGCCAATTGTTTGTATTCACCACCACGGTCTACGGCAGCATAGTTCTTGTTCACCACGTCTTCACCCTTCTTGCCATAAGACTTAACGATGAATTTCTTCATCTGTTCTACAGCCAAGTCAACAGGAATAACGCCTGTGATACGGAAGAATGCTGATTGCAGGATGGTATTGGTACGGTTGCCCAAACCGATTTCCTGAGCAATCTGAGTTGCATTGATGTAGTAAACAGTGATATTGTTCTGAGCGAAGTATTTCTTCACTTTGTTAGGCAGGTTCTTTGCCAGTTCTTCACCTTCCCAGATAGTGTTCAGCAAGAAAGAACCGTTCTTACGCAAACCACGGGTTACATCGTACATGTGCAGATAAGCCTGAACGTGACAAGCAACGAAGTTCGGAGTATTTACCAAATAAGTAGAACGGATAGGATTATCACCGAAACGCAAGTGAGAACAAGTGAAACCACCTGACTTCTTAGAGTCGTAAGAGAAGTAAGCCTGACAGTGTTTATTGGTATTGTCACCGATAATCTTCACAGAGTTCTTGTTAGCACCTACCGTACCGTCAGCACCCAAACCGTAGAATTTAGCTTCGAACATACCTTCGCCGCCTAAAGCGATTTCTTCTTTCTGAGGAAGAGAAGTGAAAGTAACGTCGTCTACGATACCGATAGTGAAGTGGTTCTTCGGCATCGGCATAGCCAGGTTTTCGAATACTGAAAGGATTTGGGCAGGAGTAGTGTCCTTAGAACCCAGACCGTAGCGGCCGCCAACGATAACCGGAGCATTTTCTGCACCGTAGAAGCAGTCTTTAACGTCAAGATACAAAGGTTCACCGTTAGCACCCGGTTCTTTAGTACGGTCAAGAACTGCAATACTCTTGGCAGTCTTAGGTACAGCAGCCAGGAAGTGTTTTGCAGAGAACGGACGATACAGGTGTACGGCAACCATGCCCACTTTTTCGCCGTTTGCTACCAGATAGTCGATAGCTTCGCGGGCAGCTTCTGTTACAGAACCCATAGCGATAATTACGCGTTCTGCATCTTCTGCACCATAGTAATCGAACAAACCGTATTTACGACCTGTGATCTTAGAAATTTCATTCATGTATTCTTCTACGATAGCAGGAACTGCTTCATAGTAGTTGTTACATGATTCACGATGTTGGAAGAAGTGGTCGGGGTTTTCAGCCATACCACGAGCAACCGGATTCATCGGATTCAGTGCGCGGGCACGGAATTCAGCCAAAGCTTCCTGATCGATCAGCGGAGCAAGATCATCATTTTCCAACATTTCAATCTTCTGGATTTCGTGAGATGTACGGAAACCATCGAAGAAGTTCATGAACGGAACGCGAGATTTGATGGTAGCCAAGTGAGCAACACCAGCCAAATCCATAACTTCCTGTACAGAGCCTTCAGCCAACATCGCAAAGCCAGTCTGACGAGCTGACATTACGTCTTGGTGGTCACCGAAGATACACAATGCGTGAGAAGCCAATGTACGAGCAGATACATGGAATACGCAAGGCAAGAACTCACCGGCAATTTTGTACATGTTAGGGATCATCAGGAGAAGACCCTGAGAAGCAGTGTAAGTAGTAGTCAACGCACCAGCCTGAAGAGAACCGTGAACTGCACCGGCAGCACCACCTTCAGATTGCATTTCCTGTACCAATACTGTTTCGCCGAAGATGTTCTTACGTCCTGCGGCAGCCCATTCGTCTACGTACTCAGCCATAGTCGAAGAAGGAGTGATGGGGTAGATAGCAGCTACTTCAGAGAACATATACGAGATATGCGCTGCAGCCTGGTTACCATCACAAGTGATGAATTTCTTCTGTTTAGTCATAACTAAATTAAATATTTAAGTAAATAAATCTTTTAATATAAAAAACCGAACATCCAGAGAGGTATCTGGTTGCCTCGGCCTATTTCCGCTTTGTGCAATGCGTACGTCACATTCGGATTGTTCTTTATCTTTGCTCCTTCCTGGCAAATCTTGAACGGCATTACTTCGTCTACCATAAACGAGTAGTTCTTGTCTCCTTTATGTATCTTATGGTCTTTCCATAAGGAATTTGCAAAGAAAGTGTCCAGTACATCCTGTTCTTCTACTTTCACCGGATAGATGGAATACATCAGGTTGGAGTTGTGCATCATTATCTTTGATGGTTTTTTCGGAAATTCTTCCCCTTTCGGATAAACCAGGTTAATGAGTCGTGCGTCCGCCAGATACTTGATGTAATTCATCACCGTGGCGCGGGATGTCTGTATGTCGCTTGCCAGTTGACTCACATTGGGAGCTTTCGGACCGTCGACAGCGAGCAAATATAGTAATTTTTTTATCTTTGAAAGATATTTCAGTTCAATTTGTTTGAGGAGCAGTATGTCCACTTCCACCATCATGTTCATCGTTTTCAGCAGATTCTCCGAAAAGTTACGCTTTTCGAGAAAAAACGGGTAAAAACCATGATGCAGGTAATCCTGGAAATAATCCAGCGGACGAACTTTGGAGAGTACTCCTTTGGCAATCTGTTCGTGCGTGCTTAGAATCTCTTCAAGGCTGTAAGCCCGGAATTTCATACCTGTCTGTAAGTTCAGAAATTCGCGGAAAGAGAATCCGCGCAGGTTATAGCTTTTTGCAATATCACGTAGTTCGAGGTTTTCTTCTTTCAGTCGCATCACGGACGAACCGGTAAAGACAATCTTCAGATTGGGAAAACGGTCGTAACACATACGCAGTTCTTTGCTCCATTCCGGGTGCTTGAATACTTGGTCGATCAGTAATACTTTTCCACCGCGTTTCTGAAACTCGTTGGCAAAATCTACAATGCTGTGTCCAGAGAAGTAGAAATTGTTCATATTGATGAACAGGCAGGAACGGTCGTTCCCGAATTTCTCTTTGGCATATTGGAGCAGGAAAGTGGTTTTTCCTACGCCACGTGTCCCTTTGATACCAATCAGACGGTCGCTCCAGTCGATCTCGTCCATGAGGTCGCGGCGAACGGGGGCATTGGTGTGCTCAACAAGATAGGAGTGCGTGCGATAGAATGATTCCATTTCTGTTCTTTGTTTTTCGGGGGGCAAATATAGGGCTTTTTTTAGGATTTGCAAAGTAGAGATGGCAAAATTGTGCTTTTAATTCTAACTTTCTGTTTATTGTAGCCATTCCTGACTATTTCCTGCATATATTTGCAGAATAAAGTTTGAATTCGTTTGAAATGGCTAAAAAGACTCTTTATATATTCAACCCGGAACATGATTTGGCATTGGCTAGCGGTGAAACGAACTATATGGCACCGGCTTCCGCACGGCAGATGGCATTCGAACTGGCTTTGTTGTCGATTTGGTATGCGGAAGAGGGGAGTGCGGTGCTGGCTTCTTCCGCTTATAATCTCGACTATCTGAAAAGAATGCAAGAGTTATTGGGACTTTCCGTACATCTGATGACAGAACCTGAACTTGCTTCCGAAGCGGATCTGGATATACGCCCTTGGGGATGGGATGCAGCTTTGCGGAAACGGCTGTCAGGATTGGGGGGCAGTGAAGTCCTGCTTCCTTCTATGGGGCAATTAAACGCTTGGCGGGAATATTCTCATCGTTCTAAAGCTGTTGCATTGCTCCCTGAATTACAGCTGAATGAATATTTCTGCGGAGAATCTTATTATTTGAAGACACCGGAAGAATGGAAAGCTTTTGTGGAAGGGCGGGAATGCTGCCTGTTGAAAGCTCCGCTTTCGGGAAGTGGTAAAGGTCTGAACTGGTGCAAAGGCATATTTACTCCTTTTATCTCCGGTTGGTGTGCGCGCGTGGCTGCCTCGCAGGGTGGAGTCATTGCAGAACCTATATATAATAAGGTAGAGGATTTTGCTATGGAGTTTTATTCCGATGGCGCAGGTGAAGTGACATTTGCGGGATATTCCCTCTTCCATACCGGAAAGAGCGGAATGTATGAAGGGAACTGTCTGCTTTCTAATGAGGGCATCCGAAGACAACTTTCACAATATGTTCCTTCAGAGGTTCTGACGGACTTGGAGAACTGTTTGAAATATAGGCTTTCTGTGTTGGTAGGAACCGTTTATAAAGGTTATCTTGGAGTTGATATGATGGTTTGCCGATTTCCTGAAGATGAGAAGCCGGTTTTTCGGATTCATCCTTGTGTGGAAATCAATCTGCGCATGAATATGGGAGTCATTGCGCGTTTTTTGTATGACCGCTATGTACACCCAGGTTCAACAGGACGTTTTATGATTGATTATCATCCTTCGGAAGGCGAAGCCTTGAAGGAACATGAACGGATGTCTGCAACTTATCCGTTGGAAATCAGGGAAGGTAGAGTGTACTCCGGTTATTTACCTTTGGTTCCTGTTCATAGGAGAAGTTGTTATCGGGCGTGGATATTGGTGACTCCTGATAGTTTCACCCTTGAACGTTATTCTTCACTCCAGTGTAGAACGGTACCAGGAAATTCATGAAGCCGTAGCGGACTTCATCATTAGGAAACTGCAATAGAGGTTTGTCGTATTCATCTATCAGGACTACGACGCTGCTGCCGGTTTGTTCGTAGGCACGATGGATGAGACCGGAAAAACGGCTGGAAAGAGTGTTTACGTCTATTCCTTTGCCATATTGGATTTCCCATAAGGTGAGTTGACGGCTGAGGAT
>ERZ791802.207-NODE-207-length-70253-cov-8.660062_pt1 | contig 70253 bp, 59 predicted proteins | sample MGYA00510308_ERZ791802 | MGnify/ENA primary metagenome ERZ791802 (study PRJEB30046, sample SAMN00792028) | human gut metagenome | study: EMG produced TPA metagenomics assembly of the A metagenome-wide association study of gut microbiota in type 2...
GGAATCTTTATGCGTTCCTCGGTAACAGCCCTATTGATAGTTTTGATATTAATGGGAGAAGTACTCTACATGGAGCTGCTGGACAAGCTATAGTTGCTGCTTTTCGAACTGGGAACTTAACTTCACTACGAAATCTTGCTAGGCTGGGGAAGGACCAAAGAGTTTGCGATGCCTTAAAAACACTTGAATCTACAGCTAGAACACTCATTTCGAAATCAAGAGGAGGTCGTGTCAATCGAGAATTTCCTAGTCAGTATTATGAGAAGGCGTATCATCAAATCATTAAAGAAGCAAATGCAGGTAGCGCAACAGCAAAAAAAGCGTTAAAACTTATCCGAGATTTAAGATTTAGCAAGTAATTATATGAACGATAATAATCTTAATATATTTGGACTTTTAATGATTCTTGATTTACAAGATATAAAATACCATTTAATTCGTTTTAATGCTAACAGTCTTACCATAATAATTATTTTTCCCGAAAAAAGAATTGAAATTGAATGTATGAGCGATAATAGTTTTATCATATCTGTATTTTCCAAATATGAGTTTTCAATAAAAACAATTGATGAAATTTTGGAAGAAATTGAAATAATGCAAAGTCACAATTTTTAATGGATATACGCAACATGAAAAAAATAGAAAATATTTTTGATTTATTATCACAGCTTGATTTTTTAGGCATTCATTATCAAATAGGACGTTTTAGTAATATTAGTATAACAGTCCAACTTGCTTCCCCTGGAAAAAGAATCGAAATTGAATGCATGGATGAAGGTCAGTTTGAAATATCGGTTTTTGAAGGAGAAGAAATTACTGATTTATCTATTAATGACATATTAAATGAAATATCATAATAAAAATAATCACGGCTCTTGCAAAAGGTGATGGAGATAAAAAGCTATGGAATTAGACCGAAAAAACTATTTTGTGTAATTATGCTGCAGAGTGCGCGAGAAATAGTCTAGGAAAATAATTCGGCATTATTTACTTTAGTCTTGTTTCGTTGATCTTTCGGAGAAATTTGCTAAATATCAATAGCAGAATATTCCGAAAACCTTGCGACAAGACAATTCTACATAATTCCGAAATAATTTAAATGAAATTATGAAAACAAAAGTAATTATTTTAACTATTCTTACTTTCTTATTAGCAAATGGTATTGCATTTGCAGAAAAAGAACAAAAGAACATACGTCAAGAATTCTCTTTTGGAGATGATCATTGTGTGACTAGATTTAAATTTTCACTAAAAATTTTGTTGCAACCCTTCAACTAATTAATACAGAAAAATTTACACATTCCATTATTCAACTTCTCAATACTGTGTATAGTTAAATGGAATATTTGATAGCAGAAGGTGTAATGACCAAAAATATAAATTCTCCTTCTATTCCGTATAAGGAGGAATCTATCATAAATAATTGGGAGAATGTAAAAAAACAGTGGAAGGAAATAAAAAATAACGATTATTATAAATCCTCTGATCTTAAAAAATTGTTTGAAAGGTATGATTGTAATATGAATTTAATTTTTAAAGAAATACCAGTTTTCAGCAGCAGTCATTTCGACAGCTCTTTGCCTGGTAAATGCTGAAGAACAGTGTCAAGAAATCTCGTGTTGTTCAGAAAGAAACAACTGTAGGTTGAAAGCCCATGTGACTTGTTATGCCAGTCGAGCCTTTATCCCTTTTTTAGGATTTCCGGAAGGAGGCGCTGATATTGGTTGGAATATGTTACTTAATGATTCTCAATGCGATTAATATACAACATAATCCATATCATGTTAATTTGCGGGTTGGCTCCTTGGTTTATTGGAATTGGATATTCCATATGTGTATCTAATTTTCACCATGCTCTCATGTCTGGATTTTCGATGATTATATTTTCATTTCCGGTAACATTTATATTGACTATAACCAGCTGGATAATTTGGCGTGTTTTTTGTGATAAAATAAGTAAATTCTTATCTTGTTTTTCAGGGATGATTATCGGACTTATAATAGGAGCCATGTTAAGCTATATCTTATGCGATGAACATTATTATTTTTTGATATTGTCAGGAATGGTAGGGTTAATGATAGGACATATTGAATTTTATTTATTTAATTATATAATGGATGAATAGTGAAAATATATTAATATAATTATTTAAATTAAGTTTGTTGTGCGAATAAACAAAATATTCTCTTCATTATTTAAAAATAAAAAGAAGAGTTTTTGTTGCTGAAGGATGTAGTTATTAATTACGGCAGAAACGAAATTACTGTAACCGCCCAGTGAACTTCACCAGCAAAGATGGAAACACAGCAATAGAATGCAGCTACGACTACATGGGCAGAAGGCACATGAAAAAAGTGCCCCAAAACGGCACGGTCGCCAGCCACGAACGGTACCTGTACCGGGGGTATTTGCAGATAGCCTCCCTGGATATGCTGGACAACCGGAACGTGCTCCGCACGCTGTTGTGGGATCCTCTGGAACCGGTGGCCACCCGCCCCCTGGCCCTCGCGCAGGGCACTTCCCTGTACTGCTACGGCGTGGACTTCAACAAGAATGTGTCGGAGGTCTTCGACGCACAGGGAACGATCGCGGCGGCTTACGATTACTCCCCCTATGGACAGGCGGCTTCCACGGGCAGCCTCGGCCAGCCCGTCCAGTGGTCCGGCGAGATGCACGACGAAGAACCCGCCCTGGCCTATTACAATTACCGCTTTTATAATCCTGCAGACGGCAGGTGGATCAACCGCGATCCCATCGCTGAACAGGCAGGATGGAATCTTTATGCGTTCGTAGGGAATAGTTTGAATATTGAAATAGATTTATTAGGGACAGCTTGGTCGTCACTGCAAACAGAGGCGGGGGCCGCATTGGCTGCACGGCAAGCGGCAGAAGCTGCGGCAAAGGCAGCAGCCAGAGCAGCAGGAACAGCAATCGCTGCTGAAAGAAGTAAAAGGAATAAAAGATGTGCAGAATTATATCGCGAAAAATCCGAGGCAAAAAAAGAGGCTAGAGGTAGTTCCTGTAGGGATATGATAATTCCTGAATGTCCTACTCAAAGCGAGTGTAATGCTTTTAATGATCGATACGAAAAAATGAAAAGGTTTGCCGAGGCTCGTAAAGCTTATGATGACGAATGTCATCAAGGAGGTGACAAAGGACATCAGGAACAAAGTAAAGGTTGGAATGAAGGAGCACAGAATTGCAAAAATAAGTATGATGAATGTATTGCTAATACTAAATAAATTAATTTAATTGTAAATATGCAAGCAAATTTTTATAAAGAAAAGATTGAAAAATTATACGATTTATTTCCTATTTCTTCTCCACCCTTTCCCAGCAATAATCCGCATGATCTACTTATTAATTATGTTGATTCTGAAGAAGAAATGCATGATTATGCTCGATCTTTATTGGGACTCACTTGGACAGAGATCGATTGTAAATTTTGGTATGATTGTGGAGACTATTTATTTTTTGCGACGCCCAAGGGATTTTCTTATTTTCTTCCTTCTTTAATAAAATGTCGTTATGAATGGTTTTTAGACCATGAAATTACTGTTGGAACAGCCATAGATTTTGTCTTTTATTGCATAGTAGGTAATTTTGACAATGACGCAGAGTTTGAATATGCATTAACTCAAGACGACAAAGGATATTTGCTAAACAGAATCTATGAGGTTTTTTTGTCCTATAATATTGATCAAATTCTTGCAGTGAAACAATGGATCACACAGGAAGAAGCATCCGATATGAGATTAAGTAAAGGTGCATTTAATGCGACTACATATCGCCGTATTTATTATCTAATTAATAATGTGTTGAAAGTAAGATGACCAGTTCTCCGAAAATAGATTCACAAAGAAAGTTAGGTTTATTAACCTAACAAAAAACAATGAAAAAATACAGTATGGAGAAAATCCTAAAAATTCTCAGTGAAAAAAACAGACGGACAAACGATACGAGAGGATCTGCCGGGAACTCAACATCACGGAGTAAACCTACTACCGATAGCGTAGCAAATACGAAAGAATGGAGTTGAAGAAAGCCTTGATAATGAAACAGCCTGAAGAAGAAAACTAATGTTTGAAGTAAAGCATAACCAACAACCCTGGATATCTCAATACTGAAAGAAGTGAACTCAAAAAATGGTAAGCCCCTCCCGGTGTCTGCCCCTGAAGTAGAACGCCTCTCTTTACTACTACGGCGTGGACTTCAACAAGAATGTGACGGAGGTCTTCAACGCACAGGGAACGATCGCGGCGGCTTACGATTACTCCCCTATGGACAGGTGGCTTCCACGGGCAGCCTCGTCCAGCCCGTCCAGTGGTCCGGCGAGATGCACGACGAAGAACTCGCCCTGGTCTATTACAACTACCGCTATTACAACCCCAAAGACGGCAGGTGGATCAACCGCGATCCCATCGCTGAACAGGGAGGATGGAATCTTTATGCGTTCCTCGGTAACAGCCCTCAAGATAAGTTTGATGCTTTGGGGTTAATAGGAATATTTGGATTATTAGGAGGAGCTTTAATAGATTATGGATTTCAAGTTACTGCAAACTATATTCAAGGCAAAGAAGATCCTTGGACAGATATAGATTGGGGTTCAGTTACAACTTCTGCAGCTTTAGGGGCTGCAGGAATACCTGGAAATGTAAAAATAGGAAAAAATATATATAAAAATGTTAAGGAGGCTGTTAAGATGCGCAAACGTATTAAAAACAGTCAGAAAATTCACATATGTAAAGAAAAATTACCAACAGCTCATCAAAAAAAACTTTTGAAAAGAAAACAGAAAAGAGAAAATATTTATTCTGAATATAAAAATGAAATAAAGAATAATTTTTTAATTGGAATTATTCGAGGATTAGCTAAAAATATAGGTTCTGAGGTTTATGAAAATTACAAAAATACGTTAGGAAACAAGTACGAAAAATGCTGTCAAGACATCATCATAATAATTATAGTAGAAATAGAAGTAGAAATAAAAATAGATTCTTTTCAACAATATGAGAACAATAACATTCTTGAGGAAAATCCAAATTATATACCACCTACAAGACCATTTTATCCTTTAAGATAAATATAAAATAATGAATTACTTATATATATTTTCTTTTGTATTAGCTATTGTCTTATCTTTTTATGTGTATGGATTAAAAAAAGGAGCATGGTATTTTTTTATAACATTTTTTATTATCTTATTAGGGATCATAGCTGACGATTTATTATTCCCTTATACAACTATAATTGCAATATTAATATTATCAATTTCATTCTATTTTTATAGAAAATTCTTTCATTTAAGAAAAGAAATAAAAAATAATAAAATCAATAAAAAAATATTAATCCTAAAAAAGTGAAAAGAAAAAAACGGTTTCGAAATAAACAAAAAACTACTAAACATAAATAACGACAATAGATATATCGGACTGTGTTCCGAATATTGTTGTAGGACCCTCTGGAACCGGTGGCCACCCGCCCCCTGGCCCTCGCGCAGGGCGCTTCCCTGTACTGCTACGGCGTGGACTTCAACAAGAATGTGTCGGAGGTCTTCGACGCACAGGGAACGATCGCGGCGGCTTACGATTACTCCCCCTATGGGGCCGTGACCGGTACGGGTAGCCTCGTACAACCCGTCCAGTGGTCCGGCGAGATGCACGACAAAGAACCCGCCCTGGCCTATTACAATTACCGCTTTTACAACCCAAAAGACGGAAGATGGATCAACTGCGACCCCATCGCTGAACAGGGGGGGGTTAAATTTATACTGCTTTTTAATCAATTATCCTCCATCAATAGATTATTTGGGAAAAATTGCAATCGTTCTCGTTATTCCTTTAACAATCACTGCTGCGGAAGCTACAGCGTATGCTGCAATTGCAGCAGCTGGAATTTGTTTATCAAACAGTTACTGTAGCAAACTTGCAACAGCAGCTTTTGTTGCTCCTATTCTTGCTGCTGTCGCTGCAGCTAAAGCCATTTCTTCTACAATATGTAGTATAAGATGTCGATTTGGAAATCATGGAGCTCATCATAGTTTTCGAACCAATAGGATAGGCATACCTTCATCAATAAGATGTTGGAAGCGTCATTTGCAATCAAATTGTTGGATTTCAGGTGCATCAGGATCAAATTTCGGAACTATTAGAATACCTTATGGAGATTGTTATAAAAATAGAAATGGCAATCCTCCGGAAAGATGGTCTAGAGTTATAATAACGTACCCTTTTTGATCAATGAATATTAATTATAAATTTAAAAAGCATTTTATATATATATTAAGAGAATATAAAAGAAAAACATATAATGAATTATTAAAACATGAATACCCAATAACTGATCTCGTAACTATTGAAAAAGATACATTAAGTATAGAAATAATTCTTCTTGAAAAATATAGAGATCATCTCCTATTAGGGTTAGACGTTACTTTGCTTGGATCGAAAAAAATATGTTGTAAAAATTCAATTAGAAGAACTTTTACTGTATATAATAAATAGGTCCAATACAATTTAAAAAGGAAATTTCTGAAGAAAAAAAAATAATAAATAGCATTGTTCAAGAGCCAGGAACTGGTTAATAAAGGTAGTCTGCTTCTGTACCTCCTTCATATTTTGGTCTCTTGCTTGCAGTGTGTAAGAGGCTCTTCAAAATTACCCTGTTTACCCTGTGCGATATCATTCAACTCACACAAATTCAATGTATTGAATGACACAAAGTAAAAAAAATGCGCACCCTGTCTTGCCCTGTATCCCACCACGTAGCGGTCCATTTTATCACCACAAAATAAACTGATTAAGAATATTTCCGCACTCTGTTCTACCCTGTCACGGAGTGGGCAATGGTGTACACGTTCCTCCGTCCGCCTCCTTCCTTTCGTACCTGCACGCGATCCGGACACATCTCTGCCAGTTTGGATAACTTTCCGCCCAGTTTAGCCGCGTTCCTGGCCAGAAGATTGAATGCTCTCATTTTGTCAGCAGGAAGATTAGCTCTTACACGGTCATAAATACCCGTGGAAGTGGCGTCCTTCCTGTAGATCTGTTTGGCATCTTCCGGAGTTCCGCAGCGTGCGGCCTGGTCAATCAGCTCCAGTAACTGCATTTCCGGGCTGATGCCCAGAACAGCCGTGGCTAGTGTCTTGTTCATGTATGCTCTGCATCGGTGATGTCCCGTAGGTTCCTGCAAATGCTCCGGCGCCCGGTAATGGTCAATGAACCACGCCAGAGCGGGCAACTCCCTTGCCAGGGCCTCATCCACGGCATCCTTTTCATCTTCCGTCCCATTCGGAGGCGCCTCATGATAACCGCTCAGCCAGAAAGCCGCATATTTTATCTGTATCGCCTCCCTCCATCGGAAAAGCCGTCAGGCTCTCTCCGGATCCGTGTTGAGCAACTGCACCACCGCCCAGGACAACGCCATCGGGAAGGCATCCTTCCCTTTGCCCTCAATGGAGACCACTCCGGCATACAGGATATTCTTGCTCCGGCTCATGACGTTCCACCGCTCCGCCTCCTTCACGTTCTTCATGATATCATCCAGAAGAATCACCGGGTAATGTTCCATGCCGCCGTTAAACCCTTCACTTCCCGGTTTTGTGAAATACTTTTCGCCGGGAAACATGCCCTCTTCCAGTGTGGCCAGGAGGGGAGCGACCAGCTTTTTCACCAGCCAAGTTTTGCCCAGATCCTTTTCCCCGGCCATGACCAGATGCTGAACCCTGGTACGAGCCGTGCGCCTTTTCAGGCACGCCTGAATACGCTGTCTTGCCCCCTGCATCCAAGCTATAAAGGAAGGAAATTGGTCAAGGTCCTCCGGGTCATCCAGCAAACCACGCAAGAAGGCCAGGGCTGTCGAGCAATCCCCTTCCTTTCCCTCTACCCACGGCCCGGACGGCTCGGAAATCGCCGTCTGAAATAACGGGGAAACCCGCTTTAATAATATCCACGCCCAGCGTTTCCAGCTGCATGGCCACCTGCATTTTCTGCTCCACGTTCATCGCCGCGCCGGGGCACTGTTCCCCGTCTCTCAGCGTCGTATCAAAAATATGTATTTGTTCTTTCATTTACAGTAAAAATGTTAAGGGTTCGTTCCTTCGGGAACTGCGCACGGAAAACGTCCCTGTTACGGAATCATTCCTTTGGCGCAAATCAAGACAGCCGTTTACTTCCCTCGCGCCGGAACGGCTCACCGGCGCATATCAAGATATCTTCACGGACTTACCGTCCGAGAAGCAGCAATAGACGACCTTGCAGAAACAGGGTATTCATCTTGCTTGTTTTTACTATAAATCCCCCCTGAATGGGGAACAGGACAGACAATGCTCTTTAAAACCTGCTCTGTCAAGACACCTCAAGCACATATGATATTGTTAGAGCCGTCTCTTCCATTGAGATTTTGAAAGAGAGTGCCTTCCTTCACAAAAAACTGCCCAGCTGAATTAAATCAGCTGGGCAGAACATCTTTTTTATCCGTTTCTCCCAATAAGTTTCAATCCACGCACCTGTAAAGGTACGATATCGTCCATCTGAAAACACTGCAGAGACCATTATCTGATTCACCCACTTATAAAAGTACGGCTATATTGTAACAGATAATCTGAGCGCATAAAAAGAGAAACTCTCTCCAGACGGGTGGGAATTATGATTAGAATTTTCGAAATTGTCAATCTTGCCGAAAATTTTTTTCTTATTGGGAGATACGGAAAAATTATTGACAAAAATCCGAATTCCTGTTAATGAAGCTCCGCGGGAACAAAAAAGAGCAAGGTACCACCATACCTTACTCTTTTCTTCCTGAATATAACCTCATTTAGAGGTTGACATCAGAGTTGCTACACAGCGACCGCCTTATAAAGGTTCATTATGTTGATGTCAAATCAAGAATCAAAGGCAATCCATTATAATGACGATTAAACCCTATATTTATCGGCATCTTATACCAGCAATAGCAACAATTTATTTAATCGCGGCACCAAACGAGGGATTCTATATCCAAAATATTGTGCATGATCCTGTTAAACAAGGTTATTCTGTACGGATAAACATAGAACTCCAATATCTGGAACTCATTCCTGAAATCAGTTCCAGATGAGAAAATTATGTGAACCCAAACTGGATAACAAGCCTAATAACAATCTATTAAGATTACCATAGGATAAGGTTTGACACATTATTCACAACTCAACGGCCTATTGCTATTCACAGCAATAGGCCGTTTTCTACATTTCCCGGTGGGAACGTATTTCCTGAATGGAAATGGACAGGGAGGCGCGGCCGCGGTACACGTTGCGGTCAATCGTGAAAGCGATATCCCAGGGAGGATTGGGAAGCTCCCGTTCCGCTCCGTTGAAGAAAATAGCGTCACGCTCCACGATGCCCTGGCGCATGAAAAGCTTCAGATGATTGGTTCCCACGCGCTTGGGCGGTTCCGTGGGAAAAACGTCGGAACTCATGAAGAGAGGCTGTGGATTGGAGTTGCCGAAAGGTTCCAGCTTTTCATAGCTGTCCAGCAAATCCAGCGTCAACGCCTGGAAGGACACTTCCATGTCTATGTTGAGCACGGGGCTGCGCTGTTCCTCCGTCGTGGTTTCAGACACATAACGGTTGAATGCCCGGCGGAAATCGTCCATGCGGGATTCTTCAATCACCAGCCCCGCCGCCATGTCATGGCCGCCGCCGGAAACCAGCGTATCCGCACAATGGTGAATGGCCTGCACCAGGGACACGCCGGGAATGGAACGGCCGGAGCCCTTCCCCACGCCGCTTTCGTCAAAGGCGATGACGAAGGTCGGCTTGTGGTACCGCCTCATCAGCTGGGAGGCTACAATGCCCACCACGCCGGGATGCCACGCGCGGGAACCCAGCACAATGACGTTATCCCTCTCCGGGTCAAAGGAGTTATGAAGCATTTCCACCGCATCCGTCCGGATGGCCTCCTCTTCCTCCTGCCGCTTGCGGTTGTGGGAATCCAGCATTTGGGCAAGCTGCACGGCCCTCCTGGCATCCATGGTCAGCAGGAGTTCCAACGCATCCATGGGGGAATCCATGCGCCCGGCGGCATTAATGCGCGGGCCTATCCTGAACCCCACGTGGGCGGCGTTCAGGAAGCCCGCGTGGTTGACGGAGTCGGAAGGTCGGATGCCCGCTATTTCCGTCAGGGTTTTGAGGCCCGTATGGCGGCTGTGCGCCAGCCTGCCCAGGCCGTGGCGAACCAGAATCCTGTTTTCCGCCACCAGGGGAACAATGTCCGCCACGGTTGCCACGGCCACCAGGTCCAGATAAAGTTTCAGGTCAAAGGTTTTCAGTTTCCGCTCCTTCAGGAGGGCATGCGCCAGCTTGAAGACTACGCCCGCGCTGCACAGATAAGTATATGGGCTGTTTTCCTCAATTTTGGCATTGACCACCGCCGCTGCATCCGGACGCCCCAAAGGGCCCGCCTCATGGTGATCCAGAATGATTACGTCTATCCCCAGACTGTTAAGCATGTCCACCTCCTTCACGGAGGAAGTGCCGCAGTCCACCGTAATAAGCAGGCTGGGAGGGTCCGCACATTCGCAAAGGCAACGCTTGATGCCGGCCTCGCTGAGTCCGTAGCCTTCCCGGGAACGGACGGGAATAAAATACTGGGGATCCAGGTCATAAGCCATCAAAATGGCCCGGAGAAGCGCCACGGAGGTGACACCGTCCACATCATAGTCCCCATAAATGCACACGGTTTCCCCTTCATCCACGGCCCGGAAAATGCGGTCCACGGCAGCCCTCATTTCCCCCATCAGGAAAGGGTCGCTCAGGTGGGAGAGCCTGGGGTCCAGAAAGAGTTCCGTTTCCATTCCCCCGGTGAAGCCGCGCTGCAGCAGGAGCTGCTTGACCAGCAGGGGCAGTTCCGCAGGAAACGCTTTCAAGACCGGATCATCCTCCTTCACGGAAGGGCGTAGAGTCCAATGAAAACCCGGCGTCATGGCAGTATTTTAGCCCCGCATCCAACAGGGTCAAGGTTGTTTCCGCAACAGACGGCCAAAGCGGAGAAAAGAAGCGTCCGCTTCCGTTTCCGGAAACAGTCCGCACGCCGCGCGCCCGGCCCTTTCAAAAAAAACTCCGCCCGGTTCGTTCCGGACGGAGTTCGGCGTAAGGCGCCAGCGCCTGAGACGGTTATTTCCTGGAGGAAAAAATCACTTCATTAATGATTGCATCCGGCTGGGGAGCCTTGTAGGTCAGGCGCACGGCGGAAGTTCCGGCAGGAATGGCAAATTCGGAGACTCCGGGACCGGCGTTTCTCTTGCCGACCAGCGTCCAGGCACCCTCGCCGCGGCGCGCCTGGATGGCGAAGGCGGCGGATCCCACTACGACTACCTTGGAAGCCCTGGGGTTGTCCAGATTGGGAACGACTACGTCCAACGGCTTATCGGCACGGTAAACCGTCTTCAGGTTTCTGTCGCTCAGGGAGACCAGGCTGGTGCCAGGATCAGAAGGAGGAACGTCAAATTTAAACATGTTCAGAACAATGTCCTGTTCCTTCCCGCTTTTATTGACCAGTTTCATGCCTTTGATCCCCTTGGGGAGCTGATTTCCCCTGGCAATGAAGTTCTTGCCCTGTTTGTCCAGCTTCTGGACCACGGGTTTGGAGGAACCTTCCACATCCAGCACTACCTCAGCCCAGGAGTTGACGTCATCCCGTTCCAGGTTGACTTCCAGCCAGGTGGCGTCCGTGGGGCCATCCAACCGCAGGGAAATAAATTCTCCGGGTTTCATCTTGTGCGTTTCCATTACGCGGTTGATTCGCACGATTTTGTCGGATTTCTGCACGGAAACGCCCTCCAGCCCAGCCACGTTGGAGGAAGCCATAGCGGAAGGAGGCGTGTTGACGGCTATTTCCCTCACGGCAGTCCAGACGGCCCGTCCGTTGCCCGTTTTCTTCGGCTCAATGACGCGGTAGCGCACGGCACGGAGCAAAACCGGCTTGGGAGCCTTCCAGGCTACCTGCATTCCGGCGGTCTCCGGCCCCAGCGGCTTCCAGGTCTTGAGGTCGCGGGAGCCTTCCAGCTGCCCTTTCTCTACATAGTCACCGTCCTTGTCGTTGCGGCCCATCAGCACTTCCACGCTCCGCACGGGAATGGGCATTCCGTAGTCCACGCCATACCAGTCTCCCGGCTGACCATAAGCGCCGGAGTGCCAGAAGGAGCCGCGGTCCCCGTCACAGAAGAGTTCCGCCTTATCCATGCTGCCCCCCTTGACCAGAGGCTTGGGGGAAAGAGCCGGAGCGCCGGCAATGGCCGGGAAAACTTTTTTGGAGACAATATCCGCCAGTTCATTGACGGCGGGGGCCATCACCCGGGAACCGGTCTTTACCGCGGAACGGTACAGCTGCCCTTCCTGGTTATGGCGGCGGGAAATTCCATCCATGGCCGCCAAAGCCTGCGTGGCCTGCACCAGGTGGGTCGCGGCCTCTCCGGCGTTGTTTTCCTCCAGCGCCGCCACGGCATGCTGGCCAGCACGCCCCAGTTGTTCAAAGGCGTCCACCCACGCGCCGATTTCCTTCATCAGCCGGGGATTGTCGGCCTTGGCGCGGATGACAGGCGCAGCGGAAGCCATGCGAGCGAATTCCTTTTTAAGCAGAGCCGCATCAGCCTTCTCTATCCTGCCTTCCCGGGCGGCTTCCAGCACGCGCTTGACCACAGGTTCTATTTCCACGGATTCCTCACGCCGGTAACCGTGGCCGTTAGGCCCCTGGTCGGAGTTGTGGTTCACAAAAACCTGCATGGCTTCCGCCGCCTTCGGGAACAGGCGCCTGACTCCCTCCTTCCAGGATTCCTCCGACTTAAAGCCGTTGATATTCCAGGAGTAGTCCGCAAGACCGAAGAGGGAAACCTTGGAGGCCTCCGGCTTATCCATGGGGTTGGAGACAAATCCGCCCATGGATTCCCTGGCTCCCGGTTCCGTGGCAAGTCCGTACACGCGGCCCATGCACAGGTTGGAACGGCAGTAGTCCGTAACGGGGAAATTCCACCAGACGTAGGAAGGGCGCTTGATTCTCCTGTTCACCCACTGCTGGCCTTCCAGCGTGATGTCATGGCAGACGGAATTCCCCGTCCACATAACGTGGATGGAGGGGTCCAGGCGGTCGCCCAGAATATCCAGATAAGTTCCCGGCTTGGGATTGGCCCAGCCGCGGTTGTACTCCGTAGGGCACATGACCAGGGGAGTGACGTCTTTCTTCACCTTGACAAATTCGTCATTGATTTTGTTCAGCAGAAGGGCCTGCATGTCCCCCCGCTTGCCCTCTCCGAAGATGTCGTCAAAAAACACGGCAAAGGAACGGACGCCCAGCTTGTACATCATCTCAAACTTTTTGATGACGTTGTTCATGTCTTCTTCCGTCCACTTAATGTCTTTGCCGGGGTGGATGGCCCAGACAAAGTCCACATGGTTTTCCTTCGCCACCTTCACCAGTTCCCTGATCTGGGCGGCCTGGTCTGCGGGATAGGGATCCCGCCAGTGGGGGGAGGAATGGTAGGGATCGTCCTTCGGCCCGTAGATGTATGTGTTCATTTTGTTCTGCCCGTAAAAGCGCAGCTGGCTCAGACGGGCTTCATGGCTCCAGGGAGTGCCGTAAAAACCTTCCACCGTTCCGCGGAATTCAATGTCCGGCCAATCCGTAATTTCCCCAACGGGCAAAATCACGCCTTCTCCGCCGGTCTTCGTTCCCAGCTGCCGCAGCGTCTGCATGGCGTAAAATGCCCCCCGTTCGTCATGGGCTCCTATGCCCACCTTTCCCTGCGGAGAAATCACCAGCTTGTAGGCTCCGGATTTTTCCGGAACCCCGTCCAACAGCTTGCTCCCGCCCGCCTTGGCAGAACGTATTGTCACGGAAGGCTTCCCGGAGAAAGCAACCGTCTGGGAGGTGAATTTGGACTGCTGGGGGGACGGATATACGGCAGGAGTCGCCGCCAGAGCGGAGCCGGCCAGAAAGGCCGCCACGCTCAAGCCACATTGGAGAAGTTGAAAACCATTCATGATGATGCGCGATAATGGAACCAGAAAAAACTTTCCACCTCAAGAAAAAACCGTCCTCCGCCATCAGGGGAAGAACACGGGAAAAGACTTCAAGAAGAAACTTCCCCGCCTTCTCTTCCCTCTTCAGGAAGATCCCCCCGCTCCTCATGGAATATTCGGGAACTGTCATCACTCCATCACCCGGCTCATCCGGAGACCGCCCGGCGCAGCCGCCTCCCTGCAGGAAGCGGCATGTTGATGGATTTCCTGTGAAGGGCAATCGTCCCGCACGGAAATCCTGGTGGGGCTGGATGCCGGGGGCGCCGCCTTCTCCCTTCTTGACCAAAAATTCACCGTAACGCTGAAAAACAAAAAAGGGCCGTGCAGAATCCCTGAAAAGTCAGCGTCATCCCATTTCAGAAGACAAATTTGACCATTGCATCACTTGAAGGGAAGGTTCATCATGCGGAACATGCTCCGGCGCATTTTGATTCCTTTTCTGTGTCTTCTGGGCCTGTTCTGCTCTCTTCAGGCCCAGGATGCCCCAGTATTGAAAATCGCGGCTCTGCACCCCGTCTTGGGAGACATGGCCCGCGCCATCGGCGGCAGCCGCGTGCAGGTGGCGGACCTGCTGCGCCCCAACGGCAACCTGCACAGCTTTGAACCCTCGCCACAGGACATTGCCGCCGCAGGACGGGCGCGCCTGGTGCTGGCCTCCGGCAAAAACCTGGAGCCGTACCTTCCCAAATTAAAGGACGCCCTGGGAGGCAGCGCGCAAATTCTGGATCTCGGAGCCTCCGTCCCGGATGTTCCCGTGGAGGAAGACACCGCAGACCATGACCACGAACACGACGGAGACTGCTGCGCCCACGGTCCCAACGATCCCCACTGGTGGCACACACCGGCCAATATGAAACGCGCCGCCCGCACCCTGGCCGCAACGCTCACGCGGCTGGACCCGGACCATGAACAGGACTATAAAGTCGGCTTGTCCCGGTGGAACAGAAAGATGGACCAGCTTTCCTCCTGGGCCAGAAAGGAACTTGCGGACATTCCGGAAACGGACCGCGTCCTGGTTACGGGGCATGCGGCCATGAACCATTTCTGCAGGGAATTCGGCTTCCGCAGCATCAGCATCCAGGGGATAAGCCGTGAAGATGAAGGCAACTCCGCCCAGCTGGCCTCCACGCTGAAAAAGCTGAGGTCAGCCGGGGTAAAAGCCCTGTTCCCGGAATATTCCTCCAACCCCAAGAGCCTTACGGAAATCGCCAAATCCCTGAACATCCCCGTTGCCAGACCAATCAATACCGACGGGCTGGCCCCTGAGGGCCACACGTTCGAATCCATGTTCAGACAAAACACAGGCATCATCAAGGAAGCCCTTTCCCCGTCCCCCAGGCCATGACCAGCACACCCCTGCGGCAGTTTTTTCCCACTCTGGGAGTCGTCATCCTGCTGGGATTCTTCCTCTACAACATGACGGCACCCACCACCGGATCACAGGAAACGGAGCATTCCGCCCCCACGGCGCAAACCGCGGATGTTCCCACGGTCATCACGGTCAGATGCGCCCACCGTCCGGAAGCCCTTTCCATCTCCTGCGGCGGCCGTCTTCTCTGGCAGCCCGAAACGCCCGGGCTGCATGAAGAAACGGAATGCGGCCTGCCGTTGAAAAACGGTTCCGTAACGCTTACCGTTTCCGCCCGCTGGCCGGAAAACACGCCGGACACCCCCGTCACGCTGGAACTGGAACCGGAGGGGAAAACCACCGTCTCCGCCACCCGCTGGTCCTTCGGCCCCTCCCTGAACGACAGCTACTCCTTCTCATGGAAATGAACAGCCCAGCCCCTCCCTGCACCCAGGACCACATCTGCTGGGGCGCGCACGCCAGCCACCCGGACCGCCACCGACTGGAAGTGGACAGCCTCAGCGTTTATTATGGAAGCCTTCTCGCGCTCAACGGCATCAGCTTTTCCATCACCTGCGGCCACACGCTGGCTCTGATGGGTCCCAACGGTGCAGGAAAATCCACGCTGATCAAGGCTCTGGCCGGGCTGATCCGCCCCGATTCCGGAAAAATCCTGTGGAACGGATGCCCCCTGCACGACACGCCGGGAGAAATAGCCTACCTGCCCCAGCGTTCCGACGTAGACTGGTCTTTCCCCATCACCGTCCGCGCGCTGGTGGAAATGGGCCGCTATCCGTCCCTGGGCCTGTGGAAAAAATTCGGGAGGCATGACCGGGATATTGTGGAAAAATCCCTTCACGTTCTTGGTATGGAATCCCTGGCGGACCGCCAGATTTCAGAACTCTCCGGCGGCCAGCAGCAGCGGGCCTTTCTGGCTCGGGCCCTGGCGCAGGAGGCCCATGTCCTCCTGCTGGACGAACCCTTCACGGGCCTGGACGCCCCCGCCAGCCAATCCCTGGGGAGGCTTCTGGATTCCCTGGCGGCGGAAGGGCGGCTGGTCATCGCCTCCCACCACGACCTGAACACGGCGGCAGACATCTTCGACACCATCCTGCTGATGAACAGGGAGCTGGCCGCCTTCGGCCCCCCGAAGGAAGTGCTTACCCCCGCACGCATCCGGGAGACATACGGAATGGAACCTCAACCGGAAATCCAAGCTTCATGATGGATGATTTTCTCCAATTCCTCCGCGAACCCATCGCTCAGCGGTCCCTGCTGGCCTGCGTCATGATCGGCTTCGCCAACGGTTTCGTCAGCGGGCTGGTTATCCTGAAAAAATCCGCCCTTCAAATCGGCACGCTCTCCTGTGCCCTGCTGCCGGGCATTGCGGTGGCGGTGCTCCTCTTCGGCCTTACCCGCTGGAGTTTGCTGACGGGGGCGGTGGTGGCCGCCCTGCTGGTGGGCCTGGGGTCCCTCTTCGTTTCCCGCACATCCCGGCTGAACCAGGATACAGCCCTCTCCATCCTGCATACCACGGCCTTCGCTGCGGGCTTCATCGTGCTGGTAAGGCTGGGCCTGCAACAGAAAATTGACGACTGGCTGTTCGGCTCCATCATGAGCCTGTCCGACTCCGACCTGTGGATAGCCTTCGCCATCAGCTCCGTCAGCGTCCTGATCCTGCTGCTCTTCCGCCGCCCCATCCTGGTCTGCCTTTTTGACCCGGACATCGCCACTACGCTGGGAATCCCCTCCCGCCTCATCAGTTACGGCATCTTCACCCTGATCATTCTGGTGCTCGTTTCCTCTCTGCAGGCCGTGGGAGCGTTCCTGACGCTGGGGCTGCTTGTCGGTCCCGCCGCCACGGTGTACCTGCTTACCAACAAGCCGTCCCATCTCTTCTGGGGGGGAGGAATCATCGGAGGACTGGGCTCCCTGCTGGCTTTTTACCTGTCCTTCCCCCTAGGCTGGCATCTGGGTGCAACCATCATTCTGGTGCTGGGAATTATTTTTTGCACAGCCTATTTGTATTCATCACGGTGCGGGCTTTTAAAACAGCACGGAAAGAATTCGTCCAAAGTACAATAACAAAGCCCGTTTTCATGACAATCCATGACACGCAGACTACTAGTCCGCCACAGGGAGCGCCATTATAATGCGGGTTGTGAAAAAATGTGAGATATGCTCTGCACCGGCAACGGTGTTCCTGACACAGATCATCAACGGGAAGTCCACCAAATTCTGCCTTTGCGCCAAATGCGCCCAGGAGCGGGGTCTGCTGGACCCGGATGCCTTTGATCTGGCGGAGAAACTGTTCCCGAACCTTCAAGGCCAATTCGGCAAGGAAGGCGCGGCGGGGCCCGCCGCTCCCATTCCGGCCCTGCAATCCCTGCCCCTCACAAGCTGTCCGATCTGCTCCTTCACCCTTCAGGATTACAAAAACGTAGGACGCCTGGGCTGCAGTGAATGCTACAACGTCTTTGAAGAAGAAATCCTCCCTCTTCTTACCCAGATCCAGCCTGATTCCCACCATCACGGGAAAACGCCGGAACGGGCCGAAAAACGCGAAACGGAAACCCATACCATCAGCGATCTGGAACAACAGCTTTCCCTGGCAGTGGCAAGAGAGGATTATGAACGCGCCGCCAAACTCCGCGATCAAATCAAACAATTGCGCACGCCGACCAATTAACATACATGCTCTTTGACGACTTACTCAACAACCCCGCCAAATGGATGGTGGAATCAAGGGATGAGCACGACATCGTCCTCACCTCCCGCATCCGCCTGGCGCGCAACCTGACCGCCACCCCCTTTCCCGGCTGGGCCACACGCCAGCAGAGGGAGGAAACGCTGAAGCTCACTTCCGGAGAAGCGCGCCAAATCCCCGTCATGAAGGGAGGCTATTATGCGGAGCTCTCCGGACTTACCCAGCAGCAGAAACAGTTGCTGGTGGAACGCCACCTCATTTCCCGGGAACTGGCGGCGCGTTCGGAAGGCTGCGCCGTCCTCATCTCCCGCAGCCAGAATGCCAGCATCCTCTTTAATGAGGAGGACCATCTGCGCCTGCAGTATATCCTGCCCGGCATCCAGCTTAAAAAAGCATGGGGGGCCATCTCCAAAATAGACTCCGAACTGGAGGCCAGGCTCCCGTACGCCTACAATACGCGGCTGGGCTACATTACCGCCTGTCCCACCAACCTGGGCACGGGCATGAGGGCCTCCGTGATGATGCATCTGCCGGGCCTCGTCATCTCCGAACAGATGCAGCAGGTCGTTCAGGCGGCCGCGCAGCTCAACATTACCGTCCGCGGCCTTTACGGGGAAGGGACGGAAGCCACCGGCAACCTTTTCCAGATATCCAACCAGTCCACGCTGGGGGACAGTGAAGACCAGATTGTGGAACGCATGACCCGCTTCACCTCCGACCTGGCCCACCAGGAATGGAACGCGCGCAGGCGGCTGCTCCAGTCATCCTCCCTGCAGGTGAAAGACCGCGTCTCCCGCGCTTACGGCCTTCTGACCAACGCCACTCTGCTTTCCACGCAGGAGGCGCTGGCCCTGCTCTCCTTCCTCCGGATGGGAGCGTCTCTGGACATCTTTTCCCACCAGGCATTAAAAAACGTCAATAAAACCATCATGAACATCCAGCCGGCCCATCTGGCCCGCCTGTCCACCACGGACCAAACCACTCCGGAACACAGGGACCAGATCCGCGCTGATATTATTCGGAAAGAACTTTCCGGCAACTAATGCAACCATACAAATTTTTTGACCATCCATGAATAATTTTACGCCCAGGGCGCAACAAGTGCTGGCGCATGCGCGCCGGGAAGCGGACCGCTTCAATCATCATTACATAGGAACCGAACACCTTCTGCTCGGCCTGCTCAAGCTGGGCAAGGGCGTGGCCGTCACCATCCTGGAAAATCTGGGCGTGGAGCTTACCGCCGTGCGCAAACAGGTGGAGGAACAAATAGGCCGGGGCACGGAACCCCAGGCGGAGGGCAACATCCCGTACACCCCTAGGGTGCGCAAAGTCCTGGCAATGGCAAACAGGGAAGCCCAGGAACTCAACCACACGTATGTGGGCACGGAACACCTGCTCCTGGGCCTCATCCGTGACGGCGACGGCGTGGCTGGACAGATTCTGCGCCACTTCGGCGTGGATTTGGAACAGGCGCGGCGCGAACTGCTGGACGTGTTGACCCCCAAATACCAGATGGATGCGGATGAAGACAACATCATCCCGGACGGCGATGACGACGAGGAGGAAAATGAATCCCCCGCCATCCCGACGGACGAGCCTTCCTCCCCCTCCTACTCCAGGCAGCAGAAATCCAAGACCCCCGCGCTCCAGGCCTTTGGCCGGGACATGACCCAGCTGGCCCGGGACGGCAAGCTGGATCCCGTCATCGGCCGCGCCTCGGAAATTGAGCGCGTCATCCAGATTCTGTGCCGGAGGAACAAAAACAACCCCGTCCTGCTCGGTGAAGCCGGGGTGGGCAAAACCGCCATCGTGGAAGGGCTGGCCCAGGAAATAGCCCAGGGCCATGTTCCGGAGCTCCTGCGCAGCAAGAGGGTCATCTCCCTGGACCTGGCGCTGATGGTGGCCGGCACCAAATACCGCGGCCAGTTTGAGGAACGGCTCAAGGCCGTAATGGATGAAATACGCCGGGAAGGCAATGTCATCCTTTTCATTGACGAACTGCACACCATCGTAGGCGCCGGCTCCGCGGAAGGCTCCATGGACGCCTCCAACATCATCAAGCCCGCCCTCTCCCGGGGTGAGCTCCAGGCCATAGGCGCCACCACGCTCAACGAATACAGGAAACACATTGAGAAGGACGCCGCCCTGGAACGCCGCTTCCAGCAGGTGCAGGTAGGGGAACCCTCCGTGGAGGACACCATCCAGATTCTTGCCGGCATCCAGCCCAAGTATGAGGAACATCACAAGGTGCATTATACGAAGGAAGCCGTTGAAGCCGCAGCCAAGCTCTCCCACCGCTATCTGACGGGCCGGTTCCTGCCGGACAAGGCCATCGACATCCTGGATGAAGCGGGCGCGCGCAAGCGCGTCTCCCAGATGACCCGCCCGGACCACATCAGCAACATGGAAATCCGCATTGCGGAAATCAAGGAACGCAAGGACAAGGCTGTAGAAACCCAGCTTTTTGAAGAAGCAGCCCGCCTGCGCGACGAGGAAAAACAAGCCAAGGCGGAACTTCAGAACATGCTGGAAACCTGGCGCAACTCCTATGAGACCAACTACGTTCCCGTGACGGATGAAGACGTGATGAGCGTACTCGCCAAATGGACAGGCATCCCGCTGGCCCGGATGGAGGAAAAGGAAACCACCAAGCTTCTGCGGATGGAGGAAGAGTTGAAAAGCAAAGTCATCGGCCAGGACGAGGCGGCTTCCGCCATCGCCCGCGCTCTGCGGCGCAGCCGTGCGGATATCAAGGATCCGCGCCGCCCGATCGGCTCATTCCTCTTCCTGGGCCCCACCGGCGTGGGCAAAACCTATCTGGCCCGCAATCTGGCGGAAATCATGTTCGGCACCGCGGACGCCCTGATTCAGGTGGACATGAGCGAGTACATGGAAAAACACACCACGTCCCGTCTCATCGGTTCTCCTCCCGGCTACGTAGGCCATGACGAAGGCGGACAGCTCACGGAAGCCGTCCGGCGCAGGCCCTACTCCGTCATCCTCTTTGATGAAGTGGAAAAGGCCCATCCGGACGTCATGAACCTGCTTCTCCAGATTTTGGAAGAAGGCAGCGTGACAGACTCGCTGGGACGCAAGATCAACTTCCGCAACACCATCATCATCCTGACCTCCAATGTGGGGGCCGCTTCCGCCAAACGGCAGAGCACCATGGGCTTCGGCGCCATGGCCGCCGACAACGCGGACTACGCCGCCATGAAGGAAAAGATTCTGGAAGCGGCGCGCAAGCAATTCCGTCCGGAATTCCTGAACCGCTTCGATGACATTTCTGTCTTCCGCATGCTGGAACGGGACGACCTGGAACGCATCGTGCATCTGGAAGCGGACAAGCTCATCTCCCGTCTCAAGACCAAGAATATCACGCTTGACCTGAGCCAGGAAGCTCTGAGCCTGATCATCAAGAACGGCTATGACCCGCAGTACGGCGCGCGCCCGATGCGCCGCGCCATCGAACGCCTGCTGGAAGACCCGCTGGCGGAATCCCTGCTGAGGGGAGACGTGAAACCCGGCGATAAAATTGAAGCCGTGGAAACGGACGGGACGGAGACGCTCACCTTCCTGCACATCAAGGACAAAAAACCAGCCAGGCCCAAAGCGCCGCGCAAGAGAACGCCGCGGAAACCCAAGGCGGAATAAACGCTTTCCGGCTTTTCAACCAGGGCCCCTGCATGTTGACATGCAGGGGCCTTTTCATTGGGCCGGATTCCGCAGAACTGCCATTTCCATCCCCTGAAAGGACAATGACCCTCCCCGCGTATTTACGGGCATGGTCTCCTCCTTTCCCAGAATTCTGATCTTTCTGATGATTGCAAGCCTGCATGCATTCGCGGAAGACATGCAGAAAAACAGGGAACGGGAAGCCGCCCGCGCAGTCATCATGCGGACTGTGCCGTCTCTGGCCGCCTCCCCGGAAAAACTGCACCTGGAAACCATTGAAAAAGAAGACGGATATGATGTTTTCGAGACGAAAGCCTCCGGAGGAGTGCTGACGATCCGGGGAAGCAGCGGCACAGCCCTTTGCCGGGGATTCTATGATTTTCTGAAAACGAACCATCTGGGAATGGTATCCTGGGAAAACAAGGACATTCGCTGGCCGGCACAGCTGCCGGACACCGCGCCGCGCCGCATCGTTTCTCCCTTCCGCAACCACTATTATTTCAATGTGGTCACCTATGGATACACGATGCCCTACTGGACATGGGAACGCTGGGAAAAGGAAATAGACTGGATGGCTCTGCACGGCATCAACATGCCCCTGGCTCTGGTTGCCACGGAGGGGATCGCCGTCCGGGTCTGGAAGCAACTGGGGCTGACGGAAAAAGAAATAAAAGAATTTTACACGGGGCCGGCCCATCTTCCCTGGCAGCGGATGGGAAACATCGTCAATCATGACGGCACCCTTCCCGCCAGCTGGCACAAGGAACAAATCGCCCTGCAGCACCGCATTCTCCACAGGATGAAATCCCTGGGCATGTCCCCCATCTGCCCCGCTTTTTCCGGTTTCGTTCCCCGGGGCATCCTTCGCCTTTATCCGGAAGCGAAGCTTCACCGGCTGGGCTGGGGAGGCTGGCCCCAAAAAAACCATGCCCATTTTCTTTCTCCGGAAGAGCCTCTGTTCCTCAAAATAGGGCGCCTGTACATGCAGGAATGGCAGAAGGAATTCGGGAAAAACACCTATTTTCTCGCAGACTCCTTCAATGAAATGGAACTCCCTGCAAACAAAGGAGGCATTGAAGCCCGCAACAGCATGCTCAGCTCCCTTGGGGAACAAATCTACCGCTCCATTTCCTCTGACAATCCGGACGCGGTATGGGTGATGCAGGGCTGGATGTTCGGATACCAGCGCAACATCTGGAACGCAGATACTCTGAAGGCCTTGCTCAGCAGGGTTCCGGACGATAAAATGCTCCTTCTGGACCTGGCGGCGGATTACAACAAAACCTTCTGGCGCAACGGCATGAACTGGGACGTTTTCAAGGGGTTTTTCAATAAACCGTGGGTTTACAGCGTGGTTCCCAACATGGGCGGCAAATGCGCCATGACCGGAGTAATGGATTTTTACGCCAACGGCCACCTGGAAGCCTTGAACTCTCCGGCCAGGGGGCGTCTTTCAGGAATGGGCATGGCCCCGGAAGGAATAGAAAATAACGATGTGATCTACGAACTGATCACGGATGCCGCATGGAGGAACCGCCAGGAAAGCGTGGAACAATATCTGGAAAATTATTGCCGGGCCAGATACGGAAATTATCCGGATACCCTGAAGGAAGCCTGGAGGCTGTTCCGCTGTACGGCTTACTCCAACCTAAAAGATCATCCCCGTTTCAACTGGCAAATGAAACCCGGCACCCGAAACTGTTCCGTTGACACAAGTGAAGACTTTCTCCGGGGACTCTCCCTGTTCGTCAACACCCGCGGCCTGGAACAATCCCCCCTGTTCCGCCAGGATGCCGTTGAGATGGCAACCCATTATCTTGGCATACGCATGAATGAAGCCATCCGGGCCGCCCAGGAAGCTCTGGACGAACAGGATCAGGAAAACGCGGAAAAATGCATGGCCTATTTCCGCAAATACGCCCTTCTGGCAGATTCCCTTCTGGAAGGGCACCCCACATGGAGTCTGTCGCGCTGGATATCGTTTGCCCGGTCTCACGGAACTTCTCCGGAGGAAAAAGACGAATATGAAAAAAACGCCAGACGGCTGGTGACCAGGTGGGGCCCTCCCATAGACGACTACGCCGCCAGAATATGGAGCGGCCTTATTCGGGACTATTACCTGCCGCGCTGGGAACATTTCATGCAAAGCCGGCTTTCCGGCAAAAATCCGGATATGGGTGCATGGGAGGAAAAATGGGTCCGTTCCACCGGCGTAAGCGCCGCACATGCGCCAGAGGATTTGCTCCAAGCCTGCCGCCAGGCCGTCCGGGAGGCGCCCCCTCTTCCTTCTTCCCTGAAAAGAAAAGCAGGCGGATCAATTATAGGAACCTGGACGTCCGCGACGGTAGCCGCAGAATGGAGTTACCTGGAGTGGCCCGTTTCTTCCGCTGATCTTGAAAAACTCCGCGGAGTGCGGTTCATTTTCACTTCCGGAAACCATGCTCTGGAAATAGAAGGCGTCGAACTCCTGGAAAACGGCAAAGTGATCGCCCGCGACCAGCATGCCGGATTGGCAGGCAAGCCTTCCCATGGAAATTTCTATCAGCTTTCCCTTCCCAAGGGGACTCATGCCAACAACGGATGCTCCCTCAGAGCCAGGGTCCGCTCCATGGGAGGAAAATCTTCCAATGGGAAATTGGAACTGGTTAAAGAATGAACAGCTTCAATCTCATTTGCTTACGGCTTATTCCTCATTGATTCCGTGCCTTTTACGTTAGAAAAATCCGCCGTCCGAATCAGGCGGCCTGCATGGCCGGCGCCTCCCGGAATCCCCGTTCGGCCCAACCGGGCCGAAAGCTACATTTCAAACCGGTGCAGGTTTTCCACATGGGAATAACCCATCTTCCTGAGCGCTTCCAGCGCCTTGTCCGCTCTCTTTCCCGTACGGCAATACAGCATAATCACGGCGTTCTTATCAGGAAGAAGCCGGGGGGCCAGTTGTTCCACCTCATCTGCCGGAATATTCAAGGCGCCCTCCTTATGTCCCGTGCGGTACTCATCCAGAGTCCGGACATCCACCAGCACAACAGGACGCGCGGCGGCGCCTTCCGGAGACACAACCATGGCGGAGGAAGCAGGGTCACGTTCCGCATTCCTGCCTTTCAGCCAAACGAAGAGGGCCGTCAGCCCGGTCACCATGACCACGTACAAAACCACATTTTTCACGCGGTCACTTCACTAAACCGCAGCGAAGTAATCAAGAGAAAACAACGCCCTGCCCACATGCGCAGGCGTCATTTGCCGCCCACGCAGCACCGGCGGCTCCGTTCCTCGGGAAAACAATGCGCCGGATACAGAAAAAATACGCAGAAGCGGGAAGGGACAGAACTTTCCCTTCCCCCTCCACATTCAACAAGGCCGGAGAACCATTCCCCTACCCCTCATCATCAATCACCACTGCCTGGGAAGCGAAGCCAAAAGCGGGGCTTCCCCATTCCACCACATCCCCGGGTTTCAAATATACCGGAGGCTTCATCCCCATCCCCACGCCTCCCGGAGTGCCGGTGGAAACCACATCTCCGGGCCATAAGGTCATGAACCGGGAAACATAGGCAATCAGACGCGGAACAGGCCAGATCAAGCCGTCCGTATTGCCGCTCTGGCGCACTTCCCCGTTCACTTTCAATTCCAGAGGAATGCCGGAGCCGTCCCCAAGTTCATCAGCGGAAATGAACGTGGGCCCCATCGGGGCAAAGCTGTCATAGCTCTTCCCCTTGGTCCACTGCCCGCCATGTTCCAGCTGGTTGGCCCTTTCCGAATAGTCGCACATCAGGGTATAGCCGCTGATAGCCCGTGCGGCCTCCTCCGGGGAAGCGTTTTTCAGCACATCCTTAATCACTACGGCCAATTCAATCTCATAATCCAGCTTGTCGCAGCCGGGCGGATACAAAACAACATCACTGCAGGAAGTAATGGCGGAAGGCGACTTCAGAAAAACAGCCGGTTCCTGCACGGAATCCCCGTCAAACTCCTTCGCATGGTCTGCATAACTTTTTCCCAGGCACACCAGCTTGGAAGGGGAACAGGGCAGCGCGGTATCAATCATCCATTCAGGGTTGACAGCTTTGGCGGCGGCACTATCCAGAAACGCGGCAATGCGCTTCATTTCCTCTCCGCAGGAACCCGTTTCTCCGCAAATGCAGGCATCAGCCTCGGCAAGCACGGAGTCCGCCGCCAGGTATTCCCCGCGGCTTTCGCTCCACAGAGCCATGATGCGCTCCGCCTGGTCATTCAGGTAAAATCTGATCTTCACCCTTCCATCCTACAAAGCTCCTCCTTTTAAGCAAAGAGCGGTTCCGTCATTCTTCTCTCCGGCGGCCCTCTTCCGCCGCCCGGACGCTCTGTGAAAGCATGCAGCGCGTAGGGCTTGCGTTACTGGAGCAAAACATTATCATGCCACTGCTTAACATCATTAACCTATGTCCGATCAAATCTACTTTTTTGACACTACCCTGCGCGATGGAGAACAATGCCCCGGAGCATCCATGAACCTACGCGAAAAGCTGGAAGTGGCGCGTCAAATGGAACGGCTGGGCATGGACGTGATTGAAGCCGGCTTTCCCTGCATCTCCGACGGCGACTTTGAAGCCGTGCACACCATCGCCCGCGAAATCAAAAAATGCCGCATCGCCGGGCTGGCCCGCTGCGTAAAGGCGGACATTGAAGCGGCGGCCAAAGCCCTGGAACCCGCCGGGGAACGTGCCCGCATCCACATTTTCCTGGCCACCAGCAAGCTGCACATGCAGTTCAAACTGAAAAAAGCGGAATCCGAAATCCTGCGCATGGCCGCGGAAGGCGTATCCTATGCCAAACAATTTGTCCAGGACGTGGAATTTTCCCCGGAGGACGCTTCCCGCACAGACCTGGACTTCCTGACCAAAGTCGTGGAAACAGTCATCGACGCCGGCGCCACTACCGTCAACATTCCGGATACCGTGGGCTACACCACACCGGACGAGTTCTACCGCATCATCCGCCACCTGAAGGAAAATGTGCCGAACATCGGCAAAGCCGTCATCTCCGTGCATTGCCACAATGACCTTGGCCTGGCCGTAGCCAACTCCCTGGCAGCCGTCCGCGCCGGAGCCCGCCAGGTGGAAGGAACCATTAACGGCATCGGCGAACGAGCCGGAAACGTGGCTCTGGAAGAGGTCATCATGGCCCTGCGCACCCGCGCCGGACAATTCGGAGACGTCACGGACAACATCAACACGAAGGAAATCGTCCGCACTTCCCGCATCGTGGCCCGCATGAGCGGCATGCAGGTGCAGCGGTCCAAAGCCATCGTGGGGGAAAACGCTTTCGCCCACTCTTCAGGCATCCACCAGCACGGCATCCTCAACTGCCGGGAAACCTATGAAGTCATGGACCCGCAGGCGGTCGGCTGGGGAGCCACGGAACTCCCGCTCACCAAGCATTCCGGACGAGCTGCCGTCAAATCCAGGCTGGAACAGCTGGGCCATGTCCTTACGGAAGAGGAAGTCAACACCGTCTTTGAACGCTTCAAGAAAGTGGGCGACTCCAAAAAATTCGTTTATGATGATGATCTTTCCGCCATTGTGGACGACTCCCTGCATGCCTCCACCGGCCTATGGGAACTGGACTTCCTGCAATTCGTGGCAGGCAGCCACGCGCGGCCCACGGCTACGGTGGGACTGATCAAGGAAGGCAAGAAATTTGAAGACAGCTCCACGGGCAATGGTGCCGTGGACGCCGTTATCAAAGCCATTGAGCGCATCACCAGGCGCAAAGGCACGCTGAAAGGCTACAGCGTCAACGCCGCTTCCGAAGGGAAGGACGCTCTGGGAGAAGTCACAGTGCATGTGGACTTCGGCCAGCCCAAGCCCATTGTGGGCAAGGGAGCCTCCACAGACGTCATTGAAGCTTCCGCCCGGGCCTACCTGAACGCGGTCAACCGTTCTATCCGCATGGAAAACATGCCCCAGCCCAATAATCTGGATGCAGGAACCATCTAACACGGGAAGCGCCCCGTTTGCCCGAACGGGGTGCAACTCCGCCCATCAGCCTGCCAGCCTCTGCGGGGCTTGCTTTTCCATTGCTCCCATGCCATAAGGTTCAAAACTCTTACACCACCCCATGAAAGCGACATTACTCCTTCTTTGCCTGGCGTGCAGCGCGCTGGCCGCGCCGCCGACAAAAAAACAGCCGGCCCCCGTTGAACCGCTGCCCGCCCTGGAAAAAAACACCATTGCCATTGACGGCCATCCGGAAAGCGTTGCAGCGGATGCCGAGGGCAATATCTATTTCACCTGCATCGGCTCCAGGCTCACGCCTACGGAAAAAGACAAGGACGGCTACCTGGGCGTCATTCCGCACGGTTCCACAGAGCCGAAAAAAATCACGGACGTAGATACCCTGGACGCGCCGAAGGGGTTGCTGTATCAGGACGGCTTCCTTTACTGCACGGACGTGGACATGGTATTCAAAATAAACGCCAAGACCGGTGCTATTGAAGGATACGTGGACTTGTCCCCATCCCGCATGAAATTCCTCAATGACCTGGCGTTCATCAATGGCAGGCTCATGGTTTCCTCCACGGATACCAACCAGATCTTCTATGTGGACACGAATACCAGCTCTTATGGGGAACTGGTCACCAAACAACCCATCTACAAACCGAACGGCCTGGCCTGGGACCCGGAAAGAAAGGTCATTTACCTCTGCGAATACGCAACGGATGAAAAAGGCAAACCCAGCGGACGCCTGCTCTCCATTAACCCCGTTTCCCGGGAAGTTACGGAACTTTCCAAGGAACGGGGGCAGTATGACGGACTGGTTTACCGTGACAACGCCCTTTACTACAGTGACTGGTCCAAGGATAAAAAACCGGAAGCTGTCCGCAGGCTGGATTTGAAGACGGGGCGTTCTGCCCCGGTAGCCACCGGCCCTGTTGAAGGGGCGGCGGACTTTATCCTGTATGACTCCATGATGGTGGTTCCGGGCATGACGGAAAAGAAAATCCACATCATGCCCATTGGCGGGAAAAAATAAACACGGCTGTTCCGCTTTTATTCCCCTTATCCGGTCCGCCGGCGGCATTCCCCGCGCTGGCGGCCTTTTTCAATTTACGGCTTGAAGTACACCTGGGGATGCGCTTAGTTAATGGAGATATGAACACGATTTCCGACCAAATCATGGAGGGGATGAAAACCGCCATGAAAGCAAAAGACTCCGTTACCCTCAATACCCTACGCGCCCTCAAGACGGCTCTCACGAACACGGCCATCGCCAAGGGAGGCTTGGGAACCCGACTGGAAGAAGCGGAAGAACTGGCCGTGGTCCGCAAGCAAATCAAGCAGCGTGAGGATTCTGCGGAACAATTCCGCGCCGCCGGACGCCCGGAACTGGCGGAAAAGGAAGAGGCGGAAATCACCGTTCTCAAGCAATTCATGCCCGCGGAACTCACAGCAGAAGAAACGGCGGCCATTCTGGAAACCGTGATGAAGGAAACGGGAGCCTCTACCAAAAAAGATATGGGGCAGGTCATGAAACTCATGCAGGAACGCACTGCCGGCAGAGTCAACGGCAAGGAGTTGGCCCGCATGGTGTCAGCCAGACTGTCATGAAATGCTGCGCCGCCATCATCGTTGCGGCCGGGTCCTCCCGGCGTGCCGGATTTGACAAGCTGCTGGCCCCCCTGCACGGCGTCAGGGTACTGGAACGCAGCATCCGCGCCTTTGCCAACTGCCGGGAAATCACGGAAATCGTAGTCGTTTGCCCGGAGGAACGTTTTCATGCCATTAACGGCGCAAACCTGGAAACGGAAATACCCGTTACCCGTGTGGACGGAGGGGCGGAACGGCATGAATCCGTGCAGAACGGACTGGCAGCCCTGCTTTATACCCCGGAATTCGTGGCCGTGCACGATGGAGCCCGCCCGCTCATTACGGTGGAGCAAATCTCCCGCTGCATTCAAACCGCCAGGGAATATGGGGCGTCCGCTTCCGCACATCCCGTAACGGATACCCTGAAGCGTGCGGATAAAGAACGCTTTACGCTTCCGGAACAGGTGGAACGGGACGGGCTGTGGTGCATGGAAACCCCGCAGGTCTTTCAATATCCTCTTCTCCTGGACGCCTATGTGGAAGTCACGGAACGGAATATTCAGGTAACGGATGAAGTAACCGCCCTGCAACTCATCGGCCATCCTACGCGCCTGGTGCATAATCATGAGCCCAATCCCAAAATCACATGGCCGGAAGACATTTCCCGCGCTGAAATGCTAATGGAACTCAAGCACCTCCGCAATGACTCATGACCGGCCTGCTGTGTAAGAATCCCCGCATCGTTCTCATTCTGGGAACAGGGTATCTGGGAAAAGCCCTGGCGGAAAGCCTGCGGAAAGCGGGACATACGGCCCTGACGGCGGATATTGACCCGCAAAAAGCCATTTACGAAGCAGACGTTGCAGACCAGGCCTCCATGCAGGGGCTGGTCGCCCGCATCCCCTCCCCCCAGATCATCGTCATGTGCGCCAGCACGAGGGGAGGCGGAGAGGAAGCCTACCGCAACCTTTACGCTCATGGAACGCGGAACACGCTGGAAGCCTTTTCCGGAACGCCGGTCATCTTCTGTTCCAGCACAGCCGTCTATGGAATCACGGACGGACGCTGGATTACGGAGGAACACAACGTTTATCCCTCCTCTGGAAAAAACGGGCTGCTTATTCAGGCGGAACAGGCGGTTTTGGCAGCGGGGGGCACGGTCGTCCGGCTGGGAGCCCTGTACGGGCCGGGCCGCTGTGTTCTCGTCTCCCAGTACGTCACGAAGGGGAAGGCCCTCCCCGGAGCCATGAACAGATGGCTCAATTACATCCACCGGGATGATGCCGCAGCCGCCCTGCACCTGCTCTGCACCCTGCGGGAACCGCCTGCCGGCATTTACAACCTGACGGACCGCACCCCCATGCAAATGGGAGAAATATACTCCTACCTTTCCAATTTGCTGGGGAAACCCGCTCCGCAGCCTGAACCGCTCCCGGCGGAAGCGCGCCGGGGCTTCTCCAACCAGAGGATTTCCTGCTCCCGCCTTATGGCCCTGGGCTGGGAACCGCTCTACCCAAGCTTTGCGGACGGTGTGCACAATGTGCTGGAGGCACTGGAAGAGTAATTTTACCCCCATCCTTTTCCACGCTGACCGGCCCTTTCCGGACATTCCATAAATAAGAAGAGGCATCCCTTCTGAACGCATCTCGTGAGGCAGGCACATGCCGAAAAAAAATCCAGCCGGCGGCCCCGCCTGTCTTTGACTCTCCCCTTTCTTGACTTGCCGGGCGCGAACAGGCAAAATCCCGCGCGCAATGCGTATCATCACAGGTCTTCAACCCAGCGGCAAGCTGCATGTCGGCAACTACTTCGGAGCCATGGAACCGGCTGTCCGCATGCAGGAAAGCGGGGAATCTTTCTACTTCCTGGCGGACTACCACGCCATGAGCACCGTTCACGACGCGAACGCGCTGAGGGAAAACTGCAGCAACCTCGCTACGGACTTTCTGGCCGTGGGCCTGGATCCCGAAAAATGCGTCTTTTTCCGCCAGTCCGCCGTGCCGGAAGTCAATGAACTGGCCTGGATACTCAGCACCGTCTGTCCGATGGGCCTGCTGGAACGCTGCCATTCCTACAAAGATAAAATCGCCAAGGGATTCTCCCCCAGCAACGCCCTGTTCACCTACCCCGTGCTGATGGCTGCCGACATCCTGATGTATGACTCCGACCTGGTGCCCGTAGGCAAGGACCAGAAACAGCATCTGGAAGTCACACGCGACCTGGCGGGCAAAATGAACGAACAATTCGGAGAAGGCACCTGCAAACTTCCGGATGCGCTCATTGCGGAAAGCACAGCCATTGTTCCGGGGCTGGACGGGCAGAAAATGAGTAAAAGCTATAATAACACGCTCCCTATTTTCGGAGAGGAAAAAGCTGTCCGCAAACTCATCATGAGAATCCCCACGGATTCCACCCCCGTGGAAGATCCCAAACCGACGGAAGGTTCCGTCATCCTGCAGCTTTACAAACTCTTTGCCTCCGCGCAGGGTTATGAAGACATGGTGCGCGGTTTCCAGAACGGGGGATGCGGCTATGGAGACTTCAAAAAGCGCCTCTTTGACGCTTACTGGGAATACTTCCGGCCCGCGCGCGAACGCAGGGCGGAACTGGAAGCCAATCAGGACTATGTGCGCCGGACGCTGGAAGAAGGCGCCCGCAAGGCGCGCGAGACGGCCTCTGTAGTGCTGGACAGGGTGCGCCGCGCCGTGGGGCTGGCCTGAAACGGAATAAAACGGAACACCCGGGAAAGCCGGGGCAGCACACGTTTTTTTGTGGCATGGAAAAGTACGGAATGTTATACAGAAAGATATGAAGAATATTCTGGTAGCTATTGATTTCTCCAACGCCACGGACGCCGTCATCCACCAAATCGGCAAACTGGCCTGCCCCAACGACAGCATCATCCATTTGCTCCACATTGTGGAACCCAGCATTTGCTATGAAGTCTCCGGCGTTCTGCCGGATGAAGTGCCCGTTCCCGTGATGGACCAGACGGAAGAAAACGAAGTCATTTCCATCGCCAAAAACCATTTGAAACAGACGGCGGAAAAACTCTCCCGGCTGACGGACGCCACAATCATCCAGGCGGTGGAAGATGAATTTGAAATCAGCGAAGCAGTCATTAATTATGCTGAAAAACACCACATCGACATGATCGTGGTGGGCAAGCATAACCACGGCTTCCTCTCCACCGTCTTTCTGGGCAGCGTAGCAAGCTCCGTGATGCGGAAATCCCCCGTGCCCGTTCTGGTAGTGCCCGTCACCAGGGAAGAACAGTAAAAACCGCCATCTCGCCAGCTCCGTCCCAATCCATGATTACCATACTCTTTATAGGCGATGTGGTCGGCGAACCCGGACGCACCGCCGTGAAACACATGTTGCCGGAACTCAAACGGGAACACGGGGCGGACTTCATCATCGTCAACGGGGAAAACGCGGCTGCCGGGAGAGGTATCACGCCCCGTCTGGCACAGGAACTGCTGCACGCCGGAGTGGATGTCATCACAACGGGAGACCATGTCTGGGACCAGGCGGAGCTGGCCCCGTGGATGGAATCCGAACCGCGGGTGCTGCGCCCCGTCAACTATCCGCAGGGAACACCGGGGCACGGAAGCGTAGTCGTGGAAACTCCCAAGGGGAAAATAGCCGTCATGCAGGTTCAGGGGCGCTCATTCATTCAGCCGCCGCTGGAAAACCCCTTCCTCATCTCGGAAGCGGAAGCCAAAAGACTCAGGGAAGAAAAAGGCGTGCGGGTTATCTTTGTGGACATGCACGCGGAAACGACCAGTGAAAAAATCTCCACCGGCTACAATCTGGACGGCCTGGTTTCCGCCGTCGTCGGGACACATACCCATGTGCAGACGGCGGATGAAACCATTCTGGAGCGCGGCACGGCCTACCTGACGGACGCCGGCATGTGCGGCCCCGCCGTCGGGGTGCTGGGACGGGAACGGGAACCTATTCTCCAGCGTTTCCGCACCTCCATGCCGGCCAAATTCCCCGTAGCGAACTGGCCCGTGCGCCTCTGCGGAGCCGTCGTGCAAATAGATGAAGCCACAGGCAGGGCGCTCAGCATCGCCCGCATCAGCAAAATCGTGGAAAAACCGGCCTCCTGACATGCATGCTTCAGCAGCATTCCTCTTCCCGTACCCGGTGGCGGCGCTCTGCGGATGTTCCGGACATGGCGGAAGCCCCGTGAAGCGCGGCCAGAACGCGGATTATAAGAAAAACCTGTTTCAACGGACGCCCTCCATCACACTCGCGGAAGGAAAAAGCTGCCGGCGTCCCGCCTCCCCTTCCCGGAATAACGGGAAGCTGGCTGTGGTATCCGGAATCCAAGGATTTCCCGCGTTTCCATATTTTCAGGATGAAGCAACGGACAGAAACCCGGGCGCCCTTATTCTCCTTAATCTCCCATACTCCGGAACAGACACGTGATCATGAACTATGAAGCCAGATTCGGCGGTATAGGCCGCCTGTACGGAAACAGCGGACTATCTCTTCTCAGAAGCGCCCGCATAGCCGTCGTCGGCATTGGGGGTGTAGGTTCCTGGGCGGCGGAAGCCCTGGCTCGGTCAGGCGTAGGCACTATCATTCTGATGGATATGGACGACCTCTGCATCACCAACACCAACCGGCAAATACATGCGTTGGCGTCCACAATCGGGCAATCCAAAACGGAAACCATGGCCACACGCATCCGGAAAATCAACCCGGAAGCGGAAGTCATTCCCATCAGCAGTTTCTATACGGCCTCCAACGCGGGAAAACTGCTGTCGGCGGAACCGGACGTCATCATTGACGCCATCGACTCCCTGATACCCAAGGCCCACCTCATCGCCTCCTGTTACCGCGGCAAGCAACCGCTGGTAACCTGCGGCGGAGCGGGAGGGCGCATCAATCCCGCCCGGATAGAAATAGACGACCTCTCCCGCACCAGGGGGGATCCCCTGCTCTCCAGCTTACGCTACAGGCTGAAAAAAGATTATGCCCTTCCGCTTGGAGAAAAAGCCCGGAAACTGAAAATCCCCTGCGTTTTCTCCCAGGAAACGCCCGTATATCCTACCTGCGACGGAACAACCTCCTGCACACGTGATCCGGAATTCCAGGGGAAAATGGGTTGTGACGCCGGATTCGGCTCCGTCACCCATATCACGGGAACCTTTGGCTTCTTTGCGGCTTCCGCCGCCATTCAAATGCTCTTAAATAAGAAAAAAACACCATCGTCATCATGAACAAACTCCTGCTTTCCCTGCTGGGGGCCGCCCTCCTTCCCGCCTTGACCCAGTGCAACACCCTGGAAAAAGACATTGCCGGCATCAACGCCCGCAATGCGGAAATAGCCCGCGAACCCAGGGGAAACTACTTCGTCGGCCGCCGCTACCATGTGCCGGCAACGCGCTTCTGGGGATACCTGCGCCAGCCGGGCCAGACTTGGAGAACGGCCCAACTCGTCATCATGGATGAAAGCGCCTGCCGCACCCCGGACCGCCTGCCGGAATACACCGGAAATCCGCGCTACGCCTACGACAACAACTATGAATACAGGGTATACGGCAAATACACGGGCAAATACGGTTACGAACCCAATTCCAATCTGAGGCTGCCCATCTTCAAACCGACCAGGTTTGAGGTGGCCAACACCACCCCCGGCTGGCTCTTCAAACCCTCGGAAAAATATGATACCGGAGCCGTTACTCTGCGCCCTGCTATCATGCCCGCGACAACCTCCCTCCCGGTCCGGTAAGAAAAACCTGTCCGCAAAAACGGGCCCGGAAAGATAAAAAAGAAGAAAAAGCTTGATATTTTCATTTTTCTGCGCTAAAAACTCCCCGCCTTAAGGCCTCCATGCTCAGGTGGCGGAATTGGTAGACGCGCTAGACTAAGGATCTAGTGGTGATAAACCGTAGGGGTTCGAGTCCCCTCCCGAGCACCATCCTCTTTCATACCGCAAGTTGCTGGTTTTCAGCTCTTGCGGTTTTCGTTTGCCGCCGGCGGGAAAATAAGCCGCAACACATTTTTTATCAACAGGGGAGGGCATGCGCTATAAAAAGAAAGGCATTTCCCCACTTCCGGCCCCCCGAACTCTTACTTGCCGGAAACAATCCGGACGTAATCAGTAAAGGATTGGCCCTTACGGCATCCGTTAAAAACCCTCCGCCATCAGGGCCACGGCTTCTTCACGGCTCGGCATGGAACGGATGGCTCCCTTGCGTGTCGTCACAATGGAAGCGGCGGCATTGGCGAATAAAAGCATGTCCGCCAACTGGCCTTCCGTCAGGTTTTCCAGCCCGGTTTCCAGAATCCGGTCCAGGCAGCATCCCAAAAAGGCGTCTCCGGCTCCTGTTGTGTCAATAGTCTTGACATTCAAGTACGTAGGCTGGTGAATAAGTTTGCTTTCATAGGCAGCCCAGCTTCCTTTTCTGCCCCCCGTCACCAGAATAAGGCGCAAATTGTCGAACTCCCTCTGCAAAATCCTCAATCCTTCTTCCATGGTGGCGCAGCCGGTGAGAAAGAAAAGTTCCTCCATTTCTATTTTCATGATGCTGCATGCGCCGCATCCGTAGAGCATTTGTTCCCGGGCCAGTTTCATATCAGGCCACAGGGGCGGACGGAGATTGGGGTCAAAAGAGATGAGTGCTCCTTTTTTCCGCGCATGGCTGACGGCATGCCGGGTAGCCCTCCGAACATCATCATGCGTCATGGAAATCGTCCCGAAATGGAAGACGCGCGCGTACTCCACCAATTCAAGGTCCACTTCTCCCGCAGTCAGCTTCATATCGGCACCGGGATTGCGGTAAAAGGAAAATTCACGGTCTCCGTGTTCGTCAATCTGAACGAAAGCCAACGTCGTATTGACTTCCCGGGATGCGACGAGACCTGAATCTCCGATGCCTTCTTCCTGAAGCGTGCGGCGAAGCATTTTCCCGAACATGTCGTGGCCCACTTTGCCAATGAAGGAGGTTTTGCGCCCGAGCCTGGACAGCATGGACAGGACGTTGCAGGGCGCTCCGCCCGGATTGGCCTGATAAACGGGCAGTTCCCGGTCATTTATTCCGCAGGGAGTGAAGTCTATCAGCAATTCTCCGAGAGCTACGACGTCATACATGCTTTTGCAAATGTTGAAAGTGAACCTTCCGGCAAAATATAAACCGGGAGAGATAAAGAAGCATAGAATGCGACGGCCTTGCGGGAAAAGGAAAAAGAGATTCATTCCAGTCATGACGGAAAAGGAATTTCTCCTTTTATCCCGCCCTGCAGAAGCCTCGGAGGTTGAAGGAATGCCCAGATGTGAACAAGTATGGCATATATCCCTAACACCCTCCACTCAGGAAATGCCCATCAAGATGAGACGGCAAAAACAGTCCTGCGCGAGGCACGCGCGGAACGCTGGAGAGAGTGTCCCCAACGGGGCAAATGCCCCCTTACGGGCATTTATGGGCGCGACTTCTTCTGCTCCCTCCCATTCCTCCGCAACAAACACGCATTTTCAAGGCATTTCAAGCTTCTTTAAGAGAATTCAACCCTTTTCAAGCATGTGTGATGGTCACAGTATTCCGCATTTTTCTTCATGATTCCCTTCCCATCCTGTAATATGCGCCCATGCAAGAAAAAAGCAGCGGCTTTCAATGGCCCGCACAGTGGACCCCCGATATTCTCGCCACGTTAATGTTCGTGGTGCAGAAAGGAAGGATTCTCCTGATACGCAAAAAGAGGGGAATCGGCGCGGGCAAGGTGAACGGCCCCGGCGGAAAGTTTGAACCGGGGGAAACGGCCCTGCAATGCGTTTTGCGGGAAGTTCGGGAAGAGCTTCACATTGATATTGAGGATGCCCGGGAAATGGGCGTGCTGAATTTTTCCTTTGCTTGCGGCACCATTCCGGAAATCCGCTGCCACGTGTTTATGGCGACGTCTTTTACAGGCACCCCCACGGAAACCCCCGAGGCGGAGCCCTTCTGGTGTCCGGTGGACGGGATTCCCTATGACCTCATGTGGCAGGATGACCGGTTCTGGCTGCCCGCCATGCTGGACGGGAAACGGTTTGAGGCGTTTTTCACGTTCGAGGGGGACCGGATGATGGAATTTTCCCTGAAAACCGGGGATTAAATCGCCAAGAAACCCCAGGTTGCGGCCTCCTCCCTTTAAGCCGGATGGGGAACGCTGAACTTTTTTTATTCCGTCCTTCCCCACGGAGGCAACAGATTCAGAAGGAGGGGGAAACAGTACTGCCCGGCGCTCCAGAAAAGATTCCCTGAAATTCACCTGAAGGTGGGGGGCAAAGAGGGGGCATTTGCCCCTGAAGACCATTCTGAACAGCAGCTAACGTTGAAGGGCCGGCTTCCGAAAAAATGGACCTTTCCCCTTGTACCGGGATACATCATATTCATCTCCTTCCCTCCAGGTATCCTGAAACGGATCATAGGAATTGCTCCGGACGCCAGCATCGCAGAGATTTCCCCATGGCGTCCAGAAAAAGGAAAGTTCTCCCTGCCGGAAACCGGTTCCGGCTTGAGGTTCATGCGAAGGGCTGGAATTCAGCCAAATCCGCGGCTCCGTAAGAAAACGGGGGGATGGTTGCATAACCGGACAGGTAATGGAGGTTTAAGGGAGCAAATCAGCTCCGGCCTTTATTTTTTCCAAGCGCATCCGAATATCCACTGGTGCATCAAATCCCTTTTCCGTAAACGGGCGTGGGCTTTTCTTTTTGCCCGGTATCCGGGAAATGCTGATTTTTCCGATGTTTTGCCTTCTTTTTCAGGTAATGCGCGGATGCCTGCGCCCTTGCCGCTTTTTTACTTTGCACAGGGAAAGGACGGCTCCCGCCTCCGGGCATCAGGCCGTATTCTTTAAGCTTTTCCTCCCGCTTCCGTTGTGATAATGATGCGGGAGCAACCGTGTGATCCTTGATCGTTCACTTGCTGACTATTTCAATTCATATTCCATTATTCAACATGTATACCCCCGAATTCAAAAACATCCTCACTTCCACCCTGGACGGACTGCGTGCGGAAGGACTTTACAAGGAAGAACGCTTTATCGCCTCCCAGCAGTACTCCCAGGTGACGCTGAAGGACGGACGCTCCGTCATCAACATGTGCGCCAATAATTATCTGGGCCTTGCTAATAATCCGGAAGTGATGGAAGCCGCCAAGAAAGCCATCGACCAGTGGGGTTTCGGCATGGCATCCGTGCGTTTTATCTGCGGCACGCAGACCCTTCACCGTCAATTGGAAGAACGTCTTACCCAATTTCTCGGCACGGAAGACACGATTTTGTTTCCCTCCTGCTTTGACGCCAACGGCGGGCTGTTTGAAGGCCTCCTGACTGCAGACGACGCTATTATTTCCGATTCCCTGAACCACGCTTCCATTATTGACGGCGTGCGCCTCTGCAAAGCCAAGCGCTTCCGTTATGCCAACAACGACATGGCAGACCTGGAAGCCAAGCTTCAGGAAGCGGACGCCGCCGGAGCGCGCGTGAAGTTGATTTCCACGGACGGCGTCTTTTCCATGGACGGTATCATTGCTCAGCTGGACAAGATTCACGAGCTGGCAGCCAAGTACAATGCCATTGTCCACTTTGACGACTGCCACGCCACGGGCTTCCTGGGCGAAAAGGGCCGCGGCACGCATGAATACCGCGGCCTGTTCGGCCATATAGACATCACCACCGGTACCCTGGGCAAGGCACTGGGAGGCGCTTCCGGCGGCTACGTCTCCGGCCCGAAGGAAGTAGTGGATGTCCTGCGCCAGAAGGCGCGACCGTACCTGTTCTCCAACAGCGTGGCCCCGGCTATCGTAGCCGCTTCCATCAAAGTGCTGGACCTGTTGGAACAGTCCACGGAAGCGCGCGACCGCGTAGAAGCCAATACCAAGTATTTCCGTGACGCGATGACGGGAGCCGGATTCACCATCGGCGGCAAGGACCACCCCATTTCCCCGGTCATGCTGGGGGATGCCGTCCTGTCCCAGAAATTCTCCGCCCAGCTTCTGGACGAAGGAGTGTACGCCGTCGGCTTCTTCTATCCCGTCGTTCCCAAGGGACAGGCCCGCATCCGCACGCAGATTTCTGCGGCCCATACCCGCGAACAGCTGGACAAGGCGATTGAGGCCTTCTGCAAGGTAGGTAAAAACCTGGGCGTTATTTCCTGATTCCCGCGCTTTCCATGGCTTCGGACGCATCACCCATGCCCGGCGGCAACCTGCCGACGCTGCCCGTCAAGCGGGTGGTGCGTCCCACTCCCTCCATTCCGGACCATGAAGTTGTGCGCCAGATAGGGAGCGGCGCGTACGGAGAAGTATGGCTGGCAAAATCCCTGACCGGGGCGTGGCGCGCCGTCAAAATCGTATGGAGGGAGGATTTTGAAGACGAGCGCTCTTTCAACCGGGAATTTGAGGGCATTCTCCAGTATGAACCCATCGCCCGCAACCATCCGGGGCTGGTCCATATCCTGCATGTAGGGAGGCATGACCAGGATTCCCCGTTCTATTATTACGTCATGGAACTGGGCGACGACGCCCGCACCGGAGTTCATATTACACCGGACGAATATATTCCGCGCACGCTCCAGACGGACAAGAAGTTTTCCGGCAACAAACCTCTTCCCCTGGATTACTGCCTGGAGGTAGGCAGCCAGCTGGCCCACGCCCTGCTGTACCTGCACAGCAAGAACCTGACGCACCGGGACATCAAGCCGGCGAACGTCATCTTTGTCAACGGGCGCCCCAAACTGGCGGACATAGGCCTGGTGGCCCATCTGGACCAGCGCAGCTTTGTAGGGACGGAGGGATTCATCCCCCCCGACGGCCCCGGCACCCGGCGGGCGGACGTTTACGCGCTGGCCAAGGTTCTGTATGAAATCAGCACGGGAAAGGACCGCATGGATTTTCCCGAACTCCCGGATGACTTGCCGGAAGGCACCGTGCGCAAGAAATGGCAGGCCTTCAACACCATCATTTGCCAAGCGGCGGAACCCCGCATTGAAGAATGCCCCATTGATTCCGCAGAGGAGCTGGCGGAAAAAATAGACGCCCTCCGGGGATATGAAGTGCCTTCCCGTTTCCGTCTTCAGAAGAAAAAGAAACGCCGCAAACTCAGACGGGCCCTCCAACTTCTGGCTGCAGCCGCCGCCGGAGCCCTGACTGCCTACTGGGGGGCTTTATGGCTCAACAACAACCAGCATCCGCCGGAGGAACCTGCCTCGGATATTCATCCGGATATCCACTCATCCGCTCCGGAAGAAGAATCCCGGACCGGATACGTGCTGGTGACCAGCTCCCCGGCGGGAGCGTCCGTGTATGATGCGGACGGCAACTATCTGGATGAAACTCCCTATGGCCCCATTGAACTGCCTTCCGGCTCCCCGGTAGCCTATACCATCAAGAAATCGGGGTTTGCGGACAAGGAAGAGGCGGGAACCGTCAAAGGAGGGGCCACGCTGGCCCTGGGCGGCGTGCTGAAGGAGTACCATCCCCCTACGGACAGCCAGCCCTGGAAGGATACGGAGGGTGTTACGTACCTGCCCGCAGAAACGCGCCATGTGGCGCAAGGCCCCCTTACCGCCGCCCTGTTCAACAAATTTCTGAAGGAGGACCGCCAGAAAGGGAACTTCCAGATGAAAAGGGAACAGACGGAACCGGGGCATCCGGAGAAAGATGTGGCCCTGCTCACGCAGGACGGCATCACGGCCTACCTGGCGTGGCTGAATAAGAAATGCGAGCGGGAGGGGCTGCTGGGCAAGGAATTTTCCATCAATGCGGATCCGCTTCCGCAGGCTTCCGGCAGCACGGAAAACCACAATGCCTACGTCCTGAATGTCACCCGCGTGTTCCAGGTGCCCATTACCGTCACCACCAACCCGCCGGGAGCCAGCGTTTTTTTCAATAACAGGCTCATCGGGCGTACCCCCATTGAAGAATACGTCAACCAGGTTCCCTACGTCATTGAAATCAAACTGCCGGGGCACGCCACCATGCGTCGCAGGGGGCTGGATCCGCAGGACTTATACCTTTCCCTGCAGTTGGAACCTGACAAGTCCGTTGTCTTTGGCTCGCCCTGGACCAACAGCCTGGGCATCAAACTGGTCCCTGTGGGAGGAAATGCTCTGGTCATGACCCACGAAGTGCGCGTAAAGGACTTTCAGGAATTCCTGAAAGCTACCGGAAGGAAAGCTCCGGCCCGGCCCGGCTTTCCCCAGGGAGAAGACCACCCGGTGGTGAATGTCAGCAGGCAGGATGCGCGCGCCTTCGCCAGATGGCTTACCAGCAAAGAGCGGGCACTGGGCCTGATTGATCAGCACGACTCCTACCGTCTTCCCAAGGATGAGGAATGGAGTTCCTGGGTGCGTCTGACGGATGAACAGGGAGCCTCCCCCTATGAAAAGACGCTGCCTCATGAAAACTCCCGGGAAGCCTTCCCGTGGGGGTATTCATGGCCGCCGCCTGATAAAACGGGAAATTTTGCGGACCAGTCCGCCCTGATTTACCTGCCGTCCTCCCGCGTTATCGTAGGATATAACGACGGACAGCCGTATACGGCCCCCGTAAAAACCTTTCCGCCCAACCACCTGGGCCTGTACGACCTGGAAGGAAACGTCATGGAATGGGTAGACGATTCCTACGGGGGGCCGGAATCCCTCCCCATCCGCAACTACGGCGTCGCCCGCGGAGGCAGCTACCTGTCCTTCCGCCCCAAACAGCTCACCACTTCCATCCGCACTCCCCTGCCGGAAAATACGAGGGATAACGCGCTGGGCTTCCGTCTTATCCTGTCTTCCGAACGCCCCGCCATTCCAACAGCTCCCTGACGCCGTATCTGCGGCAGCGGTTTTCCCCGCTCTTTCCCCCTCTGAAACACACCGCCCCCCCAAGGGGGAAAGCCCTGAGGCTTGAGAGAGCTTCCGGCTCTCCGGGAAAATGATTGAAAGGGCCTCCCGTTATGCTACCATTTTTCCGCATCCTTTTCCTGAATGAAAATCATCGCCATCGCCAACCAGAAGGGGGGAGTGGGAAAAACCACTACGGCCATCAACATGGCTGCCGCCCTGGCTCAGCTGAAAAAGAAAATCCTTGTCATTGACCTGGACCCGCAGGCCAATGCCACCAGCGGCATGGGCATTGACGGAAAAGACATGCCCAGCCTGTATCCGGCCCTGCTCGGCCAGCTTCCGGCGGAAGAGTGCATCCTGCCTTCCGGCAGGAAACGGCTGGATATCATCCCCTCCACCATGGACCTGGCCGGCGTGGAAATAGAATTGGCCCGTTCCGGCAACCATCTGACCCGCCTCCGGGAAACGCTCGCTCCCCTGCGGGAGTCAGACACCTATGATTACTGCATCATGGACACGCCACCTTCCTTGGGCGTTTTAATGACCTCCGCCCTGGCCGCCTGCGACGAAGTGCTGACTCCCCTCCAATGCGAATGGTTCGGTTTGGAAGGGCTGGCCAAGATTCTGCACGTGACGGCGCAAATCTGCGCCAGCGGCGCCAATCCCCGCATTCGGCATGAAGGAGTACTGATGACCATGTATGACGGCCGCACCAATCTTTCCCGCCAGGTCATCGACCAGGTGGAACGGCATCTGCCCCAGATGCTGTACAAAACGGTCATCCCCCGTTCCATCCGGCTGGGGGAGGCCCCCAGTTTCGGCCACACCATTTTTGAACACGATCCTTCCGGAGCTGCGGCGGACGCCTACCTGAAAGCAGCCCGGGAATTCATCAAACGCCATAAACCCTGAACATTTGAAGAAACAAGCTTCCCGGAATGCCGCAAACCTCTGCGAGAGGAACAGGCAGAAAGGGCACCGCAGAAAACTTCCTCCTTCATTTTGCCTTCCGGGTTTGTTGCGTCCATTTAACGTCAGGAACACATCTTCCATACCGCCCCCCCGGAGACGGAGGAAAACAGGCATTCCCCTTGACTTGACTTCCGCGGCATATAAGAATGCTCCAGCTCCGTTTCAGGAACTTTCCCCTCATGCCAGCAGAAGAAGGCCAGCCAGACGACCAGCCCCGGGTGACAGGGCAAGTCCCGCCTCCCGCTCCGACGACAGGCCTGGAACAGATTCTGCCCGGACGTCCGCCCCTGCCCCATGCGGAAGAAAAAGGGGCCTTTTTCGTTTACCAGCGGGAGCTGGCTCCCGGCACGCGCCTGGAACAATATGAAATCATCCGCGTCCTGGGTAGCGGAGGTTTTGGCATCACATACCTGGCGAAGGATCTGTTCCTGAACCGCAACGTGGTTATCAAGGAAAACTTCCCTTCAAGATACTCCTACCGGGACCCTCTGACCGGGCATATCCGGCCCAATAATGAACACGATCTGGAAAATTACACCTGGGCTCTGAAAAGCTTTCTGAGCGAGGCTCAGACACTGGCGGAGCTCAACAACCCCGGCATCGTCAGAATCCTTTCCGTCTTTGAAGCCAACGGCACGGCCTACTTCGCCATGGAGCATATTACCGGCCTTTCCCTGGATTATCTGGGGGAAAAACTTCACAGCACCGGACACCGGTATACGGAAGACGAACTCAAGGGGCTGCTGACGCGCCTGCTCCGGATTCTGGACTATCTCCATTCCCGGCACATTTACCACCGGGACATCAAACCCGGCAATATCCTGCTGACGGAGGAAGGCACGCCCGTGCTGATCGACTTCGGAGCGGCACGGCATGCCCTGAAACTTCATGCCGCCACCGTCCTGACCACCCAGGGGTATTCCTCCCCGGAACAGGCGCTGGGCAAAACGAATATCGGCCCGTGGAGCGATCTCTATTCCGTAGGGGCCACTTTTTACGCCCTGCTTACAGGAAATCCTCCGGACCGCGCGGAAGCGCGCCTGGCGGAAGATGAAATGCAGCCGCTGCACAGCGACCCCGTACTCACCCGCTATTACTCACGGCAGTTCCTGCTTTCCCTGGACAAGGCGCTGGCCCCCCAGATCAATTGCCGCTACCAGACTGCCGGCGAATGGATTCACGACATTTGCGCCATTTCCGGGGAAGAATCCTCCGCCACTATTCAAGTCCTCCCGGCAGACCTCCGCCATGCCCATCCGGAAGGAATGCCAACTCCCGGCGCCGGGAAAAACATCGGCAGCAGAAAGGCCGCCACCGGAACGGACGGTCTTCATTCCGCCTCACGCAGGCAGTCCGCACGCGCTCTTCGCCGCAACCGCCACATGATGTCCCTGCTGGTAGGAAGCGCATGCACCATCCTGCTGGGAGCGGGAGCATTTTATCTGCTGGATTACATGAAAAAAGCCCCTATGGGCACTACCATCAATACCATCAAGGAAGCCATCCAGCAGCCCGCGGCAAGCTCCAGCGTGGGAGAACCGGAACCGCCGCCACGGGATCTGGCATCCATCCGCATTCCGGAACTCAAAATAACGGAAGACGCGGCGCTGGAACCGCGGTCGCTGACGGAGTTCCGTTTGCGCCTTGACGACACCATCCTGACCCGTTCCGGGCTTCCTCCCATCCTGCCGGAAAAACTGCGCATCTCCTGCATTTATCTCCAAATCATTCCCCCGGCAGCAAACGGGGAAAAACTGTACCTCACCATCCGGGACTCCAACGGCGTCCTGGTGGACCGCTCCATCAATGCCGTCCCCTCCTTCACGGTGCCGGGGCAATCCACCTCCACCTTCTTCTTTCCCGCACTTCCGGAACTGTCCACGGACCGCACCTACACGTACTCCTTTGAAAATGCCGCCCACCAGGCTGTTCCCATGCAAATGGCATGTTTCAAAAATGAGACGAAACGCACGGATGAAGCCTTCCCGAAAATCCGTTTCATCGCTGCTCCTCCCGTGCCGGAACCGGCCCTGCTCCATGACCCGGCCTACAAAAATCTTGTGGCGGCAATCGCCGCGCCCTCCCCGGAGAACGAAAATATTCTCGACCAGGCAAGTTCCATGCCGGGCATGCTGCCGGCCCTGGAGCAACTTTCCAAAGCCGGCTACCCGATAGCCCAGCAGGCACTGGGGAAAACCCTCATGTCTCCGGACTGTCCCGGCGGTTCCAGGCCGGAAGAAGGCGTGGAATGGCTTTACCGTTCCGCCACAGGTGGGTGCTATGAAGCCATGAAAGAGCTGGGCATCCTGCTCATGGACATCCCCTCCTATTTTCCCCGCCTTCCCCAGCAGCCTCCCCTTGCCTCCCGGGATTACGCCCAGGCGGCGCGTTTCCTGAGAATGGCGGTCCAATACCGGGACCAGGAGGCCCTGTACCTGCTTTCCCTCATGTACTCCCAGGGCTGGGGCGTACCCGCCTCCCCGGAACTTTCCAGCCTGATGATGGAACGCCTCAATGGATCCTCCTACTCCACAGACAGCCTGAATCCCAACGCGCCTATCGCGGCGTACTGGCTTCCCCTTCCTCTCGCCGGAGAAAAAAACACCATTCTGCGCTTCACTATTCCAGGGCCGTTCGCCCCGTCCCAGCTCAAGGGCGTTACTCTGCACAACACAAGCCTGAAGGATGCCTTCTCCATCAGTAAAATCAATATCCTCCAACATGGGCGCCTCATTCTGGACATCATTTCCCCCCAGGAAGTGCTGCCTGGCAAAAGCTCCGCTCCCATAGGCATATCCATCCCGGAAGGGCTGCTGGCGGATACGACCCTGCCTCTGGAAGTGGAAATTTTGCTGACCCCCGGAAACAGCTGCGGCGTGGTGGAAATGCCCCCTCCGGTGGAAAAGAAAAACTCCGGAATTGAAATCAATTAAGCTTCACCGCTTTTCAACGTGAAACAGCAACAGGGGAAACGGAAAACACCCTTGATTCCCGCCTGGGGCATGCTACAAAAGATAAATGAATGCCTCTGTTTTCCTGCGGCGCATGCTACCTATGCTGGCCGCGTTCCTGATGGCCTCCTGCGGTGATCCTACCGTCTCCTACTGGAAAAAGGCGGCGGACATCAATACGGAATACTCGGAAAAAAGCGACGCACTGGTGCAACGCCTCCTGAAACTGAAAAAGAACCCTACCCTTCCGGGCCTGGAAGAAAGCAGCAGGGATGCGGCTGACCTGTTGCGGGAAAGGGACGAAGAACTGGCGGACCTGAGCACGAAAAACGTGGATCCCGCCGTGACGGCCTATGTGGAAGAAGACCGCAAGCTTTTTGCCAGAGGAAGGGAATTGGCGGAACGCTACCAGCAATACTTTGAAAAATATCTTAAGGGAGGACCGGATTTTACTCCGGATCCTTCCCGGGCCGTCGCCCATATAGGCCGAGGCCGGCAGGAAATACGCAAAATTCTGGCAGAAGCCCGAAAACTGGAAGCTCGGGCTGAAATGCTGAGAAAAGAAAAATCAGCTGAGCTTGAGCAAGAACTTCCTCCGCTGCACTTTCGCCTTCCGGAGTTGAAACAACTTCTATCCAGCCGTTAGAAAACGCGCACGAACCATTTGCATCAATGCGGAGTCTCGGCCAGTCTGACAGCGTCCTTTCCTTTGCACGGGCGGACACAACCGGTTCCTGAAACTTTCCCCGTCCATGTTACGGAAATATCCTTTCCCTGGATTTACAGGAAAAACGAGTCCCCCTGCTGTCCATCGTCGTTTATTTCAGCATTCAAATTTCATTCCCTGAATACCCCTTAGCACAGGCTTCATAGTTTAAAATTCCAAAGAAGGAGTATGCCTCCCCTCCACAAAAAAGCCCCGTTCATATTTCATGAACGGGGCTATATTAATTTTTCAAATTCACCTGGGAGTTTGATCAATGACGATAAAATCCTTTTTCCCCACATACTCCCTCCGGATACCCGGATCTCCATATTCGTCCCGGAAACGTACTTCCAATTCGTATATTTTCCCGCTGGCCAGAGGTTGTAAACAGGTCAGCAGCAGGTATGCATCCTTGACGGGCACTTCATATTTTTCTCCGGGGTTCAGGGTAATAAAGCGCATAAGATCCGCGACACGCTCCATTTGATAAGAGGGAAGATACCATGCCGTTGGCCTTTTTCCCTTCTTTCCGTTTCCCTTACTCCATATCTTGATGATCATATTCGGCCCGCGTTCCTTGAGAGGATAGAAGTCGTCGAAAAGACGCACAGCCTTTTCTCCCTTATTGGCAAACACCAGCTTGAAGTCCGGAAAAGCGGCTCTTGGATCGAACGAAGCCTTTTCCATCACCACGGAACATTCAATCCCGTTATCGGCCATATCCCCCCATGCAGGAGCATGGAAGAACAGGCTGGCCAAAAGCCCTAAAATTTGGAAGATTTTTTCATTGCAGCGCGAGCTTTTGGGAGAAGGCGAGAATTCGCGCTTCATCGTCGAGTTCCCTTCGTACTTCCCTTCCTGGATAGGTTCCCTGTCCATCGTGACGTTGAACGCGACCGCATTGCCACTAGAGGGATCGTAAGCGTTATTCTCATACTTTAAAGCCACCTTGTAATAAAATGTCTCACTATCTCCAGGGCGATTGATCGACCACGGAGAAATCTTTTCTTCCTACATACTTCCTCCGAACACCGGGATCTCCATATCCGTCATGGAAACTAACTTCCAACTCGTAGTTCTCACCATTGATAAGACGGCGAAAAGGTTTAAGATAGAGCATTAGCAGGTACGCATCCTTAATGAGCACTTCATGCTTCTCTCCGGGCTTCAGCGCGATGAAGTTCAAGAAACGTCCTCGCTCAATTTGATACCTGGGGTTGTACCACGCAGCTTCTTTCTTCTGCCCTCGTGTTTGTTTTTGAAAAATCTTTATGAAAATATTCGGGCCGTTATCCTTGAGAGGATAGAAGTCATCGAAAAGACGCACGGTCTTTTCGCCCTTGTTCGTGAACACCAGCTTGAAGTCAGGGAAGGCAGCCCTCGCGTCAAATTCGGTTTTTTCCATCACCACGGAGCATTCCACTCCGTTGTCGGCCATGTCCCCCCACGCAACCGCATGGAGGGACAGGCTTGCCAGAAGTACTAAATACCGGAAGATTTTTTTCATTGCAGCGTGAACCTGGCCGTTGCCCGGAGAACCCCCAGGAAACAATCCTTACCCTGCTGATTATAGTAGCGCGTTTCCAGTTCACAAGAACATTGTTTCCAGCCTTCCAGATCGACTTCATCCAGACACGCCGGAATCGTGACGCTGTATTCCTGACCGGGTGCAAGCTCCCGGTAGTTCAAGGGGCGCTGGAAGGTCATGGTGCCAATTTCCCTGTTCAGAACGCGCATTTTCCCCTGTTGCGTCCTCAACACCGTCACGAAAAAGAAATCGGACGTTTCGTCGTTGATTTCATCGGGAATGCGGACAGGCTCGTTTCCTTCGTTGCAGAAGCGGACTGTGATTTTGCCCTCCGTGAATTGGGATGTGTCCACAATGGAGATCTGAAGAGGTGTCGATTCCTCTGCAATTGCCATGCTGCGGGTTTTACCTTCGCTGACCGGAGGCATGAAACAGGGAGGCTCGATCGTTCCAGGTTTCGTGATAAACCTGGGCACATTGTTCCACCCCATCGCGTCGGCCAGATGAATGACATAGGCGGTTGCCTCGTTCAGGACTTCCTGTCCCGCGCAATAGGGTCTGTCATTGGCATCATCCGGCAACGCCAGTACATAGTCTGACGTTTCTTTCCAAAGGTCCAATGCCATTTCATTGGCAAGAGCCTGCATGAACTTCACGGCTTCATCCATGTTCGGTTCTTTGTCGCAGGAGATAGTCTGATTTTCAAGCATTTCCTGTATTTTGGAGTCCTTCCAGTAGAACTTGTAGGCATCCTCCCATTGACGGCGGTGGTGTTCTTCGTGGGCGAGGGAAGCCTGCGGCGTGTGCCATGTTCCAACTTCTGCACGAGATTGATAACCGTTCATTTCGTTGACCGCTTCGGTGGCTTCTTCTTCATTGAGAGGGGGATCAACATAGGGATTCACGTAAATGCCTTCATACATAGTTAGCTTGGCTCCGGCAGAAACGGAAACAACACGACACCTCCATACGTTTTCCGATTCATCTTTGCAAACCGTTACGCAAATCTTAGGTCTCAAGCTACTTACATTGCAGTCACCATTCCCTTCCAAATAGACGGGGTCCGGTTTCTCAAATTCCAGTCCCACTTCCTTGGATGGCTCACAGGTGATAGCGGATTCCTTCTCAATCGTCCACAATTTGATTTTGGGGGACGACGAGAATTCGCGCTTCATCGTTGAGTTGCCTTCATACTTCCCTGCCTGAATGGGTTCCCTGTCCATCGTGACGTTGAATGCAATGGCATTGTTGCTGACGGGGGTGTAGGCATTATTCGTGTAAGACAAGGCCACCTTGTAATAGCCAGCTTTCAGGTACCTGGAATCGGTTTCAATATTCAGTTTGCCGTTGGGTGGTATCCCATCCTTTTTTATAGCTTGCTCACCGGCAATCGTCAGGCTGCCTGTGTCGTCGGCTTCCACGCCGAAATAGTACAGGCCGTCTTCCTCGACCTTGATGAACATTTCCGGCGCTCCGGTGCAAGTGGCGTGTTCGCACGCCGAACCGTCAAAGTTGAACGTCATCGCGTCAACTCCGAGCGTCTTGCTGATAAGAGGCTCATTCCCTTGATAGATGCAGACGGGATTAACTGCCTTGTTGATTGGTATATAATTGTTCATTGCTATTGTTGTTGTTTACTTTTTGGAAAGACTGAACCATCAGCCTTCCGGTATTCTGGCGGCGTTCCCTGAACCCATCAACACGTTTAACGCGTAGTCCCCCCTCATTCGGAACGAAGAGGAACGACCTCCCCTCTAATTTTACGTGCTGCCGTGAACTTGCAAAAAAACTCCTGGTGCGTTTTTATATCCTGATTCACGCCATTTTGGAACAAGGTTGCTCCATATAGATCTGACAACAGGCACGGGCGGCATTCCGCCGCACAATCATGATGCCTTAAAGAACAAGCATTCTCCTCCTTCTCTGTCCGTTCCGCCAAAGAAAAAGGCTGTTTCCAGAGAGTCCTTCACTTAAAAACAAAGCATCTTTTCCAAAAACGAGATTGACACCCGCGGTTCTTTTCCCTAGTATCCGCGCACAGCATCAGCGGCGGGGTAGCCAAGTGGTAAGGCGACGGTCTGCAAAATCGTTATTCGCGGGTTCGATTCCCGCTCCCGCCTCCAAGATGTTGTCAAAGCCGGTTCAAGTCGCGTTCGTCTAGCGGTCCAGGACTCCCGCCTTTCACGCGGGCAACACGGGTTCGAGTCCCGTACGCGATGCCAGTTTTTCTTTTTTCCGACTTGCATCGGAATCTTTTTTACGCCATCCCCGCGGGATGATTCTGGATTTTTTCTCCTGTTGTGGTACAGTAGCTTCCGTCATGGCAGCCCAGAACGATATTATGCTGAACGGAGCCCCGTACGAACTGGCGGAACCCTGTTCCGTCTCCCGGCTTCTGGAACTTTTGAACATGAAAGGCAAACCCGTCGTCGTGGAACACAACGGGGCCGCGCTCCTGCCGCAGGATTTTTCCCGGGTGACGGTTTCTCCCGGCGACCGGGTGGAAATCGTCTCCATCGTCGCCGGCGGCTAGGGTTCCGCTTTCTGGAACAGTCTTTTCCAATCCGTCATCGCCATGCCATCCATCCACGTCATGTCTCCCACCCTTGCCAGCCAAGTGGCGGCAGGAGAAGTAGTGGAGCGCCCCGCCTCCGTTGTGAAGGAACTGGTGGAAAACAGCCTGGATGCAGGAGCCAAATTCGTACGGGTGGAGATACGCCGCGGAGGCGTGGGCATGATCAAGGTGACGGACGACGGCAGCGGCATGTCACGGGCAGACGCCGAGCTGTGTACCAAACGGCACGCCACCAGCAAACTTTCTTCCCTGAAGGAGCTTTTTGAAATCACACACTTGGGATTCCGCGGAGAGGCTCTGCCCAGCATTGCCAGCGTTTCCCGCTTCAAACTCTGTACCAGGCAGCAGCAGGATTTGGAAGGCTGGGAAATACGCATTGACGGCGGCCTGGAACACGAACCGAGAAGCTCAGGCGTCTCTCCCGGCACCGCCATTGAGGTGGCCGACTTGTTTTACAATACTCCAGCGCGCCGCAAGTTCCTCAAATCCGCAGAAACGGAAGCTTCCCATGTGGAACACCAGATACGCCTGCATGCCCTGGCTTATCCCCAAGTACGGTTTGCCTATAAGCGGGACGACCAGCTTGTTTTCGACCTTCCCGCCACAGCGGATCTGCGCGTCCGCATTTCCGCACTGACGGATGCTGCCACAGCAGCGGCCCTGATTCCGATAGAAACGACCATCGGCCCCGGTATTTCCATCACGGGATTCCTGCTTCCTCTTTCCGAAGCCAGACGCACCAGAAAAGGGCAGTACGTCTTTATGAACACGCGCCCCGTGGAGGACCAGCTCATTAACAGGGCCATTCGGGACGGCTATGGAGGCTTCCCCACCGGACTGCATCCGGCGCTTTTTTTGTATATGGAGGTGGAACCCGCTCTGGTGGACGTCAATGTGCACCCCGCCAAGAAGGAAGTGAGATTCCGCCGTTCCGCAGACGTGGTAAATACCATTGTGGAAGCCATAGCCAACACTCTTCAAAAGCACGCCCGGCAGGAAATCCACGCTGCCGCCGCGCCGGAGCCGGAGAGAACTCTTCCTCCTGCCCATTCTACCACCGCGCCGCATGGGGAAATACCCGCCCGTTCCACCAACCCCGGTTCTGCTTTCCCGGCGGCCGCCAGACCGGCCCCTGCTTCTTCCGCCGCCCAACCGCCGCTTTCCTCCTCTGCCAGACAATCCCATGGGCCTGTCCCTCCCCCCACCCTCCGGGCCATTCCCCTGAAACAGGTTCCCGCCACCCAGGGGAAACTGGATTTTCACCGTCAGGAGGATGAAGAGACGGCACGACACGCCCATGAAAACGCAGCTCTGGAAAGGGATGCCTCCGCCGGATTTTCCTATCTGGGAACACTCCGCCAACAATTCGCCCTGTTTGAAACGCCGGAAGGCCTGGTTCTGATGCATCCCAAGGCGGCCCGGGAACGCATCATATTTGAACGGCTGCGCGCACGCCGGGAAGCCCCCATGCCGTCCCAGCAGCTTCTGGATCCGGTGGTGCTGGATCTGGACCCGCGGGATTTTGCCGTCATCCGGCAGTTCGCCCCGCATTTTGACCAGGCCGGCATGGCCGTTACGCCCTTTGGACAGAATACAATCAGAATAGAATCCATCCCCGCACTGCTGGAACTGGAAAACGCACGCGCTTTTCTCCTGGAGCTGGTGGACCGTCTCACCCAGTCCGAATTCAGCCGAAATGCCAAACGCGTGGCTTATGAAACCTTCATTGGGGAATTTGCCAGAAAATCCGCCTGGAGGGAGCGCATTTCCCCTCACCGGGCCCCTGCCATCCTAAAGGATTTGCTTGCCTGTGAAGTGCCGTACTGCACCCCGGGCGGCAAACCCACGCTGGTGAATTATTCCGTTCCGGAAATTAAACGTAAATTCGGCCTACAGGCATAAGGATAAGGGAACCTTGTTTTCCGGGAAACAGGCTGAAACGCTGCAAGATTTTACGGCAAACGGGAAATATGCAGCCAAAGACGGATTGATGCCCGCTTCTGCGGTATCTTATTTTCCCTTACCGATACTCAGTTTTATTTCAGCCGCAGCAAGGGGCAGAAACTCTCCCTGGCAACAGGGAGCATTTTACCCTGTCCGGCTACGGACACCTTTTCCGTCTTGTCTGCCAGAACTCTGGCATTCGGACGCATCCTCCCGCATACAACAGGGAGCCTGCTCTTGGCAAGGAAGTTTCCCGCGTTTATACTGCAGCCTTCCAGATAAATTCCCAGCCATGCCAGACTCTCCCCCCAGCACCTCCCCCGCTCCGCGCATTGCTGAAACTGCCGCCGGGAAAATTCTGGCGGGCCTGCTGGCCCTTTTTTACATCTTCCTGGCAACGACGGCGGCAGGCGGGGAATGGCACACCCTTTTCCTTCCCGCCTGCTTTCTGGCGGCAGCCCTCCTGCTGTTCTGCTTCTGTATTCTCCGGGGATACAAGATTCCCAGCCCCGGACTGCCGGGCTGGCTGGCCCTGGGGCTGGGAGGCGGCTATTTCCTTGTCCGGGCATGGTTTTCCCCCTGGTTTTATTATGAGAGCGTAGCGGATCTGGGCCTTATCGCCACGGCCATCGTCATGTTCGCGGCGGGAACGTATGCCGGAGCCGGAAACGGGGAAAAGAGCATTCTTCCCGTACTGGCTGCGGCATTGGGGCTGCTGAATGCCCTGCTGTGGGGGTATCAGAACATAACGGGAACGGAAGCCTCCTGGTTCAGACCGGATTATTCCCTGTTCGGCACGGAAATCCGCAACATCGGATTGTTCGGATACAAAAATTTTTCCGCCCATTTCCTGTCCGTCACCGGTTTTTTCCTTTGCGCATACAGCATGGCTTCCGCCAGAAAATGGGGCATCCGCCTGTTCACGGGATTGGCGCTCATCCTCGTTTCCTTCACGTGCGGCTCGCGGTCCGCCTTCCCAAACGCCCTGGCTGGCGTAACCCTGTGCTTCTTTATTTATACCTCCAGCGTTTTCCGCAATAACAGAAAATTTTACACGGCGTCCATCCTCTTCATTATCCTGCTTTTCCTGGGCACGTCCTATGCCGTGCTGGATTTGTCCCGGGGGGCGGGCAGGCTTGCCGCCCTTCTGGATACGTTTTCCTTCGGCAACCGGCTGGACCTGTCCAAACTGGCCTGGGCGCTGGCGGACCAGGCTCCGCTGTTCGGTCACGGAAGCCGGATGTACACCAATCTTTCCACGGAGTTTTTCTCCGGAGCCAACTTCCCCAATTTTGCCCACCACGAATACGCACAAACCGCCTGCGACTACGGCTATGCCGGGCTGGGGCTGATGCTGGCTCTGCTGGCCCTGTTTCTTATTTCCGGACTCCGGAGCGTTCTGAAATTGTCAGGAGAACATCAACGGCCCAATCCTCTGGGACCGGCGGCGTTCTGCGTATTGTGCATCGCCGCTTTCCACGCCTATGGGGAATTCATCTGGCATAACCCTGCCTTGCTTGGAGCCAGCGCCCTATGCGGCGGCATTACCTGCACGGCTCCTCTTTCCAGGGTGAAGGCTTCGCGCCGAGCCGGCCGCTGGCTTCAAGCGACCGCCGCACTGCTGATGGCCATATTGGCACTGTGTTATGCGTTTCTGGCTTTTCCGGTCTGGAAAAGCTCCCTTCAAGCCGTCCCGGCTTCCTCCGGCAACCGGCTGCCCATGCTGGAAGAGGCCGCCTCCTGCAGCCTGGACCCGGATTTGGTGCGGCGCAACATTCTGCATGCCGCAGGCAGTTCTCCCCCCCCAAGCCCAGCCCGGCTCAAAGCATTGGAGCATCAGGAAGAAAAAGCGGAACTCCTGAGCCCCGGGAACCACGGCCTGACGGCGGCCAAAAGCCTCCTTTACATCCTCCAGGGACGCCTCACGGAAGCGGAACAGCTGCTCCGCCCGTACGTAGAGAGTCCCGGCAGGTTTGACGACCGCATGTTCGCCTGGACTACCATTTACAATAATATGCTGTATTCTTGGAGTACGGCCATTGCTGCCCAGTCCCCCGGACGCGCCCTGTCCATGGCCATGACGACCCAGCGCCTGATGTCCGCCCAAACGGACCGGTGGCTGTATTATGGGGCCCTGGAGCCCGAAGTCAGGAAAAAACACTACTCGCGCCTCAATGAGCTCAAGATGCTCATCATGATGCTCCAGGCCCGCGGAGCGGTACCCGACCCTTCCTGGAGGAAATAGTATTCCGGAGAATCAGAGAAAAGGAATCTGTGTGCAGCCGTTATATCCCTTTTTCCAGGGAAGCCGCTCCATACGGAAGTTTCCCCGTCTTATCCGGTTTCTTTTTTACCGGATTCCACGTCAGCTTATTCGTCCACGGAACACAGAGCGTACTGCAGCCAGAAAGATGAAAAGCCGACAGTTGGCGCAACAAGTCCGCACAGGCGTTACGCCGGAATTTTAAGCGGATTCAGCTATCTTCCGCCGGAAGCGGCAGCCTCTCCGGAACAGAATCGTTTGTTTCTTTTTCCCCCAATCGCGGACTGCCCCGGTTGGCGGTCCCGTAAAACGCATGTCCCGACGCAGCTCAACAGAAAAAAACTTTCCCGGCTCTATTCCTTTATCGAATCTTTTTGTATGAACATAACCATCAAACGAATTTATGACCCCAAGGAACCCGGGGACGGATACCGCGTCCTGGTGGACCGGCTCTGGCCCCGCGGCATTTCCAAGGAAAAAGCTTCCTGGGACGAGTGGCTGAAGAACATAGCTCCATCCACGGCGCTCCGCCAGTGGTTTGCTCATGATCCAGTCAGATGGGACGCATTCCGCAAAAAGTACGACGAGGAACTGGATGGAAACGGAGAAGCCGTTTCCCATCTGCTCCGGCTGGCGCGGAAAGGGAAGGTTACGCTGCTGTACTCCGCCAGAAATACGGAGCACAACGAAGCTGCGGCTCTGAGGGATTACCTTTTGCAACGGTTTGCTTCATAAATAGAAGCATATTCCTGCACAAACTCCATCCGCAAGCCCCAAATGCTGTCACGGGAACCTATGATACGGCAGGATTTCTTCTCTCGTTCATGAACAAGCGAAGAAAATGGAAAGGAGGTGAATACAATATGGCCAGCAGTTCCCACATGGGTGGAAGTCATAAGGGCAGTTCCAAAAAACGCTCCGAGACTACCACAAGCAAAACCGGGCGGCGCATCAAACGCGATGCTTCAACCGGGCAGTTTATGAGCGATAAAAGCTCAGGCTCCAAGGAAAAACATTAATGCCCGCGAGTTTTTCGCCTGATTCAGGCTCCGGATCCGGTCCGGAGCCTTTTTATTTTTCTCCGCATCCGGAACACGAGGAAGTCTTCCGCCATCCACTCAGGCCCAATTCTTCAAAAGCCCGAAGGCCCAACGCTTCAGGGGCTTTCCGGTCTCCGCGAATCACAACGGCAAAAGGCTCTTCCCTGCCCGGAACGTAATACGCAGCCCGCAGAACCAGTTCCTCTCCATCCGGATGGGCGTAAACACCCACGGGCGTGGAACAGTTCGCACCCAGACGTACCAGGAAAGCCCGTTCCGCCAGCGCACAGGCAAAAGATTCCGGATCATTGATGCCTTCCAGCATTTCCGCCGTCTCCCTGTCCGAGGAACGGCATTCCATTCCAACGATGCCCTGCCCCACAGCAGGAATAAAAACTTCCACCGGCAAGGGACGCATGTAAAGTTTTCTTCCTTCCACAAGGGTTTCCGGCGCGTACAGCCCCAGGCGTTCCAAACCGGCCCTGGCCAGAATCACGGCATCCCAGCCGGGATGTTCCACCAGCTTTCCCAAACGCGTAGGCACATTCCCCCGCAGGTTTTCAAACCGCAGGCCGGAACCCCAGTACGTGCGCGCCATCAGGCGTCGGCGCACGCTTCCGGTAGCCAGCGTTCCGGAACCGTTCCAGTCCGGTTCTTTCGTGATAAGCACATCCTCCACGGCAGCACGGGGCAAGACGGCGGCCAGCGTGAAGCCGGCGGCAAGCTCGCTCGGCACATCTTTGAGGCTGTGCACCGCTACGTCAATGCGGCCATCCCGGAGGGCGGTTTCCAGTTCCTTAATGAAGATCCCCTTATCCACCATGCCGGAAACGCGGGCCACATCTGCCAGAGGGACATCCGTGCGGCGGTCCCCAATAGTATGGATGATTTCACAGCGCACGTCCAGTTCCGGATAACGGAGGGAAAGGGCAGCACGGACCATATCCGCCTGGGCCAGGGCCAGGGCGCTCCCGCGGGTGCCGATGATGAGGGTATTTTTACTGGTCATAAAGAGCGGAATCCGGAAAATATCTGGAGATGCTGTCCCGGATGATGGCCTCGCACCGGGAAACCTCCTGCTCCCGGCTGCGCTTGGCTTCATCCGCCAGCTGGGTGAGGGTATCAATATCGTAGAGATACACTTCGTCAATATCCGCCACGTCCGGAGAAATGTTGCGCGGCACGGAAATATCAATCAAAAAGAGGGAGCGGTATTTACGGGAGGCGCGCAAAGGCAGAAGCGTTTCCCGGGTGATGATGCAGTGGGGAGCAGCGGTGGCGGCCACCACCACGTCAATATCCCTGAGATAGTTCCCCCACACGTCATACCGGATGGCCTGACCGCCGATCATGACCGCCAGCTCTACCGCACGGTCAAAGGAGCGGTTGGCCACATAAATGCCCTCAGCACCCCGGGCACGCAGGGCGCGCCCCGTAACGCGGCTCATCTCGCCCGCCCCCAGAATAAGGACGCGGGTGCCGGAAAGGTCCCCGAAAATTTGTTCCGCCAGCTCTACTGCCACGGATCCCACGGAGGTTGCCCCGGCATGAATCTGGCTTTCCGTCCGCACTTTTTTACCGATAGCAAAGGCTTTCTGAAAGGTTTTGTTGGCGCAGGCCGCAGTTACTCCGGCATCCAGGGCCGTCTGGTAAGCCGTTTTTACCTGGCCGAAGATTTCCGTTTCCCCCAGCACCATGGAATCCAGGCCGCTCAGCACGCGGCACAGATGGCCTAGAGCATCTTCTCCCTGATGGCTGTAAAAATAAGAAGCCATATCCAGTTCCCCGCGCCCATCACCCAGAAAATGGGATAAAATGTGCTCCTGCGCATTTTCCGGAGCGTTGGACCAATAATAAATTTCCATGCGGTTGCAGGTGGAAAGCACAACGCACTGGTCCACTCCAGGAAGGGAACGGATGCGCTGTCCTTCCTCCCGGAGCTTATGGGACGGCACGGCAAACCGCTCCCGTATTTCCACGGGAGCGGTCCGGTGATTCAAGCCTAAACAAACCATTCTCATCAGCTTACCAGGAAAATGCTCATGGATGCAATAAAGAGGGCCACGCAGCAGCAGGCCAACATCCTTCCCGGAATGCCGCGGCGGTAGATGAACCACAGCAGGACGCTGTAGCCTGCCGTGAGAAGAATGACAATGGAGGTCTTGGCCGCATTAATGGGGAGATTCCCCCGCCACCCAAGCCATTCCCCAAGCAGAAGAAGGAGGAATGCCACAAGAACCAGGCGCTTCATGCTGGCTTCCAGTGTACGGATGGGAGGAAGCACACGGCAGGTGCCGGGAATCCGGTGTCTTTTAAGACATTCATTCTGCATGCAGAACGCCGCCCCCGCGGCAGCGGCCAGGCCGCCGGCTCCGTAGGACATCATGGCTATGCCCACATGCGCCGTCACCCAGAAGTCATGCGTGCCCTGCACGTCCGCTCCGGAACGGCCTATCAGCAGGGAAAAAACCGTCAGCACGGCAATAGCCGGAGCCGTAAAGATGCCAAGCACGGACATTCGGTAAGCACGTCCCAGCATCAGATAAAAGAGATTGATGCTCCAGGAGAGGAAGAAGAGCACCTCTGAAGCGCCGCGGATGGGACACATTCCCGTCTGGTACGCTTTGACGCATAGCGCCCCTGTCTGGAGAACAAAGAGGCACGCCATCCAAAGATGGGCATATAAAAACCGCCGGCCGGATGCCAGCAGGCGCCATCCCAGCCCTGTGAAAGCCAGGGAGAGGATGAGAGAGGCAATGGCCCACCAGTTATCGTTCATAAATCCGGCCCGGAAATGGTTCAGGAACGCAAATCGCGCTCAATGACGGCGTATGCCTGGTGGTTATGGATGGATTCAAAATTTTCCGCTTCCACCCGGTACCAGCTGAAGGCGGAATGACTCTGCGTTTTCAACGCCACGTTGCGCACCAGATCTTCCACAAAGACAGGGTTTTCATAAGCCTTTTCCGTCACCCATTTTTCATCCGGCCTTTTCAGCACGCTGAACAGGGAGCAGCTCGCGCAGGATTCCACCAGGTCAATCAGGTCTTCAATCCAGACGGGCCTGGAAGCAAAACGCACGGAATAAGTAACCAGCCCGCGCTGGTTGTGGGCTCCGTAGGCACTCATGGCCTTGGAGCAGGGGCACAGCGTCGTCACGGGAACGATAACTGTCAGCTTGAAATCAGCCAGTTTGTTGTTCGCTTCCGCCTCCATCTCAAACCGGACAACGTAATCCATGAGCCCTTCAATTCCGGTCACAGGAGCGTTTTTGGAGCGGAAAAACGGGAATTCCATTTCCACATGGGAACGGCGGGCGGACAGACGGCGGAGCAGTTCCCGCGGAATGGCCAAGGCCGTATGCACATCCAGCAAAGGGCCATGCTGGTGCAACGCCTCCACAAAACGGCTCATATGGGTGCCCTTGAATTCTTCCGGCAGATCCACCGCCAGAGAAACCGTCGCCACGGTGGACTGGATGCGGTTGAGCTTGTCCTGTATCTGGATGGGGAAGCGCAACCCTTTTACGCCCACCCGGTCAATGGAAATATTGCGCGTATCCGCCTCGGACTGGGTATCTTTCAGTTCCTGCATGGGGAAAAAGGATAATGGGTGGAAATAAAGCGGGAGTCTGCCCTGTTACCGGACAAACTCCCGCCTGCAAAGACAATTCTACCGAAAGAGATTTTCCTTGGGGCTTGTTACGGCAGAAGGTTGATGGAACGGGCCCGCTTGATTTCACGGGTTACCTTGCGGTGCATCTTGGCGGACAGCCCGGTCACACGGCGGGGAAGAATCTTGCCGGTTTCAGAGGTGAACTTGGACAGAAAATCAGGATTGAGCAGATTGACCTGATCCATCGGGATGTCGAGACGGCGGCGCGGCATCTGGCGATTGCACGTGCGGAAACGAATACGGCGTTCTACAGTCTTGGGTTCAGTGGACATAATAATAAAGATAATCGATAAGCCGAACCAGTTAACGCATTTCACGATGAAGCGTGCGGCGCTTCAGGAAAGGATTGTACTTAATCTTTTCCAGGCGGCCGGGAGTACGCAGGCTTTTTTTATTGCGCGTGGTGACGTAGCGGGACGTAGGCTTTCCTTCGGCTTTGGCCTCGGTGCATTCGAGGATGATGATGTCTCTTGGCATGATGAAAATGTGTTACGGGGGAGGATTTATACACTATTCTTCGTCATCGTCAAGAGAAACAGATAAATCTACATCATTTTGTCCTCCGGCAAAGCCCAGGGCCACTCTGGGACGGAACCTGGCATTCTGGCCTTTTTCCTTTTCCCACTGGGCCTGGCATTCCACGGTAAGCCGAGCAAAGGGGATGGCCTCCAGACGCAGAATGGGAATGACCTTGTATGACATTTCGCAGATGCCATATGTTCCGTTGTCAATGCGGGCGAGCGCCTGTTCGATTTCATACAGGCCGTCCTGCTCTTTGGAAAGCAGGCTGAGCGCAAAATCACGGTCATAGGCGTCACTGCCGGCATCCGCCTGGTGTTCCCCGGAGCCGGAAGCCTCACTGCCTTCCGGATGATTCCGGAGAGTATCGCGGGCCACGCCGCTCATGTTGTCCAGAGCCCTGTCGCGCAAGTCCAGCAGATGCTGGCGCTGCATCTGCACAAAAGGCTCCCATTCGGGGTTGGCGGCCAGTTCCGCCCTGGCGGCGGCAATGGCTTCCGCCTGTTCATCCGTCAATTCATTTTTCGCGGGAGCGGGAACCGGGGCAACGGGAGCAGGAGCAGCTTTTTTAACCGGAGCCTTTCCGGCCGTTTTCGGCGCAGGCTTCTTTTCCATTTCAGCCGCGGCGGCGGCAGCCTTTTTGGCGGGCTTGGCGGCTTTTTCCGGTTCAGCCGCCTTTTTCCTGCAGCATTTCTTCTTGGCGGGAGCCTCCAGGTCTACAGCGGTCTTGCAATCGGACTTCCCGCAGGTCTTTTTCTTGGAAGCCGGAACTTCCTTGGCGACGGTCTTGCTATTGGTTTTCTTGGGAGTAGGCATAGGAGGTGTCTCTATGGGCTGAGGTTGACAATATTTCACGAACAGAGGGCGGAACACGCCCCGCTGACTAGACTATGAGACATTACAAACGCCCAAATGTTCATTCAAGAAAATTCAGTAATGAAACAAGTCATTTCCCCCCCTTTTGCACCCTCTATTTTCCTGTCGGGATTTTACCGGGAACATACTTCTTTTAACCTTTTCAACGCCCGGTAAAATTCTATATTGGCGTTATATGACAGCTTCAACCATTCCCTCCATCGGCATTGACTTCGGAGGCACCTCCATCAAGATGGGGGTCGTCAAGGGCGCGGAAGTAATCGCCCACGCTCCTTCGATAGCCACCCAGGAATACGGCAATCCCGATCAACTGATTGAAGCCATAGCCCAGTTCGTGAATATGCTGCGGCTGAATCATCCGGAAGTGCAGGCCATCGGCATGGGAATGCCGGGGTTCGTCAATTTTTACCAGGGGACCGTTTATACGCTTACCAACGTGCCCGGCTGGAACAACGTTCCGGTAAAGGACATGCTCCAGGCTGCCTGCGGACTGCCCGTATACGTGGAAAACGACGCCAACTGCATGGCTTATGCGGAATGGAAGCTGGGCGCCGGAAAAGGAAAAAGGCATCTGGTCTGCCTGACCCTCGGCACCGGCGTTGGCAGCGGCCTGATCGTGAACGGAGAACTTCTGCGCGGGGCTACCTGCTCCGCCGGGGAGCTGGGGCAGACGAGCATCGACTACCGGGGGCGTCTGGGCCATTACGGAAACCGCGGCTCCCTGGAAGATTATGTAGGCAACCGGGAAATAGCTGCGGATGCACGCACGCTGTATGCCAGCCACGGCATTGACAAGGCCATTGTGGACTGCAACCCCATCTCTTTGGAACGGGCCGCATTGGCTGGTGATGAAGTAGCCGAGCAAGTATGGCGGGACCTGGCCGTAAAACTCTCCTGCGCCCTGATGAATTGCTGCTATCTCCTGAACCCGGAAGCCATCATCATCGGCGGGGGCGTGGCCAAGGCCAGAACCCTGCTTTTCCAGCCCCTTCAGGAAATCATGAAAACCCAGCTCGCCGCCCCTCTGGTGGAATACCTTGAAATCCTTCCCGCCCAGTTCGGTACGGAGGCGGGCATCCTGGGGGCCGCCCATCTGGCTCTCAACACCCACTTCGGAGAAACATTCCGGGCCTGATCTCGTGTCTTCCTCCCAAATACTCAAACTCGCCCGCAAACTGGAATTGACGGCGGAACAGGAACGGGATTTCCTGGACGCCATGCAGGCCGGGAACCGTTCCAGAAGCGCGCTGGTCATCACCCCGAAGGCACCGGAAGGCTACAGGCCGCCCTTGCCGGCAAAGGACACGCCGCAGGAGTGGGGGCATTCCTCCATCTTGGCGCTCCCGTCCGGAGAGGCGGAAACCAAACCCGGCTCCCTGCCGGATTACGAATGCGGCTATTACTATCCCCTGGATCTTTCGTCCGTCTGGGAAACGGCCCCTCTGGCGCATCTTCCGTTTCGTCCGGAACGCTGCCTGGACATGTGCGCGGCGCCGGGAGGGAAAAGCATTCTGGCGCAGACGCGGGTATCTCCGCAGGAGCATGTTTCCAACGAAGTGAATCCGAAGCGCCTGGGCATTCTGCGCCACAACCTGCTTCGCTGCGGCTTCACCAATCTGTACACCCAGCGCCTGCGCCCGGACCAGTGGGCGGAACTGGCCCCCGGGTGTTTTGACCTCATTCTGGCGGATGCCCCGTGCAGCGGGCAGTCCCTGCTGGCCAAAGGCATTCCCAACCCCGGCTGTTTCAATTCCTCCGTCACCGGAGGCAACGCCAAGCGGCAGCGGGGCATTTTGCTGGCCGCCCTCCGGTGTCTGGCTCCCGGCGGCTTCCTGCTGTACACTACATGCACCTACGCTCCGGAGGAAAATGAACGCAATGTCCTGTACCTGCTGAAACGCCATCCGGACCTGCACACCGTAACCGTGCCGGAGCTGGAGCATTTCCGTTCCTCCCTGACGCAGGAAGCCTGCTACCGGCTCATGCCCTTCCACGGAGCAGGAGCGGGCGGTTTCACCTGCCTGCTGCGCAAGGAGGGAGGCCATCCGCTCCCGCTTTCCCTGCCGGATGAATTGAAGGCATGGCCCATTCATGCCATGAATTGTTGAAAAAAGATGAAGATAGGCATTTTTTCCGACTTGCACAACCGCACAGACCATCTGGAGCCAGCCATGCACCGGATGCGCCTGCTGGGCTGCGAACATTTCATTTTCCTGGGCGACTGCACCACCCCGGAGAGTTTCCGGCGCCTGATTGAACTGACGGAGGACTTTCCTCTGGATGCCGTTCCGGGCAACAATGACTACGATGTGGAAACCATGCGGCGGATGGCCGCCAGTTCCCCGGCGGCGCGCCTGCATCCGGAACATGCCCTTATCACCCGGTACGGCATGAAACTTTCCCTCTCCCATTACCCAAAATACGCCTTGCGGGAAGCGCGCAGCGGAAACGCAGACGCCGCCCTGTACGGCCATACCCACCAGGCCGTCAGCGAAAGATGCGGCGGCTGCCTGCTGGCCAATCCCGGAGAACTCCAGGGCAGGACCGGACGCATCGGTTTCGGCGTCCTGGATACGGACACCCGCATCATCAACCTGCATAACCTGGACTTTTACGCCCCATGAACACGCTGGACGTCTGCTGTGCCCTGATTGAACTGCCCGCCGCACGGGGCCCTCTTCTTCTGGGCGCCAAAAAGAAAACGGGGCAGTCCAACGGGCTTCTTTACGAATTCCCCGGCGGAAAAGTGGAACCAGGGGAGAATGCCCGGCACGCCGTCATACGGGAAATACGGGAAGAGCTGGGATGCACCGTCTTCCCCGTCCGCATGCTCACCCCCGTACGGCACCGGGAGCCTGAACGCATTATCCGCCTTATCCCCTTTCTGTGCCGTCTGGAACTTTGCGCCCTGCCCCGGCCTCTGGAACATGAAAACCTGGGGTTCTTCTCCCGCCGTACGCTGGAAGAACTGCCCTGGGCACCTGCGGACCGCCTTGTGTTAAAGGAATGGCTGGAAGAACACCGCTGAAAGCAGCATCCCTTTCAAAATCAATCGCTCCACGGGAAAGTTCCCTCCATGTCTGAAAAGATTGCAAAAACACCTTGGAACATTCCCTACCATGAGGTATATAAGGTGGTGGCTGCTGCACTCGTCATCGCCTGGCAAAGTGGCCCGGACCGATATTACAACCTAATGGGGGCAGCCCCGACGCAGGGCTGACTACGTCCTATACCGGAAAAGTCAAAACAGCGGCGGAAGTCCCCGCTCTATTGAGGCACGGGAACGTGGCTCACAGCCAGAGACGGTGCAGCGGTGTCTTTTTTCCATCACCTGAATCCAGAAAGCTCGTTCTTTCAACGTTTTTCCCCTCCTTGAGCCCGCAGGTCAGCCGGGATTGCCCTCTTGGGCAACATTACTCCTGTCGGGATTCACCTCCTTTCCCCGCTCTTCTCACCCCCGCAGCATTTACAGGCACGGAGAAGCCATTCCCCAAAAGATCGGATGCGGTCACCGGCAACTGCCGCCTTCAGATATTTCGTGGCCCTCCATTCCCGCTCCTTCCGTCACTGGACGAGAAGGAAGAAAGGAAATATTATTAGTTAATAAACAGCAACTGTTAATAAACATAATAATCCCTTAGACATTTCCGGAAATCATGATAGGATCATGCTCTGTTGCGGAAAAGTTTTTAACATCCGTGCAACTTTTTCATTATTGCGAAGTATAATATAGTCGTGAAGGGATTCATCAAACTCATCATCGTCATTGCCGTTCTCGGAGGCATCTGGTTTGCCTGGGAACAGTGGAAAGGAAATGAAGCCATCCAGGTGGACTACCAGACAGAACCTCTTGAAAAAGGAGACCTGATGATCACCATCGAAGCAACCGGCGTCACGGAGCCTGATGAACTGGTAGATGTAGGCGCCCAGGTCAGCGGAATCATCATGGAGTTCGGCAAGGACCTGAACGGCAAGGTGGTGGATTATTCCAGCCCTGTAAAAGCCGGTCAGATGCTCGCGGAAATCGACAAGCTTCCCGTGCAGCTGGACGTTCAGAGGGCGGAAGCCTCCAAAGCGCAGGCCATTGCCGGAATCGCCCGCTCCAAGGCGGACATCCAGCAGGCCAAAGCCAAGCACCAGCAGGCCAGACTGGACCGGGAACGCGCGGAAAAGCTGGGGCCTGGGGATGCCCTGTCCAAATCCAGCTACGACCAGTATATTGCGGATGAAGAAACCGCCCGCGCCAACGTAGCCGTGGCGGAAGCCTCCCTGCAGGAAGCGGAAGCCTCCCTGAAACAGGCGGAAGCCGCGCTGAAAAAGGAAATGCGCAACCTGGAATACACCACCATCAAGTCCCCCGTGGACGGCGTCGTGGTCAAACGCCTGGTCAACATAGGCCAAACAGTGGTTTCCAGCATGAGCGCCTCCAGCCTGTTTTACATCGCCACAGACCTTTCCAAGCTGAAAATTTGGGCCGCTGTGAACGAGGCGGACATCGGCAGCATCCGCAAGGGGCAGGAGGTACTGTTCACCGTGGACGCTTTCGCCGGCCGCAAATTCAAGGGAACGGTGGACAAGATACGGCTGGACGCAACCATGACGTCCAATGTGGTCACTTACATCGTGGACATTGATGTACCCAATCCGGACAAGCTTCTTATCCCCTATCTGACGGCAAATGTCCAATTCGTGGTGGAGGACATACGAAACGCTTTCCTCGTTTCCAATGCGGCCCTCCGCTTCCGCCCGGAAACAGAACTGGTCAGCGCTGAACAAAAAGCGGCCTTTGACCGGATGCAGCCGGAGCTGGCCGCCCCCGTCCGGGACGGACAAAAGAAAAAAGCCGTGGTTTGGGAATTGCGGAACAATCTTCTTTATCCCCACCTGGTCACCAAAGGGGAAAGCAACGGCATGCTGACGGCCATTGCGGGAGAAACGCTCCGGGAAGGAATGGAAATCGTCTCTACGGCTCAGATACTGAACCGCTCCGACAGTTCGGGGGACGGTTCTTCCGCCTCCGCCGGCGGGGAAAACCCGTTCGCGCCCAAAATGCCCCCGCGCCGCAAGCCGAGCACAGGCAACACGAAAACGGCAGCCTCGGCCGGCAATGACGGGCCGCCCCCGCCTCCCTAACCCGGGGAACCGCCTTCATCCGACCGCTCAATCACTCTTTTTTACCGCATCAAGCATTCCAACAACGTGATCCGCTTACGTGACATAACCAAGGTGTACCACTTGGGAGAAATAGACCTTCAAGTACTCAAGGGCATCACCTTGGATATCAATGAAGGGGAATTCGTCTCCCTCACGGGGGCATCCGGCTCAGGAAAATCAACCCTGATGAATATCCTGGGCTGTCTGGACCGCCCTACCTCAGGCCATTACTATATTGCCGGGGAAGACGTTGCCAAATTCAACGCCGCAGAACGCGCCACTCTCCGGAACAAGCGCATCGGATTCGTCTTCCAGAACTTTAACCTGCTCTCCCGTACCACAGCCCTGGAAAACGTGATGATGCCTGCCGTATATGCCCACCCCGCCCTCAGCATGAAAGCCATGCGCGAACGTTCCGTGGAATTGCTGAATTTGGTAGGCCTTTCCGACCGCATGGACCACACCCCGGCCCAGCTTTCCGGCGGACAGCAGCAGCGCGTAGCCATTGCCCGTTCCCTCATCAACAACCCCAGCATCCTGCTGGCGGACGAACCAACGGGAAACCTGGACTCCACCACCTCCAAGGAAGTGCTGCACATGTTCAAGGACCTGAACCGCCAACAGGGAATCACAGTCATCCTGGTGACGCACGACCCCAAAATAGCCGCCTTCACGGACAGGGCCATCAACATGGCGGACGGCCTTATCTGCGAAGGGATTTCCGATATGCTTAGCAAGGACGACGTATGAAATTCCTTCCTCTCCTTAAAACCTGCATCAGGGCCCTGGTGCGCAATCCCATGCGCGCAGCCCTCACCATCCTGGGCATCATCATCGGCATTGCCGCAGTAATCGCCATGGTGGAAATCGGCCAGGGATCTACGCTCCAGATTAAAAATACCATCGCTTCCATGGGGGCGGACACGCTGAATATCCGCCCCGGAGCCATCTCCAAAAGCGGCGTCAATACCGGCGCGGGCGGACGGGCCTCCCTGACCAACGCGGACTGCGAAGCCATTGCGAAGGACTGCCCCATGGTTCTGCGGGCTACCCCCGTGGTACGCGCCAGCGGCCAAGTCATTTACGGCAACAAGAACTGGAGCCCGGAAACTGTAGAGGGCGGTTCCGTGGAATACCTGAAAATCAAAAGCTGGTATGACATGGCGCGAGGCCAGCCCTTCTCCGAGGAAGATGTGGAACAGGCCAGGCGCGTGTGCGTCATCGGCCAGACGGTGGCCAAGGAACTTTTCGGGGACGAAGACCCGCTGGGCAAGGATATCCGCATCAAGAATGTCATGTTCAAAGTCATCGGCATCCTTCAGAAAAAAGGGGCCAACATGATGGGACGCGACCAGGACGACTCCATCATCCTCCCGTGGACAAGCATCCGCTACCGCCTCCAGGGCCTGGGCGGCGGTTCCACCACCACTTCCACCGGCAACAGCACCACCACCTTCAACCGGGCAGATAAATACACCGCCAGTTCCGTGGATTACTACACGGAAACTACGGACCAGCCCTATACGGACGCGCCCCATCCGCGGCGCTTCAACAATATTGATTCCATCATGGCTCAGATTTCAGACCCGGAACGCTCCTCCGAGGCCATTGACCAGATTACGGAAGTGATCCGTGCCAAACACAACCTCAAGGACGGCCAGCTGGACGATTTCCGGGTATGGGACATGGCGGAAATGTCCCGCGCCATGAGCAGCACCACGGAAGTGATGACCAATCTCCTGATGATCGTGGCCATGATCTCTCTGGTCGTCGGCGGCGTCGGCATCATGAACATCATGCTCGTTTCCGTCACGGAACGGACCAAGGAAATTGGCCTGCGCATGGCGGTGGGCGCCCGTCCGCAGGATATCATGCGCCAGTTCCTGCTGGAAGCGGTGCTGCTCTGCGTGGTGGGCGGCGCGCTGGGCATCATGCTCGGCAAGGCGATCTCCATCATCGTCAGCCGCACCATGAACTGGGCCACGGCCTCCTCCCCGGAAGCCATGGCTCTGGCTGTAGGCGTCTCCGTATTCATCGGCCTGGCCTTCGGATGGTACCCCTCCTGGAAGGCGTCCAAGATGGACCCCATTGATGCCCTTCGCCACGAATAACACCTTACTTTTTATTTTTCCATGTCATCCACGTTCAAACATCTCCCCCTTCTGGCCGCCTGTTTCCTTGGCTCCTGCATGGTAGGCCCTGATTTCCGGACGCCGACCAATGACCTCCCCGCCACGTGGGAGGCGAACAGGCCCCCCCACAGTTCGGACAAAGATTTGCGTTCCTGGTGGAATATCTTTGGAGACCCCCAGCTCAACCGCCTGGTCTCCACCTCCCTCAACAACAATCCGGACATGAAGGTGGCTTTGCTCCGCATCCGGGAGGCCAGGGAAAAGCTCCGCGTCTCCCAGGCATCCCTGCTTCCCTCCGCAGACGCCAGCGCCGGGTGGAGCCTGTCCCCGGACAGAGGTTTTCGCAGCTCCACTTCCCAGAACTTCTCCCTGGGAGCGTCCACCTCCTGGGAGCTGGACCTCTTTGGCGGCAACCGGCGTTCCATTGAGGCCTCCCGCGCCTCCCTCATGTCCACAGAAGCTTCCGCAGGGGCCGTGCGCACAGCCCTGCTGGCGGACGTCGCCACGGCCTACTTTGACTGGATTACCGCCTGCGAACAGCTCCGCATCGCCAGGGAACAACTGGAAATCCAACGCAGCACCCTCACCATTGCGGAAAAACGCTACAAAACGGAATTCGCCCCCCGTCTGGATGTGGAGCAGGCCACCTCCACCGTCGCCTCCACGGAAAGCCGCATCCCGCAACTGGAAGCACAGGTGGCCTCCTCTAAAAACCAGCTCGCCGTGCTGCTGGGAACATATAATTCCCGTGTAGAACTGACGCTGCCCAAAGCTTCCGTCTTTGAGAAAACGCCCACCGTGCCGGTAGGCCTCCCCTCCGAACTCCTGCGGCGCAGGCCCGACGTTATCGCCGCTGAGGCGGACCTGCACGCGGCCGTGGCCAACGTGGGCGTAGCCGTAGCGGATCTGTACCCGCGCTTCAGCCTGACGGGCTCCCTTTCCAGCCGCGGCGGAGATTTCGGCCAGCTCTTCAGGGAAAACAACAACGCTTGGTCCCTGGGAGGGAATCTGCTCCAGCCCCTGTTCCGGGGCGGAGCCCTGAGAGCCACGGTACGCGCCCAGAAAGCCGCAGCAGAACAAGCTGCGGAAACTTACCGCAAAACGCTCATTACCGCCGTCTCCGAGGTGGAGGACGCCCTGATCGCCTATGGCAGCTATACCTCCCAGATGCAATACCTGCACAAGGAAAACAACGCCAACAGAGAAGCGTTCCAGCTCTCCCGCACCCTGTACATCAACGGCGAGACGGACTTCCTGAACGTGATCACCGCCCAGCGTTCCTGGCTCAGCTCGGAGGAATCCCTGGTCACCATGAAGCAGAACATCCGCAAGGCCGTGGTGCAGCTCGCGCGCGCCCTGGGCGGAGGGTGGTAACCAGCCGCTCCCTCCAAAGGCCGGGGTCGCCATCCCCGGCAAACGGAACCCTGATTTTTCAACAGGGGACAGGGCAGCAAGGGAATGACTGAAGAATCATTCTTTGTCCCCCACATTCAGATTAAAAAAGGCCGCAAGAATAGGAACGAATAAACTATCCGGAAACTTCCGATGGAATTGAACAGATAGCCGGGGCTCAGGTTAAGAACACTCTCCAGCCACTTCTTTCATGACTGCGCTGATAAGGTTCCGGGTCTTCACGCCGGGCAGCACGTTCAAGTCCATGCGGTTCATCGCGTAGCCGAAGGAAAGGCCGTGGGCCGGATCCGCAAAGGCATGGGAACCGCCCGCCCCGGCATGACCGAAGC